>Ga0209598_10000007_pt1 | contig 160153 bp, 167 predicted proteins | sample M_140807_EF_Meta_FD_187317 | JGI IMG/M metagenome (GOLD analysis project Ga0209598, IMG submission 187317) | Freshwater microbial communities from Lake Montjoie, Canada to study carbon cycling - M_140807_EF_MetaG (SPAdes) (version 2) | ecosystem: Environmental > Aquatic > Freshwater > Lake... | reverse complement strand
AGGAGGAGGAGGAGGAGGAGGAGGAGGAGGAGGAGGAATATCGTTCATCCTGGCAGATACCCCCCGATCTTGGACTGCGCGCTGTTGCTGCCTTGAGTGTAGCATGGGGATACCTTAACTCAGTAAAGAACAGCATTGTTGATATTGGACGCAAGGTATATAAGGCATTAATGCCTGACACGTATGTCTTCTTCGGAACATCCGCACAGCCCTACCGCATGACTGATGTGAATACTTCTGGACCTGCGGTTGCGCCTATTTCTTGGTACTACGATGCCGATACTCGTTTCTTCCTGTCTGCTCGTATGTATGCGAATGCAACCTACTATCGCGGGCACCATCTACCCTTCCTCTCAGCTCAGATTAAGTATCACGACCTGTGCCTCTATGATATTTCTGACTTTCTTGAGACTGTCAAGTGGGCTGGCGTTGATGGCGAGAAGCATCCTCCCATTCCCTTCATTCTTGCTGCATGGACTCTTCGTACTGGAATCGTCGTCCAGGATTCCGAGTTCCTGCGCCTTGAGGTAATTGATGACAACGGCGAGACTGTATCTCTGCGCTTCAACTAATGCGGTTATAACTATCAAAATTGAATGAAGCGTAAAGTAGAATAATCATCAGCCGCTATGACAATGAACACATCACTGAACCCTGATGATAAGATACCCACTGGAGAATGGACGCTTTACTTTCATTCTCCAAGGGAAAAGAAATGGAGTATTGAGACATATACTGATATTGGAACGGTTGGAACCTGGCGTGAGATGTTTGGACTTCTGAATGCGCTTGGTGATATCAAGCTGAAGGGCGGCATGTACTTCTGGATGCGCAAGGGTATTCCACCGCTCTGGGAAAACTACCAGAATATTCGCGGTGGAAGTTATTCTCTACGTGGCGGCTTGGAAAATGGTGTTGATATCTTTATCCAGTATTCTGTTGGTGCCATGCTCGGAATCGCTACACACAAGGATGACAAGGTAATGGGTATCAATATCTCACCCAAGCTAGTTGGCGGAGGAAATCGTGATATGGACCAGACGATTGGATTTTATACAATTAAGATTTGGAATCAAGATTGTATGAAGTTTGGAAAGTCTGCTGGTCTAATGCTACTTGACAAGCGTTTGTCAACGGATGAGGTTCTTTACACGCCACATAATGAAAAGAAGATGTAGTTACTTCCTATGTTTACGTGTCTTTCTATATCTTATAACATTTACTTCTCGCATAATATTTCTTAAGTTGCGAGTGCCTTTCGTAAGTTTACCAAAGGTTTTTAGTGTAGGAATCCGTCTTCTCTCAGGACGTTTATAACTAAAACGAGGTGGATATTTATACTTAGAATAAGGCGGTAATCGTATTTTTCGTCTATTATTCATAGTCTTATTTCTTGGTATTATATTTATTTGAGGTTCTTCTGTATTTGTTTCTATGGCAGTGCTGTTATTTTCTAGTATTTGTTCTATTACACTCGATATCCGTTCTACTTCAGCATGTAGTTCATCTTCAGTCACTTCTCCGCCTGAATATGACTTACTTATACGCAATGAATAATACACCTCATATAAATCTATTGCATTGTGAGTTTGTTCTTTTGGAATCGTAATACTTGATGGGAATATCTCCAAAAATTGTTCAAGCTCTGGGCTTAATAACTTTGGAAATTCATATGTAAATGACTTTGCAAGGATTATACATCTCGTTGTTATCTCATATACTTCATTTATTCTTTTATCTTCAAGAGGTCTGTCTACAATAAAGTCTGCCCCGTCATAAAAATAACCAATATCATACGCACTCTCTAAATAAAATGGTATAATCTGAGGTGACATCATATAGGCATACTTGAAAATTTCGGGATGAAAGTCGCGAAGATAACAATATAAAAAGAATGGTTTATCTTTATTAAGATAAAATATTTCACTGTTATAAACACCACCTGACTGAATCTTAGCACCACCTACAAAAAAACCACGCTTTGGTCTCTCCCCACCAAACATACTTGGTTGAAATAACTTTGCTATAAAATCTACACCAGTAGTTAACAGAACTACACTATTTATTGTCTTAAAATATCGATCTTTTGTTAAAACAAATGGATTTTTAAAATGCGAACTAGGCTGAGAAGCAAGTGCTTTTGCTGCTTCAAGATCAGTGAGTGCATTAAATCTTACCTCTAAATCTCTATTGATACTTTCGAGCTTTGGCACTATAATATCTTTTAAATACTTCCTTGCGTTCACCACCGAAGCTGGATACCATTTTTGTCCATTGACCCACACATCCTTCTCGTCTCTGTCTACACCAGCTTCTGATGAAATAACGTTCTTTATTACTAAAATAACAGATCGATTATGCGTAAGCACCTCATTTGCTACTGTCAAGACAAAACTTTTATTGATTGCTGCTAGTTGTGCAGCATCAACTGTGCGTGGAAGAAAATATGTTGTCTTACCATTATGAGTTAAAATACATCCAACTCTATTCACAATGGCGCGGTAACAAACTACAGTATCGCATGTTACAATAACTGTTTTCTCGCGAGTAATATCTCCATTTGTATCAAAAATGTAATCCAACCATATAACTTGTAATGTATCACCAAGCTCTTTTGCTAAAATATATTTTTTACATTCATTCTTATTTGCCAAGTTATTAAGAATATATTCATTCTTTGTATCATTTCCTTTAAAATAGTCAGTTTCAGGGGCAAATGTTCTTTTATTAAATACTCCATCTATACTACCAAGTGCAGTAGGTATATTTACTCTATATGTATTTGTATCAGCATTGACTTCAATGCCGCCAGTTACAATAGCCATTGAAAGTTTATCCAAATATTCTTTGGGAAGCGTATTGTAACCACCTTCTGTCACTAGATTTCTAATACCTTCCTTTGTTTTTCCAGCAGGGTCTAATATACTCCCAGGTGTAACTATTATCTTGGGATTTGAAACAACATCCATCGGTCCAGCATCTTGTGCTAGATATAGTCCCTCTGGTCTGGCATCATGACCAGTAGTATATTTCTCCCTTACAATATCTAGTCTGTTTTGTAATCCTAGACGTCGTTCAACGCTATCGATGATTATACTTTTCTTATCTCCAACTCCAACAAAGCCTGGAGGTAGCTCCATACCGCTTCCGAAAAGTTCTTGTATCATTATTTTTATTGCGGCACCGTGCCTCTTTTCTGTTAACTTAACACCAGTTGATGTTGGAACTGCTAAATCTTTTGGTGGGTCTATAATATTTATTAATCTATTGAGCACTTTAATAGATGGATCTCCTGATGGAGTTTCTAGTGCTGGAAGCGCTTCAGCCAACCCAATATTTTGATTTATTGATTCATTCGCAGCATTCATTGCTGCAACCCTCTTTTTAGAATGAATATCTTTTAAAAAGAGAATCTATACATATCCTTATTTATCCTTGCTTATTCTTAATCGGGGCTAGCACCAACTTCACTTCGCCCAGGTTGGCAACCGTATAGCGCAGAATGAGTGGGTAGTCATTCTTCAGGTACAGCTCAATCGATGGGCACAGTGACGTACACTTGGTGAACAGGACCAAGTGCTTCAGCTGGAACAGACCCTGGACAATCTCGTTCGCATTTGTGTTCTTCTGTACCTTGACTGATGTGTTGTTCTCCGAAATAATCGTCTCCTGCTCAGCGAAATCACCCATACACTTGAAGATGAGGTCAGAGCCGCTGCTCGTAATCTCAACGTCCAGCTTCTCGCCGAGGGCATTCATGTCACGGCAAATCTTCTGAATATCCGCAGATGGCAGGTGAATAATGCTGGGAAAGTTGAGGTTGGGAATCTGGATATCCTCCACATCCGTGTCAAAGAGCTTCAGGAAGTAGTTCGTCACCGTCGACTTCTCCGAGTTCTCCATACGAATACCCAGCTTGTTCGGATTGGACGCAGGGAGGTACAGCGTGAGACTGTCATTGTTGCCCATCGTCTTGATGAGCTTGAACAGGTAAATCATGTTGACACCCAGGACAAACTTCGACGGACAGTAATAGCTCTCAAAGCGGTCAGAGTGTAGGCGGAGATAGACAAGCACCGTGTGGGTCTCGTCCACTGCCATCACCTTAATGCCCTGGCTGTCAAACTCCAGATTGGCTTCCGTCAGGATTTCCTTCAGTGCCTCAATCAGTGTCCGGAAAGCCCCAGACTGAACTGTCTTAATTTCAAAAAGATTGCCATTGGCATTCGCCTTCCCCTGGGTCGTCATACTCATGGAATGATGTTCTGCTTTAGATGTCGGGAGCCTTTTAGCCCGTTTGGACGATGATTTGTTTAGGCACTCTAAAATGACGATGATGCCCTTGCAGTCTCCTCGGATATCGGTCTAAATGCCGCCTTCGCCTTGCGAGTCTGGTAGTTGCGTAAAAAGTCATTGTACTTCTTTGCTGTACTCGCATTCGCAGTTTTCTTGCGGCTCAGAGAAGTAAACGTTATAACATCTCTGCCTGATGGCTTTCCATAGGCGCTCAAGACTGCCTTTGCAGCGTTCTTATTTGCCCTTAATGCTTCTGCCTTCGACAATGGTGGCGGTGGCAGACCTGTCGCAACTGGTTCTGGCTCGCTGACAGGCGGAGGAAGAACGCGCATCTGGAACTCAGATAAAACTGTTTCTGGAGCAAGACCGTTTGGACGCGTGCCCCTTAGCGTAGACGCATAGCGCGCAATATTTGTCGCCTTTGGCTTTCCATACTGGCTTAGTATTTTACGCGCTCTTTCCTGGAGAGTTCGCCAGTTGGTTCCTGTGTTCTTCTTTGTGTAGCTACGCACTGTCTTTAGAGCAGGAGCAACTGTCACAGGAACAGAAACAGGAACAGAAACAGGAACAGAAACAGGAACAGAAACAGGAACACGAGTAGTGACAGCAGTACGATCCGCAGCAAGGCGAGCAGCAGCACGCGCGGCACGGGCAGCGGCATTATCACGACGTCTAGTGGCTAGATTCGGGTCATTCCGAAAAGGAATCAACTTGCCCTTTTTATTATTAAACTCAAACGCTGCTGCTTTTGCTTTCGGTGCCTTGCGCGTAGCCTTTTTTGCTGCCTTTGCTACCTTGCGTGTCTTATAATCCTTTAGAAACACCTTGATATCATTTAGAATGACTCGTTTATCAAACTTGGGATTATTGAGTTTCCGCTTCAACGCTGCGTACTTTTGAATATTCGCGGCGCCAGGTTTGCCGTAACGCAGTAGTTCATCCTTCGCCATCTGGCGATTTCTCGCCCAGTTCTCCATCTTACCACCGCCGCGGCGGCGCGTATTGTTGATTAACCGCTTTCCAGCCATAAACGCAAGGGGTCCCACTACCGCGGCGCCATTCATTACACCCTTCATCACACTGGGAAGAAATCCACCATTCATTGGCGTACTGTCAATACGAGGGCGGGAAATAGTATCGCTTGTTATTGTCAGCAAATCCTTGCCCGCAACCGCAGTTGGCAGACCTTGACCCGGATACAGGTAATCTATGCTCTGCTGTATACTCCCCCCACCCACTTTAGTTCTTGAAGCCATGGGACAAGAATAAGCATACATCGCCCTTTACTAAAAAGTATATAGAAAAGATGGGGGATATTTATCAAAATTGAGTGGCTAGGGTCCCCCCTTGGGCGCATAGCCAGGAAAATATGTCTTCGTCCCAAACAATCGCAGACCAGTACCAGAAGAAGTCGCACCGTGACCACATCCTTGATTTGCCCGATACGTATATCGGTTCTGTAGAGACTCATGAGGAGTTTCGTTGGATTTGGGATGCCGCGTCAGAGAAGATGGTACATCGTAAAGTGGCTTTCAATCCTGGCTTTTATAAGCTGTATGACGAGATTATGGTAAATGCGCGTGATGCGCTTGTCCGTAGCCATACCGAGAAGGATAAGCTGCCTGTAAAGAGCATCAATATCCAGGTTGGAGCTGCCGCCGATGGTGCCTTCCAAATCAGCGTAGAGAATGATGGTGATGGCATTCCTGTCGTCCAGCATACCGAGTACAAGGTGTATGCCCCTGAACTTATCTTTGGTCACCTGCTCACCAGCGGTAACTATGACAAGGGTGAGGAGAAGATTGTCGGTGGTAAGAACGGCTATGGTGCTAAGCTCGCCAACATCTTCAGTAAGAGTTTTATTGTGGAGACGCGCGACCCCAAGGTCGGTCTCAAGTACCATCAGGAGTGGAAGGAGCACATGTCCACCTGCTCCAAGCCTAGCATCACCAAGGATAAGGCTCAGAAGGGCTATGTCCGCATCGCATTTAAGCCTGACCTGAGTCGTTTCATTGGTCTCAATCTGGCGGAGATGCAGCTGGTGCTTCATACGCGTGCCATTGAGATTGCTGCGCTCGCAGGTAAGGAGGTGAAGGTCTCATGGAACGGCGCCGTTCTACCAACCAACACCTTTGAGAAGTTTACTCACCTCTTTATCCGCGATGAGGCGAACATCGCATATGAACGTTGTGGTGACCGCTGGGAGGTTGCGGCAGTCCTTACTCGTTCTCTCTTTGGGGATGATGACAGCCACGATGAGCGCCATGTATCCTTCGTAAATGGCGTAAATACTAAGAAGGGCGGAAAGCATGTTGAGACAGTCGGTCGTCATGTACTCGGCGATTTCTGCGAGATTGCCAAGAAGAAGAAGATTGATGTCAAGCCATCTCAGCTCAAGGACGCAGTTCTCTTCTTCATCAACGCCACTATCGTGAATCCATCGTTTGATTCACAGACCAAGGAGTGCCTCACCACGCCTGCCAACAAGTTCGGTAGCGTGTTCAAGTGTTCGCCCAAGTTTGTGGATTCACTTGTAAAGATTGGTCTGCTCGATGAGGCGCAGAATATCATTGATGCCAAGGTGGCAAAGGATGCGAAGCGCACCGATGGTGCCAAGAAGAAGACGATTCGTGGCATTCCTAAGCTGGAGGATGCCCTGTGGGCAGGAACTGCCAAGAGCAATGAGTGTACTCTCATTCTCACTGAGGGAGATTCAGCTGCGACCTCCGCCATCAGCGGTCTCAAGGTCGTCGGACGCGAGTCATGGGGCGTGTTTCCACTGAAGGGTAAGATGCTCAACGTCAAGGACATCTCCCAGGTGAAGTTCAACCAGAATGAGGAACTCACCGCTATCAAGAAGATTCTTGGATTAGAGCAGGGGAAGAAGTATGCCTCGGTCAAGGACCTGCGTTATGGTCGTGTGATGGTGATGGCTGACCAGGATTTGGATGGAGCCCACATCAAGGGTCTTCTGATGAATCTCTTCCACACCGAGTGGCCAACACTCATGAAGATTGGATTTATCTGCTCGCTTGCGACCCCACTCCTCAAGGCGACGCGGCGTTCAGATACTCGGGCATTCTACAGTCAGGCTGAGTTTGATACCTGGCGCGAGTCACAGGGCGAGGAGACTGTGAAGGGGTGGAAGATGAAGTATTACAAGGGATTGGGTACCAGCACGCCTGCCGAGGCACGTGAGTGGTTTGAGAATCTCCATGAAATCAAGTATGCCTGGGATGATACGACAGATGAATCTGTCAGCCTAGCATTCAGCAAGAAGCGTTCGGATGACCGCAAGAAGTGGCTATCAACGTATGACCCGAAGCGTCAGGCTATTCCCAAGCCAGATGGTTCCCTGGCATTCTCTCGTTTCATCCATGACGAGCTGATTCACTTCAGCAATGCCGACAATCTGCGCTCTTTGCCCCATCTTATGGATGGCTTGAAGCCGTCACAGCGTAAGATTCTATTTGGCTGCCTCAAGCGTGGTCTTCGTCAAGAGATTCGTGTTGCGCAGCTCGCAGGGTATGTTTCTGAGCATGCCGCCTATCACCATGGCGAGGCGTCTCTCAACTCAACCATCACTGGTATGGGTCAGACCTTTGTCGGCTCCAACAATATCAATCTGCTGGTGCCGATTGGGCAGTTTGGGTCTCGTCTTCTGGGAGGCAAGGACTCAGCTTCTCCTCGATACATCCACACTCATCTTGAGCCGATTGTCGATGTACTCTTTCGCAAGGAAGATTCGGCTATTCTAAAGTATATTGAGGATGATGGGCTCGCCGTCGAGCCAGAGACTTATCTCCCAGTTGTCCCGCTACTTGCCATCAACGGTTGTGTTGGAATCGGCACTGGCTTCAGCACGGACATTCCTCCTCACAATCCCAGTGACATTATTGCGCTGATTCGCGACCGCCTTACGGGAAATCGCCCCAGCCTTGCGGGGTTGAGCCCTAAGCCCTGGTGGTTTGGGTTCAAGGGCGCCGTGATTCAGGCGAATGAGGATACCTGGATTACAAAGGGTATTTACACGCTCGACGACACCAAGCGGAGTGTAACCATTACTGAGCTGCCAGTGGGCACTTGGACTAAGGACTACAAGGTATTCCTTGATACGCTCTGCGGTGGCGATGGTGGCGCTGCTGTTGGTGATGATGGTAAGCCTGTGATGAAGTCGTTTGATGACCTGTATGACGATGATACGGTGCGCTTCGTCCTCTACATTGAGCCAGACTACTATGAGGACATTAAGGCAGATACTGCAGAGTTTGAGAAGCGTTTCAAGCTTACCAGCTCGTGGCGCCTATCCAATATGACGTGCTTTGACACAGATATGCGTATCGTCAAGTATAGCACGATTGGTGATATTCTAGAGGCATTCTTTGAGCCGCGTCTCGAGGCGTATGAGCGACGGCGGCTGAATGAGATGGCTCGTCTAGAACGCGATGCCCTAGAGGCGGATGCCAAGGCGCGATTCCTGCGCGCTGTACTGGATGGTACGCTTGACCTTCGCAGGGCATCGGATGAGGATATTGTGGCGGCGATGAAGCACCATGCCCTACCACCTCTATCTCAGCCTTCGTCGCCAGATACCATTGATGCCTATGACTATCTCCTGCGTCTACGTATGGATCGCGTGAAGGCAAAGGCGATTCAGGACGCAGAGATGGCAGTTATCGCCGCACGTACGGCATATGAGACGCTGCGTGATACAACTGCATCGGCACTCTGGCTTCAGGACCTTGAGGACTTTGAGTCAGCATGGGATATTATGCAGTTGGTTCGTCAGCATGCGGGTTCCACGGGCGGAGCAAAGAAGAAGCGTGTTATGCCTGCCAAGCCAAAGGCTCGTTAGTAGTTCAAAATAATAACTTATAACAGATAAATAAAAATAGATCCTCTTGAGCTTTTAATCTTCTATTTTTATTTAATGATAGCTTACTATATATGTTTTATGATTTTTGTTCTCATATACCACAGATAATAGATATTACACAAATGTATTAAAAGGCTTAGTACGAGTACCAGCACCGCTGAGATTCTGCTCACGCGCCAAAGGGACAGGCATGTGGCTAATATCATCAAGATAGTAATAATAGTGGTCGACTGCACTCAATACGTGTGGACCGGACCAGTTAACGACAAGTTGATTCAGTTCAACAATCTGCTCTGGCAAACCAAATGCCAAGTTTTTGGAATACTGATAATAAATAGCACGCATGATGATTTTTAGCTCATCGACTGACTGATCATCAATAATATAGCCTTTTGGCTGACTCTTTTCAAAAACATAACGGCGAATGGCATTTTGTATAGTCCGAACATTCTCCGGGCTGAAAAAGATATTACTGAGCGGCGTGGCTTCCCAGTTTCCCCGAAGCATATCTACCTCAAAACCTGGCTCGGCAGTCTTTTGATATTGATATCCGGGAAAGTTCTTTGGTGCTTCTCCACCAGCACTTGACCGTTCCGCTAGATTTACACGTCCGTTTTGTCCGGCATAAGCCTCTGGGTATGTCAGGGGCAGTATAAAATCGGGCTGCGAGTTGGCTTGTTGCGGAACATGGGGATATTCTTTGGACATGACAACCTCTCTTCTATTTCAGACAACCTTTTACCGGCAAAGTTTTCAGCGTAGAACTCACATTTTAAGAAATATTTTCTAGAGCACAAGTATAGTATCAAATGACGTCCATTCCTTCTTACCTGAAGCAGATTCCTTCGGATGCGCGTAACTTTATCCCCGTTTCTTCCCTCGCCTACCCTGGCGGCATTAACGGTCTGAATGAGGCGACGGCGACCCTCAGCACGGCGTACTGGTCTGGTACTGGCGGCTTCAGCGGCGGCGTGCAGACTGGCACGCGCTACACCTCGTCCATCAACGGTCCGGGTGCTGGCAAGCTCCGTGACTTGGGCAAGACGTACCAGTCAGCTGGTCGTATTTTCCGCAAGGTTCAGTTGGTCGTCTATGGACTCAGCACATACGGTGTCGCGGGCAGAGATGATGTCACCGCGCCTACGGATGACTACCTGACGGGCTACATCGAGCTCGGCTGGGAGGGCGGCGGCGCCCAGGCCCCTGCGCCAGTTGCGCGTGCCCCTTAAACACGCTGTGTCTTTGTTCATTTCAAAACTCTCAATCAAGAGGCTTTTAGCCACTAGAAAAGAGTATTTCCTATAAAATATTTTCTAGAGAATAAGTATAGTATCAAATGACCTCCGTCCCTTCATACCTCAAGCAGATTCCCTCCGATTCGCGTAACTTTGTCCCCATTTCCTCCCTCGCCTACCCGGGCGGCATTAACGGTCTGAATGAGGCGACGGCGACCCTCAGCACGGCGTACTGGTCCGGTCAGCCTAATTCGGGTACGTTCTCTGGTCAGGGCACGCGCTACACCTCGTCCATTAACGGTCCGGGTGCGGGCAAGCTGCGCGACATGGGCAAGACGTATGTCTCCGCCGGTCGTACGTTCCGCAAGATTCAGCTCGTTGTCTACGGACTCAGCACGTACGGTGTTGCGGGCAGAGATGATGTCACCGCGCCTACGGATGACTTCCTGACGGGCTACATTGAGCTCGGTTGGGAGGGCGGCGGCGCCAACGCCCCTGCGCCAGTTGCGCGCGCCCCTTAAACACACTGTGTGTTTGTTCATTTCAAAACTCTCAATCAAGAGGCTTTTAGCCACTAGAAGAAGAGTTTCCTTTTTTCGTTTCCTGATATAGAGCAATAATGGACTACCTTTTTATTCTGTACATCCTTCTGGCTATTACCATAAGTTTGGGCGGTATGGTGATCCTCATCAAGTCAGACAGAACCTTTGGTGGATTCCTCTTTATAATCGGCGCGATTCTTGTATTTACCTTCTACGGCTTGCGTTGGTTTGAAGGAGACGCTCTAAAAAATACTCGCTATTCTTCCACCGCCTGGCCACCAGTGGTTAATACTTGCCCAGACTTTTTGACGCTTCACAAACGTACTGTTGGTGGTAAGAGTCAGCGTGTATGCGTTGACCTTGTTGGTGTTTCTAACAGTGGCTTGAAGCGCTTTGTTGACCCCGTCAATCTTGATAATGAGAACTATATCTTCAACTTATATGATGATAAAACGGGATCTGAACGCATCGCCGCCGTCTGCCAGGAGTGCAAGAATAAGCGTGTGACATGGGAGGGCGTATATGATGGAGTCTCATGTACCGCACAGAGTCTGCCAAATGCGAACGGCGGTTCCGATACGGATTCAAGCGGTAAATGCAAGTAAGGTAAAATTGACTTAAAATGAAAATATTCGATAATCAGGAATGGAGGCGGCAGTGACGGTTGGGTTGAAAGAAATAGCGAAATCTGGGGTTTCGGTATTTGTTGCATATGGTACTCATTATGGCGCCACAAAAATATATACTTGGTTCTGTGTACCCGATGGTATTTCAGGATTTATCCAGGGGCTTGTTACAACAGCAAGCCCATGGTGTAGACTTACCCTTGAAACAATGAAAGTTACAGAGAATCAATATTCTACTCTAATCCTTATTGGTGTCTCGCGGCTCGTTATGGCTTCTCTCGGCATCTAAGGAAATCTAGGTCAGCCAATCTAGAAGATGTGGTCTCCAACCCATATTGATAAAACCATATGCCTACATCCTTCCGCCGAGAGAAGTATTGAAGGATGGTTGAAAAAGCCGTCACATGCTGCTATTCTTTTATATGGTGAGCCAGGTGTTGGAAAAACGACCCTCGCACATCGTTGTTTACGAAAGGAATCTCTCAAGATTATCGAGTTTAATGCTAGCCATACGCGGAGCGGTACATCTTTTCGTAAGATTATTCTTCCCTTGCTTCGTGAAGGCGGTATTGTAAATATGCTTGAAACAGGCAAGCGTGGTGGAATCGGCATTATTCTTGATGAGATTGATGGTCTCAGTCAAGGTGAAAAGGGTGGTCTCAAAGAACTTCTTGATTTTTTACGCTCATGGAAACCTGGCACTCAGACTACACCGCTTATCTTGATTAGCAATACACTTGATTCTAGAAACTTAATCCAGATTTCAAAGTTATGTCTTACAATCCCCATCCGAGAAGCAGACAAAAAGCAGGTTGAGACATGGCTCGGAAAAACTCTGGATTCTGATACCGCACTCCAAAATGTTCAGGGCGACCTTCGTCTTCTTCAACGTCAAGTGGCTGGTCTTGAAAAGGCATTTGAAATCAATGAAATGCCAGAAGGTATTCTTCCTATTGCCTGGTGGACTCTTTGGAATGAGTGGGATCCCCTTGTTGAACTTGATATTGAGAGTCACGAAGCAAATCTGGCTGGACTTGTTATGATAGAAAATATCAATGATAGGATTCGGGCAACCTATGGTAACACAGAGGAAGGATGGCGGCACTATATGGAGTTATTCCAAGCATACTGTAAAAGTGACCGTGCCGATTTCTGGGCATTCTTTCATCAGTGCTGGAACCTTTTACCTCTATCTCAAGATTTAAAGTTGAAAATCCCAAGTCTGCGTTTAACACAGGAAGTTCACCTTCCTACCGAGTTTACTACACCCAAACCAGATGACTTGCGTTATACTCCAGTCCTAACAAAGCAGTCTGCGATTTTTAATAGTTGGAAGTTTATGTGCGAAATCGCAGATAGAGATAATATTCCTGTCCACACAGTCCCTGCCATGTGTCATATTGAAGCAGCGAAACCTGAACAAAAAACAGATAAACAAAGACGCCTCCGAAACATTGCCCTCCAGACACTACTCACTGATAAACCTGTGGAAAAATAAAGATTTTCTATGATTGATAGTATCAATATAAGAAACGATTTATTGCGAATGCGTATGTGCCATCTCATCATTGTGTAGCAAACGAATCACCTCCAGCGGCTCCGTCCGTCCAAGGCGATAGGCGCGACCCAGAATCTGCTTCTCCTCCTCGTGCGTCATGGCATGGAGAAGAATCACATGTGTCGCAGAAGTAATATTCAGACCCGCACCTGCCTGAATACTGTTCAGTAAAAGAACCTTTGTCTCACCCTTCTGAAATCCCTTCAGTGTTGACGCAATGACATCCTTATTTCCACGGAGATGCTTGACTGACACCTTGAGCGCCTCAATCTCCTGAGCAATCTGAAGGAATGGGTTATCATAGCGACTGAACACCAAGAACTTTGCATTTGGTGTATTCTTAATCAGCTCTAGCAGTTGTTCTGTCTTCTTTAGCGGCTCAGGTGGCTTATTTGGATCCACAATTTCATTGACAGCGGGTAAAGGCGCAGTTGCCAAGTTTCGCAAGCCCGAAGCATTAATTTGCGCGCGGCAAAGAGGGCAAGTTGTCTGGCGTGTAAGACTTGTTAGAATACATCCCGCGCAAAAAATACGAGAACAACATGGCGTCAGCGTAGGACTTTGTGACTCATCAAAACAAATTGGACACATTTCATCCTTGTAGTTCTCAATGCGCTGCTTGAGACCCTTAATCTGCTCCTCGAGACTTGCGATACGCGTCTTCAATAGACTCAACGCTGCCTCCTTTGCCTGTGGTGTAGAATATTCTAGACTCGCCTTGAAATCATAGGTCTTCTTCAGACGGTCAAGCTCTTTCATGCGATTCTCACTCACCGCTTCCACCAGCGACTTTGATTCCTCTGACTTTACACCAAGATGCTGTAATGCTCCCTGGATATCTCCTGCGTGTAGTAGATTTCTCACGTCGGCAGGAATCGCATGAGCAACAACCTGCTGTAAAAGGGATGTGCGGCATAAGATATTTCTTATCTGAATCGGTGGTAAAGTAATCGATTCCTTTACAAACTCCTCACGACAACGCAAAATAAGACGACCGCGGAACTCATTTCCTGAATGAACCATTTCACGGAAAAACGCCGTGCTGATAAAATAAAAGCGCGTGTATGTATATGTTGCGGTTGTTGAATGTTGTAACTGTGTCTGTAAAAACTGTTTCATTGTGGGATCAAGCGGTCTTCCAGCTATAGTTTGACTGTTAATCATTTGATTTAAGACAATATGAGTCATATAATGAGACACATTTGGAAATAAAAGATTTGGCCAACTCGCAGATATCAACCAACTAAATCGCGCGGTTGGTCTTGGGCGAGTAGAGGGTAAATGCAGCGTATCAGCCTCATCATAGAATACGCGCTTCCATAATAGTTTGTGCGTATCAACATACTCTTGAAGTTGTCCATACAATGTATTACTTACCAAGACAAGGTCGGCAGCGCAAATCTTCGCCATCAAGTTCTCATCATCCATGACCTTCTTTGTCTGGACTCCCAGAAACTTTAGAGTGGTTTGTTCCTTGATATATGTCTGCCACTGGCGATACAGTGTATGCGGAACAACAATCAAACATCCTACATCAGACAAATCAACCGCGTATGTAACATGCTCAAGACTGTAAATATTCGATGTGCTGTGTACATTTAGTTTAGGAATATTCGCAATCGTTGGAATGTTCTTTAGCCGCGCAATATGTCCAAGGACCATGAGAGACTTTCCAACACCTACACCGTCGCCCAAAAATGAAAAACGACTGTAGAGTGTAGCACCACCCATATCCATTCCTGTTGATAACTCCCTTTCCCTGCGTTCCATTTCATATAGAACTGCCTTTTGATGCGTGCGCAATGAGATCTTAATATCGGCTGGCTGCTCTACTTGTGGCGAATCAGATACTAATGAGTGTAAATACGCCTCATTTAAGACTGACATCGACTTTGATACGGACTCATATGTACTCATCAAACGGACCCTTCTGTTAAAAGACGGCAGTGAAAGGTTTAGACCCGCGAGCTCTAGGCACTTGTAAAAAACTCTCTGAGTTTGGCATCGCGAATAAAATCCTTAATCTTCATTGCGGTCTTATTTACAAATGGATTCTCAGTTTCACGTAGTTTCTTTTTATCAAATGTATTTTCAGTGTGACTCATTACAAGCATCACCTTGTATGGATCTAGTTGAATCATAGGATGCCTGTAATCCTCAAGGAAAGAACGCTCCTCAGAATGAGTGACTACTTCATCATACTTGTGTGACTTTCCATACGTAGAACGCCATGCCATTGTACCGTTTGTCGCATGCGTCTTACTGTAGGGACCGAGACGATAGATTGTCTTAATATCAGAATAATACATGTAGATTTCAGATGCTCCTGCAAGCTCATATCTTGGATTATTCTTAAAAGCTGTCACCACTGCGCTAACACGACATGGTGGGTAATAATCATCATCGTCCATTGCAACAATAATAGAGCCCTTTGCCTCCTCATTCAACCTATTACGCTTTGCACCAATCGTAAATTTTTCATCAGTGGAAATATAACGAATATTTGGAATCCTCTTTGCAGCCTCGTCAAATAAATCTTTTACAAGATCTTGACCATCGTCCAAAATAATCCACTCCATTCTATCCTTTTTGTAGTCCTGCGCCTCATAACAAGCGATTAGATATGGAATAAAACGCCGCCGATTGTAAGTTGGAGTGATGACAGATACAAATGGAACGTTTACGTTAAGGCTCTTTTTAGCTGCTTCTGACATCATTAATCTATATATTTAGTATCTTTATGTTTTAGACTGGTCAAAATTGAGTATTTGTTATTATGTATATCATTCATAATGGAGACATTGTATCCACAGATACTAGATATATTGGTTACGCTAAATGCTGTAAATAATAGGTTTACTCCATTTAGTGCTCAAGATATAAAAAAGCTAATCGCTGCCAAGTTGAAAGCAAAGAAAGAGAAAGAGCCTGAACACCTTCAACATCTATACAAGTTAGAAGCAATGATACGAGAACTGCGCGAATCATTTAACATTCCTACTTTGATACCTTCAGCCCCGATAGAGCCGTCATAATATGGCTTGTCTGTTCTGCTGTAGTTTTTACTGCAGCTGCTCCTGCAATGGCAAGTCCTTCGACTTGAGAGGTCATATCACTCTCTTTTGGTGGTGTAAACTTCTTTCCAACAAGATCTGCTGCCTGCTTCATGTAATCTATATAAGCATCTTTTGCAGCCTTGTCTTCAGTATACGTAAAGGGGAATAAGAAAAAGCGTCCGAGAGTAGTTGTCGAGGGAGTCGTCCAAACAGGGATCATCCTATATATATTTGGCGCCGTTCCCATAAACCAACGATAGATGTAATACATAATCGTGACTGGAAAGAAGATTCCACCGTAAATAAAATACAATATACGATACATCAGAGGTCGCCCAATCGCATCATTTGCAGCCAAGGTACCACCTATCAAAAAGAAGACAATAGATAACATTGTGAAAAATGTAGTTAACGCAGTACCCAGTGCTGTCTCTGTCATGCGTGAGATACTAAACTCAGACATTTCTGCCCTTCTTGCGTCTTTCAGACCCTTTTCGGCATCTGCGATATCTTCTGATGTGGGGGCTTTTGATACATCGACCTCAGGACCGCCGCTTGATTCCTGCCTCAATGTTTCTAGCTGTTTGCCATACGCCTCTCCCCTTTTCTTAAGATAATCGAAAGAATATTTATCAGGATTTTCATCTGCCAACTTTATTTCTTTTTCAACATTTTTTACTACAACCAAAAACTTATCTGCAACTTTTCTTGTTAGTTGTTTTTTCACAACTTGTTCCTCAATACTCGGTTTTACTACCTTCATGTATTCAGAAGCAAATTTAAATATAAAGTTTGCTTGAATTAACTCATTCCATTTTATTTTATATGGTTCTTCTTGCTCTTTGATATCATCAACGCTATGATCATTACTCTCGATGTATTTAAAACCATCATCAAAAAACTTATCAGACCAATAACTAAACCATGGCGATATCTCTTTTTTTTTAACCATCTCGGTTCTTTGGTCCTTGTATTTAATGAGTTGCTGACGAAACTTATCTTTCTCTGCCTTGATTTCCTGCTTTTCCTCCTTTATTGCCTTTGCCGCCTCAGGATTGTATGTGGCGGATTTAATAGCATCCTGAATAGTGCCCCATAGTCCGGACATTTCCCTACTGCTAGAGGGCTTGTTTTTGCTAGAGGTTTGCCGAAGAAACTCTTACTAGAGTATAGGATGGTGGCAAAAACAAGAAAGGCAAAAAAGGACTATATCATTTGTATCCCGTCCTATAAACGAGCAGAAACACTCAAAGGAAAAACTCTCGCCACCCTTGACAAATATAATATCCCCGTGTCCAAAATCTATATCTTTGTTGCCGACAAAGATGAAGAGGAAATCTACCGGAATACTATAGAAAAGGACTCTTACAATAAGATTATTGTGGGTGTAAAGGGATTAGCAGAAGTTCGCAACTTTATCGCAGATTACTTTCCGAAAGGGAAACGAATCGTCTTCATGGACGATGATATAAAAGGGTTCCTAGAGTTTGATGAGGCTAAACCTCGTCATGAGAAGCCTCTTGTTTCACTAGAACGTATCATTCAAAAAGGATTCTCAGAGTGTGATAAGGCTGGCGCCCGTCTTTGGGGCATTTATCCAAGTGCCAACGGATTCTTTATGAAAGATACTGTGAGCACTGACTTGAAGTTTGTTGTTGGTTGCTTTTTTGGAATAATAAACCCTGGAACAGGCGAAAATGGACTTGATATTCCTTTTGGTGAAAAAGAAGATTATTATCGTACACTGCGCATGTATGACTTAGATGGGACTGTTGTGCGTCTTAACTTTGTTGCACCGAAGACTGCCTTCTATACTGAGCCTGGGGGTATGCAAACTGACCCCCTACGTCGTAAAAAACAAGAGACTGCTGTAAAATGGTTACTCAAAAAATATCCCGATTGGGTTACTCTAAATCCAACACGCAAGAGTGGGTTTATGGAGATTCGTTTACGGGATAAACGTCCTTCTGAGAAATAACTTTGCCATTTATAGTTTTTATTTCACGAATATACATTGTTATATCAGTGATTGATTTCATTGCTTCCTCTAGTGTATTCTTTATGTCAACAAGGGCAGCTAAATCAAAAGAAACATAATATATATAATATTTTGTTTCGATTGTTTCTGTTATTTCTGTCATGGCTATATTTAATACTACTGCTATTCGGTTTAGATTTACAGCGCATACTTGAGTCCACCCATACCACCCGCCACTTCAAAGAAGTTTAGACTTTCTACATATATGGTTAAATCATATACGTAGTTCGGCTCAGTGGGCAAAGGAAAGAAATCAACCTCCACTTGGAAGTTCTTAATACGACTCGCGTTGATGCTTCCTGACGGCTGCGTATTTGGAGAATGAAGCATGAAGTTATAGACAGGAATCGGGTTAATCGGAATCGACTTTCCACTCATCGTCTTCCACGGTGTAATCTTTGTGAAATAGTCAATCGGCTTTTCCTCCTGAATCTCATTGCCGTCCGCCAAAACACGCAACGCTCTCAGAATCCCTGCCTGTCCTTGTGGAATCAAGAGACCACTTGAGTTCGTCATTGTATTAATAAGGGTTTGCCCTGGTGTCGGTACAAATGGTACGCGAGGGAAGTCCCACCAGTTTGAAAAGTTAGCAAAGTCATTCTTATACGGGATACTGTCGCTGCGTCTCTGAATAAAAAGAAGACGAGCGATCGGGTTGTGTGTATATAAGTCTAGAATCTGACGATTGTATAACGCAGGGAACTGATAGGGTGTAATCTGAGGGAAAAGATACGATAGAGGTTGTGTGGCAAATGTCTTACGTTCTTCATCTGTGAGATATACATACGTACATTGTAATCTTGGATTTAAGAACCAGTTATTTAATGGCGGAACAGACGCACCAACATCGGTAGCAAAATAGCGCCACTCAGCGCCCTGGTCGTTACTCGCTACATATTCAGGCATATTCACCTGGATCAACTCTGTCGGCGCAGACATTTTATAGAGTGGGTTCACTCGGTATCCAGACGCATCAAGAATAGTATAAATGTCCTGTATAGAGTTCAAAATAATCTGAACTTCGCAATCATGGTACTGTAATGCGACAAGTGGTAGCGCCTGGGATGGATTGTCTGAAAACCAGAAGCCAAGAGGTACATGGATTTCCTGCCCAGGTATAGATGGACGATTCAACTGCGCACCTGAAGGTCTATTAGGATTCAAAAATACATTTGGATATCCTACACTTTCAGTACCACCCGCGTAAATACCATTCGCAGGGTTTGTCAGTTCAGGAACATCGCCTATCATAATACGCCACTTCTCAAACTCATTTGCGTCATAATCAATGATGGCACGAGAAAGCAAATAGGTGCCATCCACTTCTTGAATTTTCTGACCGCCAACAAAAAACGCAGCGTTCTGAATAATGGCTGCTCCAAGAAAACGCACCCATTGATATTGCCATTGCGAGGTGCGGTCTTGCGGCTGAACGTATTTACTGTATATATCAGGTATTCTGAATGAAAAATACATATCACTTAGTAAGTCGCCGATACGTTGAAGTTTCACACGAAGTTTGATTGGTTGAGAGAAGAATAGTTCATTTTGACCTTCCAATGCGACAGATACATTTTCTTGGGCATAATGACTGTAGCGACGAAATATTTTGTACCAGTATGTCATTTCTGGATTTCCACTCAAAAGCACATTTTGAGCGCCGTAGGCTACGAGAGCTATTAACCCGCCGCCTGTCATTCTAACTGGAGCTGTTAGAATGCTGTTTCTTAGGCTTTACGCTGTCTTCGTTCTTCATTTGCTCTTTAAAAACAAATGTAGAAGGATTTATATTTATATTTGTGTTTGTGTTTGTGTTATTACACTATTGCTGTAGCTGGTAGCTTGTTGTCCAGTACGTGTCCGCCAGGTAAGGAGGTACATCCTGCGTGTTTGCGACCGTCTGCGTTGAGGGTCCCATATTCATGAGCGACTGAATCTCTGTGTAGGATACCGCATACGAGAAATAGATGAGGCGGCTGAGATTGCCACGGAATGCCCCATCAATACGAATATTCGTATCCTTTGGCAATGCCTGAACCTTCACCTCGCCCTCCAAATAGAGCTTCAGGGGGCTGAAAAGCGTCAGCGGCTGGAAGTTCTGGTAAGGCAGAGTTCCCTCAAATGGCAGCTTCCTGCGGAGATTGCCATTGATGTAGACCTCCAATGAGTTCTTGCGGCACGTAATGACAACGTGCGCCCACTTACGAACGGGCACATTCTCTACGTCAACAAACATATATGGGTTCTTGTATGTGTTCATCACCACCCGGAGTGTATTGGAGTTTCCACGTACAAATACACCAGGTCCCATCAAAGGCCACGCCGTCGCATAACCCTTGTGCATTACGTGGTGAAGCGTGTCCTCTCCCGTAAAGGTGGATGGATGAATAAAGATATAGAAGGCATACGTGAACTCAATGCCAGTACGCTCATTATCCGACAATGGAATCGTCTTAAGAGTTGGTGAAGACACATTCGGGTCCTGCGTAAAAACATAGGACTTGTCTTCAGCCGTAACAGTTATTGGCAAAAGCTCAACAGTTGATCCACCAATCTTGTTGAAGGTAATCACCAAGTACTCAAAAGCCGAGAATACAAAGAAGAGCAACGTCAGCATGACGAGCGCCAGCAAAAGCTGTTGAAAGAAGCCTTTGCCGAGGATTAGTCCTAACGCACCTGTGTTTGTAGGATCCGACATCTATACTTTCATCATTTTTTAGAACGTGTATTCTCCATCTTCACTTATTATCTTTGCCATGGGGAACTTGTATGTAACTGTGCCCTTCAGGTCGAATATGTTCTTAAACCAGTCAAGGATGCCACCACCAGCCACATCGGAGGGACCCGTCATGTAAATGCGGTACGCCTGCTCAGGGTTGAGCGCATAGTTGTAGCAAGTGACATCACCCAGGAAGCCATCAAACCCGCCAAAGTCAAGCAACTTCATGCGTACAGCCTTATCAACCTTGAAGAAGTTGGGCAGCACACATGACCGGGCAAGCTTGCCATCGAGATAGACATCGCATGTGCGTCCATTCAGCACAACACTTACGCAAACCCAACGCTGGAGGTCAACCTCGGGTAAGTCACAAAGTGGCATCACATCGCGCAGCAGACCGGGGTCCTGGTCGTTAAAGAGCTTCTTGACACCCGCTGCCGTGAGATCACTTGAGCCAGCCGCCCCGCTGCCAGTCGTCTGTCCGCCGCCGGGCGTATGGACACGCACAAGCAACTTATTTGTGAATGAGCCCAATCCAACAACGAGCGTTGAGAAGTCGGAACCGCGAATCTCAAGGATGTGCTTGTTCTTACCGAGCTGGTCCTTGAAACCCGTCACGTACGCCCAGAAACTGATAGAATACTCACCACCCTCATAAATGGGGGGAATCTTGTATAGAGGTAAGTTTCTCGACGTGTCAGCACGCAACGCCTGCGTGATAATAGCAGCCGCCTCAATACCCGAAGACGTATACAGGTATTTGTATAAATAATACAAGGCTACTGCAGCCAGGACAATAACGACGACACCACCAAATCCACGTGTCAAACCTGCCGGAACTGAATTACGAACAGACTCCATTGATTCTGATGAAACATAGGTTTTTTAGTTGTCAATACATATCTTATTCTCTTCAAAAGAACTTATAAGGTAAGTAGTTTGTAGAACACATTAGGCATATTGAGTGTCCCAATCTTGTAATGGTGACGATGGGCGCACATTTGGACCGCGGATGCACGAACCATCTTTACAAATCGGTATATCAAATGGAAGTTTCGTATCATTCAAATAAGGTGCGCCGTTAGTATCCGCGTTTGTGGAATACTTCGCTGATATCTGTGTTGCCGTGAGCTTTTCGGGGAATGTCTCCACATAGGCAATCTTTCCATTCAGTAAAGGATCTCCAGCGATTATGCTTCCATTCACTGCACCCATATCAACCATGTGCTGTGTGCGCTTTGAAAACACAAGGGAAGCATTATAATATATATCAAAGCGGCGTCCTTCCCTTGCTACCGTTATCATTGTCCATTTCTGGAAAGGGATATCAGGAAGTACCATTGTTTCTTCAACAGTTTCCATGTTAGGATTATCCTGCTTCCTACGCTTTGTCCGAACTACAAGCTGAGCTGTCGATGCCTTCTGACGCGAAGCATCAGGTGCTGCCAATAGTTCAATACGCACAACGTTGCTCAGATTCAATATATTTACATATCCTGGGTGATTGCAAGGGGAACAGTCATTTGCCTGGCAAACGCACATCCCATAACGACCAGTAGCGCAATCAGGCTCACCTGGTTTCTTATTTGAACCAGTGGTGCTACAGAGAGTGAACTGCCCTGTACGTTGAATCGGCAAAGGATACAGAAATGCTTGGAACGTACCCGTATTCGTCTTTGATAATATCATCTGCGACTCTGTCGTAGTGCCAACCTCTGGTCTCTTTTCTAACTTAAATGGTCCCACATTTACAGTATATTTGGGTCTCTCGTAAAAATACAAAAAGTATATTACGAGAACTACAATAATCGCGAGGAGTATCCAGCCCCACATTCTAACATTATGTATCAATTTCATAGACGTTCTTCTAGGCACATATTCCCTCTAGCTTGAACATTTTCATATCTGCTAATCCAGGTGGTGCCTTAAGAATTTCCATCGCAGTTAGCGCACGGTTCCAATATTGAAAGTTCATTACCCTAACCGCAGAACTAAAGATTTGCGGACTACTGAAGAAATATCCATTTGTTCGCCTTAGTGGATACCGGAAAGTCTTTGTTCCAACCAACTTACCATTCAAATAGACTTCCATCATTTGGTCTAAAAGCACGACTGTCAGTCGGAAGACTCGGCGAACAGGAACGTTTAGAATAGTCGGGGTTGATTCAGGATATAGTTCATTATTACCCTTCGTCGTAATCGCTGTGACTGTTAAATCGTTTGTACCTGGTGCGAGATACATGAGTAGATTCGTCTCAGGATAGTCGTTGTAAAATGGGTCTGTTACGGTACCTTTTACATTAATAGCAGTCCTTGACCTATAGAAGAATACACGCCGCTTTAATCCTATGTTTGGTTCATTATTCACAAGGATGTCCTGCTGAATCGTAATACCACTCGGTATCACACGCAAAACATTCGCACTTATATCAACAGCACCAGGCGCCTTTGTCCAGACAAGCTGACCATCATTTGTATTCGAAAGTCCAAATAATCCCTTGTCTCCAAAACTAAATGTAAATATCGGCTTGACTGTGTAATGGACAACCAACAATATGATGAAAATAACGAGAAGAAGTATAGCAATCCCATATAAAAGACCACTGAAGGAAAACCCACTCGTTTCTGTGGTATAAGGCTTTGAATTCTTAATATTCAGTTTCTTCATAGGTCCTAATAACTTTTCTAACTCCTCAGCACGTGAGGTCATCCTGTTTTTATGTTGTTTTCTTTTTCCTTGTAGTATTCGCAGAACGTTTCGCAGGTCCCTTCTTTACGTCAAAATCAATCTTCTTATAGTACTTTCGTGTCTCAGAATCCTTACACTTGCGCAACTTCTCGCGCAAATAACACACGAATGAAATACGCGTAAAGGACTTGTCTCCACCTAGCGTACCCGTAGAGGGGTCGTCAAAATAGATGGGTGGTAGCTTCTTATTGTATTCCTTGTCTTCCTTTGTCTCATAGAGTTCAGTATTGCAGTGCCACTCATGAACATCCATAGCAACAAAGTCGCCTGTGCGCAAGTTGAATCCGAGACCATACCGAGGAAACATAGTGTAACCGCCGTGATATTTTCCACGCTCAATCACACTCAAGTTACCATAACCATCACGAAAGTCGCCTGCGTCGCAATGGAGAGCCGTGCGGAAGTTCCGATTTACCGTAACAGACGAAAACGCCGTGTCCGCTATTCTGAAAAATGGCTTCTCATCTACCGCCTTCTTTTGAAGCGCATAACGCTCGGGGACTAACTTCTTAAACACTGCGTCTATCGCCTCAATAAACGGAATACCTCCCTTGTAATACTTGAAATACTTCTGCGTATATGATGTCAAACGACATGGCAATCCCATAAACGGTGTCTGTTCAAAATATCCGAGGACGCTGCTGAATACATTGTTATTTACGCGCATCTTGCTGACCTTTCCATTTAACACCTCGCGCGCCGACCAACCAGTAATATCCGTTGGTTTGCGTTTCTTCCAGTATGCACCCTTCGCCTGAATCGGACCTGCCGCGGCACCACGGTTGCGACTGGGGGCTGCCGTGATATAATAGTTTTGCCAACCCTGAATAATCTTGTCATGCGGTATTACATTCTTCCGAAACTTTGCTAACAACTTCTTTTTATCAGGATTCTCAGGGTCTATTCCATAGATATCTGTATCTTCCTCAATCATTGTCTTAATCGCCTTTTCGTCAAAATACGTGCCTTCGCGCGCCTTGATTTCATCATTTGTCATAATCGGCTTCAACACAATCTCTTTCACATTTGCTGATGGTGGTGAAGCTGGCTTTTTAGGGAGATTCAGTCCTTCCATAACTTTTTGAATCTTATCAGAGTTCGCTGACTCCATCTCTACTTACTGCTTCTCTCCTTTTTGGAACCACCAGAGAAGTCCACCAATCGTAACTGTTGTCGCTACACCCAGACCAATACCCTTTATTATTGCACGCAAATCAGCTTCTGCGAAATCGTCTGGCTTCAAGACTGGAGAACGACCACTCGCCCCCAAACGTGTGTAAAAGTTTATGGATTCCACCTCAGTGTACTTTGGCTTTCCTAGAGTCTCATTTACACTGTTATGAAGTTCAACTGTCCACTTGAAGAGATCATCGCGACGGTCAAGAAACGGGCTAATCGGCATTTTCTGAAGAAACTCTGCGTAATGCTCTCGGCAAATAGGACACGGTATTAAAAACGTCAACGATTCAAAAAACTCTTTTGCAGCCTTCTTATGTCCGTATGAAGCTTTTACAGGATATCCAAGGGCTACGATATGCATTGTATGCCAAAAGAATGGTCCCCATGTACTAGGGGGTAGATGCATCTCCTCTATCTAAAGTATCGGAAAGCATAGCATACTAAAGGGAACGCACCATCTTTCAAAAAATGTTCCATTTCCAAAAAGGCACAAAACACTGCAGCAACTGCGGTAACACAGGTCATAACTTCCGTGAATGTCAAGCACCTGTTACTAGCTTTGGCACAATCCTTTTTAGAGTTTCAAATGATTCTTGGTCTCAAGAAAACATCCTTTCAACAAACCAACATTCAGTTACTGGATTTGAATCCGTATTCCCAAATATCGAAGTTCTTCTTATTCAACGTCGGGATAGTTTTGGATATGTTGATATATTGAGAGGAAAGTATTCTGTACACGACGTTGAGTATATTAAAAAGCAGATTTCTGGCATGACAGTAAAAGAAAGAGCATCTCTTGTCTCACGTGATTTTGATGAGTTGTGGGCAGAAATGTGGGGGTCTGAGAGTGCTGATGTACAATACAAAAAGGATAAGGAGACCTCTAGAAATAAGCTCATCGCATTACGTGAAGGCATTAGTCTAGATGTATCCGGCAATAAGGCAACAATCGCAGATTTTGTAAATGCTTGCACAACAACTTGGAATACACCTGAATGGGGATTTCCAAAGGGGCGCCGAGATGGAAATGAATCAGACATCGACTGCGCCTTGCGTGAAATGCGTGAAGAAACTGGACTTGAAGAAAAAGATGTACAGGTCATTCACAATATGGAGCCCTTAAATGAAACCTTTTTTGGAACAAATCGAGTCCATTATTCACACAAATATTTTATTGTATATGTTCCGGATGGAACAAGCGTAGCCTATGATGATAAGAATCCTCATATGTGTCGCGAAATTGGAAACCTAGGCTGGTTTTCACTCAATGAAGCACTTGAAAAAATACGTCCAGAAAATGTGGAGAAGCGTGAAATGCTCTTACGATTCAGCTCTCTTCTACGAAACTATTGCCCCGTTCTACATCCATCATAAGGGACTATGCGGTTTGTCTATCTTGAATTTACAAATGTAAGATAGAGAAAGATGTCCCTCACCGAGGAAGAACTTCTTCAGCGCTGGAACACAGTAACAGATCCTGGAGAACGCGATCGCATTCTTCAAGAAATGACAGAAAGACATCTGTTCCCCGAAGTTGAAACAGATCTTATTGAAAAAGAAGGCGGATTATATCCTGATACAGAAGACCCCCTATTCATTCAGAAGTTGCTTCAGAAACAAGAGTTCGCAGAAAATAAACAGCAATCCATTCTCGATATGATGGGCGAGAATCCTTGCGATCCCAATCTTGATTTTGAACTGAGCCCTGTTCAGCGCTTTGTTGGTCAGTTTCTAAGCCCCAAGACACCATACAACTCTGCTCTTTTATATCACGGTGTGGGAGTGGGTAAGACCTGTAGTGCGATTACCGTAGCAGAAGCATATTTAGAACGGTTTCCTCGGAAATCTGTCATCATTGTCGCACCACCGAATATTCAGCCAGGTTTTCAGAGAACTATTTTTAACGAAGAACGGCTTGTTCTTGGAAAAGAAGAAGGAGACCCCAATGATTTCAAAGGATGTACTGGAAACACATATCTTCGTCTTACTGGAATGGAGTTCAATCGTGATAAAAAGACAATCATGACACGCATAACTCGCCTGAGATCAAAGCGTTATAATCTTTTCGGTTACACGCAGTTTTACAACTACATTCGTGATATTCTGGAGAGACGCATATCAAAGAAACTCACAGGCGAACGGCGCATTCAAGAAGAAATCGCAGTCTTGAAACGTGTATTCTCAGGAACACTCGTGATTATTGACGAGGCACACAATCTACGTGATATAGCGGGGGAAACTGAAGATGAGACTCGGCTTGATGCCCCTGGCGGTCTGAAAGAACTCGCAGAAAGCAAGGCTGGCAAACTTTTAACCCCATATCTTCGTCGTGTGCTTGACGCTGCTGATGGAATGAAGTTGCTCCTCTTAACTGCGACCCCAATGTATAACTCTTATCGCGAGATTATTTTCTTATTCAATCTACTACTTCAAAATGATAAGAAGGCACTTCTTTCAGAAAGTATGGTTTTTAGCCGAGATGGAGGTTTTACTCCAAGTGGAAAGGAACTCTTAGGGCGCGCAGCAAGTGCCTACCTATCCTTTATGCGTGGCGAGAATCCCCTTTCATTTCCTATTCGTCTGGAACCCCAGATTCCCAATAAAATAACCGTTTGGCCGTCTATCTCGCCCGATGGAACACCCATTCCAGCTAGCGAAGAAAAAGAAAAAGAGCAAGTCATAAATCTACCTTTTGTACCATGCCCATTCCTTGATACAACACTTGCTGACTACCAACGTCTCAGCCAACAGACAATCCGTGAAGGTGGTCTTGGACTAAATACTGTCGATACCATGATTCAAGCAGGTAACTGGATATTTCCTAGTACTTCTGAAGATATCGTACAGCGCGTACGTGATGCAGGATTCCGTGGAGCCTTTCAAGAAGAAATGCGCGGTGGTCTCAAGGCATTTAAGAGTCGCCCTGATGTCGGCGCGGCTTGGCTACGCGAAGATCAAATAGTCTCCTATTCTCCCAAGGCTGCCTTTCTACTTCGTCGTCTTCGTACTACATATGGTGTCGCATTCGTATATAGTCGTTTCGTACAGTCAGGTGCCCTTACATTAGCCATGGCTCTAGAGGCAAATGGATATACTCTTGTAGGACGCGATGTGCCATTTCTCCTTGACGGCAATCAAATCCCAGAAGAAGGACGTCAGTGCGCGATATGTGAAAGGAAAGAAAGAACACATCAAGGCGCATCGCACAAGTTTATCGCTGCGAAATATGTCTTACTCACAGGTCGTGATGAATATTCACCAAACAATAATCTGTCTGTTGATATGGCACGCGCCGACGCAAATGTCCGCGGTGAAATGGTAAAGGTTGTTCTAGGTTCACAAGTTGCGTCTGAGGGTATTGACTTGCGTTTTATTCGTGAAGTCTTTGTGTTTGATAGCTGGTATCACTTGAACAAACTGGAACAAGTTATTGGTCGTGCCATTCGTATGTGCAGTCACATCTTGCTGCCTGATAAGGAAGAGCGCAACTGTACAATCAATCTTTTGATTACCACATTTCCTCCTGAACAAAATCAAGAAACCTTGGATATGTATCAGTATCGCACTGGATTCCGCAAGGCTCTTCAAGTGGGTAAAGTTACTCGTGTCCTGAAAGAGTATGCGATAGACTGTAACTTAAATCGTGATGCGATTCTCATTAAAGGATTAACAAAAGATACAGTTTCAAAGAATGGTCTAATCAGTCTAACACAAATAGATGGGCAACGGAAGGTGAGAGAGAATGTCGACATCAATGATATGCCATTTACAAGTGTATGTGATTGGATAGATACGTGTGATTATTCGTGTGCAGTTCCTGTTGATATAAATCCTGCTAAACTCGATGATACGACATATAGCGAATATGCTTCACGTTGGCGTGAGAATCAAATCAAGAAAGTCCTCCGCGAACTTTTTGAACAGAGAGGTCAGCCATTTTACAGATTTGAAGAACTTCAGAATCTGATGGCAGTCCGCGGCGTTCCTCGTATCGCCTTGGCATCTATCCTATCAGACATTACTGGAAATCGTTCGTTCCGCATTCGTATTGGAACTCAGAATGGATACATTATCTACAAGAATGGACTCTATCTCTTCCAACCTGAGATACTCAAAGATACAAACTTGCCACTGGCACTTCGTGCGGCAGCCTTTCCTGTCAAACGCGATTCATATGAGCCGATTCATATTGAGAAGCCTGCTCCACCCAAACCTGCTGTGCCTGAACCAGCAGCTGCAGCTGCGCTAACCGTCGCTCGAGAACCAGAGGCTGACGCCGCTCCGATTATGGTCGTGACCCCAGGATATAAGGAGTTCTGGGGAGCACTCATGGCATTTGTATCAAGCATTCGTGAGGGCAAAGCAACGTCTGACTTACCACCTGCGGTGATTGACCAAATACGCATACGCTATGGCTCTATTCAAAAGAGTTTCCAGCGTGTAAGAGATGCTATGAGTATGATTACAACCTGGGTATATAGATATATCAAGGCAGATGAGGCAAAAAGGCATATATTTGCTGTAGCGGTTGCCGAGTTTTTATGGGATGAGTTTCTCACTGTCCAGGAACAATACAATATTTTTATGGAAGCAAAAGACACTACCTCTGAAATTCTGAAACTGATGTGGGTAGAAAATACTGTTCAAAGTGGCTCTACATCTGCGTATCGCTTTGTAAATCCGATGACAGGGACGATTCAATATATTTGTGATGGAAAACTCTGTAGCCCTGCGCTCGTTCGTGTCTTTGAAGAGGAGCCAACAGATATTTTACGAGGAATCAAGGCAAACACAACTACCACGGCGCCGATTTATGGAACTGTCAACTATAAAGCAGGCACATTTGTCTTTAAAACAAATAAGGCTGTCGCTCCTGAGAAGAAACAGCCTGAAACTGGATCTGAATGTGCGAATGTAAGTAATATCGCTGCTCACTACAAACTTCTTGAACAGATTGGAGAACTAATAAAAGGACCTATTGGAACGAACTTTGACCTTGTAAATGAAAAGATGACAACGGGTGAGTTCTCATTTAAGAACTCGGTTCGTGCCTGCGCGCTTACGGATGTGCTACTTCGTTATCTGGATAAACAAAAGGTAACTGGTAAGCGCTGGTTTTATAGACCAATTGCCACGCTGAAAACAAAACATCGCGGCATTCTTCCCAAGAAGTGAGTTTTATACCTAAGCAAAATTGAAGTACTCAAAACAGAGGTGATAAGCACAAGTATGGAAACGGTTGCTTTATTTGAAGAGAAAATCCCTGTAACGCCTCGTGATCTTTCCAGGGATACTATCAATATTACAAACATTATCCAAAAGAAGTTTCGGGCAAAGCTTGAGGGGCATTGCTCACTTCATGGATGGGTGAAACCAAACTCGGTAAATATCTTAAATCGTTCCGTTGGCGCCTTTGGTCATGGCGACTTTACTGGTGATATCGTGTATCAGGTACAGGCGGAAGGAAAGGTTATCAACCCTCCTTCTGGTATTGAGGTTGTCGGCGATGTCATTCGTAAAAATAAGATGGGCATGTATGTCAACTACCAGGACGCTGTTCGCATCATTCTACCGCGCGACCTTCACATTGGAGACGATGAGTATGATTCAATCCAGATTGGCGAGACGATTAAGGTAGAAATCAAGAAGTCGCGATTTCAGGTGAATGATGAGTATATTCTGAGTGTTGGCTTGTTCAAGGGTCGTGCGAATGCGATTGCGGCTCTTGATGAGCCCCTCGCAAAGGTTCAGGAGGAGGTGGAAGAGGAGGAGGAGGTCGAGGAGGAGGCACCTGAGGCTGAGGCTGAGGCTGAGGTCGTTCCTGTGATTGAGGCGCCTGCGCCTGCGCCTGCGCCTGCTCCTGCTCCTGTCGCTGTTGTTGAAGCGCCTGTAGCAACAACTACAATGGAGCCGATTGCCTTTTCCCCAAAGACTCCATTCCGTGAGTTGAGCAACTTGTATCCTTCACCCTTCACACTCGATGGAAAGATATGGCCCTCGGTTGAACACTACTTTCAGTCACAGAAGTTCCCTTCCAACCCTGACTACCAGGAACAGATTCGAACTGCCAAGACGCCACTGAATGCAAAGACCCTAGGTGGTTCATCAACACTTCCCATCCGACCTGATTGGGATACAGTCCAGGAAGATATTATGCGCAAGGCACTAAATGCCAAGTTTACTCAGAACCCAGTTCTTAAGAGTGTCCTGCTCAGCACTGGTGATAGTCCTCTTCAGGATGCTTCATCTACAGACGCATATTGGGGTATTGGACGCACCAAGAAGGGTAAGAATCGTCTAGGTATTCTTCTCATAGAACTCCGGTCTTCTCTCCGTGCGGAAGGAGATGAATAAGGGGTTTCAATGGAGCAAGGAGAAAGAGCATGAGTGGATCCGTTCAAAACCTTACAAACCAGGAATATGAAGACAGAAAGCGATGCCTTGATGAACTAAAAAAGCTTGTGAAGTCAGAACAAGAACAGATTTTTACTATTATCAAGCGTTTTAACATTGAGTTTAGCGAAAATAGCAATGGAATATTTTTTGACTTGAGCCGTGTAAGCCAAGAGGCATTCAATGAAATCCAGAAGTTTATCATCTTCTGCCAAGAAAATCGTAAGGAGTTTGAACTACGCGATCGTGCCATGGAAAATAGCCGTCTAAACCTTGGTGAAGCTACTTCTATAGTATAATGGCAACCGCTGCAACATCTATTTTTCCTGAAATCTATAACATCATCAACAAAAATCCAAATCGTAATAATGCTTTGACTACGTCTGTGCGTGGGGGTTCACATACTCCAACGCAAAGTCTTTCAGAAGGGGAGCCATGGGAAATATTTTCCCTAAAACCGATTCAACCTCCCGGTGCCTTGTCCCTTATTCTATGGAATACAAACTCACTCTATTCACTTGCCTCTATTCCCCTTCGCAAACAACTACTCGTTGATACTCTTCTTGAACTCCATGGGCGTGTAGATAACGAACTGATTGGACGCCGCTGGCCACGTAAGAAGATTCAGGATCTACTAGCAGGTCAAGTCTCAGCAAATGATAGTGCATCTAGCACTCCAGTTATGCTTGAAGAAGTTTTATGTGAGCTATTTCGAATCCAGAAAGTTCAAGTAAATCGCAAGACAAAAACCATTTCCTTCTTTCCTCGTGATGTTCGCTGCTGGGTATCTGACCGCCCTGTGATTTTTGCTGACGATGACAACTGTTGGTACTTTGACGCAGAGCAAAATAAGTCTGTGCTCGGCTGGGTAAGCGAAAAGGAGGAACAGTCATGGACTATTCAGTGGCCTACGGCGGACGGCAAGCTAGAAGAACTCAAGGCTGCCCTTACGAAAAAGAACCTCGTCGCACATACTACTTTCACTTCTGATACGCAGAAACTACGAAAGGATGACTATGCTCGCATTCTAGGGCGCGCGGAATCTATTGAAATCCTGGGACAACTGAACCTACGTACTCAGTAAAATTGGAAAGCCCCTAAGGAGAAAGTTAGGTTTAAAATTAGGACTGAGGAAGCATGGAACTGTTTCCTGGAGAAGCTGAAACTCTTCGTAAAATCGTTACCGAATGGACCGAGCACGGAGAGCGTGAGTTGGAAGCTACCTTTGGCGTCAAAGGACAGGTAGATGCTACACGTTTTCTGACGGTAGCGCAGCGTCTCAGGGCAAAAGGCTATACTGCCTTGCCTCAAGAAGACCGCCTTACCATCACGTTGGCTGACCACACTCGTTTTACGTTAAATGGACTAGGTATCATTCAACAGTATTGTCGTGACGACCGCCTTGCTGGTAAGCCGTTTGTGGCGATGATTAAAGATCGCGCGGGAATCGAAAGTAATCTTGATTTGGAGGAATACGATGTACGCGTCAAGGTGCGACGTGAAATCCCCTTGGGTTCAGATGACTCTCGTGTGAAGGACATTCTCAGCACATGGGCGCAGCAAAAGAAGGCATTTCGCCTGATTCGGCGTTGGACATTTCAGGGTCACGGAGTTCTCTTTGACCTGTCGATGGTGAGGAGCACAAAGAAAGATTTGAAAGATAACTATATTTGGGTTCGCAACTTCAAAGACCAGGATATTCTTTCTGCTCCGCCGATTTATGAGATTGAAGTTGAGCTCATTCACGAAGACGCAACTGCTACGCCTGATAAGGCTATTAGTGCTCTTATTAGCGGTATTGGTGAAATCCTCCGTGGCATTCAGAAGCATACTGTTCTGATACGCAAGTCTGTTCAACAGAAGTCGCTTGATGCCTATCGCACGCTTGTGAATGATGATAAGTTCCGTGGAGTTGCGCCAGTGACCCTTGAACTAAAAAATATGGTTCGGACACCGATGGAGGGTGACCCCAATATTCGCAGCGGCTATAATGTCACAGATAAGGCGGATGGTCTGCGCGTCCTTGGGTTCTGTGATGGAAAGGGCGAGTTGTATCTGATTGATATGGCACTCAATGTCTATCGTTCAGGTCTTAAGAAGGAGGCATGTAAGAACTCGCTTGTTGATGGTGAATGGGTGACAAAGGCGAAGGATGATACCGCGATTCAGCAGTTGCTTGTATTCGATATCTATACTGCCCCCGAAGAAAAGAAGGTTGACCAACTGCCCTTCTATTCCGTTATGGAAGATAAAGAGACCCGTTACAAGGCTCTGCGTGCATGGATTCAGGCGTGGAATGGAGGCGATGGTGCTAAGATTATTGTACCTGGGATCAGTGCCAAGACTCGCCTACAGGTGGGCATCAAGAACTTCTTGTTTGCGCAGAAGGACGATAAGCAAATCTTTACCTGCGCGGCACAGATTCTAAGTCGTCCTACCCCATACAACACCGACGGTCTCATCTTCACACCAAATGATCTGCCTCTACCACCCAAGGCTGGAATGGGATTTCTTGAGCAGTTCAAGTGGAAGCCTGCGGAGGATAATACCATTGACTTCTTGGTGCTCACTGAAAAGTCAAAGCAGAATCCAAAGGAAGATGATATTATTACTGGGATTAAGCCTTGCGCAAATGATACGATTCGCTACAAGACTCTACGCCTATTTGTTGGCTCATCAGCGGATCCCGCCTATGCGAATCCTCGCGATACTATCCTCTTTGAACGCCCTCTGCCATCAGGGCGACCTGGAAAGGGGCGGCGTGACTATAAGCCTGTTCTCTTCAATCCGTCTGAGTTTCCTGATACGGAAGCCAATAAGTGCTATCGTGAAATCCAGACAGACCCAGACACCAATGAGGACTATATCATGACGGAACGTTCATTAGAGCCGATTCAGGATAAGAGTATTGTGGAAATGCGCTATGATGCTACGCAGCCGCCTGGTTGGCGCTGGATTCCTATTCGTGTTCGTTATGATAAGACTGAGCGCCTTCAGCGCGGTATTCTTGGTCGTACCCTTAACAGCCAAATGGTTGCGGAGAGCGTATGGAACAGTATTCATGACCCCATCACGGAAATGATGATTCGGACTGGATCGGAGCAACCATCTGATAAGGAAATCTCAGAGATGATGGGAGAAGGGAAGTGCGGGGAGATTCAGCGACGCTATTATGAACGCAAGGGGCAGGTGACAAACCTCGAGATTGTAAAGGGGCTTCGCAACTTCCACAATCACTATATCAAGGAACGCATTCTACTCGGCTCAACGCTGAAGACTGGCAATAAAACTCTGCTGGATATGGCTGTAGGAAGGGCAGCAGACCTTCAGAAGTGGTTGCGCCTTGGTGTTGGCTTGGTCGTTGGTGTAGACCCAGCTGGACAGGGCATTACCGATACAGAAGATGGCGCCTACCGTCGTTACCTCAATACTATCGTTGGAAGCAGAAACCGCCAAGTGCCACCCATGATCTTTGTGATTGGAGATAGTAGCCGCGGCTACGTAAGTGGCAAGGCTGGTGCGAATGATGAGGAGGCAAACATGCTACGCTCGATCTTTGGACGTGTTTCACCAACTGCCCCTGTGCCACCCTTTGTCAGTCGTGTTGGCAAGGACAAGCTGAAGGATGGCGCTGATGTGGTTGCGTGCATGTTTGCGCTACACTACTTCTTCAAAGATAAGGATACCTTCCAGGGATTCTTGGAGAATATCCGTGATTCACTCAAGGTGGGCGGATACTTTGTAGCGTGCTTCTTTGACGGCGACAAGGTATTTGATACCCTGAAGGATTTGGAGAAGGGTGAGACAAAGACTGGAAAGGAGAAGGACACTGTGATTTGGAATATCACAAAGGAGTACGAGGGTGATGAGCTGCCGAACGATGATGGTGGTTTCGGTATGGCGATTGATGTCGAGTTTATCAGTATTGGTGCCGAGCATCGCGAGTATCTCGTCCCGTTCAAACTCTTTAAGGATAAGATGCGCAGTATCGGATGTGATTTGCTAACGCAAGAAGATGCCGCTGCTCTTGGCATGAACAATAGCACGAATATGTTTGAGGTCTCGCATGCGATGGCGGCGGCGAGCGGTCTCAAGTACCCAATGGTAGATTCAGTCAAGGAATATTCTTTCCTAAATCGTTGGTGTATCTTCCGCCGCTATGGCGACCTCACATTGGAGCCAGTTGCTGAAGAGGGTGTGACAGTCGAGGGTGTAAATGAGTTGCCCACTGTTGCTTCTGTTGCTGCTTTGGCGGCGACGAATGCTTCTGTAGCAGCGACAGTTGCCCGCCCTGGTGTCAATGGAACGATACCTGCGATTGCGACATCTGCGACGCGCCCTACATCGACTGCGTGGAATGATGTGCCTGTGTCAGGTGATGCAATCCGTGTACCAGTCGTCAAGGAGCCAACTGTATCTTCTTCAGTCGCTCCTCCCAGCGTTTACAAGGCTGACCCTACTGCTCCAGCGGCGGCGGCAGCACCAGGTATTCCAGGCTCACTTGCCCAGGTTATGGCGGATGCCACGCGCACGATTCCTGTTGAACGTGGTATTGCCGCTGGTCCTCAGAAGAAGTACGAGGCAAACCAAATCTTCCAGTTCTACCCTGATGCAGCCATTCAGGATAAACTCAAGATTAATGACAAGGGAGCAGGTCGCTGGCTAGCACCCTTTGCGCCATTCCCCATTCAGGATCCACTCGATGCCAGTGTTAAGTATCCAACGCTTGAGCACTATATCGCAGCGATGCGCTACAAAGTCGCAACCGATAAGCCAGCGCTTGCCGCCTCCATCTTTGGAGAGGATGGTACTATCCATCAGAAGTTCCTCCGCGACCGACAGGCAGCTACACAAGGTGGTAAGAAGCCACTGACTGAAGAGCAGGACTTTGAACTGCTACGCCAGGAGATGGTAGAGGTTCGTGCCGCAACGAGACCACAAAACATCAAGAAGCATCGTGCCCTGCTTGATGAATCACTCTGGGCAAGCCAAAAGGATGCCCTCCTCTTTGAGGGTCTCAAACAGCGCTGGGATAGAGATCAACGCCTCCGCATGATAGTAGAAGCAGCACGGACGCAAGAAAAATATCTATTGTATTACACCGGTCCGACGGGCACAAGCGATTTGGGGGGTGTCCGTCGCTCTGATGGTGCGATTGAAGGCGAGAATAAGGTGGGGCGCATACTTATGCAGCTCGCAGGATATCCCGGTGCTACTTAGGGGAGTGTGATGGACGTGTTAGTAACAGGGTATAGGTCCAAAAAAATTTATTTTTGGAAAAACGTAGAAAAAAAAATAGTTACACCTGTTATTCCAAATAACTACATAAAACTCGGAATAAACACTTTAGAGTATCTTGAATATGTCGCAGTTCCTGAAAAAGGTGATTATGTGCTCTGGGATCAGGTGGATCAAGACTCAAAGGATCTTATTCTTCCAATGAGTTTTCCAAGCAAAACAGTTTTAATGGACCATTTGATAGCTGGATATGATATACTACGACCTGGAGGGCAAATATTGATGGCATTTGATGATATAAAGTTAGTAAAGAAAATAACAACTGCTATAAAAGCGTCTGGAAATCCATGGATAACCAACATAAAACGTGATATTTTTCCATTTACAGAACATCATTATGAAGAACCTGTTTTTCAATATATATGTTCTATATCAAAACCAAATCCATCTTTGAGAAGAGATAAAAGAAAGCCGCACAAGACTACGCCACCAAGGACTCCGTAAAATTTGTATAGAAGCTTTGTTGGGTAGTATAGCACAAAGCAAGATGACACCACTTTGGGAAATGGAAACATCTTGGTTTAGTAAAGCACAAAATGAGTTGGGATGTTGTGATTATCCATATAAGAGTTGGCAAGAGTTTAATAGTTGCAAGCCGCACAAAACCTGGAAGCCCTACAGTGTAGTTTCTTGGTCTTGGAGTGAGGACAATCAACTACAGATTGTATTCCTCTGGCGAAACCAATATACAAAAATACACAGAGTATGTATTGATGTTAATCGTGAGGAAGAGCCGCAGATTCGTGAGTGGCTTAAGCGTCACACGCCTATTATATGGAAGTTATGAGCATACAGGAGCCAGAAAATGATTCAGAGGAGGGGTTGATTGTTCATGTAACTCCTGCGCCTCATGTACATCTTACTACGACTCCTCCATCAGATTGTACTTATTCATGTCTAAGTCGCGCGGGAGTAATATTTAATATTCTACTTATCATTGTACTTCTTGTAGTTATTATTTTTATTTGCGCAAAGATGATGCTTGAAAATTGAGCAATATCTAAACACCTTCGGTATCACATACTAAAGGAAACCCCACAATGCCAGAAACATTAACATGGATGACTTTGCTTCATAAGAATAGACATCCACGAGACAAACATATTACCTTTTATGAGCCGACACACACATATACCATCAAGGGCTCCTCCAAGGGCATTATTAGCGGCACAGGATTTCTCCACGCATTCTTTCCTCACTTTAATGCGAAGGCGACGATTGCGAAGATGATGAAGTCACCCAAGTGGCCATCGTCGCCTTATTTTGGCATGACTGCTGAGGCAATTGAAAAGCAGTGGTCAGATAAGGGCAAGGAGGCAAGCGAGGCAGGAACAGCAATGCACTTGGCGATTGAGCAGTTTCTGAACGGACGTGAAGATGTGATTCTGCCTTCTATTAAGGAAACCATTGAGTGGAAGTATTTTATGAACTTTTGGAAGGATTGCGGCGATGACTTGGAGCCTTACCGCACCGAGTGGGAAGTCTGGTCCGAGGAACATCTGCTTTGCGGCTCTATTGATATGGTATTTCGTCGTAAAAGCGATGGAAAGTTCTTGATTTATGACTGGAAACGTTCCAAGGAAATCAAGACATCAAATCAGTGGGGTACTGGCTTTGCGCCTCTGAATCATCTAGATGATTGTAACTACTGGCATTATTCACTCCAGCTGAACCTGTATCGTTGGATTCTAGAGACATTCTATGGTCTAGAGGTGGCTGATATGTATTTGATTATTCTTCATCCTGATAACAAAAACTATAAGCGGATGCGTCTGAATCGGATGGATGACGAGGTGAAAGATATGCTTGACTGCCGTCTTCGGGCTCTCAAAATGAAGTGGTCGCACCCTGTTATTCTGCCTGTTCCTGAAGCACCAGCGCCAAAATCAAAGGCTGGAACTGCGACGGCGACCAAGGAAGATTATGCCTTCTTGGATGATTAAACTAAGTTCTTTTTTTATACTTCAAACTGTGCCACTAAAGGGTTCTTATATTGGAGTTGATGATATATGAGACAACCTAACGTGTATCTACAATAGTCTGCTTCAATATCCAGAAAGTCTTTCTCCATATCTCTTAAATGTTTTCGAAGGAGTAATGTTCCTTCCAGTGTCTGCTCATACTTATCAAAATCAATATCATCCATATCGTATTCATGTTCAATATTATTTAATATATGCATAATAGTATTGTTATCATTATGTGTCCATATTTGAAATAATGCCTCTTCATCTGCTAATGTTCTTCCTCCGTATATAAGAATATCTTCTGATTGCTGTACACCGAAGCGAAACTTATATTCTAATCCAGTATCGAATGATACATAGCGCCCCATCCTGTCTGTCTTTGGCGTATTTAAAAAAAATCAAATTTGATCATTTTTGTCGTGTGAATCAAGTTACACAAAAATGTCGTCGTATCTGAATACTATCAATCCTGCCAGTGAGTGTGAGGGGTTTCCCCCAAGTGAAGAGTTGGCAACAGTGTTTCCGTTTCCTCTCGACCCGTTTCAGAAGCATGCGGTCAAGGCAATCCATGAGGGAGACAATGTACTTGTTACTGCAAAGACGGGTTCAGGTAAGACCCTTGTCGGTGAGTATCTTATTCACCATATTATCAAGAAAGGCGGGCGCGTGTTCTACACTACCCCCATCAAGTCTCTGAGCAATCAGAAGTTTCATGACCTCAAAAACATGTTTCCCTCGGTGGGCATCATGACGGGTGATATTAAGTATCGTCCTGATGCCCAGATTCTCATTATGACGACCGAGATTCTGCGGAACCTGCTCTACAAGCAAAACACTGCGACGGCGTCTCTCGGCTTGACCGCCGCGATTTCCCTCGAGGGTCTCCAGGGCGTTGTGTTTGATGAGGTCCATTATATCAACGATAGGGAGCGCGGCAAGGTCTGGGAGGAGACCATGATTCTCTTGCCCCGTGAGGTGCAAATGGTGCTGCTGTCGGCGACCATTGATCGTCCTGACCTCTTTGCTTCCTGGCTCGGCGACCTCAAGCAGAAGATGGTCCATCTCATCTCCACTACCTATCGTATCGTGCCTCTCATCCATCAGGTGCTAATGGGTTCGGAGCCGCAGCTTCTTATGGACAACAAGGAGAGTTTCTATGAGAACACTTATCGCAAATGGCTCGAGTGGCGCAACTCCAAGGCGAAGGATGCGCGCGGAAAGGAACAGGCGGTCGCGGGTCGGCGACGTGGTGGTTATGAAGACGCAGTCGTCAAGGGTCCTGGGGGCATGGCGTCGTTTGCGCATCAGATGAATGATACGATTCGCATGTTCCAACACAAGAATCTCATGCCTGCCATCTTCTTTGTACTCAGCCGCGTTGGGTGCGAAAAGTATGCTGAGCTTGTTGAAGGCAGTCTCATTGAGAGTTCCGAGGCGGCGGCTATTCAGCATATTTGGGACTTTCATCTTCATCGGCACAAGGATGTTCTTGAGCATTTGCCCCAGGCACACACTATTCTTCAGCTGGTAAAGCGTGGCATCGCCTTCCACCATAGTGGTCTGCTTCCTATGCTGCGTGAAATGGTGGAGATTCTCTTTGGCAAGGGTCTCATCAAGGCACTCTTTGCCACCGAGACGTTTGCTGTCGGTCTCAACATGCCTACCAAGACTGTTGTCTTTGTGGATCTCATGAAGTATTCCGATGAGATCCACAGTATGCGTATTCTTCGCACTGATGAATATGTACAGATGGCGGGTCGTGCGGGTCGGCGTGGTAAGGATGACATTGGTCATGTCTTCTATCTGCCTCAACGCGAACCTGTTGATTGTCACGAGATGAAGTGTATGATGACGGGCAACAAGTCAGCAATCACCAGCCGCATGGATTTCGGGTATGACTTTCTTCTGAAGACTGTCCATTCAGGGAATCTGCGGTGGATGGACATTGTGGAAAAGTCCTACTGGTTTCGTCAGCGTTTGGCGGATAAGACGCGCTATACTGAAGAAGTGAAGCTTCTCGATAAGAAGATTGCCGACCTGGGACTCACCGACAAACTCTTGGAACTGTGTGCTCAGCGTTTCCAGTTGGAGCGTGATGTCAAGGCAAAGGTGAATGCTGCTAAAAAGGAGGCGCAAAAGACACTTGATAGCTGTAAGAACAAGTTTGTCGGTCCCACCATGGATAAGGCGTGGAAATCCTATGCTTTGCTCGATACACTTCAAAAGGAGAAGGCAGAGATTATCCAGGAGCTTGTACGTCTAGAGTCCATCAAGGATACAACGCTTCAGCCGCGCATTGACCTCTTGGAGAAGTGGGGCTTCATGATGATGAGTGACGGTGTTCCCACTTTGACGAAACTCGGTACTCTTGCAACAGAGTTGAATGAGGGTCAGCCGATTCTGATGGTTCGGGCGTATACCGAGGGCATCTGCGCTGATTTCACACAGGACGACTTTGTTCCCTTCTTTGCCGCCTTTATGAATGAGGGCAAGGATGAAGACAGTCCCAGCCTGGTATCACTCAACATTTCAAAGACAGTGAAGGACTCGCTATGGAAGATAAATGAGTGGGCTGCGGTGTATGATAAGCAGGAAATGGCGACAACTGGCGACCAGGGCAACGGCAAGTTCTGGGCTCTCAAGACAGATTGGATTGAAGCATTGTCTCGGTGGTCGCAGGGTGAAAATGCGGCTATCCTATGCCAGGAATATGGAATCTTTGAAGGAAATCTCATGCGCTCTGCTCTGAAGATTGCGAATGTTGTTGAGGAATGGACCTGTATGGCGACTTTCTGTCAGGATATTGAGTTGCTGACGAAGTTGGAGGGGCTTCGTGAAAAGATGGTGCGCGACCTTGCGAAACCCGATAGTTTGTATTTGTGCTTGTAAGTTTCTCTGAATAGAATAGGATGTCAATAGGACAGGTAGTTGTTTTTATTCATGAACTGGGTCCAACGAGTGTAAAATGGTACTATGGACAGCTGACTGATAAGAAAATATTCAAGGGTGCACCATTAAAAATATACTCGAGCGAGTTGAAGCAGATTCAAACACCAGTAGAATGGGTGTCTTATTTGGGAACAACGCCACCAACAATGCTTGAGATAGAGAATCCACGTGGATTTTTTTCAACTCCCGTTGGAATCAACAGTTGGTCATTGATTACGCCATCGGACTATGTTATTCCGGTTCTTCGGATGCTAGATAGTAACCCCGCGTATAAGTTTCTTGTGACAGATTTGACTGAGATGCCATACACCGCACCGCTCGCAGCACAACCACCAACGACAGGAAGACGCCCTTACGCCGAAGTAAAATTTGAAAATAAGCTGCCTGTTGCGACAGCTAAACCCAAAAAAGGAATGTCTGTACGATGGGCAAATAACAATAACGCAAACTCCGTCGGCGCGGTTGGAAAGGAGGGAGAGGAGGATGCGGAAACTGCGGCGGCGCGACGAATGCTAGAGCGTGCTGTTATCGGCTCAAAGAAAACATCAAAGGCGGTTCGTCGTGTAGATGATGACCTCAGTTCCGTTCGTGCGGTTGGAAAGTATGATGATGATGATGATGATGATGATGATGATTCGGTTGCGGCAGTCGCTGTTGACCCTCGTATGATTTCTAAATATGTGGCACCACCACCAGCGCCGTCAGTTGCTTCTCATTGGCGCGCAGCGGCTGAAGTTGCTGCTGTCTCTGAAAAGCCGAAAGCCGCAACAGTCACAAAGGCAAAGATGATTCCGTCTGCGAATGAACTTGCGACGCGGGCAGCTGCTGAAGAGGCAGATAGACTCAAGAAGGAGGCTGCTCTCGCAAAGCGGCGCGCCACCCTCGAGGCGAAAAAGATAGCACAGGCGGCGGCTTCTGAAAAGAGGAAGGCTACTCTTGCTGCGAAGCGTCTAGAAGAGGAAGAAAGAACTCGTAAAGATCGCGAAGGCTTTCTTGCGTTCACTGCGGCGAAACTCGCAAAGGGTAAACCAGGCACCGATTCAGTCTTCTCAGTGGCAGGGGTCTAGGGTCTAAAAGTTATACCACCTTTTTATTAGACATAGAAATGGAGACTACTCCTACAACTTCTATATGCTCGTATTGTAATTCAAACATTGAGTTAGCAACACAGCCTATCACCACACTCTTATGTAATCATCTTGTACATTCCTACTGCTTTATCCGAGTCATGTGCCAAGATTCACCTCGCTTTTTAAATTGCCCCTTGCCTACGTGTAATGCTCCACTCACAAATGAGGCATTAATCGCCGAACTTGCACTGCCGAATAATGGACATGGACTTACACACAATCAAATCATAATGCAAACAGAAGCAGAACTAAGCGGTGCTGAACTATCAGAGGATACTATCACTCAAAACATCTATGAAAAATATAATACCAATGAAGAGTTCAAGGCGGAGATTAAAGCATATCACAAACAACTCCTTTCTACAACTGCCGCAAGCAATAAACTTACGAAGTTAGTTAAAGAAAGAAAGAAACAACTTTTTATTTCTCTTGCTGAAATCAAGGCAACAATAAAAGAAAGTATGAAACAAAGTATATCTTCACTTAGAACATCAGATATCTATAAAAATTTTATAAAAGAACGTCGCAAGTATTTGAAGCTCTCTAACCAACTAGTGGGAGAACCAAACAATATAAGTCCAAGAAGACTCTATTATGCTTTTAAAGGTAAGCCAGGATTCTCACGCTGGCCTTATCATTTGCGTGGTTGGAGACTATCAACTCATTATGTTCTAAATGGACCCTTTTACTTCCGCGTCAGAGCGTGATCTAACGCCGCAGCCGTGTAACCATGCGGTCTTTCCAGTGCGGCTTCTTCATATCTGAATAATACTCTAGAAATAGAAACTCGCCTGGTAGAAACGTATCTGTAGAGTCCTTCTGTTTCTTTACTGATATCATCCGCTTCCAACTCGCTACATATACCTTTGTCTTGACAGTCGTATCTTCCAAGACAATACAGCGTTTCGTTCCAACGGGTGTATCGATGATTTGCTTCAGAAAGAAGACATATCGGTCGTGCTCCTTGGCATCCTTCTGACGTGCATTCAGTCGCTGGGCGAGAGAGAGGTCGCACGGACTAATATCATTGACTCGCAGGACATTCTTCAAGACACGCTGATTCACAAGGTCGGCATATCGGCGGATAGGGCTTGTGGCGTGTGCGTAAGGGACAGAACCGAGCGCGGCGTGTACAGGAACAGGAACATCCTGATTGTCACTAGAAGACACATACTTCGCTGCCTCAAACGCCAGTCCCACCAAATCAGCATGGATCTTTGTGTAACGCTCCAACTTCTCCTTGTCAGCCGGCTTGTGCGACCTGAGAAGACCTCCCTTCGCCTCAACCAGAACCTTTGCCACCTCCTTGTTGTAAGCAAGCATAAGCTGCTCAACCCATTCATGCGGGTCATTTGTTTCCTCTCCCTTCAAATGACTCGCAACATCCTTGAGGATATTGATAGGGAAATCAGTCGCGCCCGCAATAGATTCATAAGTGTATGACCTATTGTTAATAACTCGCGTTTCAGCAATCTCTATCATTGAAAGATCCTTTGTCTCTGTGTCCCAGAGATAGTAAAGGCTGACGCCCAGTCGCTCCCTGCCAGGAAGCAATGAGAATGAGTCCTCAGACATCTCGGCAGGAAACATAGGAACCACTGCTACACCATCTTCATACAGTGTTTGTCCCTTCTGTGAGGCTAAAACATCACCAACACTATCCTCCTTAATATACTCTGAAACGTCCGAAATAGTGATAATGATATCATACTGCGTATTGTTCGCTTGGCGAATCGTGACGAGGTCATCAATATCCTTGCAGCCATTGGGGTCAATATTGATTGTATGCGTAGAATCAATCAACCTACGATACATATTATCGATATATGTATTTGTGGTGTCGACATCAAACTTCAGCTTTGAAAGCTGGGGGAAACCATATCGCCACCTCAGCGCCTCAAGTTCCGAGTTCATAGAGCCAGATGGACCCAGGAGACGGATAAGATGCGCGCGTGTAATATGGTCGCTCTCCGCCCAGTCAACAAACTCCACAAGGGCAATACGATTTACTGACGTATCCTTCTCAGAACAGCCTACCCGCATAGGAGGAAAGGCGGCATTCAACGGTTGAAACAGATAAATCTTATTGCCGTTTGACGTGTGCCCATACAAATACTTCGACGTAAACTCTATTGTTCCCACGATTTGTCCGTATTTCGCACGCTTCTTCAACACACACTTCTCATTCTCCCATACAACTTCATCCCCATGAAGACACTTATTTGCTTTCCTATAGTCTGAAAATGATACGAGAATCTCAGAGGAACTCGTATCCTTAACAATGGTAAAATCCTTATAGTTCTTTGTCTGTAGAATGGGCATCCTGTTGTGCTGATACTTCCCAGGACGAGGCATTCATTTTTACTTTATCCTCAATGATACGCGCCCTTCATATATATCAAATAACTCTGATGGCATCGCATCAGGGCGGACAATCTCTAGTTGTGTTGAAGACAGAGATAAGAGTGAAGGTCCTTCCTCTGTAATAACGAAAATATAGGGCACTTCTGACTTTTGACGACCGAATAACCCATAGGCATATGAATCATCAGGTGGGGCGGCTCCTAGATTAAACTGGAGAATAGGTATGCGAGTTAAGACTGCAAGCTTCTTAATGGCGTCCTTAGTTAACGCAGTCGCAGACTCCTCTAATCCAATATCTGCGGGTGTCTGACCAAGGAGAGCCAAGTAGGGACGCAGTGGGCTTGTTTCATCTTGTTCCTCCACTTTGTACAAATGTAGCGCAGACAACTTTGGATCCTCTTCTCCAAACAGTTCAACCAACGGTTCAGGAAGTGTTGGTTTTGAGACAGTAGGTGCTATTTGCTTCAGCGGCTCATCTCCCTCTTTTCTAGACATTTCCTCAAAGAATATCTTTCGTTCCTTGCCTGTCTTAACCCAATCCAGGCGTAGAAGGTCGTACCAGGCTACACTTGTCTCAGGAAGAATCCACTGGTCACCCATGCGAACCGCTTCCTTGATACTTACAAGCGTGGGTACATCCTCATAGAGTAGCTGTCTTCGTCTCTCAGGGAAACGTAGAAGTTCTTCTATTAGACGTAGGAAAAGCAAACGAGGTCCATTGACTTCTTTTTCTCCCAACGATACCTTTTCAGAAATGTGGAGATAACACTTTCCTTTTTCTTGTGTTTCTCCTTCCTGGCGCCAGACACATCTTCCTGAACAGAAAGGCTGTGTACGCATGCGACAATCCACCCGAAGCAGACTTGACATTTCACCAGAGGCAGGGATATCTGTGTTCATCCAACCCAAAATAGTAGACTCTAAATGAATCTGGAGTCGTTTTCTCTTTTCAAAGAGTGGTAAATCCTTACGGAAAATGAGCTTTTCTAGCTGTGCTCTTAAACTACTGCCTGCCTCTTCACTCTCTAGCCACTTGGAGAATGTTAGACGCAAATGCTCAAACACTTCATCCAAATCACTTTCCTTCGCCTTCATCAGTTGCTCACGCGAAGCAGTTGTCTCTTTGGAGAATATAATGCTGCGATTTATCGCCCATTCCATTTCTTCTACCTCTGCGAATGGCAGGGCACTTATAATCGGTGACGCCTCATCTCTCGGTGCCCCAGCTGGAATAAAAATACCATTTAAAAGCTGAATCGCAACATACTTCTTTGTTCCCTTGCTCTTTATAGTTCTCTGAACTCGGTAACCGCGATAGGCAGCAAACTGTTTGTCAATATTTGTCTTATACCAAGTAATAACATCCTCCAACGGCGCAGGCGTGAAATCATCCCAATCGAAGTAGACCCACTTGTTAATCCAAATACCATCATCTACAACTGGAAAGGCAACTAGACCTGAGCGTTTGGGGTCATAGCGATAGGTTAATGCAACCATATGATTGTATGAATCACGAACAACACCAAATACTTCTTGTTTTATCAGTTTTTCAGCCCTTGATACTGGTACGAGTGCTAATGAATCAATGTGTGACTGGCTGGTAAACTCGGCGCGACCAGATGAAGAACAGCGCCTCACAAACTCACGGACACGCTGTTTTACAATCGGCGGCCAACTTGCCTCTGTTGAGCGCTGAAAGCCAAGAATAAATGTGTGAGTCTCCTCAAATCGCGCTTTCGCTGGACGATTCTCAGTAAAGAAAATAGGTTCCCATACGCCTGTATGATGATGCATCAAAAATCCGATATCAGAATCACTATAGCGGTCAATATCATAACCATAAGGTGGGCATCGCACTTCCACCTGCTCATCCTCATTAATATCCAAAATAATAAAGACAATCCCTCTCGGCGTAACAAGGCGAGGAAGAGAAAGAAGCTGGGCAAACTGACGGTACTCCTTGAGTGTAGAGGATGACTTCAAAAAGACAAGGAAGTTATTGTAACTCTTCCATAAACGCAGAAGCGCATCTTCATTTTCTGATTTCATATCGACCTGAAGTTCCTTGCTGACCCACAAGCGAAGCGCGCCTGGCTCAGGATTCGGATATGTAGGGTCATAAAACTCCAAGACAAGGTTTCCAAAGTTCAAGAAAAGATAAATCCGCGGGGTAATCACTTCTAAGAAACGAGCCTTCACATCTGCAGAGTTGTTGCGGAAATCCAAGAATGGGGCGATTGCAGCCAAGAAACTATCTGGCAGATATGTACTACGATTTTCTACACCTATGCGCAAGAAGCCCTCAGATGCTGGCTTCAGCTCCATGCGATTGAACTCGCGCGAAACAAAGTCTGCTGGATTCTGATTAAAATATGTATCCAACACGCCTGGTAATAATCCTATTTGTGGACCATCAGCTTCGCCCATCTTGAGAGGGAACTTTTCGGGACCAACAATGTACTTCTTATGAGCCCTGGCTAACGTGACGGCATAGTTTAAGACTGGGACTACAGCCTGCGATGCCGCGCTCACTAACTCTTCCTCGTCTTCACCCTCGCCTTCTTCTTTCTCTTCAGGAACTGCTTGTGCAGCTGCACGAATATGTTCAAACTGCTTGTCAGAAATCCGAATCAGTTTATCTTCTAGACTCTTATCCCACGCAACACTTGATTCTATCTTCTTTTCCTTCTTTGACTCCTTCTTTCCAGTAAAACAACAAGGCAGATAAAATCCCTCAGGGTGGAACGTGTCTTTTAGAAATCCAACCCACAAATGACGCTTGTCCTCCTTCGATTTCTGTTTTATCTTTCGCTGAATCACCGTCTCATCCTTCTTGGGCGCCTTCAGCGATTGTATGAGAAGACCATGGCAGAATGGGCACGATCCACGATCCTTTGCACCAGGTCTTGATTCTCCCAACTTTGGCTTCCCCTTTCTATCGCGCGGACTGTAGAAATCATGTTCTCGCACCATGATATAGTCCTTGATACAAAAGAACTCGCAGCACAGATAGTAACTCTGATGAAGAGGGTCTGAACCATAACGCAGAATCGTGTAGGTCTCGCGTCCTTCATCAGGCAGTTCAGTTGGGTCGTCGCGCTCAAGAGGAAAGACGAGGAAGGTAATATCATCATCGTTATAAATATCACGCATTCGCTCATATTGCTCTTGGTTGAGAACTGCTGGCTGGCGTGTTTCGGTGGCTTGGCACATCGTCACATACTTTTTGATTTTCACCGCTGGGTTTGGTGACTTATACACAAAAAGGCGCTCGTCCGCTTCCTGGAGCTTCTTTGCGAGATATTTGGCATACGTGCGCTTTCCTTCATCCTCGTCCTTATCTTCTTCGTCATCGCTGTCATTTACAGCAACAGGAGGAGCAGCAACAAGAGGAGCAATCGCAGCGGGTGCTTCAGCCTCCGTCTTTACACGTTCAGCAACATTCACGCCCTTTTTATTTGTATTTGCTTGAACTTCTTCTTCAAAGGCATTCCCCATGTTCATTACATCTTCTGTTCCTGCGTTAAACATCAGGTCAGCGTCCATTCCCAAAAAGTCGCCAGCGTCTCCCAAACTGTCCTCAATCAAGACATCCGCAGGCTGCGCATTTTCAGGCAAAGCGTCCTCTGGTGGAGGAGCTAGGGGCGCAACACCAATCGACCCTGGTGCCAATGGTACAAGGGCACTTTCTGCCTCTGCGTGCTCAGAAACAACTCGGTCAGGCGTAATCAGTTGCTCATCCTCCGCACTCAAGAGTAATGATACTGAAGTTATAATACGCTCAAGAGCCTGAATAGAGTCCGCCCGATAAATATGAAATGAATAAAAGGGGTGCTGAGCAAAGATTCCAATATCTATACCCGTGTTGTATGTCAGAATATAATCCTTTGTTTCAGGTACTGCCAACGTCATCTGACCACGCGCATCCCACCACTTTCTTACCTTTATTTCCGCTTCTCCTTCCACTAACTGGAACTCCTCTGCAACTGCGGTAATCAACTCAGTAATGGCGATTTCACCCTTGATAATACGCCGATTCACCAGCTGTGTTAAAAAGGCATAGACGCGGTCTTCATTCGCAAAGTTGCTGACTGCCTTGTACCGAAGCATAACAAGCGGCTGCTCGCCAGGAAGAGCAGATATTTCCTGGAAGAGCGGTGAAAAGGCACCAAGGCGTTTCCGTATATTTGTCCGTGTAATGGGCTTTGACTCGGTTGGCATGCGTATACCACAAATGAGAGTTGCCTCGCCGATTTCTGGCGTCTTGCCCGCTAGAGGAGTATTTTCAAGTCCAGCCACCAATAGAGCTGGAAAGTCTCGCAAATCAGACCGCGGGTCGAGCTTACGCAGTTGTTTCGGCGGCATCATCACAAAATCACCCGAGCGTTCTTCAAACAGACGTAAAGTTCCATAGAGCGCTGGCTGGGTACCAATCGTTTTACGAATAATAATCTTACTGAAAAGAAAGTCCTTATCGGGCGTTGGGTTCCGCTCCTGCGCCCACTGAAGTAAAAGTCTTGGGTCTGAGATATCTGGGATTTTTAACATACCTGCGAGACGGAGCTTTGTAACTGCAACATTGTCATTTGGTAAAATACGTAGGAAAGGACGCTCAGCTGTTACAGGTAGTTGATAGAAAAGACTCTCTAATGACGGCGCTTCTGTATCTGTCTGACTCCAGGTAAGACGTAAAAACTTAAGACCTGCGAGAGCCACAGGATACAGATTTACATCACCGTCAAGAAGAACATCTAGACGATTCAAGAGTTGAATGCTCCGTTGAATATAGGCAACGCGCTTAGAGGCAATAAGAGCCTGTTGTGCAGTCAGCTCATTCCTAGGCTGCGATGGAAGTAACTCTGGAAAATATGGTTTGATTCTGCCAATCCATTCGCGCTCAGATTGAACTAGCTCAGGATTTATCAGCTTTATTACATCATTAAAGAGGAATAAGTGAAATACAGGTCTATTTCCTTCAAAGAGAGGAAGCAAGACCTCATAAGAAGAACGGGAACGAGAGGCGAAATCATTTACTTTCGCACCGCCACGTTGATCTACAAAGCGCTCATCTACATCACGGGCTTGGGCTCTTGAGAAAGGATTCCGCATATTAAACTCCCTTGTCGTGCCTGGTTTTATCCATGCAAAGTCAACAAAGCCATATGTATTTTGAAGGCTCGCTGTTTCTACATCACCGATTGGATAAGGTATCATAAGTGCCTGAAGTGTTGGATAAAACTCAGGCGCCTGTTTCTTTTCCAAATATATAATGGTTTTCAAATCTTGTAGAGTCATGAAGGGATAGAGATTCTTTATTTCTAAGACTTCTGGTGCTGCCTCTTGACTACGAAAAATGTAAATAAGAGGTAACAACTCCTCGGTAAGTGGAGACTTATATGAGCCCACAAACTGCGGAGTGAACAGCCTTTTTATAAAAGAAGATACAGCTGTTGGCTCCTCCATCTATCTCCATACATGAAAATCAAATATCCCTAGATATACGATTTTTATGATTGTGTCATTTAATATTCTTAATCAAATGAAATGCTCCCTATCGTCATATTGCTGCCGTCCTTCGCAGGGTCATAGCGTGGCTGGTCAGTGATATTTGTTCCACAGTAGCGCACTGGGTGAGCCTTGAAATCTTGATATTGATATACTCCAAGGTTTTCTGCCTGCTTCAATAACCAGCCGAAGTTGTTCCAAAACTCAGGCTCATGACCTACAGAATCTGTTATCATATGCGCCATTTCATGAAGGGAAACAAAGATCATGACGTTCTCATTCACTAAGTTCTCATCGGCTCCTTGACGCTGGCGAAGACACAAATGAACAGATTCGCCCTTGTTTACGCTGTAACTTGTATGTTCGGCGTCGGGGGTCGCTTCCAGAAGGCGTTCTGGATTCGCTTCGAACCGCTGAAGAAGACGTTTGACTTGCGGCTTGTCGGGAAAGGTAGAAGCCAGATGAACGTACAACTTCTTCATACGCAAACGGACTTTTGCGAGAAGATCCGCTGCTTGTTGCTTATCACGCATATCTCTCACCCGGTAAAATTTTCCATCAACGGTACTCTTTACTTGTACAAGTGGGTATTGACTATTTCCTACACCCAGCGACTGTTGTAAGTTTTGGAACACGTTTTGTGCTTGAGAAAGCCAGTTTGTATCTCCCGTTGCCATTGTCTTCCTTCTAATGTTATACTATAAGTAGAAGTATGCCTTATCCTTATATTCATCCTGAAAAGGACGCTTGGAAGCATGTAAAAGAACGTGTCGCAAGCCTCTTAACATTTGATGAGTTTCGTATCATGGAGATTTTGGAAAGCTTACAGTTTGGTATCGCATACTTTTTTGTTGGATTTATCTCAGGCACTCTTCTTGATTGGACATTCGCCAAGTTTAATGAAGATGAAAGTACACTTGAAGTTTTACGTCAAGTTGTAATACAGTGTATTCTCTTAATAATACTTATCTTCTACATTCGCAAGATTGTGAAGATTATGCCATTCATGTTTGTCCTCAACTTTGATGCAAATGGCGATAATAAAACTGACCCCTACCGCCCATACAATGCGTCCGAATATAGCGGTGAGATAATGATTGCTGTGGCGGTCATCGGTGCCCAGTTTAATCTCATTAAGAAACTTGACTTTCTTTCACGAAAACTATACAAGTTTGTCTTTAACAAGGAACGCATGATTGGTATAAGTCTCGGCATCTAAATGATATGGGCGTTCATAGTATATAGATGTACGCCTACGTTAATCCACATTTACATCTCCTATGGACGATATCAGAAGAAAGGAAAGGACATGTATATGATTATGATACCTTTATGAATAGATTTTTACAAACGATTGGTACTCCATTGTTACTCAGTTCTCTGACGCATCTGGATATTGACGTACAACACTTGTATATTCCATTAAAATCTGGATGGTCTGTTAAATACGTCTTTGATAAGAAAAAGTATGATGCCACATTTATTTATTCCAAACCATTGTGATGCTTATTTCAAGTATGAAACATACAACAAACAAGCATTGTTTAGGGGATATACCTAAAAAGTAATCAGGAGCCAATAATACATTAGGATGATAGATTTGCTTACGCAATCTCGAGCGTGCGACGGTTAACATCAGGCTCAATCGTCGTCTGGTTGAAGACTGAGACAGCCACCTGAGGATTGGGGGGCTCAGAGCGGAGCTGGTAGTTCGCGTTACGCAGCGACTGACCGACAGTGTTGACACCGATGAGGGCACCAGCGCTGAGGAAGTTCTTGCCCTTGAGTGAGCCTGAGCCCATGGGGTTCTGCTGCGCCCAAACGCTGTTGGGGTCCTTTGGCAGCAGCTCAGATGGCGTCAGCTGGTCGCGGGGGTAGCAGCCCGCAGGCGCCTCGGCATCACCGAACTTGGAAGGACCCTCATAGTCTGAGAGGTCAGCAAAGCCCGATACCTGGGGTGGCGCAGTAGCACCCGTGGGCGCACCGCCACTGCTTGCCGTAGGCGTTGGCGCAGCATTAGGATTCTTCTTCTCCTTCTCCTCCTGCGTCGCACCCGCAGCATCCATGGCAGCCTCATTCATCTTGTAGTTGGCAGCCTGGCTCAGCGTGGGCATATCAACAGCGTCCGCAAAGCCCTCGCGCATACCCAGCAGCGACTTCGTGTAGCTGGGATTTAACAGATATGCGCCACCCAGAAGGACGCCCGCAACCAAAATAACCATAAGAATTGTTCGGGTATCTACTGCAACAGATGCCATGCTTGTTCCTATGATAGAGTCAGCCTATATTTTTTATGAGATGGATCTTCTTAAAAGTTAGCGGGAGTTGGACAGGTATTCATCCGAATCAGTGTCCGAAGATAGGTCGGAAGATTCTGAATCGCGCGCCGTTTCACCATATTTGGAATAGTACTTCTCTTCAATCCGCTGTGCCTTCAACTTCGCTAGGGCAACCCGAAGTCTAGCTTCACGCACACGCCGCTTTGTTTCACTCTTTTCATCTTCATTGCCTTCATAGAAAGACATAGTAGGCAAGTCGGAAAGGGGTAAATCTCCTATAGGAACAAGGGTATCCAAGGTACTATGGATCTGAATCGTCCGTAATCCCTCTTCCTGTGGTTGTTCTGGGAGAGTCGCATTTGGTTCCGGAGACTGTGCTCGGGGTGTAGGAGAACCGAAGAAGTCTGCCGAAATCTGGGCTTCTGCGCGTGCTATATTCGCAACTTTCCAGTAAATAATAAACTCCTTGCTCTTTACAATAATAGACTCGGGCTGCCAGTCAAGTAAATACCAGTTTGTATGCTCAAGTGGAGACAGAGTTACATTCTTTAGAATCGTGTGCCGAAGACGCTTTTTAATCGTCTCTAAGCGTAATGGCGTCTGAAACCACTTGGTAGTCTTTTGAATGAAGTCAGTTATAAATGATTCAATGTATGCATCTGGGATAACCGGAAGGGTTGTAGAGGATAAGTCTATCGTCTCCGATTCGGCTTGAAGGAAGATAGGGGTGCTACCTTTTAAGACAGGGACTTGCTCGTAAAAGAGAAACTTGTAAAATCCTTCTTTTGCATTCCATGTAGGACTACTGATTTCCATCGTATCGCTGCGTTTGCTTCACCCATTTCGTTTAAGCACCGAAAGTAAGAGAATGCCATCACCACCGCCGGAAAAACCATCTTGGATGGAACAACTTATGGAAAAGAGTATCGTGTTCCTCAATCGTGATGAAACACGTAAACGCTTACAACTATATCTCATTGACCCCTTACTAAATCACATCATGGAACGTGTATTCCCGTATATTGTGCTAACATGTGTGCTTTTTACACTTCTTTTGATTGTTGCCATGCTTACCTTCGGTATGCTTGTAATACAGACACGTTCAAATATATGGACAACTGCGGCTACGGTTGCTGCGGTATAGCAGTCTATTCTCCTTACCTTTACCTAAACAGGATTAAACATGGCGGTACCACCAGTGTCCGGGAAACCTGCGGTCAATACACAAGAACTTGGATTCTGGGTACGTAACTGGGCGCATTATAACGACCAAGCGACTGCTCTTTATCGTCAGACAGTGAACTCTAGAAAGGTCCGTGATGAGTTTGAAACAAAGATTCTAGATACCCTCCGGACAAATAATATGGAGAATGCTGTCATTCAAATCACAGGTGGAAAACTCAGCGTTCATGAAGAACGACACAATCAGCCCCTCACACTCCAACGCATAGAGGAGTTACTCCGCTTATACTATCAAAGCAAGCAGGCAACTGATGAATCGGCGAATATTCTCAAGTTCATACGCAAACAACGCGGCTTTGAAGTTCATAAACGTCTCAAGAAACAAGTTCTGCCTATTGTCCCACCACTTGCGCCTCTACCACCCCTACCGCCTTTGCTTGGACCACCAAAGGTCTAGAGTCCGTATTGTGAATCTGAAAACTTAATAAGTTTAGTGTTTGCTGGCATACTAGGTGCATGTGTATATTGGATTGGTACCGCTGTAGCCTGAGGCATCATTGTTACAATACTTTTTGCTTTCTTACTGAGTGTTCTTTTTTGATAATACGTTTGATTCGGTTTAGTCATATACCTCCTCCGAATGAAACATGATAATATACACAATAGTATTACACTTGCTCCTACACCACATATTATTCCAATCCCTTGGGCATTGATTGATGGGGCGTTTGGAATAAGCGTAAGGGCACTCGTGCTTGGTGAAGCATATGGGAATGACGGCATTATTTGAGATATAGTTTGTGTTGCTGATAATGAAGGCGAAGCTGAAAGGCTCGGTGATAAAGAGGCTGAAAGACTCGGTGATAAAGAGGCGGAAATACTCGGTGATAAAGATGCGGAAAGACTCGGTGATAAAGAGGCTGATATTGAAATGCTAGTGGATGATGTTTGTGATACTGAAGAAGACTCACTTATACTATTTGTTAATGAAGGCGATCCTGACATCCCACTAGTTGTAATTCAAATATTATTTTAGACCAGACCTATGGTCTAAAGTTTCGTTTCAAAAAGTATTATAGGAGGAAAGCAGTTTATAAGAGAATAGTATGCTATATAAGCAGCTTAGTAACGATTGGAACAAATGGATAAATGAAGAAGTATATATTGGTATTACTGATCATGTACCACGTCATGTAGCAGTCCATAGAATGTGTACTGATGGTATATTTCCATTTATGAAAAGCGCTGGCTATGAACTATATTCAAGTGAGCAAAAAGTAACAAAGGATATATTGTATTGTATGTATCAATACTATAAAGGTTCCAGACCAACTATTCCAAATCGCCAGCATGTTCTCTTAGAACTTTTTGAGCAGTTTCACCATATTTTTGATAGCGATGCCTTGCTTTCTTTTTGGGATGTATGGGGCTCAATTGAAGACTTTGATACAGATGGATACGCCTATAGGTTTCGAGGTGAACTGCCATTTTTAGTTTGGAACTACATTAACTTTGACTCTTCGCCAGTTACAACTGATATACTTGATGATCCAGACGCGGCAGAGATGATGAAGAGTCCAAATGATGAGGCACTACAAGATGTTCTTCGTGACTCTACAGTAAAAGATAGGCACTTGTACTAAAAATATCTATATTAAGTAAGATTCGAATGAAAGCTATAAAGCTGACTCCAAAAGAAGAAGCATATATTATTTGTTATATCACTATGTATTACAACTGTGATAAAAAAACTTGTTGGAAACATATCGGAGAGATAATCAAAAAATATGGGGTGCGTCGAAATAAAATAGTGTATAGAGGACATGGCAAAAAAGACACTATAATAAAACATGCAACGCCCTTCATTTCTACAACCCCGAACAAAGGTATGGCAGATTTATTTGTGGAAAGAAACTGGTCTTTGCCTGATGAAGCACAGAAAGTAGGACATTTGTTTAAAATACATCTAAAAAATGCCCAATCGTTGAGCACACGCAGCATTCAGTATACACTTACAGACGAGGTAAAAGAAGAACTACGTAAAATAAACAAAGATAGACCGATTCAAAAGGGCGGTAAGACCTATACGCTCGATGAGTTTTTCCCTAACATTAAAAGCTTGATACAAGAGATAGTATTTAGCGATGAAACTCAGAACGGCGAAGAGATACTCGTACTTACGGGTGGAACCTTTTATAAGGACTCGTCGATGAAAACAAAAGGATTTACACCCATGAATACGAATGATTTTGAAACATGGTATTCCTTTCCAAATAACACTAGAAAGAACACAAATTTAACTTAGTGCTTATCAAAAAACCGACCACCACAACAAGAATGGGCTCTCGTCTATCTAATACCTCGTGGTGCTGGAGTCCTCGTGTGCGGTGTCCTGAACATACTCCGCCAATCAAGCAGAAGACTTTTGTAGAACATATGGAAGAAGAGCTTGATAAGAAATGGTGGAGTGAAAATCGGTGGTTATTCTTGGAAGGAAAAGTTTATGATCACACAGATAATGATTGGAAAAACTAGTTTAAAAAAAATATACAAATGTCACTCAAGTTATAAATAAACTTCATAACACTATGATATTCATAGATATATGATATTTTTAACTTGACCACTTCTCCCTGTTGAAAGGCATGACTCCCAGTGATGAAGCCTCAGAACGGAACTTGGCGACCTTCTTCTCCACCTCCAGCGCCTCAGGTGAAAGTGGCATGCCCAGACCCGCCTTCGCAGCATCATGTTGTGACTGGTTCGGCTTTGGTCCGTAACAGTTCACGCCGAAACGCAACTCGGGATTATCAAAGAAACCACCATTTAATCCAGGGACACCACATGACGTGCGCTGCTCCTCAGGACCCGCCTGTATTTTCTCCCATGTCACCTTCTGCGTAGGATAGACTGCCGTCTGCCCCTTTACCCAGCCATAGTTACACCAGTCCGCACCCTTCTCCCAAGACTCCTTCACCTGTTCATATGTCGCAAGCTCAGCACCCAAGGCACGGCACAGTGGCTCAGCGTCGTAATACGTGAAAGTATTCTTGCTCACGTTAAATACTTCAGGGAAGCCAACGTTTGGCAGAATCTTCTCCACCATTGTCTTGGTCGCCTCCTTTTCAGGAATCGTCTCCTGCTGTGGCGGCTGCGACTTCTCTAAGACATCCTTACCGGGCTCTTTGTAATCCAGTGGTGGTGGCGGAACAGTATCCATGCCAAGCGCACCATAAACAAAGTTCAGAAGAGAATCATATCCATCCTTTATTTGAGCGCTGTACTGCGAGAGGAGAAACAGGAATAGTAGAACAAGTGCGGCAAAAATACCAAGAGCCGTCATCCAACCACCAGGTAATCCTACAGACTGTGCTGCCGTATTTAAGTTTTTCTGTGTATTAACAAACACTTCATTGACTTTGTTGTTAAGCTTACCCACATTCGCCTTCAACGTATTGATGGCATTCGCAGCCGCGGTAGGACCAGCGCCTAGGGGAAGAAGGCTATTGAATTTTCCAAGAGAGTTCATCTACGCTCTATTCTATACGAAGCGAGGAAAGGATATCGGGCAACTGTTTTTGGATATGCGCAGCAAAAGATGGAACGCTTACATCCCAATGCTGTTTGTCTTCTGCCCGATTTGGATAGGCGATTCCAAATCCCCAGGCATTTGTTACACCCTTTAAACGACCGGTATCTCCATCATATTCAATCCGCCCCGTATTTTCATTTACCTTTAAAGAATCTCTTTGTTCAAATCCAATAGCATAGATAACCTTGTCTGCGTCCCTTGTTTTACGAATCATTCCTGCAGTATCATGAATCGATACCAGTTCCACTTGCGGCATTTCATTCGCTAAAATCTTATCTGCGATAACTGCGGCGTCTTGTTTAATACCATCATAATCACCATCGCGTGCGAAATAGAATGGCTTCGGTGTAGCATAGAAGTTTGTGATACGCTTTACGCCATTCGTGATAAGGTTCTGAATAATAATGGTAGAACTGTGTGCAGTACCAAATAGAAGAACATGATCATTTGGCTTCACATACTCGAATAGTTTTGTAGTATCGAGAGCTACATGTAAAGGAATCGATGGAAATGGAAGGTCCATGGATTTGGGTTCAGACCCTGTGGCAACAATCAAATGGTTGGCTGTTATTGCCTTTGTCGAACCTTTTATCCATACATTCCAGATTCCTGAGTCATCTTGTGTTGCTTTTTGCGCGATGCCTGTTTTTATCGTACAGCGATTCAGAAATGGCTTTGTAAGAAATAGAAGGTATTGAACAATATATTTGAGCTCACATGGTTGCTCGGGATCCAGTGAAGCAAGTGGCTCAGGAAGGGGCTTATCCGTAGGAACTGCCTCAAGTGTCTGACGCCAAACTGTATTGCTACGAACACATGACCATTTTCTCATCAGGTCACCGCAGTCAAAATGCGGGTCAATGATGGTGATTCGTTCGGGTTGAATACCTGCCTTCTCTAAGGACAGGAGTAGCAGGAGTCCTGCAGCGCCTGAGCCTATAATAAGAACGTTGTTCATGTGCTTCTACTCTTTGCGATGTTTTCTGTTTTTTCTATTTTTTCTTGTTTTTGCTGGCATTATTTCGGCGAGAGGCATACTTGCCAATGAGCGCGTACCTTTTTGCCTTATTAATTCTGCTATTTTTAAGTTTAGTGGATTCATTGGTGGTGGTCTACCGCTAAAGTCTCCCACTAGTGGTGGCACTACTGGTGGAGGTTTCCTTACTGGACCCGCTGGAACAATCAACTTTCTATTGGATGGAGCCACTAGAGGTCCAACTGATGATTCCGCAGATGAGAGTGCGTTTGTGAATGCGTTGCCATTGATTTCCATACGATTTTTTACATTTATTCCTACATAGTCTTCAGCCATAGCGACAGGGGCAACGACAGGAACATTTGAGATCCATGGAGGATTTGGCTCAGACCTGAATTTAACATACCCTTTTAGATATTTTGAGATTTGCTCCTCAGTAAAGAGTGCGTTTATCGCTGGCAGTATAGCGTTGTAACGCTCATGTGCTTCTCCTATTTTAATACGTGTTCTAACATCTGGGTTCATCATAGCATTTACAAGCCTAAAAATAGGCAAAGTGATCTCTTCATATACAGTTTTGTGCCAAGTCAGTATTTCTTTATTATTATAATAAGACTCATTTAGTCCTTCTACTCTAGTTAACCCTAATCTACTATTCTTATTTATATCATGTTCTACTAGATTTATAGTCATCTGAGACAATACGATAGCAAGAGAATATACGTCAGCCCCTTTTAAAATAAGGTCCAATCTCTCAGTCGGTTTTTTGGGTAGAGTATTATGAATCGATTTAAAGATCTTTACCGACGAATTAGTCGATATAGTATTATATATAAAGGTAGGTATCTTATTTCTAAGATGGCTTTCCGCCGTCATTACATACTTTTTAACCCTTGGAGTATAGTCATCATACTCTGAGTCTCCCCAGAATTTTTGTGCAATCTGCCATGGGGCGGAGGGCTTTCCCTTCGGTACTGCGAACTTAATATCGAATGGCCATATGTAATAGGCTGCACTCAATGGCAGGTCATTGATACTATTTATATTATCCGTTTTTGTCAAGAAACCAAAGTCAATCATGTGGAAATCCCATGTATTATCTGGTAACTTTTTTGTAACAAGATTTCCAGGTTTTATGTCCAAATGGACAATATTCTTGCGATGAAGTACTGTTACAGCTTCAAAAATCTTTGAGAATCCATTAAATGCTCCAATATATTCTGACGGATGAAGATGAACCTCATCTAAGTCTTTACCTCCATATCCAAACTCTATCGATTTAGAATTCCCCAACTTCCTCCTTTCGTGTGATACATTTACAAAAGGCAATGTACACTTTCCTATATTATTTTCAGGCTCTAACTTCCATTCATCAATATCACATACTGAAAGAGGATATAAGAAATATTTTTGCTCAGGATCGATTCCTTCAAGTAGAGTCTTTGGTTGATATTCATGATAAAAGGCATTGGGTCCGACTAGTTTTGTAATAGCATTTGGTGTTCGCTTATTTCTTCCCTTACATGGCAGAGCAGGTTTGAAGGCACAGCCATACGCACCTTGACCTAAATATTTACCCCCATGTTTCCTTTTCCTGGTAAACATCCCTTTCCCTAATGAAATGAGATAAAATACATAATATGTATATTAGTTCATTTTTTATATTAGTATCTCTGCTTAGATCTCGCCGGCGGGCTCCGTGCGGTTGCCACCACGTCCAGCGATGAGCTGGCGCTGCTCGGGTGTCGTGCACACGCAGCCGCCGCCGCAGCTGAATGACGCACCGCAGCACTCGGGCTTGCACTGGTTGTTCTTGAACATGAACAGCGAATCCGGACCAGGCTCAAAGGCAGGTCCCATCAGTGGCTCATTTGGCGCCGTAGCACGCCAGGAGCTTACATTATTGCCAGTCTTGAGCCGAACGTTATCAAACGCTCCAATCGCGCCATAGCTCTTACCCGCGCCACCCGCCTCGTCCAGGAAGTAGCTCGTAAAGCCCTCCGTACCAAGCGCACCGGGCTTGTAGTAGATCATCAAAATATTGGCAGCGAGTAGGATAAGAAGTCCTGTAATAAGGAATCCGAGACGCATGATTCTTCTCTACTTGAGGATTTTTTTAGAAGCGCCTGAGTAAAACTATATGTCAGATAAAGTTGGTCGGAACCCACCTCGGTGAAATCCCGCGCATAACCGGAGTAGCCATTCGCTTCTATCCGAAAACTACCCGCTTCAGTAATCAAATGGTAACCAGTTACTTTGTTTCCACGCTCTACAAACTCTGGGTGGCACCAGTTTGTCTCCATTTTTGTTTTTAACCAGACTCCATCTGAAAAGGAGAACGCATCTCTCATGTCTGCCACCCCTTTATACACACCAATCACACGTGTGGGTCCAGAGTTAGATAGCACCTTGTCTCCAAGTTTTATCTCAGATATATCCTTGCGTTTACCATTCGCATCAAAGACTTTACATTCCGCTCCAAACAGTGGGTCCTGTGTTGGTATAGTTCCCGTACTCATGTTTCTTTCATTCAGAATACCATTCACCAACCAATCCCAAACCTTATCCGCATTTGGCTCAGTCAATGGCAACTCTTCCCAATCACGGAACTTCCATTTCTTCTGCGACTTACCACGAATAATGATATTTCTGGAGCTCGTCCGTAGACATATTAATACTGGCAAAGACATATGAATCGGTATGGCGCCTGGAAGTTTAGACGCCTCTATCCATTCACGACCTACATCTGACCAGATTAAATGAGATGCGCTCACTAAGATTCCATCCACACTGTACAATGGCTCCTTTCTCCCATCGGTAGACAAGACTCCCTCAATAACACTACCGTCTGCGAGAATGTCTCCAACTTTACATTCAGAGAGTGGCTTCGTTTCTCCATCTTTTGTTTCCATTGATGTATTGGGGTCAAAACAGAATGTACCACGTGTATCACCCAACATCTCTCCAAATCCACCCACTTCCAAAAATGTTATGACAGTAAAAATGATAAATAAGAATGGAATAATACCAAACCATATGAGAATCAATAAAGCAGCGATAACGAATATAATGATTAATACAACCTTGATGACAAAACGAACAAAGCTTTCTATTGCCATTTGAAGACCCATTGTCATATAGATGGAGGCGACGGCAATACCACCAACCCTCTTCATTGCCGAATATAGACGCCCAAAGTTACGAGCATATGCGGCACCTGTCGCCATAAATCGGCGATAGAATGGGTCCATGAGTTTTGCAAATGACTCTTGGATTTTAGACTTTAATGTGCGTAATGCTTGAAACACGTCGGTTAAAACTGCGGCGCTTTTCACATTGCTGCCTAGCGCTGAAATAATAGGTGTAAGTAAGACCTCCATTACCTCACGAAACATCTGGCGAATACAGAAACTGAAGTTTTCTCCTGCAAAATCGCCTGCGCTGCGCGGATCATCGCTCGGTTTGTATAAAAATCCTAACAAGAATACATCTACATCACAACGCCTGTTGCCCCAATCCTTTTTAACTGCTTCTATATCCACACTTGCCATAAGAAAGCTTATACCCAAAATCATCGCGACTGTCAATAAGCCTAGACTCCATGCTCCATATCGGAATCCCAAATATAAAACTATGAAAAATATAACAAGCACGAGCAACGCAGTGCTCATCCTCACTCTGTTATAACACAGGAAGACGACCCTATCGCTTTTGCGTAAAACTGCTCTGAATCTGGACTATGAACTTCTACATAGTCTCGGACCATCGTTCCGTTTTTCAACTCAAATGAGCCACTTGTCTTGACAATCAGACCATAGTAGATTTCTGGTCGGTCAAGTCTATGAATAGGATATATCTCTCCTGCTCGAATCCATCGTTCAGTCTCTGCATTCCAGAAAAGTAGTCCGGGAGTGACATATTCATTGCTTGGCAGAACACACGTCCTCGTAACTTCTTTTTGAACTAAACCTATGACTCTGCCTTGTGTTGTCTCATCGCCAAGACGAATATTAGAGATTCGCACACTTGTATTATTCTTCATCCGAACCTCTTCTGAAGAAGATACTACCGTAGAATAATCAAAGCCTGTGTGCGTTTTTGTATTTGTCACTGCGTTGAGTTGGTCTTCCACCCATTTCATCGTTACACTGTCACCACTTTCAGTTTCATCATAGTCCAAGAAAGAGTAGTTTCCAATGGGTATGACATGGTCGGAAGTATTAAAACAGATAAGTGGTCTTGTTAAACCACCTGCCCAGTCAGCAATAGGCTTCGCATCCGGGTGCTCATCAGCACGAGTGTATTTTCCACCGTTTATCACAAAGTGATTTGTACTGACCTTTATTTCACCTGGAAACTCTACCATCGGTTGCCCGTTCGCTTCAAATGAAAATGTAGATGTCACACGCCCTCCAGTCAGCTCAAAGACGTCACCAATCCTAACATCCTTCACAGGAATACTCCCCTTATTTTTAATAATAACTAGTGTATCAGGGTCAAAGCAAAAGACGTCAAGGAACTTGAATAAGATTGTATCTCCAAAGTTCTGAAGCGCAGTTATACCCGATATAGAAATGTAGATGAGGGCAAAGAATGTTGCATATACACGTCCCATAAGCATTCTTGTTCGCATCACCGTAGTTTTGATTTTTTGTGTAACTTGATTCATACGGTCCGCAAAGTTTTGGAATATAGTATTAATGCCACCCATCATTGTGGCAAACTCTAGGCGAATACTATTCGCCATCTTCATGAGCTGACCGAGCGTGCCCAAAAGAGTTCCTACAATCTGAAATATCGGGGACAGCATAAATCCTGCATCCGATTTAATAATGCTCTGTAAGCAAAACTGAAAGTTCTCACTTGTGTCATGACCAAAAAAAGAAGCAAATGGCATAATCGTAGGCTTACACCGATACTTGTCCCAGTTTTTCACTATTTCACTGGTATCGGAGGCACCTATGATTATTGCCCATATGCCAATCATGACAAAAAGGAGGATTAAGAATGACAACATCCTACTAACTTCACCCTATGTTGAAAATACGTCTAGTTTGCCTTGAGAGGTCCCAGCGTTGCCCTTACCCAATCACGGTCGGCGCTGAATACCTTTGAGGCGTCGGGGGCTGTGCGCTTTGAAAGCTTCGCAACCACGTTTAGCTTACGGAAAAGCGAGAGGACACCATACTGATTGGCAGCCTTGCGCAAAGCCACGTGGCGCTCCTCCGTGGGCTTACGATAGACATAGCCATAACGCTTCAACTCACCCTTACGTAAGGGACCAAAGAGATTCTTGCCCTTGCCTGGCAGACCACGATCCTTGATACACGTTGATTTTACAAGCGTTGAACCAGACTTGGGGTAGGCGCGATAACGGAGGCTGCCGCGTCTTACCGTATACCCACGCTCACGAACGTTTGTTGTGTAACGCCGCACATATGCCTTGCGCAGAACCTTGCCCGGAGAGCAAACTTTACGCGTAGACTTTGCTTTATTGTGCTGTCTATTCTTACGAGTCGTCCCAACCATTCCGTTGTTATCTACTTATTTCAAATAATATTTGTATCAAGTGCTTCTTCAGAACGAAAACTATTAATAAGTTTCGTATCATATGTAAAACGGAACTCAATCAAGTCACGAAAAAGACTTTGAAGAATCTGGATACGCTCGTCCATGGTGAGCGTTGTTGGATCACCGAGTGCCTCATTGAGAGTATTATCAGTAACAGATAATGCAGTATTATTTTCAATATAGCTTTTTAAAGAGTAATACAAATCTGCAGTCTTCTTCGTGTAAGCATTCAAAAGAAGCGTATCCTGTTCCTCACCAATGGTTGTATCCAGCTGATTCTTCTTCCATGATGAAATCGCTTTGCGAAATGTGTCTACACGGGCACTTTCAGCCGAATAGTTTGGTACATTTGTGTCTGTGTCGATGTCTGAGTCCATATCTATTCTATATGAGGATGTCTTCGTTTTAGGGTGCCGCGGCATACATAAAAAGCAAAACAGAGAGAGCTAAAAACATTGCCATCGCTGTCTCTTCATGATATCCACCGTATGTAACCTCTACATATCGCTCAAAGCCCTCAATACGGGCAGGTGGCTGGGCATCATACTTCATATCCGCCGCTTGTTGGGCTTTCTGTTCTTCCGCCTTTTTCATGATGCTCGCAGGACTATTTGGATCACTTAATGCTGCTGGATCTCCGGCATCAGCGGAAATAACTGGTATTTCTTGGGCAGCACTCATTCTATTCGTTGCGGAATAAATGAAGCCAAGAGGAACTTCCTTACTGCTAGAAATATGGAGGAGCGTCGGAATATTCGCGAAGCTGTTGCTGAAGCCCAGAATGCCCCTGTGAAGTTTGACCCTAAATCTCGTGCGAAGTATATTCGTGATACGGTAAAGCAGATTGAGGAGTATCAGCGTGATAGACTCACTGTAGAGGAAATCAAGGTTCGTGTCCCTACGTTTGCAAGGGATTACAAGAACCTTTTTGAGGAACTCACGGCGCCAGGTGGCTATAGTAAGCAGAGTCTAACAACTATGCTTGCTATGCTTGATCGCATGGGCTCAGGTGACCTCACGCAGCACCAGGCGTCTGTGATTGTTGGTCAGAGATTGGCACAGACCTATGATATTACGCCTGAGAAGCTGCCGCCGCCTTCCAGTTCACAGTAGGTATGTAAAATACATTACACCACTGTGATGCGATTGTATAATGCTTTTTCCAACTAAACTCTGATGCTGGCGTCTCATGTAAAATGATTGTCTTATCAAGAGTCTGAAGCTGTATTTCATGATACATATCCATATGTTGCTTTAAAAACTTCTTTTCCTTTTCGTTAAAAAATGAAAAGTTGTCGGCTTTTGGGAAATACTTCATCTCGCGTACCTGCTCCTGCATCCTTTCGAGTGCCTGAATAATCGAAGGATATGCGTTACGAAAATCACGGCAAATGAGATAACGCTCAGAGTTACATGGGCGACTTGTTGCGGGCTTGTACAGCGTCCATTCCTTGAAACAACACGAGATCAGTCGCAGAAGAAAATGCGTTGATTCTGAATAAATATCAAAAAGCTTTAATACCAACATTCCTCCTGGAGCGAGAACCTGTATTCCAATCAGCGCCGAAGCAGCCAGAAGAAGATAGGCACTTTTTTCTTGGTTTTCGTAATCGATACTAAAATCAAATCCACCGTCGCCCGTAAATAACATTACCTTTTGAGAACCCACCAAATCAATATATGATTTCTGATTATCTGGAACATATAAATCACCAGTACCGTCAGCTCCATAATGTATCTTGATTTCAGGATGCTTCTGTAAAAAGTGATATGTGCGTCGCCAACCAGGAATATGATTATTTGTCGGCTTCAAGGTCATGGCATAAATCTTTGATGGACTTATCTTGAACTTTATACAACGCTCTGAAAATGCCTCAATGAAACCACCTGGACCCTCAGCAACATGGGCTGACCGTATGCGTTGTGTGCCCTTTGGTAAACGCTCAAAGAACCTACTTACTTGAAGAATCTCAATCATCTTGAAAAAAGAACGACTAAGTGGCTTGATAAGTGATATGGGTGCAGGGCAGTCTGTACCTTCTTGTGTATAGACCAACTCATAAGGATTCGTTTTCTTCTTCAGTGTTTCCCAAACATGATTCTTCTCCAAGGGTTCAATGCGACTCTTCATAGCATTGAGAGTCTCATGCGGGATTTCATTCCAACTTGCATCGTACGTAATATTTTGAAACTGCTGAATGATTTTTTCATCTGGGTAAACACTGCTCTGGAACTCTATCAACTCCCAGGGCGGCTTTGAAGCCTGTTGTTCACAGGTGCTTAGGACCTCCATACTTTATTTCGGGTTTGATGTTTAGCCCGTTTCCGCAGTTGTTTGCGCCTTGTATCTGCACCTCCTGATTTTCCACGCTTGTGCAGGGGTACATATTTTGCTCCTTCAGCTGCTACTTCTCCTTTGGGTGCTACCACACTAAGAACGTGATTAAAGGCTGTCCTTGATGTTGCGTTGTACTGAGCTAGTTCTTTTTCAATATCGGTTGCCTTTAGAAACTTAACATCAAAAAGCTCCCCTTTTCTGTCTTCTTCCATCTTTTTGATTGCTCTTTCTATTCCATCCTTTTCTTCTGCGGTTACCTCATATGTAAAAATATGAGAACCTCCATGCTTACCTTGAGCTACTAGTTTTCCTTTGTTCAGTTCAAAGCCAACTTCCTCTTGAAACTCGCGCTTTGCTGTATTCTTAACATCACCCTTGTCTTGACCTGTCATTCCACCTTTTGGAAATCCCTTCTTTGAATCGGCTGTAACACGCTGAATAGTGTATGATTTGAACATTCGGCTCGCCTTATCAAAGTTGCGACCTACATATCTTGCCTTGGCTGGTAAAGATGCGACTATGGCACTCACCTTTTCTTTTGAATCTTTTATATCAGGTATAGCCTTATGACTACTATATACTGATTCTGTGCCAACTAACATAAAAATATCTCCATCTTTACGATACCACGCCACAGCTAAACCATGTTCTTTTGGTGGCGATTTACGCGACATCCCTCTACTCTTCTGCCTCCAAAATGTGTAGCTGCATCTCTGGCTCATCCTCCATCAGCGTCGCTGCGGGGGGCATCGTCACATTCATACGCAGCTGCGTCGATGAACAAACATCTGCTGGATCTACATACAACTCAGAGTCAATCTGCTCCTGTGTAGGTCCCTCTTCCTCCTCCTCAATGGTATCCGCCATCGGTGGCAGACCCTTCATCAAGCGTAGTAGCGCTGACTCATCCAGGAGAATATCACTGAATGAGGTGCCGCCACGAATCGGCTGACCCATCATAATATTCGCCGAGACACCCGTAATAGGGTCAATCTCACCAAACAACGCAGCACGCAGGAGAATCTTCTCCGTCTCCTCGAACGACGCCTTGGCAAGCGGACCAATGTCATTCTTGTTGATGCCGTAGCGGTCAACCGACATTAGACGTCCATGACGCGTCATTACATCGCACAGGAGACCCAGGTGACGGAAGTTCACGCCTGCCTCCTCAAACAACTCTGAAATCTCATTCAGGAGAACCTGGCGCGTAGCCTCAACACCAAGATTCTCAAAGATATCGTGGACGTGCGTACTTACCAGGCGGTGACCATCTACCGCAGGATGATTCATGACCTCTAAGAAGTTGCTGCCATCGGTATCCAGCACATACTGCTCAATCTTCTTGTATGCGCCATCCACATACTCAACATACTCCTCCTCCTTGCGGAACGTCACCGCCTTGATACCAGGGACACCGCGAATCACCACGCTGTTCAACAGCTTGTTCTGAAACTTCTTCAGGTTCGCCAGGTCGTCCAGTGGGTCCTCATCAATCTTCAGATTAATACGCATCACAAGCTTGCTTGCATTGAAATCCGAATAGACCGTCCGCAGCTGAATATCCTTCGCGAAACGATTGTCCAACACAAAGGCAATATCGTCCATCGTGATATTCTTGTTGAACATGCGCTCACGGTCGAGTTCCAAACGGAGAACCCAGCGGCTCCACGTCGGCTGCTGCTGCTGCTCTTCGCCCTCGTTCTCAGCACGCTCAAAGAGACGGAAGAACTTGATGAGGTCGCGGTCCTCGGCGAGAATCGTATCCTCCTTGTTCTCGTCAGGGTCAAAGTAAATCGCCGCCTTGACTGTAATATCACGCAGAAGAGTCAACTCGAGGTCCTGAGCAACCTCACGCGCCTTCTCCTTCTTCCCACGGAACTCGGGCTTCAGGAACACCGTCAGCGAGGTCGCCTTGGGATTCTGCGTCACCTTCAGCAACTCCTTGAGGCGAGGCACACCACGCGTCATGTTGCTCTTCGCGGCTACACCAGCCAAGTGGAAAGTGTTCAGCGTCATCTGCGTTGAAGGCTCACCAATGCTCTGCGCGGCAATAATGCCCACCTGCTCACCAGGCTGCGCCCATGCCTGCCAGTTCTTCACAACCAACAGCTCACAGAGAGTATCAAACGCCTTCTTCGTGAAACGGTCATTCATAATCAACTTGTGAGGCGCACAGTGGAAACGCAGGAGCGCCTGCCATAGACGGTGATACGTCTGTGTCTTTGCCATCACTCCATTCAGCCCAGTCAGCACGTAGGCAGGCGTCAAATCAGTCTTCTCCTGGTTGGAGATGTGGAACTTGACCTTCAAGTTGAGAAGGACGCGCTCAAGATTCATTGGAGCAAAGAGCGTGCCATCCAACTTGCCCCTGTAGATGTTCTCAACCAGCATCTTCTGGTCGGCAAGCACTTCCGCAGCAAACTTGGAAAGAAGAGCGGAATCATCCTCGCGAACTACGCCATCCGCAAGCACCTGTGAAAGGTCTGCACCCTCCATACCATACTCGCGCTTGATATCAGCATCCGTCAGCTTCGTAAGACCCAGGCTCGCCGACTCAATCTTGGTAGAGTTTACGCCATCCTCACCATAGTGAAACTGAACAATGTTGCCGCGCGCATCACGCACAGTGCCGTCATACTGAATCACCAGGTCCTCCATCGCCTTGACGAGCTGACGCTGAATATATCCAGTATCGGCAGTCTTGACGGCAGTATCAATCAGACCCTCACGACCTGACATAGCGTGGAAGAAGAACTCCTGTGGCGTCAGACCGCGAATGAAGGATGACTCTACAAAGCCACGCGCCTCGGCACCGTCGTCATATTTCTTGTAATGAGGCAACGTCCGGTCGCTGAAGCCATACGGAATACGGCGACCTTCAGGAGCCTGCTGACCTACACACGCCATCATCTGGGCAATGTTAATCGTAGAGCCCTTGGAACCCGCCTTTACCATGGCTGTCAAGCGATTCTCCTGCGCCAATGAACCGAGACCCGTCTTGCCTGCCTCCTCCGTCGCCTTGTTCAGGCTGCCAATCACACGGCTCTCAAACTCCTCCTGATTTGACTTGCCCGTGTTGTTGTCAAAGAGATCCAAATGAACCTGGAGAATAATATCCTCAATCTCCTTCTTCTTCTGCTGAATCTTCTTCTGAATCTCATCGTTCGTCTTTGAATCAGCAACCAAGTCACTGATGCCTACGCTGAAACCATTGTAGACTAGGAACTGCTCTACGGTGTTCTGCATCGCGTCAATGAGATTCACCGTGTCCGTTGGACCATAGTCGTTGTAGGTCACATGAACAATGCCCTTGGACGGCTTGGCAAAGATAGACTTATCAAAGATGCCCTGCGTAATGACACCCTCGCGAATCTTTACAAAGTTCTCTGGGCGCTGGTCATCCTTGTAGGAGTCGTTCGCCATGTCCAAGTTAATCGGCGGCATCAGCTGCGAAAGAACCTGCTGACCCGTCCAACGACCAGCCTCCTTTGCCGCAGGAACCTCGCCCTCAAACCGCTTATTCCACATCATCAGGTTCATGAACTCACGGCGATTGAAGTTCACTGAGGGGCGCGTAATACGGTATGAACCCACAAGAGTATCCTGGACAATACCAATCACTGGCTTGCCATTGCGCGGTGAGATAATCTGGTGCGGGACAGCAGCAATCTCCATGAGCTCCGTGCTCGCCTCATATGACTGTGGGATGTGAGCGTTCATCTCGTCACCGTCAAAATCAGCATTGTAAGGCGCAGTCACGGATACATTCAGGCGGAAAGTATTGAAGGGCAGCACCTTGACACGGTGACCCATCATGGACATGCGGTGAAGCGTTGGCTGACGGTTAAACAGGATGATATCACCGTCAGCTAGATGGCGATTGACAACATCGCCCAGGTGAAGAACAATATCCTTGCGATTCACATGCTTGAGCGAAATCATGCGACCATCGGGGCGCACAATCGTCTTCGCACCTGGATACGTGTCCGCACCATTCTGAATGAGCTTGTACATCTGCTCCTTGTTGTAGACCGTCACGTGCTCTGGGACAGTCAGATTCATCGCAATCTTCGTCGGCACACCAATCTCGGCAATGGACAGATTCGGGTCAGGCGTAATGACGGAACGCGCCGAAAACTCCACACGCTTGCCCTGAATGTTGTAGCGAATACGACCCTCCTTGGAACCCAGGCGCTGCTGGATTGACTTGAGAGGACGACCTGAACGCTGAGCCGAGGGCGCAACACCTGGAATCTGATTATCAACCAGGGTGGCAATGTGATACTGGAGCACGTTCGTGTACTCATCAATATAGTTCTTTGAAGCGTTCGCATCAATCTTGAGGCGTAGCTGATTGTCCGTCTTGATAATCTCAAAGAGCTTGTGCGTCAAGTCATCCTCTGAGCGCTGGTTATTGTCCTGAATGACAGAAGGACGTACCTGCGGCGGTGGAATCGGCAGAACAGTGCAGATCATCCAGTCGGGACGGCACCAGAAGCGGTTCAGTCCCATAAAATCAACATCCTCGTCCGTAATGCGGCGGAAGAGTCGTAGAACATACTCTACCTCCAAAATCTGGCGCTGCTTCGTGGTCTCCTTTCCTGCGCCAGCACCCTCGCTGTTGTCCCACTCAGCCACAATACGCGCAATACCCTCACGCAGGAAACGGCTCGGCTTACGCGTACCACAACCATCCTCAGTCTCCTGACCGCAACGGCTAATATTTGAACTGCGGCTCATCATCTCGCGCCACCTCGCCTCTCCACGTCGCTTCAGAATCGTCTTGTGGAGATTCTTATCGACGAGAAGCTTTGAACAACGAATACAGACGCAGTTGAGAACATTTAGAATTGTGCCGAAGAACTGAATGTAATATACTGGGCGAGCAAGCCGATAGTGCCCAAAATGACCGGGGCAGTTGTGATTGGTCTGACCACATGACCTACACGTCTTTCCGTTGTCTAACACGCCCATGCGCGGATCAAACAAGCCACCAATCTTTGGCTCATTGCCCTCGTAGGTTGTGTGCGTCGTGATTTCTACCACCGAACGACGCTCAATCTCTTCTGGGCTGAAAATACCAAACTGGATTCCCACAATAGGTTCGATTTCTGAAGAAGGTCTGACTAGACCTGCGGGCATCTTCTCTTTATCCTTATAGGTTTTGTAAATGGAAACTTTAGCCTCAATTTTAGCCAATCCTTTAAAAACACTTTAGGCTCCACGCAAACTTTTAGACTCGTCCGGATTTTAAATAAGCGAATGCTCGCGAAGTTAAAAGAATGATATAAATAGATGAAAATCACACATGTTAATTCTGGAGAAGTTAAATTCAAACAAGGAGAATCAATTATAAATTATGGAGATGCCACAATTTCAACATATAATTTGGTTAATTGTATAGCGATCGGTGGTCGTTTTAACTATAAAGGAGAAGGAAGAGATTTGAAAGGGATATTTTTCACTCATGAATCTCCAACAGACAAAGACAAACAAAAAGCAAAACTGCAAAGAATAAATGATATACTTAAAGATAATTTAATAACTGATATATTTTTTTTTAGAATTGATCCGTCACAAACGTCAAAAAACATATATGGTGATGGTTCAACTACGGAAGAAATTATTACTGAAATGATTAGTTTTACTCGAGGTATGTTTGGTCTTGAGCCAAATATTTTAACTTATGCATGTGATATAAAAACATTTAGGTGTGGCAAAGCATCTATCTCTGTTGATTCTGTAAGAACAAATCTTGAAATCATCACTATGAACTCTAGTCCTTCTAGTCCTGTTGTAAAAGATGATTCTAATATATTTAGCACATTTGAACCCAACTATTTAAAAAATAAAGATGGCGATACTATTATTCAATGTCCTATATGTGGAAATAAGAGTGGAACATTGCTACAAATAACTCATACTTATGATTGTCCAAACAAAGGTAAAAAAGCGAATCTATTACATAAACCAGCAGAAGGTGGTAACCGTAATAAGAAGCGGAAGACTTATAAATCAAGTAAGAAATCCCAAAGGAGAATAACACGTCATAGTAAACTCAGATCTAAATAAAGTGCCGGTTTGAAATGTTCAGCGGTCTAAATACCTGCTCCCATAACGCAAATATCTCTTCCCGCTTTGTTTGTTGCTTGTCTTCCGATTGTCCAATCAAAGTATCATAGTCGGTCGCCATAATCTTAGAAACAAGGTCATCTACAGAATCAAATGTAAGAATACATCCCATCGTTTCTGGATAATAGAAATCAGCCCACGACGCCCATTTTTCGGCAATCTCTGGCTCCCTTACATTGTCTAGAGGGCTTGCCGTCTTTTCAGACCCTGGCGCAAAAACTGTCCAGGATAGTTCATTCGGCTCATCCTTATTTGCCCACAGTTCCTTGAGAAGACGCTGCGAGGGAACCCATACTGGAATATTAGAACGTGTTTGCTCAAAGATTGACATCGTGCTGATATTGTATGGAAGATGGATCACCGCAGTGTATTTATCAAGATACCCTTCAGGCAAGTATGCCCTCTTTTCAGCAAGAAGAATGGCTTGACTATCGACTGCCTCATTAAAGTTCGCCTTCAGCTTACCAAACAACTCCTTCATAAAAGGCGAAGAGTTCTGCTGAAGAAGGATCTGCCGAGTATCCCAGATAAGGAACTTTTTAGGAACCACTATTCTTGTACGAATGCGATGAATACTCTCACACAATGAAGGAATATGGATCTGCTGATGTGGCTCTACGCGTGGAAAAAACTGGGCGAAATATTGCTGGTCGCCACGATTGTTATGAACTACATGAAGACGGTTTGTATGAAGAAGTTGTTGTATTTCTTTTACAAGAGTATCATGCTTCGCGGGGTCCTGACTCCATTCATTTCCAAATCGTGTTGAGTTCACATGAAACAATGGTAGATTCAAATCCTTCAACCTGTATGAAGTAATAATAGAATGTGACGTAATAACACCGTCATACTTCTCTTTGAGTATGTGCTCCTTGAACTCAGGGTCCAATGGAGTATCAATAGGTGTCTTATAAATATCCAACGATGAGTGAAACGGCGGCGCTACACTTGGAATCGCCTCATTGACTGAAGGACGACCGTCACATAGCCATGTAAAATCGATACGAATACCAAGTGGTCTCAGAATCTTCTTCATATCCCACAAGACTGCGTGGTGATGGTCCATACCAAATAGACGCAACGGCTTTGAGTGCGGTGACCAGAACCAGAGCGTCCATCCTGGCGCGATAAACTCTAGATTTTTCGTGTATTCTCCTCTATTTTTCCAAAATGTCTGGAGCGTGAGATTTGGGTCGCTGTAAAAGAATCCATGTTCGGGCAAAAGCAGCGCATCAACTGGACCACGATTCATCCATGCTTCGAGTTGGTCCCTATGGACTGGCAAAATACGTCCCCTAATCTGAGGAGGCAGACTGTCGCGCACCTCCTTCGCGTTTCCAACACAAAACCACATTTGCCTTGCTTCCTGGGGCGTGCCTTCGAGTGCCCATTGGGCGATTAAAAATATGTTCTTCGATACTGACTCATCAATATACGGAACGCCAAGTTCTTCCCTGTGAGCATTATTTAGACAAGACTTCAGAAGAGCGATATCCATTTACTAGGTCTAGAATCAAGGATTTAAGCACTAAACGCGCCCTATATATAGATAATATGCCCAAGTATACAGAAAAAGAAAAAGGTATTAGTCGTAAATATAAACTACTAGCAGATTCTCGTGTTGAAAAATATGTTACAGAAAAAGCCGTCGTCGATATTGTATCAACGGAGGCATTTAATAAGATGGTATTTATTGACGGGGAACTACAGATGTCAAGCAAAGATGAATATATCTATCATGAAATGCTTGTTCATCCTGCCCTTTCAGCAGTAAAATCAGAAAACAAGAAGCGCGTATGTATTATTGGCGGCGGCGATGGATGTGCCGCAAGAGAGGTTCTTCGCTGGAATGATATTAAGTTCGTTGACGTTATCGACTGGGACTCTGACTTAATAAATATGTTTACAAATACATATTATGGATGGAATAACTCTTGTTATAAAGATAAACGAGTAAGGACGATTGTAGCAGATATTCAAAATCTAACCGAAAAAGATTACGAGTATGATTGTATTATTATTGATTTATTAGACCCTGATTCTTCAAATCAAAAGAACAATCAGTTATGGCTCGATATTCTAACGACGGCAAAGAAGTGGCTGGCGCCTGGTGGTAGTATTGTCATGAACGCTGGTGGCATCGTGCCATGGAATACTGAGACACCAAAGTGGCTTGTTCGGATGATTGTTCATAACTTTCACGATCTCAAAAAGTATGGTCTTATCGCATATAAGACGTTTGTGCCTTCTTTTACAAATGAATGGTGTTTTCTTATGATTGCCCCACTTGATACCATTGATATTAATCCTGATACGAATCCTCATATTAAAAACTGTCTTTATTTTGATTCTAAAAGCTGGTTATGTGCCAAGACGTGGTCAAGAGATTATAATAACTCTGTTCCACATCGATCAGTCAATTTGAATACGTACTTGCCCAACTAACTCGGCAGTACAATGTGTGATTTCTATTATCGTCTTGAGCTACTACCAACTGAGGAGGGGCGTGAGTTTTACAAGCCTGTTGTGGGAAGGACCAATGATAATGCTGGGTTTGACCTCGTGGTTCCCGCTGATACTGTTCTTGGCTCACAGGTGACTCTTCTAAAGCTCGGCTGTAAGGCGCGACTTGTAAAGTGCTACGCTGATGAGATGGAGGAGGATGTTCATTTCTGGCTAGCTTCCCGTTCAAGCATCTGGAAGTCTGGTGTTATGATGGCGAATAACATGGGTGTTATTGATAAGACGTATCGTGGCGAGCTGATGGGTGCTGTGTGGTCATACAATGATACGGCAACTATTCAGAAGGGTACCCGTCTATTTCAGGTTCTTGCTCCTGATATGGGCTGGATTAAGGAGGTGCGTATTGTAGAGTCGCTTTCGAATACTGTGCGCGGCGAGGGTGGTTTTGGCTCTACGGGTCTGACAGGCATTTAGACAAAGCGGCAGATTTTATATGTATTTAGTAGAGAATGGACACGTTTACAACTTTATTCTGGATTAGTTCATTTCTTTTTATTAGTTTATCTGCGTATTTACTATGCTGCACTAAGAAGACGAATGTCTTTTATGCGCAGATTGCCGCTGGATGCGGTATGTTTGTAACCAGTAAGATTGGGCGTAAGTTTTTGGGCTTAGACTAAAGACATTCACCGCTCTAGTATTGAAACTAATGTCATAATAGGTAGAATGGCAATATGTTGGCAGAGCCAAATGAGATTTTTAGCGCTCATCGCATTCGTTTTAGCCATAATCTCTACTGCCATCGGTGGATGGGCAGATATCACACAAAAACCAGGTGTTATTTCTAAGAAACATGCGTGGAATGACGGAATATTTTTAGTCCTTGCTGCTATATTTTTACTCATGCTTTCTTTCTTTTAAATGCCGAGACATCGCACGAGTTATTATAATAACCTAAATAGTTCTATATATACATAAATACATATATATATGGAATACGATTTTGCTATTGTATATTTTGGATTGACACGTTCAGTAAAAAAAACACATATGAGTCACAAAAAATATATATTCGATATCTTACATAAACAAAATTTAACCTATAAAACATTTATACATACATGGAAAACAAAAGATGATACGCAAAATGTATGGGAAGAGATAATACCACAAAAAATAGATTACTTTGAATACCAGTTATTATTTCCTGATTTTTATAAACTAGATGATGAAGATGAGTTTTTAGAGAGTATAAATATGGATAACTATTTTTATAAACATATATGGGAAACAATAGGGGATTCTCGTAATGGCGAGTGGTTGCCTAAAATGGTCTCTAATCATTTGTGCATGTTAGAATCCCAAAAACGCGGTTTAAATATGGTTAAAGAATGCGTTTCGAATGGTGATAAATTCAAGTTTGTAATGTTTGTAAGACCTGATATTACAATACACAATGAATTGCCTATTGATAAACTTGTTCCTAATAATCAAGAAATTTACATTCCAAATGATGAACATAATGGCGGATTTAACGATCAGTTTGCTATAATGTGTTATGACTATGCCCATCATTATGGAAACAGAATTGATGAGGCATCTGACTTTAGAAAGAACCATGGAAGGATTGCAGGTGAAGAGTATTGTAAGTTTATAATAACTAAATATTATACAAATGTTAATGAATTAAATTTTAAGTATTCTATTACAAGACCATGATCGGAAATTTCTCCTGTAGAAGAAAATAAACTTCAGAGAGTATAGATGGAGAATAACAATGACTTGACAAACGGCTTGAAAAAATCTGACTTGGAGGGTCTTCGTGAGGTAAATACTAACCTTTTACTATATAAAACCTTAAGAAATGCCAGAAATACGGTGTCTTCAACAGATCCCAGAAATGCTTTTGTATATCTACCTTTGAAAGGTCCTCCACTTGTAGCGCCTGGTGCTCCCAAAAAACCGCGTGCTTCTCTATCACGTCTCCCAGGGTCTATACAGAGAGGACTCAATAAGAACGCGCGTAAGACTAGAAAGGCAAGGAAAGCGCGGAAAACAAGACGCCGTGAATCCCGGTAATAAATAGGTAGAAACAATAAAACCATGTCAAAGAATGATTGTGGAGATGCTAAGCAGTGTCCTTGGTGCGCCCGTTGGTGCCTGAAAGACAATGCCTGTTCGTATGTGTTTGCCTGTGGCTTAGATACCAACGGTAAGTTTCATATAGGCGCTGGCTGCGGAAAAACTTGGTGCTGGGACTGCGGCAAGAAGTATTGCACCCCTTATCACGACCCCGTATCTGGTCAAAAGCTACCTGATGCGAAAGACCGTCATACTCCACTTTGCTGCCCAACAGAACAGGGCTTCAAACAGGAGGATTATTGTGCGGGTGGTCACTCATCGCACTGTGGTCGACGATGGTAGATTTTTGAATGAATATTTGTTGCGCGTCTCCAGAATATATGGAAGGGCATACGCTGTCAGCAAACCGACAAATACGACAGTGGATGGCTCCTGTGACTTAAGGAACATGGCAACAACCGCTGAGCCTAACATCAGACCTGCATCGCCTGCTATAATAATGGGACCACCTGACGCGTAGTCCTTGAATACATCTATCATCCGATTATGACCTCTTGGTATAGGAAGAATCACAAGCAAATAGAATAGAATGTCGTGTATTGCTTGAACGGCGACGAGAAGTGCTAGGAAAATCGGGGTATTAAATGCACCAGGGAAGAAGTATGTGTAAATGTGGCGTGTAATAGCAAAACCAATCGCGATAATAAAGACATCTGATATGACCGCATTCAGACCGAACTGCTCATACCAAATATTCAAGTTTTTGCCTAAGAAATCGGGATAGTAGCGCGCTATAAATAATACAGCCACATCCACAAAAAGAATGCCTAATAAGATGTATGTCCAATCACCTACATCTTTATAGTTACCAATGCCTTTCATTTGCCTACTTTAGCGGCGATTATTTTTCCGGGTGCGATAGAGCCGAGGAGCCGTCGATGTGGCTGGCTCGAACATCTTACGAATACTTCTCACAGTATTTGCTTTAATGCCTCTGATCTCAGTTCTTAGAGGCTTGTTCTCAAGGAGCCGTTTGCTCAGATTCAATGCGTTTAGTTCATTCTTCGCAGTCTTCATTGCCGCCTGATTTCCTCTGTAGTTAGCATTTTCAATGCGCGCTAGAAGTTTCTCACGGACATTTTCTTCTTCTGTAAATGCTACTGGCTGAAAGTCTTTTATATTTTCTACCTTTTCAAACTCTGGATTAAACTGGCGCATAAGGTCTTTCAGTTGGGTTGGAGAACGAATGATATCACCTTCCGCATGTGGAACTTGATATTGGGCTTCCAAAAATGTTCTCCACGTTGAAGAGTTCAGACCCATTTCAAATGGTGCTATCATTTCCTTGGCTACTTCTGGTTCTGCCAAGTTACTCGTAAAGGCTACCAGACGCGCCTGCTCATACATTGCTGCCTTTGATAGATTTTTATTGCCCTCTTCCAATAACATTTTATAGTAGTTCATAAAACTTACTGCTTGTAAATATCCAATAACGAAGCGCTCAACCTCGTTCTTCAGTTTGAGATAATATATCGTCATATTTGTCGTATCGCCATTCAGATTATTTGCCCATAGTTCAGGCAAATCTCTACGTATGACCCAAAGGGTTTTGGGGTCGGCATAAATCACAGCACCCGCCGCAAGCGCTTTCCTCACAACAAGATTCTTTTTAATATTCTTAAGAATATCCACCGTAATGACATCGGCAAATGCATCCTTTACGATGATAAAGTTCTCACGGTTGTTATCAGACAACTTACTCACAGGAACAATATTGACCCTGTCCACTTCTGCCTGATACCATAGATCAGGTGCCTCTCGCTTCAACACATTGGCGAGGTTTTCTTCAACGTCATCCACTCTCTTTTGTTTGAACGCATCTTGAATAAATGACTTTTTCAAGAGTGCCGAAGCGCGAACAATAAGATGGTTTGGTTTAACTGTGCTTCTTGTATTTGGATATACGCCCTTTTCTAAAACAATGAATGGGAAGACGGTTGTAAACCGGGCAGTATTAATATTAACCGGTGTAGGCTCTAAGAGGTCAAGATAGTGCTTCAGGTTATCTTTGCCTGTTGCAACATAAACAACGCGCTCCTCGTCAGGATTTTTTGTTACAAGGGTGGTAATCGGCGTTTGTTCTTCATATTGCTGAGGACCCTTGCTTGCCGCGGCATACTCATTGAGGTAGTTCTTAGTGTAGTTCGCTTGACGGTCGGAGTATAGTATCGGATCCAGATACCGCTCAAGATATCCACCCCATGATTCAGCCCTTGCGACTGGAACAAGCTCGTTGCCTTGCCGCTCGTAGAGTAGGTCGCGCGTCTGGTCCTGACGATAGCCTTCTGCCTTTCTGAGTTGATTATTCAGTTGGTCTAGGGGCATGTGAAAGACCTGCTGCGATATTTGTTCTACATTCAAGCCCTTCTCGATTGCTGCTTTGACCGCCTGTCTGAGTTTGTCACGCTGCTGCGCATTTAACTTTACTCCGTAGAGTCGTTTGTATGGCTCACCAGCCGCAGCATATTGAGGCTCTGTGAGTGGAATACCAGGCTCAGGATAAATCAGTTTGTTATAAAGGAAAACAAACGAGCGATTTTGTCCCTGTATTAGGTCTTCCGTCGGTAAATCTGGACGCTCCTGAACTCCTTTGGGTATTGTTGGAGAGGCTACAGGAAGGCGTTGTCCTATCGGCGCTGTCACAGCAACAGGAGGACGGCGACCAAATAAGCGATTAAAGAAGCTTGGGACATAGGGCTTCTGGACTTGTTGTTGTTGTTGTTGTTGTGGTGCCACAGTTTGTGGACGAGGAGCGCGACGAGTGAGTCTCATCCACAAATCACCAAAAAATCCAGCACCTTTTCCCTTATATTTATATTTACGCTGAAGCCGCCTCGTTTGGTTCCGGGCACCCTTCATTCTATTAAAGACGGCTGAAGTTTATTTATAGGATGGGTGTCTCTGACTGGTCTTGTTATTGCCTCGTATCACCCAAAGGTAGCACATATATTGGTGCTACAGTCAATGTTGAAAGGCGCTTAAGACAGCATAATGGAGAACTCGTTGGTGGAGCAAAAGCAACCTCACGTTTTACGGGATGGAAACGCGTATGCCATGTTCTTGGATTTCCAGATGAAAGGGCGGCGCTTCAGTTTGAATGGCGATGGAAACATCTGTCTCGTAAATCAACCTTGACAAAGCCTATTGAACGCAGAATGTCTGCGCTGATAGACTTATTAAATATGGAAAAGGCAACATCTGGGGCAGCAGAGTTTTCAACATTTGATGGACCTCTTACCGTCTTTATTGAAGATAAGATGAGCGCTGTGCTAGTTGAGGGGAAAGAGGCTCGCTATGGTGTATTTACTGAGCTAACATAGCGATTCGCTTTCTTGCTGCGGAAATGGCTTCTGCGTTTGCGTTCATATCATCTATATATTTATTTGTTAGGCGGCGGAGTTGGTCTAATAATACATATTCATCGATAAATGTAGAAAAAATAGTCTTTGAGTCTTGGTCTCTTTTTGTCACGAGGGCTTCTCGCTCTTTCTCCAAGTCAGCGATTTCTTTCTCTATTTCCTTGTATTTGTCCATTTAGTATTAATACATAATATATTTTTTAGGTTGCTCTTGAATTAAATGAATATCTTAAGTACTTCAGTCATTTGAGTACGACATGACGGACAATCTTCTTCTATTTTATCACAGCATTCCTTGCAGAGCGTGTGACCACAGGGTACAAGGGCATGCGATATAGTGTTATCCAAACATATAATACACATATTTGGTTTTATTTCATTGGATGGAATGAATTCTTTTACTCCAGTTTTAATAAAGTTCCGAATCACGTCAAGTTCTGCCGCAACCGCATCTAGCTTCTGTTTTATTTCAGACAATCTATTTTCAAGCTTGCTCTTATGGTTAGTAGCGATATTGTCTCTTAACTTATTCACATCTGCTTGTAGTGAGCGCCACTTATTGAACTCTTCTATTGACGATTCGTCTCCTCGTGAAAAAGTTTTCTTCTGAAACTCATTCGATATTGCATTGAAATCTATTTCCATATTTACATATTCATCGTACTCTCTTCTTCCTTCGGACAGGGCTTTTTCTAGATTTGTAGACATCTCGCATAATGTATTATATCGACTGACCAACTTTTCAGCGTCAAGTGTTACAGGGTCATATTCTGGATCCATAAAAAGTTCAGGCTTTGTAATATCGACACCCCGTTCACGGATGCGCCTCTCAAGGTATGTTCCCACATCAGCGACGTCAGCGTTGCCAGAGGCTCCCTGAAAACTTCCAAATACTTCGTCTAGACTTGTTCCAGAGAATGCCATTATCCTGGTGTCTAGGGGGGTTGACTCTTTAGCCTTTTAGGAATATCATTTGGATGTATTCTTACGCGTCTTTCTTGCCTTTCGACTCTTCCGTGACTTACGGCTATTACTTATCATGCTTGTCACACGCTTGTACTCATTGACGTTCGCCTTGTTCTCAGGGAACGCTAGTTTCTTACCTATGATGGTTGTGACCATCTTAGGCTTTGCACCATGAATCAACAATAACTTCTTAATAGCCTTGAATGGAGCAGCCTGTTCTGGCGTCGTGGATTCCGCAATAAACACATCCGCCATACCACGAGCAGTTTTATTCTCAAGTATCTCGTGTATTACACCAGGAGTAGAATATTCTATATCATTGCCTAGTTGTAACACTTCATCCACCATTTCGGGGTTTCCACTGTAGACCGCTATTTGAAGCGGTGTCATATTCTGAAAATCACTGCGGTCCCTTGGGTGAATGTAGTCACTTAATAAGTTATTGTAGCTTGTGCCCATACGCGGCTTGAATTTTACCGGGAACTCAACACCTACAATCTGCTTATAGGTCGCGACATCGCCACTGGCAATGGCAAAGACCATACGATTTAACGCATCTTGTAATTCCATCTCAAACTGGGAGATTTGAGGGCGAGCAGCCGCTCGACGGGCGGTGGGACGAAACGCAGCAGCAGCCAAATACGCCATTATCTATTTATATGTTGGTTTTATAAGGACAAAACAACAACTAGATCCTATATTATTGCAATGATTGCCTCAAATGACTTGGGGTAGCGGTTCTTTAACCTAAGTTCTTACGCGTCTTTCTTGCCTTCCGTGACTTGCGAGCTTTACGCGTGTCGAACTGCGGCTGGCTGAGCATACGATTTAGCGCAGCACTTGCGTTGCGATAATACTGTACGTTAACAGCATTCTCAGGAAATGCCAGTTTCTTACCTGTAATAGTGGTCTTCATCTTAGGCTTGGCACCGTGTTTTAATAATAGACTCTTGATCGCCTTGAACGCCGCTGCCTGCTCGGGTGACTTGGAACGCACAATCATCACGTCCGCAAGTCCGCGCGGAGTCTTCTGAGCAAACTCGGGGTCCAATGTCGTACCGCTGGGTCTTTCGAGATCAGTACCGAAATTCATGGTCTCCTCTACAATGTCAGGTTCACCTGTTAACACAGCCACGTGGAGTAGCGTCAATCCTTGAAACTGACTGCCATCAATGGGGTGTATGTATTGCTTTAAAAATCGATACACACTAGGGTAGCCCATTTTCTTAACATTATTCCCCATCTTATACGTGTTGCGCTGGGCGGCTTTTAAATCATCCACCGAGCCAAACGCAACTGTGTTCATTATCTTCTTCACTACCTCCGCAGGTGTGTTTCGTGCCACATTCGCCATGTTTATCTATTTATACATATGAAAATATCTGAATTTTGGTTTTATATTCATGAAGTTATACTTTTTGAATATAGAAGATTATATTACACTATCTAATCACTATTAAAAACACAAAACAACAACAAAAAGAACCGAACCCTTTGGAGGTTTGGCGTTTAGTTGCTGTAGGCAAGTCCGCCCATGCCGGACATCACGCGCAGCACGTTGTAGTTCGTGGCGTACACGTAGACCGTGGACGTCGTGGTCGTGCCAACCGCGTTGTTGGAGACCGTGAGCAGCAGCGTGGTGTTATCAATACGCGACAAGTTGCACGTGCCAGAGGGCTGGTGCTGCTCGGGCTGCAGGGCGAACGAGTACACGTTGATGCCGACCGCGGGGATGTTGGTGTGGTGCTGGTAAGGCTGGACCTCGTTGAAGTAGCGTCCCTCGCGCACCGAGAACCGGTCGTGACCGTTGAGCTGGATGAGCGCGGTGATGCAAGGGTTCTTGCCCGCCATGCCCTCCACGCGCGTGACGGAGTAGCCAGACTCCAGCACGGACCGGTCCCACCAGTCGGAGAAGTTGAAGGGCTGCTGACCCTTCCACGACAGGGTGACCGCCGCATCGCAGCTGACGAACGAGTCGCGCTGGACAACCCAGACAAGCTCCTTGCAAGGGTGGTTGAAGTTCAGCTTCAGCTTGTTGGACGAGGACGTGATGGACTCGCCGCCCGTGAACTGCAGCACATCGATCAGGTACTCGTGGGAGACCTGGGCGAACTTGCGGCGCTCATCCGTGTCGAGGTAGATGTAGTCAATGTACAGCGAGGCGGCGACCAGGTTGGACGCGGCGACGCGGTCGCGGATGACGTTGACGTTCGAGTTCTGGGGCGCAACGTCGAACTCCAGGTTGCGCAGGTCGTTGAACGTCAGGTTCACGCGCACCTCGTGGTACTGCAGCGCAATCAGGGGCAGCGCCAGACCAGGGTTGCGGCAGAACCAGAACTGCATGGGCACGTACAGCGTGTACTCGGGGCAGCAGTTGCCGATCTCGTTGGACGTGTTGGGCTCGCCCGCCGCGCAGTCATCATCGCAGTACTCGCCACCCTGGATGATCAGGTTCGTCAGGTTGGGCACGTTGCCCACCATCTTGGCATAGCCCGCCTGCTTGCCCGCCTCCTGGGTGAGCTCGTTCCAGATGTGCAGCCACTGTCCATAGTGCTTGTCAATGCGCTGACCGCCGATCTGGAGCTCAACCTCCTTGACGAGGTTGTGGCCGACCCAGTTGAGCCAGCGGAACTGCGCGCCTGAGCCGTCCGAGGCGAGCAGCTGGACCTTAGGCAGAGTCGCCTGCAGGTACATACGGTAGATCAAGTCACCATTGCGCTGAATCGTGACCGTGACCTGCTTGCCGAAGCCAGGGGAACCGTTGAAGGGGTTCTCAATGGACTCCATGGCAAAGTTCGTGTGGCGGCGGTACACGACCTTGAAGAAAGTAATCTGAGGGTTGCCAGTCAGGTAAACGTCCTGGGCACCATAGGCGACAAGCTGCATCAAACCACCACCAGTCATTTTAGTCTATACCATGGAAAGAGAAAAAAAAGTTGACAGATTGGGGAAAAAGGAAAATCAACCGCCATTTGCCCTCAACCGGGAGGGTCCCTTTTTTTCCATTTAACGAATCTAAACACCAGGTAGGAAGGCCCCCTACAGAATGTCTGGCGCCGACCCCTTTTTCAAGATTCGCCCCACGAAAAGGAGCAACCCAGAGGCTAGAACCACCCTTGATAGCATACACCATGCTCATCTCAATAAGTTAGTAGAAGAAAGCACCAGTTTGGAGGAGATTGAGAATGCTTTTCGTGAAGTCAAAGAGAAGATTCGAAAGTGTAGCGATGATATTGAGAAGGTAAAGTTAGAAAAGGTATATCACGATTTAGCTAAGGAATATAAGAAGCGCAAGTCTGGTGCGGCAGTCTATGACTACTTTTTGGAGACGGGCAATATTCTATATAACTATTATGACATACAGGACAAGATTAGTCGTGGCGCCGAGTCTAAATCCACGAATCGTGTTGCCAAGTCAAAGCCTGGAAGTATTTGGGCAGTTCTAGAAAAGGCGTCTCAAGATACAGATGACTTGAGCGGAAATATTGTGTCTGAGGGCACAGTTGGCTCGTCTGCGACTGGAGAGGATATGAGACGCGATAGACTATTGCTTACGTTTCTACAGAAGATTGACCCTCAAAATGCGCGTTCATCGCAGACTCTTAATGATGACGTCTATGGAGAATGTGAGGATTGCGGCTCAGAAATGTTCTTCAGCAGTAACGAGGCGCTCTTTACTTGCCCCAAATGTGGATTTCAGGAGTTTGTCTTGGTTGATTCAGATAAGCCGTCTTATAAGGACCCGCCACGCGAGGTCTCCTATTATGCCTACAAGCGCATCAATCACTTCAATGAGTGGCTGGCACAGATTCAGGCAAAAGAGAGCACTGATATTCCTCAGGAAGTCTTTGATGCGATTCTCGCAGAACTCAAGAAGGAACGCATCACGGATATTGGAAATATTAAAACATCCAAGATTCGTGAGATATTGAAGAAGTTGAAGTTTAATAAGTACTATGAGCATGCTCCGCACATTATGAACCGCATCAATGGAAAGAATGCCCCAGTGATTACCCGTGAAACTGAAGAGAAGTTGCGTCACATGTTTATTGAGATTCAGCCGTCTTTCCAAAAGCACTGTCCCGCGGGTCGTAGCAACTTTTTGTCTTACTCCTATGTCTTGTACAAGTTCTGCGAACTCCTGGAACTTGATGAGTATCTTCCAAACTTTCCTATTTTGAAGAATCGCGATAAGCTGTTTTGCCAAGATAAGATTTGGCAATGTATATGCCAAGATTTACGGTGGCAGTTTGTACGCTCTGTTTAGATCAACTATTACGCTTGAATGGAAGTAAATTTGATATGTTTATGATGGTATACTAAGGGTACTTCATGTTTCCGTATATTGCTATCGTCACCCCAACAAAAAATAGGCATACACATCTGGACTTTCAAATAGCACAGATGTGTAGTCAAAGTTATCCTCTAGATAAAATCATATGGATCATAACCGATACGTCCGATGATACTCAAATACTCGATACAAAAGGCGTGTGTAGCATCTGGAAAAAACTTCCATCCACAACTCCATTCGGAAAAAGTCGCAATATATCTATTCAGTTGGCTCTAGACACAAAAGCCGAGTATATATTCTTTATGGACGATGATGACATTATTCATAAAGACAGATTTACCTATACTATACAACAAATGATGGCGAATCCCTCCTTTCACATTGCAGGTTCAAGCCGTGTAAGATTATTCTATGTAAATGATAATGACTTACTTCATACAAAATATCTACATCATAATCATACTGTAGAGCCATATATGTGTGTCACGAGAGACTATGCTACAAACCACAGGTTTGATGATTCAGACCACTTTGCTTTCTTAGTGCCTTTTCTCAAAGATTTTACTGAACCTGTTTTACAGTTGGATCCAAATAGTATTTGCCTTATGATAGGTCATACATCAAATACTATTAATAAAAATCAAATGAAGGAAAATCCAAAGCGGTTCGCAGTAGACTCTATTATTCCAAATACTTGTTTGGAGGATCTAATGAATGAAATGGGAGTACCTTTAGAAAATTGTGCATACTTTATGAAACCATATAGTCAACCCTAGAACCCCCATCGTAAATCCCTTCTTTGAACATCTGAATATGACTCTCGCTGTATTCCTGCGACAGGATTCAAAATATAAAAATCACAATATTTTTGAAGATACTTCCAGTGCATATCTTGATGATATTGTATCTTCTTTTCACCTGTCTGAAGAAATGTTTCTTCTAGTTTCTGGGTTGCCTCCGTGTAGTTTTCCAAGAGTGTAGGCGCAAACTGGCGTGAAAGAATATAAGCAGATGCGGCATGACCGTCATTGACCTTCTTTAAAAAATAATATGGCGTATTCTCTTGTTGTAGAATGAGTCCTGATAACATGATCACATCAAATGATATTTTCTTACTAAATATGTTTCCTAGGACAAAGTTAAACTCCTCTGGAGGAATCGTAAATACAAAATCATCCTCAAAAATAATACAATATTCTTCTTTCGATTCTATAAACTGTTCAACCGCTTTCTTATGACTAAGACCGCAACCTAGAATACCAAATCCCTTTTTATATATAGCAGAAATGCGCTCTACTTTTGATGAAGCGATACTAACTGTGTCAAGTTCTTTTAAAATCTGCTCTTTTCTATCCAAACGATGATCTATATTTATATAATAGACTTTGCCTATATTTTCCATATTAACTTATAATATGAAGAATGTATTTAGACCATTTGTTTATTTTAGATCAAATCCATTTCTATTAGGACCTCATCATCATCACTCACATCTTCACCCTTCGCAGCACGCTTCTGCTTCTCCTTGTGCCACTTGAGTTTCTCCTTAATTTCCTTTTGCGTATACTCGCGCTTCTGCTTAACCTTAATAACATTGCCTGCTGCGTCCATCACCGTATCAGCAACAAGGGGCTTATCAATCTTCGTCGTATTCTTAATAGCATTGCCTTCAAGCCGCAACTTACCATCATTCACATACCAGTGCTCTGTACAGACAGACTTGGTAAACTCAGAGTTGTGCGAAATAATCACAACGCCGCCCTCATACTTATTGATTGCCTTTGACAAAGCGCCAAGTGATTCGCGATCTAGATAGTTCGTAGGCTCATCCAGCACAACCAAGTGAGGATTCATCCACATTGCCGCGCCAATCACGACCTTTACCTTCTGACCACCCGATAGTCCCTTTATACGAGAGTGAAGCGTGAACTCCTCATCCAAACCAACATCCTGGAGATGCTTCACAATATTCTTCGCCGTGAGAGGTCGTGCCAGAAGACCCTCCTCAGCAGCCTTCTGCGCATCATAGACATCTACCATCTTGCTGATTCCACGCTCAGTAAACCATGCACGCGGTACCCACTTGTTCTTATCGATGGGGCAGTCCATGAACTTCACCTCGTACATCATCACTCCCTTTTCCTTGATGCGCCCCATAATCTTCTCTACCACAAACTTTCCACCATCTACCTGGATTTTCGCTGCGATAGCCTTTTCCTCGGCTTCCGTCAAAGCAAGAGCCTCCTTGTTCATCGCTTCATGGTCATCGCCTGAGCGGAAACGCCACTGGATATACTCACTCGGCGTCTTGTCCAAATGATCTTCCAAATGATGGAAAGCATGCTGTGCAACATAGGCTGCGCGGAGATTGGGATGCTTCCAAACAGTTCCAGTCTGGGGTACAAGCTCGCCCATCAGCACCTTCACCAATGTAGACTTGCCCGCACCATTGGGACCGACACAGCCGACACGACTTGACAAAGAACATAGCACAGACGCATTTTCAATAGAAGGAGCGTCCGCACCATTGTAGGTGAATGTTACATTATTCATCTTCATAAATGGGGCGCCCTTGCTATTAATGCCTTCCAGCAGTCCAGGTGCAGGAAACGAAAACTCCGCAATAGAGTCTGTCAGCGTGTAATATGATTTTGCCTCTGGATGAATCTTCACAAACTCCGTGAGGTTTCCAAGATACTTCTTCAGCTTGAATCCCTCATAGTGGATAATCGCAGAACAAACCTTGTCAAGGAAACCCGTGTCGTGCGATACAATGAGCGATGTAACATTGTGCTGCGCATTCAGATGGTCAGCAAGCCATGCCACATTTGTTACATCAAGGTGGTTCGTTGGCTCATCAAGAAGTAGAATGTCTGCCTTCATCAAAATAGCTCGGGCTAACGCCAACTTCATCTTCCAACCACCAGAAAGAGCAAAAATGGACATAGCGCGACGTTTTACGCCGAAACCAACATCCTCCATCACGCGAATCACCTCTTCCTTATCGCACTGTGTCGTACTCATAATATAATCAAAGCAAGACATATCTGAAAGAGAGCCATCCAAGTCATGCTCAACTACCGCAGTGCGGACCTCATCTTTTGATGGAAATCCATCGAGCTGCCCATTCGCAATCGCCCGCAACAGCGTAGACTTTCCCGTTCCATTCGCACCACAGAGACCATAGCGCTGACCACGACGAAGGTGGAGGCGCGCCTGGTTGAGTAGAATCTTTCCACCATAGGCAAGCGAAAACTCGCAGTTACAGAGGTCCTCGCCACTCTCTTCTTCTGCCTTTACTTCAACCCGATTCCTATCAACAACTGTGGAGTATAGGTCATCTATGAGGATACTGCTGCATAGGGGTGAAAATAGCTGAATCCATGTATCCTTCTCAAAACAGTTATTATCTAAGAGGCTTTGCGAAGCAGCAATAATATACTTGCGAACTTCCTCATTATCTACATTACAAGAAAGATGCATGTTAATATCCAGTGCCTTAGGAAGAGTGAGTAGTTCCTGTGATGCCTTGAATAACGTATCGTGCGCGCGCGTTGCTACACTTCTGCACTCAGGATCAGATGACTTTGTCTTAGTTCGCTCAAGCAAAGGTAAAATCTTCTCAATAAGAGGAATAGCATGAACTGGATTTTCAACAAGCTTACACATATTCTCACAAATCACAGTCGTGCGACGAACAGTTGCAATCTGCCGCTCATTCAAGCCGCGAGAAAGAATAGGAAGAATAATGGCAATCGTTGGCGTCTCAACAGCCTGAACAAAGGTAGTCGCAGATAGAGAGTGAATAGACTCGCCAATCTTCTCTGGGTGAGCAAGGCAGTCAACAACTACCTTCAGGAACGGGGCAATATCTTTATTTGTACAGGTGTGTACACAGGCATCTAGAGTCTCTTCGCCACGACTTGCGATTTCCTTACGAGCGTCATTCACCACTGTGCTGAGGAATGGAATAATAACTTGAAGTTGCTTCGCAATAAATGGGGCATATCTTTCATTTTTAGCGTAGTTTGAAATAATATCAAGGACAAGCATCCGAAGCTGAACAGTGCTTGAAGGCTGAAGACAGGCAAGGAGAGGAGGAAGAATAAGTGCTCCAATAACATGAGGAGAGACACCATTACAGATATTCTTGATTTTCTGTTCTACTTGTAAAATAGTATCACGATCCTGACCTTTGCCTTGAAGAACCTTTATTAGTTCTGGCAACATAGAAATAAGTTGAGGCTGAGTACTTTCAGACATATTATTAGTATCTCTCAGAGTATTATTAAGTTTCATAGTATTTGACATATTTACGTCAGTGCTCATACAGCGATCTACTAAAATAAGGCGCGGCGTGTTTAGACTCGTTTCGCTTAACGCTTATGTTTGTGTTTGTGACTCTTAATAAAATCGTCTAGCTCGGGTGTATCCATAGGACGCATACGATAGTTCTTTGATGATTCAGACATGTCTATACCCAAGGGAAAATATTCAGGTACGTCTCCAGATTCTATCTTGGGTTTTTGACTACTTGTTTCTTTTTCAACTTCCCGTCCCAAACATAGACCCATTGTACTTATTATGATGTTATATATATATACGTATTAATACATTAACCCCCATGGAGAAATGGGACCAGGGTCGCCACCTGTCATATCTGTAATGTCACGACGAACAACTTGGGGGTAGATGTTCTTGTAGTAGTAATAATCTTCCGCAGTTGGAACATGACTTGTCGCAAGTTGTACCATTGCACCAGGGCTCATAAATCCCTCACGTCTCGTTAAAAGATAGATTGTACCGACAATCACAATCAATCCAACCAATAAATGTAATGGAGTATGCTTCACCATTCTATTTGTATTGTATCTTTTCGTTACAGTATCTGTATGTATGACATAGCGATATTGTTATTCTAGAACTATTTACACTTTAGCATAGTTGTTTACAAGCCGCGGGGGAAGCCGACCAGGTTGGCACCCAGACCGAAGCCCGCACCCTGGCGTGCCGTCACACCGATGGAAGGCGAGACCAAGTCCAGCACGGCGAAGACCGCGGCGGCGACGAGCGCCAGCGTCGTGATCTCGTCAATGGGCAGACCCTTCCGGGGGATAAAGATGGCAGCACCAGCAACGACCAAGCCCTCAATCAAATACTTAATGGCGCGGTTAAGAACTTCAGCGACGTCCATTTGAATTACTATATTGATTCAACAGAAATTTTGTGGGGCTAAGTGCGTATTCTTGGTCTAAAGAGACTATTCAATCAAGTGTAGAATGTCTAACTCACAGCACGAGGAGAAGGAGAGTTCTTTGACTGATGACCCTGAGATTGCCGCGCAGCGTTGGTGCCTACTGAGTTTCATTAGCCCCGAGAATGTATTGGCCCGGAAAGATCCCTTCTTTTTTGCCTCTTTCCTCAAGCAGTATGAGTTCCAGCTTCGCTCAAAGGGACTTGAGCAGTTCCTTGTGAAGACGATTCAGACTATCAACGGTAAGCTCGAGGCGGAGGCTGTGAACCTTGAGAAGCTCGACCTCAGTGGCGCTGCCCTGGCATGCCGGAACTCAACCCTCCGCATGGAGACCTTCTTGACGGACTTTCATGGCTATGTCAAGGGTAATCTGAAGGAAATGTCTGCGAGCAAGCTTCAGGAGGAGTACGACGACTACATGTACAAGAACTCTGCGCAGCTCGAGGATGACTTCTTTGCCAAGAATAACTTCCGCACGACTGTGCGTGGACTCAAGATTCGTGGCGCCTATAGCACGAAGGAGGAGGCGGAGATGCGCGCGAAGAAGCTCCAGAAGATGGATGCCGACCACAACATCTTTGTTGGTCAGGTGGGCAAGTGGCTGCCATGGGACCCCAAGCCTTCCGATATTGCCGACCAGGAGTATGCCGAGGAGGAGCTCAACACGCTGATGAAGAAGTACAAGGAGAACGAGGAGGCGCGCGAGATTCACCACAAGGAACGTCGCGATGAGGCTCGTCGCCAGAAGAATGTTGTCAGCATGCCATCTCAGCCATCAGCTGCTGCGACGGAGGAGGTCCCTTCTCTCGGCACTGGCGCCTCGGAGTTTAGCGGCATGTTCTCGGGTCCTGCCGACCTTGCCATTCAGCGCAAGATGGAGAAGGAGTAAATATATCTCAACAGACTGTTTATACAATCATATGAGATGTAAGTGAGTTATTTACGTTGAGCCAGGACCAGGGTAAATGGGGATGCAAGTGTTGCGCTGGCAAAACTGACCCTCGGCGCAGGTAACACCTACGCAATCCGGGTGGGCGCTGTCTGCAAGACCGCTGGCGAGCATCTGCTGAACGCGAACCTCTGAGGAGAGGGCGCCCAGGCTCTCAAAACCCTCATAATACTGAGGGAACGTACGCTTAAGGATGGGGACAATAATCAGGATGCCCAATAATACGAGTCCTAGACCAACAATACCAAGACCTACTGAAGAACGAGCCATTTCTTTGTTTCTTGTAAAGGTGCCTATTTTTTACACCATATAGCCAACCGGTAACACTGGTAAACCGGAAGTGGGTGGAAGATGGGAAGGGTCATCGCTTTGACACTGGGCATTTATACAACGAGTCTTATTCGGGCATGGTGGTAAATCAACACCACAGAATCCCTTTTCTACGCCAACGTTCCAGTTCGTAAAACCTTCTACGCGCATTACGCGGTCAGACACAATAAGTGCTGAAGCAACCAAAACCAAGACTAGCGCTATTATGAATTGTTGGCTAAACATGATGTTCCTCGTTCTAGTATCATTTACACATTTTTCTCATATCTATATTTTCTTAATGCTGATTTGTGGTCCCTTCAGACGTCGAGCAGCGTTCGGGTCATAGCTACCATCGTCATCTTCCGTCTTCTCCTTGTAATGTTTCGCGGAATGCTCCCAGAACTCTGGCGCACCAATGCGGAAATCGGAGTGCATTTCTGCCTTGTACCAAAAGATACAGTCCTCAATCTTATTACTTTGACTCGTGTTATCAATCACCAAGCACTCATAGTTCTGAGTACACTGATCCATGACCTGGCAGAAAAACTCAAAGGATGGGAACGCCGAACCATAGTTGTTAAAGATACGCTGACGATTACTCAAATATGGCTCTCTGAGAATAAAGACAAAATCTACATTCGTACGCAAAGCAGGCTGAATACCAAGCGGATACTGCATAGTAATCAAGAAGAACACCTTCAACCAACGCCCATTCATGAAAAGATACCGAATATTCTTATCGTGAGTCCAAGAGTCATCGTACATACAGTCATCAAGAATCATAAATGACCTCGGGTCAATACGTGATGTTACGCCATGTGCCTGTTCCTGCATGATTTTTGCCATCATCATCTTCTGGCGCTTACAAAAGTTTGCAAGAATGATGGGACTAAACTCGCCGTGAATAAACAGCGGTGGAATCATTTTACTGTAAAACGAGTTTGACTCTTCTGTGCCGCTGATCACCGTTCCAAGAGGCATATTTTGGTGATGATACAGAAGGTCGCGAACAAGCGTTGATTTACCCGTACGACGACGCCCAATAAAAATAGCCACTGCGTCTTGAGGTATCTTTTTCATGTCAAACTTACGAAGACCAACATTAACGGGAGGTTGTGCCATTTTCTAAGACACATTCAAAAGAATTTTGCGCGTTAGCGAACGCACTACATACTTCTGAGGCAAAGCAAGAATGAATCCATGCCTGAAAGGGACGCCAGTGCCGCCTGCTGGGTCTGTTATTTATCCCTTATCGCCTGAGATTAAGAAACTTAGAGGGTTTCATGATCTTCAAACATACTATCCCGGGCTGGGCATATTCTGTAATCTACAGAAGCCCCCTTCAGAAGACATATGGTTCAATCACGCACATCGTGTAATAGGCACCAAAGAGTCGGAAGATTCTGTAAGCAAGAGTTCTGGATGGATTGACCTTCGGGTTGAACAAAATAAGCTGACCTCTGGCGTCGATATTCAAGATATATCTGGGTTTCGTAAAATAACGCATCTGCTTGACCCCACAAGTTGGATTCAGGGGAAGTATAGCCTTCCAAAAAACACAAAGTTGCCCTGGCATCAGAGTTCTTGGGGGGCTGCCTGGACCAAACTTCAGGACCCCATGAATCAAGCCTACGTAGAGGCTCTAGCGACTTATGCTTTTTCTATCTTGAGAGAACGTGATTTGAGCCCCCATTTTCATCACTTTTATGGTGCCTTTTGTGCTATCGCAGATACATATGCCTATAATATTACTGACTCCTATATGTCTTATAGACATTGCCGATGGTTCTGGAGAGAACAGGAGAAGGGCATCTTTAGCATTGGTTTTGATGATGATGATGTACCTGAGGAGGTAAAAGCATCTATAATGGAACAGCCAACCGAGTTACATGACACTGATGATGACGACAATGATAAAAAGGAAAACAAAGAAAACGGTGATGTGGAGGAACTGAAGGGACTTGATGCCAAGGTGGACAATGCCTCACTTCATTCTGCATCTAACTCTGATATTGAAACTGCCTCTGATGACGATGACGACGAGGACGATGATGACGATGAAGATGAACTTGATATTTTTGCTGAAATCAAGAACTTTCCAGTTATGATGATTTATACTGAAGCCAGCGAAGATACTATGGATGAACTATTGGACGATTATGATGTCGTCGGCTCAAAACCAGGCTCTAAAGAATGGGATACAGTCTGGAGTGCTTGGATCTTCCAGATTATTGCTGCACTCACTGTTGGGCAGTCTATCTTTGGCTTTACACACAATGATTTACACAGTAACAACATTGTATGGACGAAGACAGAGATTACACATTTGTATTATTCTACGCGTGATGGTATCATCTTTAAAGTGCCAACCTTTGGAAAGATATTCCGCCTCATTGATTTTGGTAGATCTATCTTCCGGATAAATGAACATTGTTTTTTCAGCGATGATTTCCGCCCAGGGAATGATGCCGCCGAGCAGTACAACTTTGGAGAGTTCCAAGATAAGAATGAACCATTTGTTCCTCCGAATCCCTCTTTTGATTTGGCGCGATTTACCGTGAGTGTCTTTGAATCTCTCTTTCCTTCGTCTCCGCCGCGGAGAAAGAATGGCGCAGTTCTAAGCAACGAACCTGGCTTGAAAGTTATCGAGACAGAATCTGATTTGTATAACTTGCTTTGGTCTTGGCTTGTTTGCGATGATGGGCACAATATTCTTATGGAGCCGGACGGCAAGGAACGCTACCCAGATTTTGAACTCTATAAGATAATCGCTGCAAAACTCCACAACGCCATTCCATTTGAACAAGTACGTAAGCCAGTGTTTGAGAAGTTCCGCGTTAGCTCCGCTGAAGGCGCGAAAGTATATTCATTGTTTTGCTGATTTTGTATTTATATAGTTCTTAGACTAAGAAACTTATAAATATTTAACGACGACGGGTGCCACGAGACTTCTTAGAGCTCTTGCGGCTCTTCTTGGACGCCTTACGATTCTTGCGTGTAGCCGCCTTACGCTTGCCACCGCCAATAGGCACCTTCGTTGGCGCACCTACGCCACCTGGCCAACTTACCCAAACTGGTCCTAAGTTCTGTGCTGGCATGTTCTTTCTACATTAGCACACTAAAAACGAGCAGGACCCACCTGAAGGTCAGGTTCTACTGAACCACCGCCACTCATTGACGGCATTGACTCACCAATAGACTTCATTGTGGGCAGAAAGGCAAGAACATTGCTCATTGATTCGGGAAGTACTTGAAGAATGAAAACTACAAGAACTGCGCCGATAATGAAATCACGACCTAATGCACGATAGTTCGGGAAGCTTTCCTTCTCACGCATATACTCTGCAACTGCGCCGAGTGCGCAAACAACTGTGCCTCCAAGAACTACTCCAAATATTTGCTGGGGATCCATCCGGAGTGTATTTCTGGGGTCAAGGCTGAAAAAAGTTATAGCGTTTCAAACTCATCATTCTCAAACGCAACATTTTCATCTTCGTCCACTTCATTCAGATTCTCAAAATCATCTATATCCATTGCTGGTGCTGACTCGTCAATCTCAATACCTCCAGCATAGGCGTCATCGTCATCGTCGTCTTCATGTGGCGACATACGGATAGTATTCTTTTCTGAGTTTTCGCTATCAAATACCGTATCGCGCTGCGTAAAACCTACAACTGGTGACTCAGTTTCCACAATAATCAATGGAACAGACGTCGTGGGAGATGCTGCGGGAACTACAGGCTCAGGGGCTGGTGTAGGAGTAGGGGTAGGGGCTGGAGTTGGCTCAGGGACGGCAGGAGGAACAGAAACAGGAACAGGAGCAGCAGCTGGCTCGGGAACTGGCTCAGGTGCAACTGTCGCCCCCGAAAGGTCTACCACTGGTCCCACAACGTTCTCCTCATGAACAACTGGCGGCACAGCATTTAACTCGGCATCAGCATCCGCTTCAGCTTCTGCAACAGCAGATGGGGTCGTTGCCTCCAAAATGTCATCCGTATCGTCTGTAAGATACTCCTTCAGAATGCTCTTTACCGGGAGCATACCACGAATAGACTGCAACACTCCCTCGTGTAAGAGTTGCTCAACCTGGCGCAAGTTCTTCTGACGGTCAATAGAGGTTCCATTCTCAGCAAACAAATAGGCATTTGACCACAAGAGTCTCGCACACTCTGACATCGTACGATGGAGGAAATGCTCCAGCTTCGGGATTGTAATCTGCAACTTCTTCTGTCTGCTCGTCAAGCGAATCGCCGATAGCACCTTCGTGTGCGCAATAAAGACTGCTGTCAGAATCTCCTCCATGTAATCACACTTGGTTGCCGTAACAACCTTCTCCGTCTCGCGTTGAACCTTGTCAACATTCCAATCGGGAAACTGCTTCAGTGCGTCCTGGAACACCCAGAGGATACGACGAGGGTCCTTCTCCGTATCTTTGGTCTCCTTGAGCAAATCCAGATAATATCCCTCTAGCGCCGGAACAAGGAAAATACAAAGCTGGCGTGTATATTCAGCCTTGGCTTCACCATATACTCCAATACTGTCCGAACCGTCCATGTCTATGTCTCCTTTTTCAAGTGTTCTTTGAAACTCTTATTCTGACGCGCTCAAAAGCCAGGCAAGTTGGAGCCATGGAGATGCCCCCGAAGCCCAACGACGTAGAGCTTCTCGTCCCCGGGTATTCATATGAGCAGTCCGAACAAGCCACCAGAGAGCAGAGTTCGGATTCTTTCCAAGTCTCTTGTATTCTGAAAGTTCCTCCAAAGTTTGTGGAAACTCCTCAGTCTTGGATTCCACAAAAATACCAAATGTTCTAGCTTTTCCTTCCAACTGAGTTTTCCGATAAGATACCTCATTTGAATGGCGCTGGATTGAACAACGGGATAGCACTGGCGATGAAAGCTTGGATGGGTCGCGTACTTCCAAAATACAAGATACATCTGCCGAACGAGTATCCAAAATACGCCGTAGGAATGCCTGCGCCTCCTGTGTCAAATCATCTGCGCCTTCAATCCAAATCAGAGTTCGTTCTTGGGAACGCACCTGTGCGTGTAATACCTCGCGACCCTCTCTCAAACTACGGTCATTGCGCACATTCCAACGAAAAACACGATAGTTTCGCGCCTTTGCCTCTTGTTTTATCCATGTAGTCTTTCCACAACCCGATGGTCCATACAGGATGATAGCAGGCTTCATCTTGTAAGGGTTTGGTTGTTCCGAGTTTAGACTGTTTCGACTATGCGTGCCCTTTCCACTTCAGACGCATGCTTGTAAATAATCCAGGTTCGATTTGGGTCTCGTGGAACAGACGGATGGTCGATATAGAAATGGATGCGGATATTGGACTTGTCATAGGCACTTCCTGCGTGGACAAGGTCGGAGCGAAAGATGATTGCGTCGCCTGCATTCAAGCTAAGTCTAGTGGGGAGAATGGGGTTACTTCTGGCACTTTTACGCAAATGTGACCCGGACCAGACATCCAGATATGTATCATTTTCAAGTGCTAATATGAAAAGCAGCGGCTTTGTCTTTGTATTTGTTACCAGAAGTTCGGGACTCGGAACATAGTCACAGTGGGCTGCCTGTCGACGACACCCTGGCATACTTTGAAGAAGAACAGGATCCTTAATTTTATGCTCGGGATACCTCTCTTGAAGCTTCTGGCGAATATATCTTAACCATGTATGACGACTTGGAAGTGATATCTGACGACGAAGACGGTCGTTTTGACGATTGGTTGTATTATCATTAAATATCGGCTCTGCCTTCTTCGCATATTCCATCATATATTCCAATATATTCGTATCTATATTGGAATATCCTCTATGTATTTCATATCCATCTACCGCTAGAGACGTCATTTGCCATGTATATATGACTTCATAGTGTCAATTTTACATCCAAGACCCAGGGTTTCAATAATCTGCGGGGTCCGTCTGCGCTAACGTGTTCGTTGCCGAAGTTGTGAACGCGCCGCGTCCTCCACCTATACCACCACCACCACCACCACGGAAACCCGACTTGGTGTTGATTTTAATATCAATGCTCGTGTTCATCAAGTAATAAATAATGATTGCGGAAAAGACAACCAAGAGAATAATGCCCACATACTTCGCCTTCATTCTATTCTACTTAGAATACCTAAATCTAATACGTGGTTCCTACCTTCTGATACAGTTGCTCTAAGAGAAGTTGGTCATGCTGAGCATTGCGCTGTAGAGATTGCTGTAGAGGATTGTTCTCAACCGCCGAAACAATCGCAGGCTGATTGCGCTCCAAGCTGACATCCAACTTGAGAGGTAGACGGTACTTGACCGCACCCAGGTCACCCGCTCCTGGTGGCAAGCCGCTGACTGCGTTAATCTGGAGCTCGCGGTCGTTAATCATATCGGCATCCAGCTTCTTGCTCGTCTGGCTTCCAGGGTCACCCTGCGCAACCGCAATCTGACCATTGCCCGCAAACGGCTTGCGTCCCTTCGATATCGCCTCCTTGTTCGGGTTGAGGCGCATATTGTAGGCAGCCTCGTGGCTTGTGAAATCCTTGCGAGTGGCGCTGCCGGGTCCATACCACTCGAGTTTCGCAGAGAGTTGTGCCTTCTGCGTTGGTCTAGCAATATCATCAGGGTCATACGCCTTCAACTTCGTTGGCATATCGCCAGACGAGGCAATACCTAATCCAAGATTTCCCCACTCAATCGTTGTCTCCTTGACAGTCGTACGCGCCACGTCGCTTGGGTCCCAGACAGTAATCGCAGGCGCAGATGAACCAGCATAGCCCGTTGGTGTACCTGTCTGGCGAATATTGCCAACTGTCTCTCCACGGCGTGTCGGTCTAGACTCATCCGTGAAATGGACAGGCACCTGGACGTTATCCGCAGGCGCCAAGTTCAGACCCATCACACGGTCCTGCGTCGCCAAACGCTCGTTCGGGCGAATCTCAATGGATGAACGACCATAGTCAGCCTCTGGCTGGTCAACATCATTCGTGTAATAGGTTTGCATATCAGCGTTACGGAAACCTGCACCACCAAACTGCTGAGCCATAGGTGAGCGATATTCACCGCTCGTGTAGGACTCACCAAACTCCTGGCTGGCAGCAGGACCAATGAACTCAGAGGACGTCTCTGGGCGCGCCACGAACTTGTAGACCTGTACTGGACGAGTTGTCTCACGCTGCGCCTCTTCAGCGAAAGCACCAATGTAGCGCTCACCGGTCTCATCAATATAGAAGGCGTCAGGCTTGTACTTACGAACCTCACCTGGGTTATTCGGACCCGCAGGAGAAAAGCGCTGACCAGGGACAACCGGCGTCTTGTAGGTCATCTTTGGGTTATCAGCCACGCGCAGCTTATCAGAGGTCGGCATGGCACGCATCATGATTTCATTCACCTCAAGCTGCTGGAAGCCGCCCTTACCCGTCATACCGAACTTCTCCTTCACGGCGGGACCAATACGCTCAGGTTCGAAGGGACGCTCACCATCACGACGACGGAGAGCAGGGTCGTCCATGCGGCTCTGGAAAAAGTCCGTGTTGTCCTCCATTCCGAATGGATTACCGAATGGCGTCTGCGACGTGTTAAACATAGTCTCAACTTCCTTCTTGCGAATGTCTGTGCTTCCCGCTCCCGTGTAAGAGTCCAAGATAGAAATATTCGTATCAACCGCTACGTTCTGCTTGATGCGACCACCGAAGAAGGGTACCATGTTGCTGTGTTTGAAGTCCTTGGATGGCATCCGCTCACCCGACAACTGGCTGACGACATACTCTCCCTGAGGACCACCCATCGTGTTGGCGTAGTTGGGATTCTGCTCAACACCCGCGGGGTTCATGGCAATAGACGGCGCAACCGCCTCAATCGGCTGAGGGGCAGGGCTGGCATTTGGTGGCGCACGCGCGGCAATCGGTGGCTTCTGAGAAGCATAGCCAATCGGCATGCCATAGGGACCAGGATACGGCTCACTTGGATATGTGCGTCCATTGGGTGTCTGGAACATGAGATCCAGCTCGGCTGGCGCTCCCGTGGCTGAGGCGCCCTTTGGCGTATTCATTAAGACTGACCCTGGTGGTAGGTCTCTCGGATTCTCAAAGTTCTCATATGCACGTCTCGGCGCTCCTGGCGCATTAGGATAGTTTGCTCCCGCCTTTGCAGTGTTAGTGGCAGGAACCGCTTTTGTATTTGTAGAGGGTCCCGCGGTTCTTGCCACAAGATAACCTAGACCTACAAGTCCTGCGAGAGTGACAGCCTCCATATCTATGGAAGTCGTCGCTTTTTAAGAAGGACCTTTTTGAACTCTCGTTAGTTTAATGTGTTTTACACTTTTCCTTGTCCAATAGACGTGCCGGAATGAAAAAGTCAAACGGCTGCTCAAATGTAAGCTGTGGCTGGTGGGGAAGAGACTCCCAGCGATTCCAACCCGTGCAGCGTAGAGTACAGGGAGGGTTGTTCAGACGATTGAATGTCTGAGGAAATGTCTCGTCGGGAGCATTCTCGTATGTCTTATTATTCATCTGGTTGGTCTCTGGGTTGTAGAGCTTATCATCGCAGCGAACACGGCTTCCAAAACGATTAATATTCTTCAAATCAGATTCAACATCTGTGCGCCAGGTATCCTTTACCCAGCCATCACCGCTCATCTGAATGCGCGTCGTCACATCCACCGGGAAGGATGTAGGGCAGCGAGCCTCAGGGGGATTTAACATGTAGCGCAACGAGTAGCTTGTGATGCGCATGTCGTCGGCTTGATGAAAATCATCAAATCTAGGACGTGTCATGGATTGTTGCTTTATGGGTATCGTTGCCATTGTCCTCCTTCTACCACCAGCACTTTAATATTTGTGTGGTTGGTCACATACCTTATTCTCGAGAGGTAGAGGCGCCAGGCTGACGGGGTATGCCCACATTTGGTAGGCAGGCAAATGAGCTGGTTTAATATCGACTTTCAAATCTGTCTTAAAGTTATTACGTTTGATACTTGTGTCATTGACACGTGGCGGCAAATGCTCGCGTTTCGGGCACCAAGTATTCGGACGAGTGATTCCATACAAATCAGACTCTAAATCTACACGATTGCCCTGAATAAGACTGACCTCATTTCCACCCACAATACCGAGTAAATGCCGAGCAGGTCTCTTTGCAACATACACAAACGGGGTCATGTCATACGCTTGAGGGTTTTCTGCCTTTATTTGTGGTTCATCTTGAATGATATCGCGACTTGAACTGCCGTAGTCCGCCATCTTTACTCTATCCAGCGGCTAGAGTTTAACAGTTAACATCACGAATGTATGAACGGCTGGGAATGCCGCCACGGACCCAGCCAGCAGCAGCGACTTCCGTTACCAAGTTCTTCGGGTTCTGAATATTCGCCTTTACCGTAGGAATCAGAGGCGTGTACTGCTGCGTGAAGAACTCCTCAGTTACAGTGCCGCACTCCTTGCCCTGACGAACCTGCTCTGAATGCTGGAGCAGCGTCTCAACATCAGGGTTGCCACGACCGCCACCCATGTAAGGGACAGTGGAGAAGGGGCGCGCTTGGTTGCGAATGATACAGCGATTGTTCTTGAACTCTGGCTGATTGCGCAGAATGCTGTCGGCGTCAATGGACTTGTTGTTCAGTCCGTATCCCTCGCGGGGGTAGATGAGGAGCTGATCAACGGACAGGGGATTCACACGGCGAGCATCCGGGACCAGGTTCGTGACCATGTAATCACCCGGTCCGATAGACTGTTTGTAATACTGCTCAATACCGCAGAGGTCATCGCGCACGCGCGAAAGTCTATTGATATCAAAGTCTGCCATCTCTGATGGATAGTCGGGAAAAGATTGCGTCTAAGTAGGAAGAAGAATGGCAGGCAAATCTGGAACTCGGAAAAATAAGCTCGCACAAGAGTTTTGTCGCTGCATCAAACGTGTGCGGAAAACAGTTAAAGTACGACCGGGACAACCAAAAACTGCGGCGCAGAGAGAAGCGGCAGCGATTGCTATCTGTGTTCAGTCTGTCCTCCAGACACGCGGTAAAACTCTGAAACGATTCAGCTGCCGAGGTCAAAATGGACCAACTCTGACAACACAAAAGCCATTGAAGGGTGGCTCCGCTCTTGTAGGTTCTCATGCACATACACATACCTCATCGCATGCCAATAAGCCAAAGACAAATGTACCTGCAAGTGTTGCAAATCTTGCGAACATTCCAACAAATGTCAACTCTGGATTTCTAAATGCTATCGCCAATATCTTTTAATAAAGCTTTCACAAGTTGTTTTAAACAACAGAAAGAAAGATTTACAACGCCTGGTTCAACCAAGGAATGGGACCACCGTCCGTGCCAGGCAAGCAAGCCTCGCGACCACCCTCCTTACATGTCTTACCGGGAATACGGTAGAGCCAGTTCTGGTAGGAATCACCGTCATTGGGAATGCTTGTGCTTGGCATAGTTACAAACTGCCGCTGGCTCTGCGTGCGCCCGAATACATCCGTAGGGTCGCTTGACCACTGAACACGGAAGAATGAGTCCAAGGCATCATTCACAACAGGGCTCGTCACCAACGCCGCCGCTGGACGCTGTGGGTTGTACTTGTATTCATCAATAAGAACATTCATAAAAGGGTTCTTTGCCGTCGGGTTTGTCTCGTAGTTCCCCGCCATATCGGGTGCCGTATCCACAGTTCCAGGGACAGGGTTTGTATTCGCAGGAATCATGTAAGGAATCTTCGGTTCAAAGCCCTCTTTAGAATCACACTCCTTCACCCAGAGTAGTTTATACACACTATTCATCTTGCTCAACGTGTAGAATGCTGGTATTAAATACAAGGTTGCCGCCAATAATGCCAAAGGCAGAGCATAAGGATATTCAATCAGAACACTGACCACTGCGCCAATAATAGCTGTAAAAATGTAGACTGCTGCTATTTCATTTACTACCTCGCTGGCACAATGTCCAGACTGCGGTCGGGACCATCTACGCCACCAGGCAGACCCTGTCAAAACAGTAGGCTGTTCCCAGAAATATGGGTCACATAATGAAATTTTAGGCATTTGGTCCTACGCTCTATCCTGTATGAATAACTTACTTGCGTTTGGAAGCTCCTGCTCCTGCTCCTGCTCCTCCTGATGGACCACCGCCAGGCTTTGGTGGCTGACCTGAAGCAGCAGCCTTCTTTGCTTCCAACTTGGCACGTAGACGGCTACGAGCCTGTGCGAGACGACCCTCACCATCACGCCCAGCCGCCTTCGCAGTATCCTGGTCTTCAAATCCAAAGGCTGAGCGGAATCCCTCCATCAGTTCAACAAACGCAGGATTGTCAGTAAACTCCTTCATCATCTGCTCAGCTTCGGCAGCGAGTTCCTGCGGCTTCAACTCACCACGGCGAACCTTGTCCTGAAGGCGCTTCGCAATACGCTTCATAGCATTCTGAAGAACCTCAGGGCGCTGAGTGTAAATCTGCATTAGCATCTCAAAAGCCCGGGACGGATTCTTCTCCGTCTCCTCCAACTGGTCGGCGCTCAGTCCAAAGTCCTCTGGCTTGAACTCGCGGACAAGCTCCTCAGCCAACTTGGCAAGCTGTCCCTTCAGCAGACGCTCAGGAATCTTGAAGTTTCCAGGACCACCAGCAGCTCCACCAAAAATGCCCATAATCTTCTCACTCAGCGACTTGAAATCCACCGTGTTCAGCTTGTCACGCCAGTGATTCATCATATCCTCCATCCATGCCTTGGAAGGACCCTCGCCTTGTGAAGCCCAAGGGTTTGTAGGGTCACCAAACATGCAGCAAAAACTGAGGAGTGTCACATACTCTTGGATAGCTTTCTTGCTGCCAGCAGAAAACTCCTGCCAGTGATGAGCCTCCAGCGTAACACCCGGAAGAACAGTCCCTGGCGTTACAAGCGGGTCGCGGTTGGGTCGTCCAGCAGATGGCAGAACCTCAGCCCGAAAGCGAGTCAAGCGCTCCGTCTCAGTAAGGGCTCGTGCTGCGACAATCTCTGCCTGCTTTTCTGGATATGTTCCCATCAAATCATCGCAGAACTCATTGTACTTCTTGTTAAAAATAGAATCAAGGGAACGGTCTTCAGACATTCTACTTTGTTCTGGAAGACCGAGATGTTATTCTTTACGCTGTCTTCGCGGCGGGCAGTCCCTTCGCCTTGGCACATAGGGCACAAAGTACCTTCAAATACTTCCAAATCGCTGTCCGATTGTTTTCTGACATTGTTACCCAGTGCTTATCAAAGATAACAAGCGCCGCCGACATCTCATTGAACTGATGCCCAATCTTTGTGCGAGCGTAGGCAATAATCGCATTTTCATCCTCGTGTGAAATCATCTCATTTGCCTCACGATACACATGCTCATAGAAGAGGTCAAGAATCAGCTTGGGGTTGATTACCTTTACGCCGCGCAGTGCCTCAAGTGCCATTTTAATATCTCTTTCTTCGGGGAAAGTATCCAAAAGTTCCTCGAAGAATCGAATCAGATTCGTATTAAAAGCTGTCAGAGTCGTCATGATATTCTAGAATAAATAGATAAGTCCGCTTTAACCTATCATACGCAGCGCCAGCGTGTCAATTTTACATAGCGGCGGGGCGCATCTGTGGTATTCCACGGTCACGCTCCTTCATGTAATCCTCCATTTGCTTATCCATCAGCTGTTCCTTTTTGGTGCGACGGTCGCCGCCGCCTGACATTGATGGTATTTGCTGTCCCATACGGTCACCCGGGGCTGCACCACCATTCAAGAACGAAAAAGCACCTGGAATCGTTACACCACCGTTACCCTGAGTGCTCGTGTCAGCATCATTGAAACTGTAGCCGAAACCCTTCGTAAATGACGTCTGTTCTGCCCAGTTAAATGCTTCCGGTTCGCTGCCGCCCGCTCCTTCAAGAGATTGACCACCGCCACCACGCGAGTTATTTCCACCATGCTTCATCTTCATTTCAGAAAGCCAGTTCATAACTTCTCCATCTGTGCGTGGCTCCTTCTCGCCTGCAATAACGAGAGTGGGTACCTTCTTCAACCACGCCGGAAGTTGAGGTCTCTGAGGACCAGGGTCCACGCACACAAACCGGAAAGATGTCTTCCATGGGGTGTTTGCCAGTTCCGTGAGAAAAGCCTTGGACCAATCGCACTTATTGCTGTAAAAACAAAGATGTTGGCTGTCAGGCATGCCGCTACCGTATAAAAAGATAGGAGAAGCTGCCAACCAACGCAGTAAATTTGATAACCGCAGCCGCCTAAGATGGACTAGTAGAACAAGATAGATAGAATGGCAACACTCCCTTCACAGGTTTTCTGGAATCTTGCCAATGTGGACAAGAATACCCTAACATTTCAGCTGCGTCCAACTCTCGTAGCCTATGCCAATACTCTACGTCGTATGGTGCTTACCGGTGTTGAGTCGGTGGCATTTCGGGCAGATATGAATGACAAGGGTGCGACGACGGATGTAGTTGTTACGACGAATACAACGCCAATGACGAATGAGATGCTGGCTGATCGTATTGGTCTTGTACCAGTGCATGTGGATGACCCGCTTGCGTGGAATCCTGATGAGTATATCTTTACTCTGAGTGTTACGAATGAGACGGCAGATACAAAGCCCGTGCTCGCCTCCGATTTTGAGGTTCGGAAGAAGGGTCGCCCCGAAGATGATCCAGTGATCGTTCCAAATACGCAGTTCTTTCGCCCTGATCCCATTTCAAAGGATACGTGCCTGATTGCTGTGCTGAAGGGTAAGCAGATGAACCAGAATCCACAGAAGATTGAGATTACGGCAAAGGCGACAACGGGTACTGGCAGAGAGCATATTCGTTTTAGCCCCGTTAGCCAGTGCTCATACGCTTACACCCTTGATACCGATGAGGGTAGGCAGCGCGACCTATTTGAGAAGTGGCTTGTGAATAACAAGAAGGTGGATCCCTCATCGCTTGACTCGGATGAGAAGCGCCGTTCAGCCCTTGAGCGTGAGTTCCAGACGATGGAGATTCAGCGTTGCTTCTTGGTAAATGAGAAGGGCGAGCCTTTCAGCTTTGACTTTGTCATTGAGACGATTGGTATCCAGCCAGTCTCTCGTATCGTAGAGCGAGCACTTCAGAACATTGAGACTCGTTGCGTACAGTATGCGAATCTCTCAACTGGCAATCTTCCTGAGACTGTCAAGGTTCAGCCAGCCGAGGCGCGCATGAAGGGCTTTGACTTCATCTTCCAGAAGGAGGATCATACTCTTGGTAATCTGCTCCAGTCATGGATGGAGGACAATCTGATGGACACCAAGGAGATTACCTTTGCTGGCTACAAGGTACCGCATCCTCTACGCGACGAGATGCTACTCCGTGTTGGTGTAGAGGACGGACAGGAGACGACGGCGCGCGCAATGGTTGGAAAGGCGGCGGCGGCTTGCGCAGAGATGTTTCGCCAGTGGCGCCACGACTGGCTACGTGCAACGGGTGCGCCAATCGGAAGCAGGTCGCGTGACACTCTTCGTCTTACGGCAGCAAATGCCAAGGCTCTAGTTTCTGCTGCTTCTGATGCGGGTCTGCCGCCACCACCAACAAGCATGGCACCTCGGACTGTCACCTCAGCGGCACCTCGCCGTTCAGCACTCAAAAAGCCAGTTTCCGTCGCTGCCAAGCAGTAAAAAGCCTTACCTGAATCAGAATGGGTGGCGACAGAAAGACAAAAGTTCTTCAAGTCTATTGTATTAACTTGGCGACTCGTCCTGATCGTTGGGAACGTACTGTATCACAGCCAGGATTCAAACGGCTGACGCAGCAATACCCATTTGAAAGATTCGAAGGTGTAAATGGAAAAATGATTGATATTAAAAATGATGAGCGTGTTTCTTTGCGAACGAAGCGAAATATTTTATATCAGAAGCGCCGCGATCATGAAGACTTGGATACAGCAGGCGGGGTCGGCTGTTATTTGAGTCATTATGGTTGCTGGAAGAAGTTTTTATCAGGTAACGCTGAAAACTGTCTTATTTTGGAAGATGATGCTGAGATTCCCGACAACTTCACTGAGCTTCTGGGAAGCGCCCTCGAAGATCTTAATGAAGAGGCACAGACGCGTCCTGATATTTGGTTGATGAGCAAACCATTCGGTGCGACTATGCGGAAAGCACTTCAAGTGAATGAGGTTCAATACAATGGCAAATGGGGATACGATGTTGTAGGACCTCTAACTGGATATGTTCTATCTCGTTCTGGCGCCCAGACATTGTGCGATAATGCATTTCCGATCGATGGGCACGTTGATCATTTCATGCATCGCTGCTCGCAGATGGGCATGCTCACAATGGCGCACCACAAGGATATTACACTCAAACAAGCGAAGTTAGGAAAGAAGGATTCAGATATTCAACAAAAACCAAGTTGCGAAGTCTGTAACTTACCTGACGCGCCAACAAAGAAAGGATATATTATAATCACAAATCAAACAATCGCAACCGCAGGGGTGGCGGTATTAAGCGTGGTAGCGCTTTTTGCTCTTCGCGTTTATTCTAAGAAATAGAGAAGAATCAATGGATTTATACCCGATTAACGACTGGGTGAAAAATTGACAACTGTAGTCCATAATTTACAGTTGACAACTTACTATGAATATTTTCTTTCTGAGTCGTCGTACGCGCCAATGTGCGCGCTGGCATTGTGATAAGCACGTTGTAAAGATGATCCTTGAATCAACACAGCTTCTGTATACTGCGCATCATGAGAATGGTGGCACAGCAATGATCAAGGAGTCTGCCCCGATCTGTTTGAGTACAGGGAATCGCGGCTACAAGTCACATATGAAAAATCATCCATGCGGCATATGGACGCGCGAAAGTCTCGCGCATTATTCTTGGCTTCTGTGGCTAGCAAAGGATCTGGTTGCCGAGCATGCGTACCGATTTTCTCCCAAGAATCCACATGCATCTCTCGTTCATCTCGAGTGGCTAGAGGCGAATCCGCCACCTGGTCTTCTTACAAAAACTGTATGGATTCGCGATCCACCCACTGCCATGCCTGTAGAATACAAAAAGGAAGGAGACTCAATCGCCTCGTATCACGCATATTATAATGGTTCAAAGCGAGACCGCGGTCTTCTCAAATATACTCGCCGACACATGCCACACATCTTGGCACGATAACTTTACCCCAGTCTTTTTAATCTACCTCCTCTACCTTGGGTACAGCTGGTACATCTTCAGGCGTCGTCTTATCATCCTGCGAGGCATACAGCTTCATGAGCAGTGGCTTCAGCGCCTCCTCCGCCTCCTTCTGCTTGTCCTTGTACTCCTCCGTCGTGGCATCCGTGTGGTTATCCAGCCAGTTGATGAACTCCTGCGCCTTGTCTGATCCAGCCTTCGCATCCTCACCCAGCTTTTCCTTCACCTTCTCCTCCTGGAACGAGTTGCGAGCATTGTAGAGATACGACTCCAGACCATTGCGCGCCTCCACCGTCTCCATCCGCGCCTTGTCCTCCGCCTCGTGCTCTGCCGCCTCCGCCACCATCTTCTCAATCTGATCCTTGCTCAGGCGCCCCTTGTCATTCGTAATCGTGATCTTGTTTGACTTGCCCGTGCTCTTCTCAGAAGCCGAGACGTTGAGGATTCCGTTCGCATCAAGATCATACGTAATCTCAATCTGCGGGACGCCACGGGGCATGGGTGGCAGCGAATCCAGACGAAACTTGCCCAGCAGATTGTTGTCGCGCGTAAAGTTGCGCTCGCCCTCGTAGATCTGGATATCGACAGCCGGCTGGTTGTCAGCGTACGTGCTGAACGTCTGTGACTTCTTCGTGGGGATCGTCGTGTTACGCTTGATCAGCGGCGTCATCACACCACCCGCCGTCTCAATGCCAAGAGTTAACGGAGTGACGTCGAGGAGGAGCAAGTCCGAGGTGCGGTCCTGAACACCATCCTTGTTCGTCAGAATGTGCGCCTGGACCGCCGCGCCATACGCCACCGCCTCGTCAGGGTGGACGCTGTCATTTAGCTTCTTGCCACCGAAAAAGTCCATCACCAGCTGGCGGATCTTGGGAATGCGGCTGCTGCCACCCACCATTACCACCTCGTGGACCTTGTCCTTCGCGATCTTGCTGTCACGCAGTACCTGCTCAAGCGGATCCATACACTTCCTGAAGACTGAGTCGCAGAGTGCCTCGAACTTGGCACGCGTGATCACAAGGCTGAAATCCTGACCATCCACCAGGCTGTCAATCTCAATCTGCGCCTGCGTAGACGATGAGAGCGTGTGCTTCGCCTTCTCGCAAGCCGTGCGCAGACGACGCATGGCACGGAAGTTGCCAGCAATATCGAGCTTCGTCTTCTTCTTAAACTCGGCTGAGCAGTACTCCACCATGAGCGTATCAAAGTCAGCACCACCGAGATGCGTATCACCAGCCGTCGCCTTGACCTCAAAGATGCCATCGTCCAGGGTCAGCAGGCTCACATCGAACGTGCCGCCACCAAGGTCAAAAATCAGGACATTCTGCTCGCCGTTCTTCTTCTTGTCGAGACCATAGGCAATCGCAGCAGCGGTCGGCTCGTTAATAATGCGGAGAACATTCAGACCTGCGATGATACCAGCGTCCTTCGTCGCCTGGCGCTGAGAGTCATTGAAATAAGCGGGGACCGTGATGACCGCATCCGTGACAGGCTTACCCAGATATGCCTCCGCTGTAGCCTTCATCTTCTGGAGTACCGCAGCACCAATCTCCTCAGGGCGCATGTGCTTCACCTCACCCTTGAACTCCACCTCAACCTCAGGCTTGTTATCCTGCCCCTTGACCACCTTGTAAGAAAGCTGCTTGAGATCACGCTGAACAGACGGCTCGTCCCAGCGGCGACCAATCAGACGCTTTGCCTCATAGACAGTATTCTGGGGATTTCCCGCCGCCTGACTCTTCGCCGCATCACCAATCAGGCGCTCGTCGCCAGAAAATCCCACAAAAGAAGGGGTCGTACGATTGCCCTGATCGTTCGCGATGATCTCTACACGGTCATTCTGCCAAACACCCACACAGCTCGTCGTCGTGCCAAGATCGATACCAATAGCTGCCATTATACTACTAAAAACATTGCGTGGAAAATCTTTAACCCATTTACGGTAAAAAAGTTGAATAACTTCTTATCTATACATAGATGACCGAGGGTCCTGAGGCAACACACTTAGCAAAATATATTGCAAAGAACTTCAAAAATAAGCGTCTGAGAAAGATGTCTATCGTTGGAGGGCGCTACAAACGTCACGGATTACCGAAAGAAATGAAAGAGTTTCAGGAGGCTTTACCCATGAAACTTCAAGATGTCTATAAAAAGGGGAAGGTCATTTTTTTCTTATTTGAAAACAACTGGTGTATGATCTCTCGAATGGGCATGGTGGGATGGTTTGCAAAGCGAGGAGATGATAAAATCCATGAAAGCGATCCAAATATTGTATTTGACTTTGAAAATGGAGAACTCGAGTATTTTGATTTTCGCAACTTTGGAACCTTAACATTTACACAAGATCCTATTAAAATCTATTCACAGATCGATGGAATCGCTCCAGACGTTCTAGACAACGAAGTAACAACGGGGACGATCGACGCACGAGTTGATGAGTTGGTGAAAAAGAAACCAAACATGACTCTTGAAGAACTTCTTATGGATCAATCGTTACTCATCTCTGGAGTAGGGAATATTATTAAATCAGAAGCACTTTATGATGCGAAACTATCACCAAGAAGAACCGTGAAGGAAATGAACAAAGAGGATTGGCATAAACTATTTCGTTCGACAAGAAAAATATCAAAAATAGTTTCTAAGTTTCTTGAGTCTAGAGGTATTGATTTTGATGGTTATTTTAAGTTACATGCTATTTATCAACAGGAGAGGGATCCGCGCGGCTACCTCGTCAAGACACACAAAGCGAAAGATGGAAGAACAACCTTCTGGGTTCCCGAGGTTCAGCATTAAACTCCAGCGGCAGGCGGAATCTCGCTTGGCGTATCAGGACGATTATCCAGAGGCGGCAGGCTTGTCGCATTGTCCATTAGGCGACGCTGCTCAAACAGTGCCATATTGTTAACGAGATCAACCGCATTCTTCATCGTAACCTTCTCATTATTTGGCTTCAGATGCTGAAGATAATGAGAGTGAAGGCGGAACACGCAAGGCTGTACGCCCTTTGACAACTCCGCCAGCTTCTGCTCATGTGACTTGTGGACCGAGCAATACGCGGCATAGACATCGCGCGTAGCCTGGCGAAGCTGCTCCTCAAGATCCCAGAATGCCTGCCGCTCCTCGCCATAGTGCTTCAGGTACTCATTCACCTTGCTCTCGGAACGAAGGCGTAGAAACCGCTCAACCGACGTCGCCTCGGACCCACGCAGCTTGCGCAGATACAGATAGTTCGGGTTCCGCAGACGCCAACGACCACCCTTTCCATCCTTGAATACAAGACCCTGCCAGAACCAACCCTTGGTATCCACAAGACCGTTGAAGTACGAGTCTAGATCCGCATCCGTACGGAAACCAGTCATAGGGTATGACGTCAGGGCGAAACGAGCCAGCAGAGGATTTAGTGCGAGATTCTCATCAATCTCTACATCACCGCCCTTCGTCACTGAGCCGAGATGGACAATCCAGCAACGTGGAGCATGGCAGCGGCTCACAACACGGTGCTCAGGGTGCTGAAGGACAAAGCTCGCAAATACCGACGGCTTGTCCTCCGTTGGAGAAGGAAGGAGCGCGCACAGCTTTTCCCGATTGAGTCCAGCTACCGCCAAAGCATCATTGAACATCTGCTCAAAGGACGATGCCCCATAAAACTTGCCATTGGCACCGAGGCTCGTGCGAGTGGCGATCTGAAGGCGATCCGGCTCCGCATACGTCCGAAATACATTGATCATCGTGCCATCTAGGAAATCCTGGATGAGCGCAAGCTTAGATGACTCTCCGGTTGGCACAGGCGTGGTATCTGCCTTCGGCGGCGCAACACAAACAGGACGGTTACTCACCGTATCCCAAATAACGGAACGAAACCACTTCACATGCTCCTGCTTAGCATCACTCACTCCCTTGACAGAACGAAATATTACAAGGGGGCTTGAACCGCTCGCAATCGTGCTAACACTCCGCAGCTGACCACCCTCAGGGCTCCTGAGATAAGTCTCTAGCTCAGCAAACGTTGGGTACTTCTCACCCAGACTATGAAACACAGACAGATTATATGACATTGTAAACCTAGCTATATCTAAAGGTGATGGCGGTGTCAATTTTTTAGGGAGCGCACAAAGGATGCGATTTTGATCTCATCTGGTAGAAGGGTGCTAGATGGAGCCTGATGTAGAAAATACGAACGCTCCGCCTGAGGGGTCCTTATTGCCTCTCCCTACAGAGCAAGTACTACAAGAAGGCGTCGATATCGCAGTTAGCGGTGAGGCGGCACTACAGGCAGCAGAAGACATAACAGGCGAGGGGGAAGAAGGACTGGAGTTGGGTGATCGGATTTCGTTAAATGGAGGACGCTATAATGGAACAAGAGGAACTATATACTACATTGATGATGACCTCCTACGGATTCTTCCTGATGGTTTGAGTGACAGAGTGATTGATATCAATATTATTGATGGTGAGATTGATCCTGAACTCAGGTTGGAAAGCATCATTATTTTAAAGAAGCGTGCTGTACCATCATTCGTAGAGATTTTTGATATTCGCGTGGGACAACTCGCAGACACATTTTCAGCATCTGGCGATCCTGGAACGGAATACACCGTTACTGAGGTGAGTATTGAGAAGGATACACTTTCTTTGAAGGATGAGACTGGGGGATCAGTTGAGTTGGAACTCGCATTCCGTGGTATTCCACGTGAGTTTCCTTTCGCTGTGATTCGCACACAGGAGCCAGTGAAGGGACCAACAAGTGAAATGGAAGCAGAAGCAGCAACAGAAACTGCCTTGGAGACGGCGGCTGCAGAAAATGAGTTGGAGTTTGAGTTCTTAGAGGAGGTTGACATCCCAGTCTTTGAAGAAGTTAGTGAAATCCCTTCGTCTAAACGTGTCTATAACGACCTTTCGCAAAAGGATGACATGCTCCAAGATCTAATCAAGGGGCTAGACCCCGCCCAGCAGAAAAATATGCGCCGAATCATTGTCTTGCGTCGCCTTGTTGAAAGCATGACACAACTGCGCAATGACCTCGTAAAGTACAATAGAGCTGGACAAGCGGTCGGCACTTTTCCAGTTTCGTTTGATACGCTCGCACAACTCTTGGAAAATACAGAGTTTCCTCTTGCAAAACAAGTATTGTCTGTAGCACGTTCTTTGTACTTGGATCACTCTCAGCAAGACATTGAGGCGATTCGGGCTGGCGCTGGTGGTTCTGACCCAACAGATATTGCCGATAGTGCTGTTCAGATTAACTACCTTGATGATGTTGTGAAGCAGGGCATCGCATACTATGACACACAACTGTCAACTGCGATCAATCCTGAGATTGGTGGAATCACGATTGAAGACAAGGTTCCTCGTTGGCACACTGTATGGGAGGGCTTCTTCCAGAACTATTTCAAGGTTACACCTCCAAACACTGAGGGCGAGTACCAATCGACAACCTCAGACAAAGACTTTTTCCGCTCTGAAATCCCCTCCATTTCTGAAGGTGATGAAGCAGCAGAAACACTCACAGGTCTACCCGATCTAGATGGGGCTGATGCTCGTGTTGTTGTGAATACAGACTATATCGGAAAAGTCCCATTCAGCTTCCGTAGAGCCCTTGGACCGCGCATGGGTAAATATGGTGAGAAGCCAGTGACGCGCGTGGTTGAGCAGCCTGATGAGGCTGAACTGAATGCCTATGTTCTTTTCCCACTCTTATTTATTCGCGATTTGGGTACAACTCGTACAGGGCAGTTTGCGCTCGATATGGCACAGGGAGCCAGCGAACCAAAGACGATGCGTATGATTCTTGAAGCGGGTGGCGAGATTTCTGATATTCCTACACCGAATGGAATCCTAGCAGTCAGACCCGATGGCTCCTCTCTGGGAAATATTGAAATCGCCGATTGGCTAAAGGGACAAGCGATCTATGGCGGCGGCATTGCGGATCTAATCCCATTCCTCCGTTCATTTGGCTTGGATGAAAAGGAAATCACGGTAGAACAAAAAGAGGTACTTTCACGAAAGATTGATTTGTACCACGCAAATGTTAAGAAGTTTCTCTTGGATATTCGGAAAAAGGCGGAAGCCGTGTTAACCGAGGAAAAGCCGATTGTTAATGAGAGTCTGCTTACAGCCGCGGCAGATGAAGAGTTGTTTAAGATTCTAGAAAATGAGAAACTGCTGTTGGATGCTCTTGGTGAGTTTGGAGCACGTTTTCCCTCGTATTCTAAAAATGATATTGCGCGTTTAGCGTATCTCTACGTGGAGTTTCAAGACTTGACACTCAGCGTTCTTGGTGGAAATCCTCATGGAATCGCGGTAGAACGGCGACGCACTGTACGTGACCAGTTCCTACGATCTCTACGCGATGCTCTGCTTCTCCAGAAAAAGATGGAGATGGCGGGTGATGCTCCTCAACCGAATCCTTGCCCACACACTGATACGCTGAATGATATCCGCAAAGTTCGGGACGACGGCGATCGCATGAAACTCATGATCAAGTTCCTTAATGAGTTTCGCGGAGAGAAGAAGGATCATTGGATTGAGTGCAGCGTATGTATGCAGCATTTGATTTGCGAACACGAGTTCTTGCTATTACAAGAATACCTCCACCCAAGAGAAAAGGATGTCATTCACAAACAGCTTCTCTTGACATTCAGCGGCGGCGAGTTCAATGGAAAGTTTATATGTAAGAACGACGGGCAGCCGATTTCGGAACTTGAGTTTGATACAAACCTAGAATATGATGATAATGGGGCTCCATTGATCGGACGCGCTGTCCTAGTGGATGAAGATGCTCTGGCGGATGAAGAATATGCCAAGGTACTCGCGGTAGAAAACGAGGAAGCGGACAAGATTGAGTTTGGTGGTCAGGATGAGACTCTTATTTATAAGACAATCAACCAAATCGCCAGTCTAATCGGTGTTTATCCAGACAGAGCCTCCTATGTCAAAATGGTGGGGCGCGTCCAAAGTATACTTGCCAAGTTTCCAGACAGACAGCGCTACGCATTGGCACAAAAAGCCGAGGAGCAGTCTCGTAAAAAAAGAGGCGAGGCGACCGGCGAGAAGGTAGATTATGATATTTTCATCAATCGTAACATGGTGGGGCTGAGTGGTGCGGCTCTCTTAGTGGATATCCAAACTCACATGCCAGATTATGTTGTGCGCTACACTCTCCAGGGCTGCGCAAAACCAGAGTTTACTGGATATCCGATGGAGAAGGAAGAGGAGAAGGCGGGTATTGAGTACATTAGCTGTGCGATTGCGAGTATTATGCGCCGCGAAAATCCTTGGGACTTGACCGGTTTCCAGAGTATTTCTTCAGACACGAATCGGCAAAAACGCATTGGACTCTTTGTATTTAAGTTTATTAAGGATCTCGCAAACACACCTGAAGTCCAGCAGGATATTGCCACCAAAAAGCAATATCTCCAAGAAACATATGGGTCTGAAGCGGCAATAGGAAGACCAAAGGATAAAATACCCGATGGTTTTACACCCGAACAGATTATTGTACCCAAGGCAAAGACAGAAGGAGCTGAGGCTCCTATTATTGAGGCGGCGGCGAATCCTCAACAGAGAGCTCGTGCCTGGATTATTGAAGGGCACCGCCTCGCTCGCGTCTATGGCAAATACATAGTGGCATCTGTTTTATCGGAAGCGTCGTGTTGCTATAGTCCTTTGATGGCGCCTGGTGAGTTCTGGAGATCCATCACGAGCTTACCTGATCTCGGTCGCAAGGCTCCGCCACAAGGACCGAGGGGAAGTGTCCTATTTGTTCATATGATACCAAGACCACGCGAGGCACTCTTTGGCAAACCAGACGCCTCAGTCATGTATCGCCTCTTTTTAAGAATCTGTTTCCGTGGTCCTCGCGTTGGTCTTCAGCATGAGCCTGGCTACAATAAGAAGTGCCCTTGGTGTGGATTCCAGTTTTCCGAGGATCCACGACTGCCCCCACCACTGCCTCGTTTTGCCAAGGACGGTGGCACGCAAAAGAAGTATGATGAAGAATATCGTACTGCTATTGACGAAAGGGCACAGGGAGAGATTTCTGCTCTCGCAAGCCAGGGTGTTGATGTCTCAAAGGAAGCGTTTGAGGATCTTCTTTCGCAGTCAAATCGGCGATTCTTAATCCCACCAACCTCATTTTCCACGATTCCAACTGGTATGGATAACATGAGAGGGCTGCTTACGATCAATCCAGCACCATTTGAAGATTATGTTACAGTGATGAATCTCACAATAGAACAAATATCTGCTCTGCCAGCGGATGCGGATAAGGCACAGATTGCGATTGCCTTTGGAGCCCTGTCTGAAGTGTCAGCGCAGTTTGAAGCAAACTTGTCTCAACGCTTGGGAGTAGACAAATACGCAGCACTCGGAGATCTCATGACATATTCTCCCCAGACACTTGGTGAATCTTTGCGCTCATATTTCTTATTCCCTTTCCAGCGATCTCTTGTTCTCAAGACGATTGACAGCCTGTTGTCTATTCAGAAACGCTACGATTTAAGTACAGAAACACAGGGTGACATTCGGAAAGCCTTGTCTGCTCACTTGGAGGTTGTTCCTAAGATTGCAGCGGCGATTGACAAGTCCCCATTTGGAAAAGCCAAGGTGCGTGAAGCTGTAGCAAAACTCTCAGTGGTAATCCCAGTCTTCATTAAGATTATGCGGGCGAATGTCTTACCCGGTGGCGCCCTTGGTTTGGAATATATCCAGAGAGCGATTGTGTCTGGAATCTTTAGTGAGTTTGTGGATCCCAACCATGTCCCTCCGCTGGATGAGGGCGAGACAGAGGCGCCGATTCGGGCAGTCACGGCAAAGGCAAATCTGCCGATTCAGATTCTGGGGATCCTTCTCAATCAGTTCAGAGGTGAAGGCTTGAACTTTACTATTGAACAGATTCGCACGAAGATCGCAGATAGAAATGAAAAGGAAAAACAAAAAGTGATCAAGGAGTTTGATGTGTTGGACAAGGAAGGCAAGCGTCTGGAGTTAATGAACAAGAAGCTTGGCTTGGGTCGTTGGTCGGTCGGCGGTACAAAGGTTATTTGGCAGTACGACGAGGATCAGTATGTGCGCGATAAGGTGGAACGTGCGGCTGCTGGTATTTCTGACGACCCACGGTATCAGGCGGAGTTGTCGGAGTTTGCGCCTGAAGGCGAGGGAGGATATGATGTCGAGCAGACTGGAGCAGACGACGCTTGAACCGTTGAACTCAGTAGATTGTCAAGTTTTTCTCGAACTATACTGATATGCCGTTTTAATGAGCGGATATTGAATACTGCAGCAGGATTCGACTGGCTGTAGTTTGACGTTGCCTTCAAGAGACTATTCTCAAGTTGGAATAGCTCTTCTTCTGTCTTTTTGATTTCATCTTGGTTGTTCATTGTCTATACCCTATATGTATAAACTATTGAAGCTCAATTTTTAGAATCTATCTTCTTTTGAATCTCACTCCGAATCCAACTAAGAAATAATAATAATCCTGTATTTGAAGGACTTTGCATTCTATTTATAGACTAAAATAGAATGTTGGGCGTTTGTACGCTTGCTCTTCTTATTTTATTTGTAGCTATTACGATTGCTATTTTACAAACGAATCAGGAAGGATTCTATCCACATAGACATCGATGGCGCCAACCCTATTGGTATGATGGACCATGGCTTGGACCTGGACCGTGGGTTGGACCATGCCCCGGTCCCTGGTGCCCCTACAGATAGTTAAAGCAGTGATTTGTATAGATTCAGAACCTAATAAATGTCATTTGACGTGATCATACCTTTGGGTCCAAAGGATGAAGATATGATCTCCGTGTGCGTTGCTTCAATCCAGAGGCACATTGTTGGTGTGCGTAAGATTTTTGTTGTTGCGTACAAGGCAATGGATGTTTCTGGAGCCACTGTTATTTTAGAGGATATTTTCCCATTTACCAGGGCTGATGTTGAGGCTGTCGTTGAACCAAGCAGAGTCGGTTGGTATCTTCAGCAACTCATCAAGTTGTATGGACCTCTTGTGATTCCTGGCGTCCTTGATAACTGTCTTGTTGTAGATGCGGATGGTGTTTTCTTTCGTAGAGTAAAGTTTATTGAACAGGGTGTCTTTTTAATGGATATGAATCGTGAAGAACCACACAAACCTTATTTTGATCATATGTTAGCATTACATCCAACATTCCAGGCTTGGAAGCCATTAACCTCAGGAATCGTAAATGTTATGATCTACAACAAGGTGATTTTGCTTGAACTCATGAAGAAAGTAGAGGATCACAATAAGGATATTTTCTGGAAGATCTTCTTGGCAAAGTTGCCCAAGGGAACGATTTCTGCCGCCTCGGAATATGAGATCTATTTTCACTACATCATGCGAAATCACTCCAATAAAGTGAAGATTCGCCCTCTTCAATATTATAACTCTGGACAGCGTTCCAATATGGACGGCGCAGGCGATTGGCATTATGTCAACTACCACTGGCACGTCCAGAAAAAACCCAGGCGTTAATAGAATGGGAAGCCTTCGTATAAAACTCTCAACTGTTCTTTTCTTTGTAGGGTTTATGATCGTTCTTGGAACAATCTATTTTGTAACACAGAAAACAACAGAAAACTTTGAGCCGACCAGTACGTGCGCAAAAGACCCCTACAGGGAAAATAATAATTTATACTGGAAACAATCTGACCGAGCAATGTGCCCTCCCACAGATTACTGCCAGGTACAAAAAGATAATAAAGGGCGGATTGAGTTTGCTATCTGCGTAACAAAGCCAATATTTACTGGAGCTTAGCAAAAATAGCCCATCCATTCCGATCATTGTCTCCAGCAAGAAGCTTCCACTTTGGATCTTCGCTGAGTTCCTTATACACGCGCTCATTCTTCATAATATTTGAATCGTCCAAGCAAACAACCTTGGGATTCTTATCCTTCAATGCCAACCAATCGGCATATCCAGAAAACTCGCCACCATCTAAGATGATAACATCGACTTCTGTTGGAAGTTGATTCGTATCAACGAGTGGCGTTGTTTCGTAGTCAATAGCATCCTTATCGTACCAAATAGCATAATGATGTTCTACCTCACTAAACAATGGGTGTGACTCGATTTCTTCCTTTGTCATTAGTCCATTTGAATGTAACTTACCATAGATTAAATGAAGATAAGGCAAAGAAAGACCACTGTAAAGCGCAACAGCTTCCGAATAGTATGTAATATTTGATTCAAATGAATAAAAAGAAAGATTATCTGATAGATCCATAAGGCGTTTTGCTAAACCATCGACTACGCATCTTGTACTTCCATTTCCACGCCAAGTTCCAACTTCAACAAATGTCTTATACGTAGGATTTATTGCAAGTTCATACAACCATTTGCCAAACGGCGTATCTAAATGTATTTGTCCATTCCCAGATGTCTGTTGCATTCTATATAAAATAGTTTCACAGTATTTCTTAAAGTCAGTCTAAAAAAATATTATTTAAATAAATCTATATGCCTTCAAATCCAAAGAAGAAGAAATGTCGCAACTGTAAAGGTGAGGGGTATGTCTATCCTCTGACTGAACAGGCGTGCTGGCGATGTGCGCAGAACTATTTTGATCCTGAGAAGCAGAAGAACTGTGGTTATTGTGAGGGGAAGGGCTATGTCATGCGCAACGAATGTTTGCTGTGTTGCCATTGCGATGGGGGATGGGTGTATGAATAGGTAAAATTGAATCAACCTTGCGAGATCAACTTGATCAAAATGGCATACGTACCAGGAGATTTTAGTTTTATAAGTGACGAGCACGAAAAGAGGGCACTTACAAATATGTATCGAGCGGTTGAAGCAGAAGGCGTATGGGATTTCCTGAAGGCTGGTCCTAGTGGAGGCAGTTTCATGTTTTCAGAAGAGGCGAGCGAGCGTCTGTTAGGGGTTAGTAAGGCAGTTGAGGATGATGGGCATAGCGGCGCATCATTTGCCTGTACGCTACGAGAGATACAGTTTATTGCTAGACATGGATGGGATGCCTACGTCAATATGTATGAAATGAAAAATAAAAAGACTGATGAACTCGATCTACTTCGCCTTGAAACTCTCGCACACAATGATAGTATTATCAAAAAGGCTATTAAAAGCGGTAATAGTAAGAGTATTACTGACGCATATGAATATACATACATAGTAACTGAACAAATGAAACGATACCCAAGGGATCCTGAACGATGGTCAAAGGCGCAGATTTCTACCCAATACGATTCTAAAGAGTAAAGGTAGAGTGATGAGGCTACTCATCTTTAGTGGATTTTTATATCTTGCGGGCGTGGCAACGATCCTTATCCTCCGCCCATCTCTTATGTTTACCGATGACGGTGTATGGAAGGAGTTTGGAATCGGACGGAACCCAGAAACTCATACGTGGCTGCCATTTTGGCTCTTCTGTATTCTCTGGTCAGTGATCTCCTATATCGTGGTTGTTATTCTTGCTGAAGCAGGGATCCTGCCAGGTCTATGGGTAGGTCATGTTGAGGTCGAGACTCCGGCTACACGGGGACGCGCTTCATCGATCGGCAATGCAGTGCCTGTTGACGCAGTTCCCAGCAGAGGAATGAAACCTGGTTATTACATGCTGAATACAGAAGGCTCAGGTATTGAAGGCGTACCTAAGTATGTGTATCTTGGACCTGCTGCCCCCGGTCAAGACTAAGTTCCATAACTGACCGGCGGTTTACCATTACATGCCTCAAGATCCTTTTTCGCTTGCTCAGTGAGTTCGGGAATAAGAGACAAGGCATAGCGCGATTCAAACCATCCATCATCTACGTAACGAAAGATACGGTCAGCAAACATCTCCCTTACACGTACCCAATGCTGTTCTTCCGTCCAATCTGGATGAATCCGTAACTGATACTCATAGCATCGATGAACCCGATAAGAACAGAGCAGATCTGCCTGTCGCACGGCGTGATAGACCCTCTGCCATTTTCCATGGTCTGGAAATACAATATTGTTTCCAATCTTTTGTGCCTTCAGCTTGCTATACGACATCGTTGTAATCATCTTTAGTAAAACATCAATATGCTCTTCATCCCACCCAATACTATCAAGAAACTGCCGAACTGTAAGCGTAGCAATCACTTCATCTACATATTTCTTATCCACACAGTCGTGAAGCGCTGCTGCGTAGATAGCCATTTTGACCTCTTCTTCCGTAAATAACGTACTCATGATCCTTCTCAGAAAGTTCACACAATCTCTTGAATGGGTAACATCGTGACTCGAGTCTATATTGTTGTCTTTACAGAACTCATCAATAAATGTATATAGGATATCCATTTTTGTGTGGTAATATATTTAAAACGCGCGAGCTCAAATTTTCACTTCGGGCACACCTGTAAAAGCCCCGATCCAATATTCTGCCCGTAGATGCCAGCCCAGAGCAAGTAGAAGGAAAATCCCAATGCTGACTTCATATCCGCATCCGCGCTCACTGGTATGATGGTTTCAACAGGACCACGCAAAAACGGTAGAAAGTATGCCAACAACGAAAAAACAAATACAAATGCGGGTGCAAAAGTACTGACAATTGCCACCTGGGGCAAAGAAACATTATTACAAATAATATACTGGCTAAATGCACTCAGACCAAATCCCCAGACAAAGGAAATGATTGGTAGGATAACCAATAATACAACAAGAGGGTATGTCTTAACAAAGTTAGGCACTATCATATAAAACATGGGAAATGCCATCGCAAGCAGTAGTCCATGAACGAGACCAAACGCAATCCGAATTGTTGTATCAACCCCTTGCGCAGCCATCTAACGAAGATAGATTCTAAAATGAGATGATTTTAACCTATAGAGAATGTCGGCTGTTGTTCCACCAACTCCTGTCCCAGTTGATCCTGCCGTTCCTTCTGAACCTCAAATGCCTAAGCCACCCACTACAAAGCCTCGTAGTCGTAAAGCTCCAAAGACAGCTGGCATATCACAGGTGGACAAGGTGAAGGCTTTTTATAAGAAACGAGCCAAGGATCCACTTCATTACGAGTATACACCGGAAGGTAACCTCCGGACAGAGTCTGGTGAGACGATTCCGCTCCGTCCTTTTACAGCCCTTACCCCCGATGAACTCAAAGCGATTGAGCAGGCGCGCGAAGAAGCACTAGATATCGCAGAAGCAGACTATGAAGAATCATTACTGAAACTTCGTGAGGCATTGGATGAATATAAGACACTGGGTGATGAGGCTGCCATGAATGTAGTTCGTCTTAACAAGGTTGTGATGGATAACAGCCTTTTCCGTACTCAAGTAGCATATCCAAGTCGCTGGATTCACAATGTAGATAATCCTGTAACAAGTGATATACTGTTGAATATGGTGTATGAGAAGCGCAAACTTGGATATGACGCTTACATGTACAAGCGCCAACCCTTTTCAATGAAAGACGCGTGGGGACACTACCGAACGGAAGCAGATGTCGCCGCCACTCAGACGGGCGGAGGTACAAATACCGCACCAATCTTTATTACTGATGTAAAAGACAAACTTACGGCACACTTTCACCCAACATACGAGCAAGAGTTTGTCTTTGATGAAACACGTTATGTCTCGCCATACCAGGCGTATGAGGCAGAACGTTTTAAGGAGCTTGGCAATAACGTTATCCGTAAGCAACTGCTTGGGACTCGCTCGGCACGCACCATCCATGCGATTGCTGAAAAGGAGGAGCAGCAGCCTGAGCACCCAGAAGAGTTGTGGGAGGCAATACTCTTGGCATTTTACACTGCTCACAAGGACCTTGCGACAAAACTCAAGGACACAGGCTCAGCCAAGTTTCATGTTATGGATGTCGACTTTGGAGGGCAGATATATGCTGATGCCCTTGAGCAAGTGAGAACTCGCCTTCGTGAAAAGGAGAATGATGATAGTGTCCCTGAAGTGGGTATTGCGAATGAGTCAGTGATTACAGAAAAAGAGCAAACTAAAGCGAGGGCAGGCGCTATTATTCATAATATGCGTCGGAGACATTAGTTCAGATTCACAAATCCATCCTGAAGAGGATACGGCTTGAGGGTCGCCTCATTCTTATCACAGTTTACCTCTGTTGAAGTATATTTGTAACATACTCCATTCGGGTCCTTATATGTCAAGTCCTTCACGTTGGATGGGTGGGGATATTTCACAATGACACGAGGCTTATCTTTCCAGCAAAGAATGCCTACGATACCAACCGCAAAGCCGATTAGAAACGGTAATATTTCAAAATGGTTCAGCATCCTTCTCTCTCTTCTACCTTATAAGGAGAGAAGAATGATTTGGGACTTCTTAAAATCAAAAAACTTTAACATTATATTTAGCATACTTATTGGTCTAGGCTTCGCAGCGATTTTGAGACCCGCATGTAAGGGAGACCAGTGTGTTGTTATGAAGGCACCACCTGTACATGAAGTATCAAAAACAACCTACCAAATGGGCAGCAAATGCTATCAGTTTAAGGTTGAGAATACCGAGTGCTCATCAAAAGGTCTTATTGAGTCATTCAAGACAAATAACTCCCGGTCGTAAATGCGCTAGAGTCTGCGGATGTACAGGATTTCTCAAAAACATGAGACTTCTCAGAGACATTCAAAATGGCATCCAGCGGAACTCTTCTGAGTGATTTGACGGGTGGAAACGGCGGCGGCGACACAGATTTAGTAAACAAGATTCTGGCGGATATCAATATGACTGGCGGTGGAAACAACAATATTATTATGAGCCCTAATCCTAATACGACTGCGCAGATGACTATGGACAGTGGTCCTCCCACAAGCCATATTATTGGAAAGGACCACCCTACGCCTGGTGATTTCGCCGCAGCGATGCATGGCGTCCCCCGGTCAGATGGAGGACAAATGGGCAATATTCCACCACCGATGCCTGCCAATATGGGGGCTCAGGGTGCGTGGTCTTCTTATGGTGCGATCCCTCCTCCCCCTATTCAGATGTCTGAGCCTATCGTTGAGAGCACAAAGAAGAACCTCTATGCTCGTATCGCTGATGAGTTGAAGACACCCATCCTGGTGGCGATTCTGGTTTTTGTCTTCAGCCTGCCATTCCTCAACATCCTCTTTAGCCATTACATCCCTTACCTGGTCAAGTCGACAGGTGACCTTACACATCTCGGTCTTCTTGCAAAGGCTGGGCTAGCAGGTGTGACATTTTGGGTTCTCCAACGTGTAATCGCACCCCTAGTTTCTTTATAAAGTATCTATAAGTAGTATAATAGAAGATGAAATCAACACCTCTAACGCAAGGCATGGCGTTGTTGATTTTAGCATTATATGTATTGTATGGTCTGTTTGCCCTCCCATTTGCCGGTCTGCTACTGTCGTTGGCGGTTGGTCTGATTTCCTTTGGCGGCTTCGAGTCCTTTGAGCTATCGGTTGCCACTGCCATCCTGGTGGGTGTCTTTTACTCGCTTGTCTTGCGCTCAGGTATGCTCCGCCAGGCGGAGAGTGTACGTGGAAAGATGAAGGAGGGATTCAACTCGGACGGTGCGGCGGTCATCTCAGCACGTGTGAATCGCATCTACAAGGATAGAACCTCGGGTCCTGCTGGTGTCTATGCCAGCCCCTTCGTTGAGGGGTTTGCAGACGCGAGTGCGGAAGCAGAAGCCGAATCCAAAGTAACAAACGGCGGCGATAAGGCGAAGGCGTCAACCTCTGCTACTACGGATGGCTCAAGCAAGCCCGCTGATGCCAACAGTTCGGGTGGAGCTGGCAGTGGTATTGCTCCCCCTGCTCCCCCTGCCGCTGCCTCAGCAGTAAAGGGTGCGATGACAGAAGCGGTTGCTGGCTTCAAGGGCGACTCAGGCGATGATGGTCTCTTCAAACTCGGTGTCCTGCCAGAGGAGAAGAAGGGCGGCTACCATATTGACCAGGGCACGACGGTTTTGAATGCGCTGAATGCGTTGAAGCCCGACCAGATTGCCAACATGACGAAGGATACTCAGAGCTTGATCGAGACGCAGAAGTCTCTGATGGGCATGCTCTCCTCAATGAAGCCCATGCTCCAGGATGGTAAGCAGATGATGGATACATTCCAGCAGATGTTTGGTACCTCAGGTGGTGGCATGGCGGCTTTGAAGCTCTAAATACAAAAACGTAGCCCGCGTTAGATGGCGCGTTCCAAGGCTGTATGCCCGCCTGGTATTTGGTGCCTAAGTCCTCTAACGGGATTTGTAGGTATACTTTGTACAGTCGCATTTATATTATTCATAGCGTATCTACTGATGAATAAACCTATTCAGGCACCTCTACCTCCCGAGAGAAGAGCCCCGCCAGTGATTGTCAATAACGTAAATGAGGGTGGTGATGACAGATATACGAGAGCACCACAGCCGCAGAGATTCTGGAATAATGGTCCTGAGATTCCACCACGTGGTATGATTATTCCCCCAGATGGAGGGATGTTGGTGAATGTTCCCACGCAAGGACTTCCTGAGAGTTATCAACAAATGGGTATCTTGAAACTAAAGGAAGGCGCTGGAGAAGAAAAGTTACTTCCCCTCTATGGTCGTCGTGTAGCATCTCGTTCTGACCGCTACAACTATTACACTCGAACTGATACGTACAATCCTGTCCAACTCCCTCTCCGTTTCCAGAAGAAGGATTGCCAGGATCCAGTGGGATGCCAGGAAATATTTGATGGTGATAATGTTCATATCAGCCCCACGGGGCAAACAGCACAAGCAACCCTATACAGATTTGATGGACCCTTGTACGTTCCGTCCATCATTTGAAATCAACATATGAACAGAAGATAGATGGGTGTGTGTCCAGATATAGGAGTAAAGGATTTTCCTATTCAAAACGACGTTGCTATTACCGATGTTTTGAATCAAAGTATTCAAGAAACGTTTTCATTTGAGTTCCGTTTTGGTCCCCGTTCAAATGTACCATCCTTTGTCGCAGGAAATCAGGCGTTTATAGACGAGGGTAACAATCATCACGGGGGAGCAACAGAAAATACGCTCCGGCTAAGAGGAAATAACTATACATTGCGAACTGTCCAAATAACGGTGCCACTTCACAGCAAATTTCTTAAGACTGAAATTCGTAATATTGACCGTGGAGAAATCGTGATGGTCTTCAATAATACTTCTGGTCTTGGCGAAGCTTATTGTATTGTCTGTATTCCTCTGATTGACAGATCTACACAGAATCCTCCTCTTTATCTTGATGCCATACGCAATGATCGTCTGCCCAATCGTCCCGTTAGTCTAGAAAGTCTAATCCCTATCAAACGTGATTTTATATCGTATGTTACATGCCTTTCACAGACAAAAGATCAAAAGACGGTTGCCACTCAGGCGCAAGTGTTTGTATTTGTAAGTGGTCTAGAATATGATGGTTCAAAGATTGACGCATTGCGAAATATGTATTCGACAGCACCAGGTGTAAATGGTGTGCCGCGCCGTGTAAACAAATCCAACTTTGCGGAACTCGCACTCCCCGATTCTCTTATCGCAAAGACAAGCAATACCCCATTCAAACTGACAAATGAGACAGACTATAAGGCATATCTTCGTTATGGTCTCCTTGCTGCGTCGTCACAAGGAGGTGGCAGTGGTGGTCGTGACGGCAGACGTATAGACAGTACAGATTCTTACAAATGTGTTCCTTTGAGTCCAACCAAAAACATCGTAGATAAACACATCGTTGTGAATACGGATGAAGGCGTACCACTCAGCAAAGTACTAGAAGATAAAGCATCAGATGAAAAGGCAGAGGGAAGCGAGATCCTTCCGGGTGATGTAGAACGTATGATAGCGATTGTTATTGGCACCATATTAGGGCTATTTGTCCTAAGTATTTTGGCATATATCTTCACGCTCATAACCTCAAAGAACGCTGGTCCAGCTTTCCCTTGGCTAACAGATCAATACAAGAATATGCTACCCACAGTGTTTATTGCTACAGTAGTGGGTATTTCAGGATTCTTAATAGGTTTTTTTACACAGAATATGGGAAGATAAATAGAGTGATGGGTGCAGCAACTATTAAAAGTAGTCATGTAATTATGATTTTATTTATCATAATAGCCATTGGTACAGGAGTATATGTTTTAAGAGACACATTTCAAAATCAAAAGATAGCAGAGGGGTTTGCTTCTTGGAATGATTTTACTGCCATAAGTCTGAATATTTCATTCTGTCCTCTATATGCTCCTGAAATCCAGACATCCAGGGGCAGTACTGACTGCTGCGAGGGCGATTTTATTGATGGAAAGTGTAAGGGTAGAACCTTTTGTACTCAGTCCCCGACACACGATGGTATTAAATCATGTTTAGAAGCATGGAGAGATTATTTCCGAAAACAGGGTGAGAAGCACTGTACAGCTGGACCTGAGGGGCTACCCCATTATTATGAGAATGTGAAGGTTAGAAATGGTATTAAGGGATGCTCCGCAAGTCCTGTTCACGAATCGGGCGCCTATCCTCAGAATGCAGGAGCTAAGTTCTGTAGAGTATATGACTCAGATTGGGATAATCAACGCAAGGCAAATAGTTGTTATAATGAAAAGCGAAGGCTAGCACTTGTATGTCCAAATGTTCCGAATGAGAACTACCAAGCAAAGATAAAAGAGGGAAATGGCGATTTCCAGTATCTCATGTGTGAATATTCAGGGGCAACTACTGCCGGTATTCCAAGCTTCTGTGGCGAAGACAATACGTTTGGACGCTATAATGACAGCATAGCGCCCAACTGGCGAACAGGCAAAGATGCGGAGGTCATTGAAGAGAACTTCTGCTCAGATTATCTGAATGCACGGCGCCGCCGTGAAATGAGAGCCAAGAAAGCAGCGGAAGAAAGGGCTGCAAGAGAAAAGGCTGAAAGGGATGCAAAATACCAGTGGGGCTTGCGCGAGAAGATGGAAAGAAACTGGAGGGCAGCATTGGAATCAGCAAAGAAAGCAAGAGAGGCTGCAGCAAGAGAAAAAGATGACTGGATGCGGCGTATCAGAGAGTTACAGCTGAAATGTAGATGAGAATACCATTCATTTACAAATAAGTATTAAAAAAAGTAAATATGTTTATTCAAGTTCCGTCTTCGCCAATGAGTTACGAATAAAAAAGCGCTCGGCACTATCAGTATTAGAACTAATAGTGGGTATCGCATTCTTCTCGTCTATAGATACACCTACAGTCTGAAAGTTATCTGAAGCATTCTCCTCAGGCATGAATGGAGTCTCTGCATCCTCTGAGCTCATGTCGGGTTGCTCAAACGCAGGATGTACCTCATACGGGCTCATAGGAGGGGCAGGGGCGAGTTGCTGCGTCAGTATTGGCGCCTCAATGATTTTGCGCTGAATCTTTCTGCGATTGCGCTCAACAAACGTCAGTGCGACAGCGACGACAACCAATATACCGGGTACTGCTCCATGCGGCAGAGCGAAGAGCACAACAAGCAGTAAAAAGAATACACCGACAAGGCTATCCAATAGCGTGAACAGTGTATCAGGGAAATAAGGCAGAAGGAGAGCCCAAACAACAGCGATTCCGATTACAATGGTGTCCGTAGGCAGTGTCTTTGCCATATCGTTCTATTATATGATAGTAAAATTTGACTTCATTTCATTCCACATAGCGAGTATGTCCGATTTAAATTCATTAGACCGCGTCCTTACGGCACACGGATATGCTATTAAAAAGTCCTCATTGACACCGCGAACAATACAAAAGTTGCGAAAGGATTTAACAGTTCAACCTCAAGTGGCTGCCAAGTTTGCCATGATGGCTGGAGCTCCAGCATTTAGTGTTTATACTGAATCACCAAGTCGCTTCTATATTCCACGTTGGTGGGGATATGACACATTTGGAGAAGCACAGGCGGATGCCATAAAAGACGGCGATCCTCTGCGAAGTGATTTAGTGTTTCAAGGGAAACCGTATGATTACCAAAAGTCAATCGTAGATAACTTTATTGATTCGGGAGGAAATGGATTGATCTGTGTTCCCTGCGGTCGTGGAAAGACATTTATGGCAATCTGGACAGCTCTACGGATTGGTCGTAAGTTTCTGATTATTGTTGATAAGGAGTTCCTTCTGAATCAATGGAAAGGCGAGTTAGAATCACTTGTTCCAGGGATTCGTATTGGAATTATTCAAGGTGATAAACTCCAGATTCATGAAGAAACCCCGCTTGTAAAGCCACCCACGCTTTTGGAACTGAAGGCAAAGTTGAAAGAGATCAAAGGAAAAACAACTGGGACAAGGGATGAACTTCTGGCTCGATTGGCGGCGGCAGGGCTACAAGCCGAGGAACCCAAACCAGTTCAGTTTGATTGTACAATCGCCATGATTCAGACTCTTGTTCAGCGCGAGTTTCCTCAGGGAACATTCAAAAGTTTTGGATTCACAATCTTTGACGAATGCCACCATCTTGGCGCGGCTCATTTCAGTCGGACTTTACTGAAAGTTCAAACCAAACATATGTTGGGATTGTCTGCCACTCCTGTGAGAGATGATGGATTGACGAAAGTCTTTGAATGGTTTCTTGGAAAGCCAGTTTATTGGGAAAAGACTCGTGATCCAGATCCCCATGTTGTTGTGAAATGTATTCAGTTCACATCGAAAGATACAAACTACAGTGAAGTTCCAACGGACAGTCGGGGTGAGATGGTTATGGCGCGCCTTTTGAGTCGCGTTGTGGAATGCCAAGAACGAAATGAAATGATTGCCAAAATGATTCGAGGGATTTGCGAAGACAAACGGAGGAGGGTCTTGGTCCTAAGTGAGAGGATTGGACATTTGAATACGATTGAAGAACTTCTCAAGGAGTCGGGATTAACAATGAGTTATTACATTGGTGGAATGAAAGAAGAAGTTCGTGAGAGTGGGGCTGCGACTGCACGTGTCTTATTGGCATCGTATGCCATGGCAAGTGAAGCAATGAATATTAAGAGTCTGAATACTGTCATTATGGCGAGTCCAAGAAAGAAGGTGGAACAAAGTACCGGGCGCATTCTTCGTATTCAAAAAGACCAACGCGAAGTTCCTCCTCTGATTATTGATCTCGTAGATAGTCATGGAGTGTATCAGGGTCAATGGAAGAAGAGAGCACAGTATTATCGGAAGTGTAGTTATCGGATTCAGATTGGAGATGAAGATGAACCCGAGAAGATTGAAGAGGAAGTTCCAGGCGATTGCCTAATCATGGACGATTAATGCTTACGATTCGCCTTGCGATTCTTACGATTTTTACGGCTCTTGCCGCCGCCGCTCACAACCGCGCGAGCCGTATTGAGGGCGCCCTTACCCACATTTGATAGCGTAGTCGCAAAGCCCGTCGTGGCATTCGCCGCCGCCCCAGTCGTGCCCTGGATGAGCGTGCCAGTCGCACCCGCTACACCCTGTACAGCACCCGTCATCGTACCCGTCGTGCCCTTGACAAAGTCGCCAACAACTGTCGCCGCACCATCGAGGAGGTTCATGCCGCCGCACTGCTTACGATTACGACGGCTCTTGCGATTGCGGCTCTTACCACCCAGCTGACCGCCGCGTCCCGTGACTGTTAGGGCAACACCGCGCCCGAGATTCATGCCAGTCTGAGCCAACTGCTGTCCTGAGAGAACCGCCGTGCCCGTTGTATCCTTGACGAGACCAACTGTCGTGTTCTTCAGGTCATTCGCAGCGCCTACAAACGTTCCTGCGAGGACGGAGGCGGCAGCACCAATACCACCACCCATCTGCGCATTCGCGCCTGTTAGAGGTGGGGGGTGACCCGTGGTCAAGCAGGCAGGGTTCATCGCACGCGCGGCATATGGAATCTGGAGCTGGACTGGGGCGCCGACGCTATCCACCCATGTGCTTGGCTTGTTGTCATAGCCCGCCGTCGGGGCATAGTAATACATGGAATCCACATCACCAACACCGTAGGTCGCTGGCGCCATGTTCTGCACACCGCCGGACTGGGGATTGAGGTGGAGATTCGCAGACGCAACTGGCAGAGGCTCCGTGCTGGGAGTGTGTGGCGAAGGGTTGAGGGGGTTGGGTGTAGAGCCCTCGCAGGCAATACGCTGCACAACGGGGTACGTTCCAGCCCAGGGGGTAGCACCATTCGGGGTGACCTCAGGTGTGGCAGCCAGGTCAAACGTGTAGCGACCACCCTTCAACGACTTGCGGCTCTTACGATTGCGACGATTACGACGGCTGCGCTTGCCGCCATTCATGCCAGGCAGACCCTGGTACTTGGCGTAGTCGCTGTAGGGAATCTCATAGTCGGGGCGAGTAGCGCGGCAGTCACCAATGGCAGTAAAGACCTGAGGGTTGCTCACAGTACCAGGTACGCCCGGGATACTGTCTAGACCAATGTAGCCCCAGCCGCCACCACGACGAGAACGGTTTTTGCGGGTGCCACGACGTTTGCGTGTCTTTTCCTTGCGATTATTACGCTTAGCCATTTTCTAATAAGACTAGGGAAAATGTGCTTTTACGCATCAAGTCCGAGAATCTGGTAGCGCTCAAAATCTGCGTACCATTCGACACATACAGGTACACGTTTAACACCAGGCTTTGTAATCGCCTGCCGAAGTTCAATACTTGTCTGGGCATTCTGAACAGCCGCGCGTCCAATCGATTGACCCGTGGAATCAGTCAAGTCATATGTATCAGGGAGCCCTGTCACCTTTGACGCAATCGCACGCGTGAGACTTGTATTTTTAACAGATGCTACTTGCGTTTCAACGACAGTCGGAACAACAGTTGTATTCTTCTGAACCACGGTATTGACATTAACATCACGATGAACCCTTGATGTCTGTGTATGAAGAGGAATATACCACCTCCGTCGCCCACCTTGTTCAGGAATCAAATCAACACTATGAAACTGCCCTGATTCAATCGTCTCCTTAAGAGTTGCTAGAGGTGTTGGCTGCGCTAGAGTCACAGTTAGACCACTGAGACGCTTATCTTGAACAAAGCTGTTCTCCATGAAACCCTTAAGAACATTGTAGCGCCGAGTATAAGGGTCACGAATCATGTTTTGTCCAGAATAATACAATACATCTTCTAGACGTAACTGTGCATGAACAGTATCAAGTGTTCCAACAAAAACTGCCTCCTTCTGATACAGTGAAGCATGGAGACGAAGACGTAAAGTAAAACCAAACTGAAAACGACTATGAATAAAAACAAGTGGCTGTCCCTTCATACAAATCAAAAATCCAGGCTCATATTTCTGTTCATTACCCAAAACATAATATACATGTTTGCCTAATGAGACTTCCATCTTATCAGGATAAAGCATCTGGCGAATGCGCAGATCAAACTGTAAGCTCTCCAGGAACTGCTTAGCACGGTCCAGGACAGCTGGTTCAATATTTTGAGGATGAAATCCTGGTGATGAGCCTTTCAGACTTGCTCGAATAGAGCCTGTTGTATCCATAGTATTACTTCTACTAATCCATTGCGCTAAAACCTTAGATGGCTGAGTAGTTTGGCACTTGAAATGTATCATTCGCAAAGATTCCACCACGAATAAACTCGCCACCATTCTGAGCAAAATCAGGTGAGAATGTCTGAATCGCCTGGCTTACAACCTGATTGACGGAACCTGCTACGCCAGATTCAACAGCGATATCAGTCCGGTCAGGAAGAGGAGCAGGACCAAAAAGGCGCTCAGGATATCTCATATTATCTTGCAAATCGCTGCTTCCATAGGACTCCTCGAAGAACTCTGAGTCGTTCGGCTCAGGACCGGGAAGACGGACAGGCGGCTCATTTCTTGGCGGCGCCTGATTGGGAGTAGTTGGACCACCAGAGGTTATAGTACGCGGAGCTTCGGGAATGGGCTGGGTGATTACGGGAGCCGGCGCGGGAACCTCAAAGTCTTCTAGTACCATTGGATCAGTATAAGAAACACCCTTCTTTGAGAAATATAGATAGCCCACAAAAAGTAGGGCAGCTATCAAAACTGCTACGAGGATATGCGGCATCATCTGGAACCGGCTGCGAAAAATCATGTACAAAAAAATCTATTCTTCAAAAAGGAACCAATAGAGAATGGAGATATCTGAACTTGTTGAGTTAGTCAAGAAGACACATGGAACGACGGAGTGGAATGTGGCGGAGGTAATTCGTATAGGTGGTCTGCTGGCTGCCAAGGTGAATACCATAAAGGAACTTTCGGGCAAGGAGAAGGGCAAGTTGGTAGCTGATGCTCTGAAGGCGGCGTTAAATGAGCTGGAGAAGAATGAGGCGGTGGGTCTTACTGAGGAGAATCTGAAGGCTTTGAAGGCTCGGTTTGACCAACTAAAGGCTGCCGTGGATGATGTCTTACCGGCTTCTTTGGAGCTGGCGATTTCGGCTGCGCGCGGAGGACTAGACTTAAAGAAGGTCAAGCCATCTTTCTGGATCCACCTGGGTTCTTGCTGCGCGAAGGCTGCTGTGTCTGTGCTGGTGAAGGAGAAGGTGATTTCAGAGGAGACTGCAAAGAAGGCTGCTGATGCCGTTGAGACGGTTGCGACTGTTGCCGTCGCTGCTGTTGCTGACGAGGAGAAGCCTGTTGCTGTTGCTGTTGCTGTGGAGGCTCAAACTGTAGCGGCGGCGACGGCGTCGGATATTGCGTCGGCTTTCCAACCGTTGTCAGCAGCAACCAACCAGGAATCAACCACTGTAGAGGAGAAGAAGGAGACCGCTTAATCGGGTATGATTCACATGAGTAAAAATGTAAGGGTATTTCTGAATCTAATAAAATAGTACCTGTCTCTTGAATATTTCCATTTTCAAGATATTCACGAGACAGAACCTGAATAAGATGCCATTCTCGCTTGCCTGAAGCAAGTTCAACTAAAAATCCTTGTTTGTCCCCGCCGTCATAAATATACAGTTTATCCTCCGTGTCATTTACTACAGCATCAGGCGATGGAATCCACGACCGAATAAATGTTTGTCCTGGTATAAACATCAGACGGTATCCACTACCTTAGTAAAGTTGAATCCATTTTAAGCGTTGTTTCTAGGCAAGGTAGAACCATGTCAGTATTTTCCGGACTTATTTTGACCGCCAAAGGCGAGGTAAAGCAGGCAAAGATTTCTGCCGCATCAGGCAGTCTTGGTTTACAGGATATTCAAAAATATATGAAGAAGAAGACTGAGCCTGAATATATTGGACATTACTCCTATAAATCAAAGTATCTTCATCTCTTTGGATATCAAACAGGAAAGGCTGGAACTGAAAACAAGCATGAACTTCCGCCGCCGCATGATTCTGTTTTACTTTTCGGAGACACCTGTATTGTTGTGTCTGTTTCACCCGATGATTACAAGCAGCCAATAACATTCAAGACGGAGGATTATGAGGCATTCTATACAAATGCGTATGGTGGCTTTGACTCTCTTGATGAGGAGGATGAAGAGGAGGAACAAGAAGAGATTGAGGATATTGAAGAGAAGCAGGTGGATGACGTTGTAGTTGATGATAGGGAGCCTGTTGATGAAGTTGTAGCAGAGGAAGCAGAAGGAGAAGTAGAAGATGAAGAGGAGGAGGAAGAGGAGGAGGGCGACGATGAAGAGGAGGGTGATGCTGAGGCAGATGATGGAGAAGTTGAAGCAGAAGAGGGCGCAGTTGAAGCAGACGATGCAGTTGATTTAGGCGAGACCCCTGCGCGTACTTCACGTAGCCGCAGTCGCAGGAAGAAGGGTGGTGATCCCAGTCGAAACCTCTTTGGAGGTTCAAAGGTGACTACACACTTCCTAGAGGGTTACAAGCGCTCATCTGAACAGCTTCAGATTGATGGAGGAGATGAAAGTACCAACTATTTGGTATCAAAGCAGCGCTCAAGTATGGTTGCTACATTGAAGAAGTTCTTTGGAACACATCTTGAGGAGAAGCAGATTGTGGCTCTAGAGCGTGCAGTCTATAATAACTGTCTTCAGGAATCCAGTAAACGCCACATTATTCGTGACTGGTCATTTCCACTCTTTGACAAGTTATATACGCGTCGTATGCGTCACATCTGTGGAAATCTTCATCCATCTTGCTATATTGAGAATAAGAAACTGCTTGAGCGTTACAAGGCGAATGAGTTTCGTTTTGAGGACCTTCTGACGTGGAACGAGACAGAGATCTTTCCTGAGAGGAACAAGGAACTCGCAGAAAAGCAGTTTCAGCGTGAACAGCGGCTTCTGGAAGGCAATAAGGCAAATGCTACCGACCAGTTCTTCTGTGGTCGCTGCCACAAGAGGCAGTGTACCTACTATGAACTCCAGACGCGCTCTGCTGATGAGCCGATGACAATCTTCATTCAGTGTGTCAACTGCGGAAAACGCTGGACGCAGTAGTTATTTGTTAAATCAGAACTACGAATGGCGAATATTCCAGCGCAGACTACCCCGACCCAGATTATCGGCAACAAGGAACACGGATTTCCCATGATAGAAAATGCCTGGGACTTTTTTTCATCAAAGGGAACAAAGACTGTTTTCATCAGTGTCGGTACAGGTGCTTCCCCCTTAGCCGAGCTCGACCTTCTTGAGATGATGGGCTGCCCCGTCCATATTTTTGAGCCATCGGCAGCAAATATTCTAAACTGGGAGAACGTGAAGGGTGTGCTAAAGACTCGCAAGGCTGTCGATGTAAAGGGTGATTTTGACAAGGAGGCGCTCTCAAAGTGGGTACTTCCCCGCAATGTTCTAACGCGCCATGAACTCCCATCTTTTTACAAGGGCAAGGTGGAACTCAACGGCGAATCTGTGACTACAGTAAATGTGCACGAATCTATTGTGAATATCTGCAGTGAAATGAAGGTTCAGGAGCCTCGCATCGATATACTGAAGGTAGATCTATCTGGAAATGAATGTGCTGTATTGGATATATTCTTACTAGAGGGATACCGCCCATCCTTGATTCTGGTTAACTGGTCAGAGTCTCCCGATACCTGTTACAAGACTCTTTCTGCGGCGGGAAATCTTCAAATGCTAGGATATTCACTAGTTGGAAAGAACGGCAATAAGTATTTGTACTATTTTACCAATAAGAACTACTATGAGATGTGCTCGTGGGAGGAAATAAATGAATATAATAAGAACCCCCTTGTAAAGGTTCTTGTTGAACACACACTTTCCACGGTGAAGGCAAAAACCGAAGCGGCAAAAAATAAGACTACCTCGTAGAAGAGGTTCGTGGATGGAACCTTTGGCGAACTGTTTTAAAAATTTCCATTCGCCTCTTTATGATAGACGTCTCATGATGTTTATTTTAAAGAAATCAAGTTGCGGACGACGTTCATTCACCGAAAATTGTCGCACAACAAAAATAAAGGACGAGCGTAGATATAGGCAGTATGAGCCTGAAGTCAAATCATTTAAAGAAACTACGAGCAAAACGGCAGACGCGGAAACAGAAACAGAAAAACAGATCTAGTTCCGGTATTCCTATGCCGCCCCCATTGGATGACGAAAATGTTGCTGGAAAGGACTTTTTTCGCTATGTAAATGCTCGTTGGGTAGATTCTGTTCATGTTCCGCCGTTTATTCCATCATTCGGTGTCAGTGAAGAGATAGAAATGAATATTGACTCTGAACTTCGCTCACTGGTCAATACGTGTATCAAGGAAAGCAAGAAACCAGATGTAAATAATAAAAATGAAATAGTTGCGATTGAAAAGACAGTTGGTATTCTAGCACAAAGTGCTCTTCATGTGGCAAATCAGCAGAATAGCGTTAAAAGTTTAAAATCCATGTTACAGAACTTTCGTTGTATGCGCAACAATGAAGATATCGCAGTAACGATCGGCGAACTTGCACGTTATAAGATAAAAGGTCTTCTTTGGATGTATGGGCAGTATGAAAATAAGAGGAACACGGAATACACATATACACTTGGTGTGGGTAGTGTAGGACTTCCAGACATTTCTTATTACAAAAAGACAGCACCAGGGAAAAGTAAAACACTTATGCAATATGCAAATATGCTTCATAAACTTGGAGAAATGCTTGATGTACCAGACTTAAGTTCAATGGTTGCTCTAGAAAGTCTTTTAGCAGCTGCGATTCGTAAGAGTTTTGGTGATAATGAGGTGGAAATGAAGGGAGGCGATTTACAAAAACATTATCCAGGCATTCCTATGGAATCTCTTTTTCAGGGACTCGGTCTGGAGAACTGGAGACATCAGACATTTTTTGTGGATTCAGACAACTGGATGCGAGTCATCGAAAAACTGCTTCGCGTTCTGCCACTCCAGACATGGCGCCTCCTATTTTCCCTCGAGGCGATTCTCCATTTTCTGCCATATTTGCCGCCGCCCTATGACGATATTCATTTCAGATTCTTCCGCCGCAAACTTCGCGGTCAGACAGAAAAGATGCCACAAAAGGAGCTTGTCTTGGAGATCATTGAAGATTATATGACGCCATTTATATCTAGATTATATGTGGAAGAGATTGTTCCAAAAGGGCTGAAATATTCTACAACAATCTTCGTAAAACATCTACTGAAAGCTGCGCGCGAACGTCTAATGACCGTTGATTGGCTTCAGCCTCTTACCCGAAAAGCCGCAGAAGAAAAGGTGGCAAAAATGAAAGTCTCGATTGCCTATCCTGATTCTTTCCGAAAACTGTCTCTTCCAAAGCTGACAGCAGAAAATCTTTTGGACAATCTATTGCGTCTCGGCGAATGGCAGACAGACTATGAAATCTTACGCTTAGGTGAAAAACGCTCTCTCCAAAAGGACTGGGATGACGCGGTATTCGCAGTAAATGCGTATTATTATTCTGAAGGAAATGAAATCGTTATCCCTTCTGGTTCATTGTATTATCCATTCTTTAGAGAGAATACAGCGATAGGATGGAACTATGGCGGTCTAGGGTGTATTCTGGGACACGAGATGACACACGCCTTTGATAAAGATGGTAAAGATTTCAATCCAGACGGCTTTGAAAAGAAATGGTGGACAGCAAGTGACAATAAAGGATATAATAAGCGTACAAAGGCTTTGGTTGAACTCTTTAATAAACAGAAGGTCCTTGGGCACCCTGTATCAGGAACACTCACCTTAAGCGAGAATATATCTGATTTAGGAGGTTTGGCGATTTCACTGGATGCGCTGACCCATGAACTGGATACAATGAATGCGTCTCCTGAGAAAAAGAAGGAAGCCTACAGGAACTTTTTTATTTCATATGCGACATCATGGCGTGTAAAAGAAAAGGCTGCGAAGACACTTCAGGGTCTTTTCTTAGATTATCATGCTCCTCCGTTCCTTCGTGTAAATCTTATTGTGAGTCAGTTTCAAGAGTGGTATGATGCCTTTGACATAAAAGATACAGCCCCAATGTATATATCACCAGAGCAACGAATCCGTATTTTTTAAAGAATCAGCAAATCACTTAGACGCCAATACTCAAACGTGCCATTTGGAATAGGACGCTTGATAATAAAGGGCAGACGGCGCTGCTGTAGCTCCAACAGGGCAATCTCTCGGGTGCTTACGATATGGGGTGGGACAACAATGAATGGCTTGGCACCCTGAGCGAGCTGACGAGTACGCTTTCCCAGAATAGCAGTCTTCTCATACTGCCAAAGCCATGGCTGACTCTTATGGTTTTCATCCACCTCTGCCGTGACACCTGCTGGCACAACCTTGAGTGGAATCTTCTCTGCGATCGTATCAGTGTAGTCTAGAACCGCCTCTGGATGATACTTATAGAGAATCGCGAGGGGATCCTGTGTGTTATTCATGCCCTTAACGTGAGAGGAATCGTCCGCCCCCTCAAGCATCTCGAGTTCCTCTTGGACATCAAGAACATAGTCGGTGTCGTTGATTTCATCTGCAGCTTCCATGGTCCTTCTGCCTAGAAGTGAGGAAAACAAGGATTCATTTTTAACGGGTGGCTACCTAAAAATTGATTCGCGAGTAGTTGATAGCCGCAGGTATAACGACGATGGAAACTACGACGAACAAGATGAACACGATTTCTGGAACGGAAGCACAGAAGGTATATGAGACCTTCGATGAGATGGGTCTGCCTGACAATCTTCTCCGTGGCATTTACAGCCATGGTTTTGAGCGCCCCTCTGCCATTCAGCAGCGGGCAATCAAGCCGATTGCGGATGGCAAGGATATTCTAGCACAGGCGCAGTCAGGCACGGGCAAGACGGGTACTTTCTGTATCGGCTCAATGGCGCGGGTCGACCCAACCCTGAAGGCGCCGCAGGTGCTGGTTCTGACGCCAACGCGCGAGCTGGCGCAGCAGATTGAGAGTGTAGCAAAGGGGCTGAGCGACAAGATTCCGCTCTCGGTGTATTGCGCTGTGGGTGGCACGGAGCTCCACCATGACCTGCGTGCTCTGGACCGCGGTGCTCAGTTTATTATTGGCACACCGGGGCGTATTTATGACCTGATGAATCGCAAGGCGCTTTCAGGTGGCGGTCCAGCGCTGCCTCGCAACAACATTCGGGTGCTGATTCTGGATGAGGCGGATCAGATGCTAGAGGACAAGTTCCATGAGCAGGTCATGTGTATTCTTGACCTGGGCTTCCCTTCCACCACGCAGGTGGCACTGTTTAGTGCGACGATGCCGCAGGAGGTGATTTCAGTTGCCGAGAAGCTCCTGCGCAATCCAGTCAAGATTCTTATCCCGCCCGAGGATGTAACGCTTGAGGGTATTCGACAGTACATGGTGGAGCTGCCAAAGGAGGAGTGGAAGATTGAGGCTCTGCTTGATATTTACAGTCAGCTAAATATTAACCAGGCGATGATCTATTGTAATAAGCGTGCGCGTGTAGAGTGGCTAGCAGACAAGTTATCTACGCAGGGCTTTCCTCTCTCATTCATTCACGGTGAGATGGATGTTGGTGAGCGCAAGCGCCGCATGCACGACTTCCGCACGGGCACTGTGCGCGTTCTGATTAGCACGGATCTGCTTGCGCGCGGCATTGATGTACAGCAGGTCAGCCTTGTGATTAACTATGAGCTGCCGACGAACCAGGAGAACTACATTCACCGCATTGGTCGTTCAGGTCGCTTTGGTCGCAAGGGTGTTGCGATTAATCTGATTGGTCCTGATGAGGTGCAGATGGTAAAGGAGATTGAGCGCCATTACTCAACGCAGATTAGCCTGCTGCCAGAGGTCATTAGCTCGCTGCTTGGTTAAAAAATATAAGCATTATTTTGAAATAATATAAAATATAACAAAAAGATTTTTTAACACATTCACATTTTTTATTTATTGCCTCGGGGCAACTGGCTCTCGAATATCATGACGGCAGATTGGGCAGATAATGTGACGCTGAAACCACGTATCAATACATGTGCGATGGAACCAATGACCGCACGCATTTAACTTACGACCTTCCTGTTCGGAACGCAATACCTCTTGACAAATGGCACATGAATGCTCTTCGTCAGTGGCGAGATTCGCAACAGTTGTAAACTGAGTAATCTGTTCAGGTGTAGGACGGACAACAACAGGTTCTAGGAAAGCTTCCATTCCCTCGCCATTCAGTGTAGCAGTCAGTCTAGTCGCTCCTCCACGAGTTCCTGAAATACTGAAGAGGCTTGTCATGAGTTCCTGTAGAGCGGCAGTCGTCAATAGATCATCGTTGTTCTGTACTGGTGCGGCTGGTACTGGTAATACAAGGGGGGAGCGCACAGCTGCTGATAAATTTGAAGCTGAAAACCCACGAGCAGCATCACTATACGACCTCTGAGCAAATGAAGACCGTTGCTGTTGCCTTGGAGGATTCGCCGCCTGATACTGACGTTGTCCATAAGAGAATAAATCAAAGCGTTGGCGAGTCTGACGCTGAACGTAAGAAAGAAGTTCCTGTAGTGAGGAAAACGACGACGGATCATACAGCAAAGCAGGAAAGTAGTTGTGTACATCATCAAGAAGAGTCACCCCGTACAGATTCTCATAGTTCTGATTCGAAGACATTTCGTTGGATGCCATCCTGGGATAGCAAAAGGAATTCAAGTTTAAAACCCAGCGCACCATATACATCTATGGAAGAGGCATCGCAACCAAAGACACCGCATAGTATGGATAAGGGTGTCACTGGTCTCGCAAATATGCGTAATACATGTTATCTTAATGCGGCGCTCCAAGCACTACGGCACAATACGGAGATCTCTGCTTTCTTTCTGGAAGGGCGGCACGAACAATGGATTCAAAAGAAGCCATCGACGCCGAAAGTGGAGTTGGTCCGTGGATACGCCGATCTTTTGAAATCTCTTTGGTCGGGTTCCAAGCCAGCCTATGTGAGACCACAGGGGTTTCTTCAAACAATGATGCCGGCGGCGAAGGCAGCGGGATTTGATCATTTCGTTGTGCCTGCGCAGCATGATAGCCATGAGTTTCTAGTATTTCTTCTGGATCAACTCCACGAGGGTATGGCAGAAGAAGTGAATATTGATATTCGGAGGGCGCCACCTGAGACGGAAAAGGACCGTGATATTCACAATGCCCTGGAGGCGTGGAAGCGTTTCTTTGGAAAGCAGTATTCGCCACTTACCGAAATGGTCTATGGATTACTACAGATTACTCTAACTTGCCAGACATGTAAGAAGAAGGTAAGTAACTGGGAGACATTCAACTGTCTGAAGTTGCCCATTCCAACAAAGACGGAGGGAGCGGCATTGCCAACCTTGGAATCCATGCTCAAAGAAGATTTCAAGGATGAGACGATTGAGGGGTATGCGTGTGATACCTGCAAGCCTGAGCGTACAACTGCCGTACGTTCTACTCGTATTTGGCGTTTGCCAAGGATGGTGTGTCTTGTGGTGAAGCGTTTTACGCCGGACGGAAAGAAGATTCATACGCCGATTGACTTTCCCCCTGCCGCAGAGACCATTCAGTTTACACAGTTCTTCTCGGAAAACTCGCCTGAGCCGAGCCGTAATCAGTTGTATCAGTCATTCGCCGCCGTAGACCATCACGGTAGCGCAGGTTCGGGACATTATGTCGCCCAGGCAAAGAGTCCCTTGACCGATGCCTGGCACCTGTTTGATGATGAAACGGCTCATGATATGAGTGAGCCGCGATTTGGTGAGCAAACCTATATTATCTTCTTGAAGCCATCAGTCGCTGCTGCTGAAGCTTAGTTTACTTGCGGTTCTTGCGCTCCGCCTTGCGCGTGCTCTTGCGGTTCTTACGCGTGTTCTTGCGGTTCTTGCGCTCCGTCTTGCGCTCATTCTTGCGCTCATTCTTGCGCTCCGCCTTGCGGTGAGACTTGCGGTGAGTCTTACGACCCTTGCCGCGCTTGCCGCCCAGCGTCGGGACCTTATTGGCAGACTCAGACGCAACCACGGCGGCATTCGCATTGACAGCAGCGCTATTCGCGGCAAGCACAGCATTGTTCGCGGCGACAACGGCATTCTTAGCTGCAGTCACAGCCGCATTCGCGGTCTTGTTCTTGGTGCCCGTAAGGGCGGCGGCAGCATTCTGGACGGTATTCTGGGCACTGACAAGGGCATTGGCAATAGCGTTCATTTTTTCCTCTATTTACTGCTGCGAAAAACCTTCGACCCGCCCATCTTTGATATAGACTGTCTTTACGCGCCCCAGCATTCCCCCATCTCCGCAAATTCGGAAATGAACGTGCGGCTCCAGGCGTCCCTTCCAAGGAACCGTATAAGGTTGCGGTGGTCTTACCTTCAAGAGTACAACGCCCTGCTCGTCTGCCGTAGCAACGCCCGCGTTTTCAAAGTTCTGGTAAGCTACGCGCCAGTCATTTATCTGTTTCAGGCTCTCTAACGCAGGCTCGGAAGCCCAATAGAGAACCTTTGAGTTAGGTGGTGCAGTCACGTGTAGTTCCTTTGAAGCACCCGGAGGTATGCGATTAGGAAGCCCAGCACATGGTAAAACAGTCTCGCCCAAAAACGGCAAATATGTGTCGCGATCACACAAAATAGCAAGGGCTGCTAGTCCGATAATGACATAGATAGCACGGGCAATAATACTCTTGCCGAAAAGAGCATTCACAAGATTGAAGTCAAATAAGCCAATAAGAAGCCAGTTCAGGGCGCCGACGATAATAAGCATCATGGCAATCATAAATATCTTCTTCTTGATGTACAAGGTGTCCATGGAGGCGCCGTACATCGTGGTCTAAAATACTATACTAATATAAGATTATGACGCAGCAAAGACCTCTTATTATTATGATTTCTGGATGGGCTCATTCCGGAAAGGATTCTGTCGCAAAGACGTTAGTAGAAAGCTACGACTTCCAAAAACTTGCTTTTGCCGACCCTATTAAACAACAAGTATCCAAAGAGCAAGACATACCCCTTGAATGGTGTTATGACCAGGTCAAAAAGTCTGGACCACTTGAATCGGACCCATCAAGAACTCTGCGTGATGAACTGATTCGTGTTGGCGAGGAGGCAAGAAAAGAGGACCCTGATGTATGGGCTCGTCAGATTGGTGAAAAAATCGCAAAGTCTGCGAGCCGAGGTCAGCGCCGGTTTGTCATCAGTGACTGGAGAATCTTACAAGAACTGTGGTGTATTCAAAAGGTATGCCCTGATATGTGTATTTTACCTCTACGCATTGAGCGTCCTTCGCAACTTGTATCTCCAGTCCCCGACATGACAGAATATGGGCTTCTTGGTTTTCCATTTCGTCACACGATTCAGAATGTAGGAAGTCTTTCACGGCTATGGGAGGAAGTTGTTGCATTTATCGAAGAGGATTTATCTAAGTATTGGAAGTAGAGATGATAGCTCCTTCCTGTGTAAGAAATCGTTGGGGCACAGGAACATGTACTCCAGACAAGCCGACAACGGGAGCATCCAAAGAGATGAATGATAAGCTCGCAGCGATACAGGCTGAGCGTGAGAAACAAGATGCGAAATTTTGGGCTACAAGCCAGCCTCAGCCACAAGTCAAAAAAACAGAACAAAAATAACGATTGATCTGTTTATTTATATTTTATTGACTGATTTATTTACGTATACATCGCCGCCTTGCTCATATCGACGACGACGTCCCTCTTCTTAAGGAAGAGCTCTACGTGTTCCTTCTTGATTACGAAAGGCAGCTGGAAGTCCTTGATATAGAACGGGAGGTCCTTTGCATTGAAGATTCGCAACATGTTGATCTTCTGTGTAACCTGCTCAATACACCGCTTCAACTCGCGAACACCCGTCTCCTCCGACGCATAGTTCTTCAGGATATGCTCAATCGTTTCACGGCTGAAGCTAATCTTCTCGGCAAGATTCACCTCGCGTAGAGCAGTCGGCACAAGGAAGTTCTCAGCAATGGCGAGCTTCTCCTTATCCTTATAGCCCTGGAGCTGAACATGCATCATGCGGTCGAGTAGGACCTTGTCAATACGATTGATGTCATTCCCTGAGAAGACTAGCATCGCCTTGCTAAGGTCAAGAGGAACACCTGCCAGGTACTTATCCTCAAAGTCACCATTCTGAACGGGGTCCGTCATGTGAATCAGAAGATTCTGAACCTCCTCGCCCTTTGGCGTAGTACTGATCTTATCCAACTCGTCGAACATCAGCACCATGCTCATACTCTTCGCAGCAATCAGGCTGTTCGCAATCTTACCTGCATGGCTTGACTCATAGACAAGCTGATGACCGGTATAAGTCGTAGCATCGGAATCGCCACCGAGACTGATGAACTGGAAGGGCCAGTTGAGAGCCTTTGCGATACCATTCTTAATCAGGCTCGTCTTACCAATACCTGGTGGTCCAGAAAGGAGCAGGCTGAGACCGCGGCTTCCAGGATTTGAGATACGCGTAGCAATGAACTGGAGAATCTGGAGCTTGGACTCCTCCTGTCCGTAAATCGCCTCCTCTAGGCAACGACGAGCACGATTCATAAAGGCAGAGCACGCCTCTACACCATCATCCATCTTTACTGGAATCTCCTTGTAAACACCGAGAGGCACGCTCGTAAGCTTCTCTAGCCAGTTGCGCAGCTTGAAGAACTCGCCACTGCTGCTGTCGAGTGCCTGAAGGCTGTGGTACTTACCGAGAACCATCGTCTGCGTGTCAGGAGGAAGCTTCATGCTGAGAATACGAAACATGAGACCCTGCTCAGCAGTCGCTGGCTTACGGTCGAGGGCATCAAGCATATTCTTCTGCTTCTCTGGAGCAAGAGCCTTGAACTGGTCAATCTGGTCATCAATCGTCGTAGCCTCGAGGGGCTTCGTCACGAGCTCAACAAACTTCTTGACTTCCTGGCTCTCCTTCTTGAGGTTGTGGCGCTTTGGAACCATGCGCTCGGCAAGTTCATCGCCACCAGCACCAAAGGAACCGATGTGGATATTGATATCGCCAGGCATACCCATACCCTCGTCCTCCTCCTCAGACTCCTCCTCCTCAGAATCCTCTTCCTCAGATTCCTCCTCTTCAGACTCACTCTCAACAACGACGCGGCGCTTCTTTGATGAAGTCTTCTTTGGAACAATCTTCGTTGGGCGACGGATGAACTCCTCCTCTTCAGACTCCTCCTCCTCTTCCTCCTCTTCAGACTCCTCTTCCTCGGACTCGACAATCCGCCGCTTCCGTGCGCTTTCTGAAATGAAGCGCTTCTGAATACGCTTGCGCGCCTTGAGGGCAGCCTTGCGAGGAGCGACAGGCTTTCGGGGATTTACCTTGCGAGCCTTGTCCCTGCGGTAGTCCTCATCAGATGATTCCGTAGTGTCCATCTCATCACTTGGAAATGAACTCTTCTCTGAATGCGTAATCTCATCTGCGTCGCTGTATGCGATGAGACCACGAATATTGCCACGGCTGTCAACACTATCATCATCGTCCTTGGCACCAGCACCACCACGCCTACGACTCTTTAATGGTTGCTTACGACTAGAAGACTTATCTTTCGTGTCGTCTGCATCCTTCTTGTTGTCAGAACTACGCATCCTAAAATTATCCTTTAATTTCATCTTTACCATGACAACGCAGTTCGAAACCAAGGCACTCAAATTTTAGCGACTGCTACTTATTTACTTGCGGTTCTTGCGGTTCGTCTTGCGCGTCTTGCGGTTCGCCTTGCGGTTCTTGCGCGTGTTGCGCTTGCCGCCCTTGCGGTTCTTGCGGCTCTTGCCCGTCAGCAAGCTAGAGACCGCCATGTTGGCGTGACCCGTCACGCTGCGACCGACCTTGTTCACGCCATTGAACGTGGCGCCAATGACACCCTTCGCGGTGTTCGTGACGGCACCGACGGACTCCTTTCCAGCGAGGAAGAGGTGACCAACCGGGGAATATAGACGGCTAAAGATACCAGCGCTCTTACGAGTAGTACCGCGAGCCATTTGAGGTTTCTACTTATACGCAGTAAAAAAATGATTTTGAGGAGGATGTTAGTTTACTTTTTGGAGAGGATATCCTGAATATCCATAAGTAGGAACCGGGATTTGGGGCTCAAACTTGGATAGGTAGAATCGCGAAGATTAATAAGAGTATCAAGAAGCTCCTTGTTTTCATTCATAAGCTTCGCTCGGGTTCCGCAGAAGAACTCGGAGTTCTTTTCCTTCAGAACGCGGGACATACGCAAGAGACAATCAACGTACTCCTCCACAAGAGGCTTGCGCTCCTGAATACGCGAGTGCTTGTCAATAAGACTGAAGAGTGTCTTGAAGGTAGTAGCAAGAGAATCAAGTGGAAGAATCTCAAGTGTCGTAAGCTCCGCAATAAACTGACTGTAGCCCTGCCGATATTTCTTTTCCACATTCTTCTTTTCAAAGGCAACCATATCACCTGTCGTAGTCACTGTATTCACGTCAGCCTCCTCGAAGATTTCCATATAGTTCTTGTACAGGCTGTTCATTTCATCAAAGATGACTGAATGCTTAGAACCAATCTCTGCGAGAAGCTTTGCATAGAGAGGGCAGTAAATCTGCTCAGCCGCCGCCTTCTTGAAGACCATCAGCATGAAATCACGAACAAACTCTGCTACCTGAGTCTCCTCGGCAGTGACAGCGGCGCCGTGCTCATCTGAAACGGACTCCTGTCCAAGAATCTGAAAGAGGAAGTCGCGAATCTCAGTGTATGTTGTGGGACCAAACTTATTTAGCTTCAGGAGGATGATACGATTTAGAATCTTCTCCTCAAGGGGCTCTGAATGATTCTTAAACCGGCTGACATACCGACCCATCGGCGGACCCGTATAGGTGCCCTGCTTTGTCGTAGCTACAGGTGCTGAAGTTGAAGCAGAAGTCGCAACAGTCGTATTCACAGGTGCGCGCCCAGAAGCACGTCCCTGTCCCTGTCCCTGGTTGTTCCAATGACGTGAATCGTTTGTATTATTCTTGTTTCCATTGTATGTGTATGTTCCGCCACCACCTGCTCCTGCTGCTGCAGCTGCTGCTCCACGGCGCCAATCTCCACCATTGCGTGCCGAAGCCAAAGTCTTTGGGTCCAGAATTCCCTTAAGGTTCTGAATCTTTGCCTGAGTCTCCGCCGAAACAAGACCAGGAATCTGTCCCCGAAGAGCCACCACCGCTGCTAAATAAGTCAGAGGAGAGGGCTCTGACATCGCTATCGTTGTACGAATACTTTTTTCCATCATGAATAACCGTATAACACAAATCGTCGCGGTTCAAATTTAACTTCCCGCCTGAAGTCTCTGAATAGATGGATATTGAGGCTCTTATACGTGAATCAAAGGCAGAGGCGTTGTCTGATACTCTTGGTATTCAGACAGAATCTGGAAAGGCACAGTTTACAAAGCAGTTACGACTCTTTTCATCACACATACCATCGCTTCAACGCCGTTCAGCTGCCATTATGAATATGCGTGAAACAATGGATACAAATCCAGAGATGACAGAGACGCTTCAACAAACATTTGAAGAAGTTGCCACTTTGGAAAAGGAGTTACAGAGCTTTTTTACAGAATCAACGGTGGAAAAGGACTCATTTGAGCAGTTAACCTTTTCTGGTTGGAAGTGGGCGCACGCTCTCAATACGGTTCCATTTGTAATCCTGGCAATGTCATATTTTAAGTTATATGTTGTTCCTGGAATGGCTCTGTTAACGCCTGTATTTATGCTTGTGATGCCATATATTCTTCTTCGATTCTTCTATGTAGTGCCCCTTACAGTACAGCAATATATAGACATCATGTTTCGCATGTTGGGTATCCAAAATGGTGAGATTTGGACACCCAAAAATATACTTCAAGCAGCGTTAACTATTTTTTCAGTTGGACAGAGCATATATCAGCCGATTCAGAATGCCATACATTTACAGACTATAAACAAGGATTTGATAGTAAAGGGAGAAACAGTTGAAAAGTTGGCAGCATGTCTTCGTCGTTTAACACAGTTTCTAGACAAGAAACCATACAATCCATTTGAAGATATGGATATGGGTGATCCACACAAAAACTTTGCGACAACATGGGATAATGTCTTCCGCCTTCATGTGGCACTTCAGACAGTAGGTGATTTGGAGGTTGTCTATTGTATGGCTCGCTTCCGAACATTACGACCTGCCATTTTACATGTAAGACAAGCGCCATGTCTCTTGATAAAGGGTGGTGTAGACCCATTTATGAATCCAAACACCAGAGTTCCATTTGATATTTCTTTTGTAAGTACAAAGTCTCACCATGGAATCTTGACTGGACCGAATCGTGGTGGTAAGTCGTCTGTCCTACGAAGCACGCTATTGTCTGTTCTTTTTGCTCAGACATTTGGTTTGGGATTCCTCCAGGAGACTGGCAGATTTCATCTACACCCATTTGATTGGATTGCTACGGGATTACGTCTAGAAGACCGCCCAGGTAAGACATCAATGTTTGAAAGGGAGGTGGAGTTTGCAGCGCAGATTCTTCGAAGAGCTACAAATAATCCAAATCACATTGGACTAATACTTTTTGATGAACTGTTTCACAGTACGAATCCCCCAGATGGTGCACATACCGCGACGATATTCTTAGAAAAACTATGGAAGAAGACAAATATTGTGAGTTTCATTAGCACTCATGTATTTGCCTTGGCAAAGGCGGCTCCATCACATGTTCAGCGATTATGTGTTCCTGCTATACGAGATGGCACAGGGAATCTGAACTTTACCTATAGGCTGAAGCGTGGCGTGTGTGAAGTGAGCAGTGTTAGTATGATTTTGAAGGAAAAGAAGTTGATTTAGCTGCGGAAAGAGCGAGAAAATGAGCCGAACAAGCTAGGAGCATCAGCTGATGAAGGAGAGGATGATACAGTGGGCTCTACGACGAGCCGCTCCTCAGTGACAGGCGCTGGCTTAGAAACTACAGGGGCTGGCGCAGGCGCAGCAACGACAGGGACCGAAACAACAGGGACTGGTGTAGCAACGACAGGCAGCGCAGAGACAACATACTCATCCGCCTCCAGAGACCAGAGACCAACATAGTTGCGCAGAAAGTTCAGCTGGCTATAGACGAGTTCAAGCTTCTCCTTGGGTAGTGTAACGGTCGCCATTATATGTTTTTGTATAAGATTATTTTTAAGTCCTCCAAAAGAATCTGCGGAAAGAATCACTCCGGAAAACCGCAAACCCCAAGAGGAAATGAACGGACTTAGCGACGCCCTGACAATTGGTCTAGTGCTTGCCCTTGTATTTGGTGCTCTCTTCTTTTACATCTACACTCGTTTGGGTCAGGTTGAGAAGCGTGTCAGTCTAACGGAGAACATCCTGCTCGACTTGAAGATTGCTACGGAGAATACGATTATGTCAATGAGCGCTCCCCCGGAGGGAAGCCCTGCCTCTGCCTCTGCCTCTCATCATGAGGAGCAGCTCCGCCATGAACTACAGCAGGAGCATGAGCAGCAGCAGCAAAATGAAGAGCAGGCTCCCGACGAGGAGTTTTACAAGCAGGTTCTTCAGCAGGCGGTTGCAGTGCCATCAGATGCCCCTACGGCTACTCTTGATGAGACACAAGCGTCAGCGAAGGTTGATGTTAACTATGAGTCAATGACTCTGAAGGAGTTGAAGGCTCTCGCGAAGCAGCGCAGCGTGAATGTCCCTGCCTCAGCGCACAAGAAGGATGTGATTGATCTGCTGAAGCGTCAGAACCAGTCTTCCGTTCTTGAGCCTGGGGCGGGGACCTTAGGGAACGGTGGCTTGCTTAGCGCAGACGAGGGTTTTCCCGTTGAATTGGGCTCCACAGAGTCTCGCACTGCTGAATAGGAGTAAGCAATGGATAGCAAGTTTTTTAGAGTTCCTACAAAGCCAAACTATTACGAAAGTCTTACCGATGCTCAGTCCGAGTGTATCGGAACAAAAACCGTCGTTTCAACTCGGAATACCGTCCCAACGCCTGACGCACGCTTCCCAGGATGGGCGGCGCCAATGGCAGACGGTCGTTTGGTAACAGACTACAGACCCCATTGTAATGAGGATGTGCCAGCAGGAGCCCAATACGCAGTGAAGGAGTGGATTCAGTTGAACACCGAGAAGATTATTGATGTTTCTCGTGCTCGCCAAGCGAAGATGTCAGGAGCAGTATATGGAAATGACCCTACGGTTGTGCCACCACCTGTAGCGATTATTCAGTGCGAGCCGACTGAGTGTTTCATGGCATACACGGGCGCACCTGATGGCATTGGTGTTGAGCGCATTTATGACAAGGCGCCTCCTCTTTTTGGCACATTTGAGTTTCCAAGGGAAAGGGCTCCACCAGCACACACGGCAGTGACAACGAGATTCCAGGGTGGTCGTAACTCCCCACGTGGTCGTTATTTCAAGGACATGGGTACCGCCGATATTGGCGTAACCGCACTCAAGGGTACATTTTAAATGAAAAAGGACATAGTATCATTTTTAGACTATAAAAGTATAAACATGAACTATTTATGATGACTTGGTGGTAATCTTTGCACATAGAATCTGGGAACCTGACTCGTCCTCCCACGTAATCGTCGTCACAACCTTGCCTGTGACAGTGTTTTGTGATACGCTTACTTCATGATGATGACCAGTCTCAAGAGGACATGGGTCATTCGCCTTCGCCGTCTCGTCACACAGTTGTGCCTGTGATGTAAAGGGTCCGAGTCCATTCAGAGTCGCAGAATAGTACGCAGTACCACCCGTAATCGGCGCATCAAGATCAAAGTCAAAGGTGGTGGTAACATTCGCACCCTGTGTCGGCGTATCATTATCAATCGTTAGAACAAAGTTCTTTGCTAGATCCGAGGGAAGAGAGCAACTGACAGCCGCTCCAAGCGGTAGATCTGAGACAATAAGAGCCTTGGAACGAAGTCTGTAATAAGAGGCATCAGCGAGAGAAGTAAAGGCAAGTAAAGAAGTAAGGGCGAACATCCTATTCGTTATGACAATATTAAATAACATTTCAACCTCAATTTTACTATTTAAAACAATCTATCTTCATTAACCAGAACTATATGTCAAAGACTGTCTTAGCCTTTGATATTGGTATTCGAAATCTGGCATGGTGTCTTATGAAGAAAGAAGGTGAAAAGACAGAGATTATTGGTTGGGAGAACTATGACCTTCTCGCAGGTGATGCTGCGAATGCTCCAACCCCAAATAAACAAAAGTGCTGCGCCTGTTCTTCCAAACCCGCTTATCAGACTCGCGGCGGGCTTTACTGTGTTCGCCATTGCCCTAGTGACCGTCCCGCGTTGCGTGATGTAAGTGGAACTCTTCTTCGCAGTCTGCCGATGGTAAAACAGCTCAAGGAGATTTTAGTGAATAAATCTGTTGGTCAAGACAGGGTTCATATTCCCTCTTCAAAGGGCGATTTGGTAAATGAACTCCAGAAGCATTTTGCCATGCCGATTACCAAGGAGAAGACCAAGAAGGCAACAGAAACTGCGCTAACAAGTATTCATGATGGCATTCGCACATTTATTCTTGCTAGGCAGACATTATTTGCCTCGGCGAATGAAATCCTCTTGGAGAATCAGCCAGTTCTGAAGAATCCAACAATGAAGTCTGTTCAGATTCTTTTATTTGCCTCACTTCGCGATATTCTTCAGCCATCTCCGCCAAATCTTCATCTTGTTCACGCTAAGAAGAAGGTAGAGGGTGGTAAAAAGGGTGATGAGGGATACAAGGCACGCAAACAAGGATCTGAAGACCGTGTAGCTCTCCTTCTTGGACAGCAGAAGCTACAGGAGTCTACAAAGTGGAAGGCACACCTTGAGAAATACACAAAGAAAAACGACTTAACGGATGCTTTCTGTATGTGTATAGATTACTTACATCCATAAATGCGTATAGCGATTCAAATATCGGGCGAGTTTCGCTTTCTTCATTACACATGGCATGCGTTTCGTGACAACATACTACAAACATTAGGCAATGAGGTAGATATTTTTATTCATAGTTGGAAACGTGATAATGATGGTATGGGAACATTTCCATTTCAGGGACGCGGTGAGTGGCATACGACAGTAGCTGTATATAGTCATACGAACGCACTCAGATTATATAATCCAAAAGCATATGAACTAGAAAACTACGAGGAAAAGAAAGATTTACATGTACTTCCACGCTCAATGTCGATGTACTATTCAATCTGGAGAGCCAACGAAGTTCGCAAAGACTATGCAATGAAAAACAATATTCACTATGATATTGTTATGCGGTATCGTACAGATTGTGTTATACATGAAAATCCATTTCTAAGTATTGATGTCAAAGATGATATTCTTATCATTCCATTATCAAAAAATGGAAAAGCAGTCGATGGACCTGTAGAGCAAGATAGTGGAAGCGCCTACTGTGATTGGCTAGCATGGGGTACGCCAAAGGCAATGGATATATACTGTAACACATATCTTACATGGCTACAGCAGCCATTTCATGTTATGCCAGAATCTATGTTGAGTATTAATCTTAAAGCGCATAATATTACAAAAGAAACAATCTTGCAACGTCCGACTCTTGATTTTTATTTGGTGGATATCGATGGAAAGGCGCGGTAAATGGCGGTCTAAAAAGTCCTGATGAGACCGAAGAAGGATGGCGAACAATGGCGTCTCAATTCGCGATATGGAGTCTGTAGCCCTCGGCATGGGTCCGGATATCGGCTTAAGTAACGACTTAGGTAATGTAATAGATATTACGGACAGTTCTGATGCTCTTGGTCTGAACATGTTGATGAATCAGGCAAAGGTATCTTTTGGAGGAAACAACAATAACCAAGGCGGGTCGACCATACAAATTGCTCCCTCGTCGCAGCCGTTATCCGGCATTGAAGTATCACAACTGGAGCCTCTTGAACCAATCACGCTAAATATGGATTCCAGTAACTCTGGACCGGTGGAGATTCATTTTAACCGTGAGCCACCTGCACCACCATCATCAACGAGCCTATTTGGTAACTCGCAGAGTGCGACTGGACCGAGTATTGCGCTTGCTCCTGCTCAGCAGCAGCGTGACCCTGAGAAGGAGAAGAAGGAGAAGATTGAGTATCTCAATAAGCTCCAGCGTCTGGAGGCGAAGGGCTTCCCGGTCGCCCGCCGTTTTACAATGGATAACTCTCTGGACGAAATCAAGCAGGAGTATGACCGCCTGGTAGACTCTCGTAATCTGGAGAGCTCTCTACGTTTCCAGCGCCAGGCTTTGATGGGTGTTGTCACGGGACTGGAGTGGATGAATAACCGTTTTGACCCCTTTGATTTCAATCTTGATGGATGGAGCGAGACTGTCCATGAGAACGTGGAGGACTTTGACGAGATCTTTGAGCAGCTGTATGACAAGTACAAGTCTCGTGGCGAGATGCCACCCGAGGCACGCCTGCTCTTTGCCCTGGCTGGCAGTGGTTTCATGTGCCACGTGAGCAATACGTTCATGCGTCAGCGTATGCCAAATGCCGATGATATTCTTCGCAAGAACCCTGAGCTGGCTCGTCAGTTCGCGCAGGCGGCGGCGACATCGGCGGGAGGTGGTTTCGGTAACTTCATGGGCATGGCGATGGGAGCAGGACAGCAGCAGGCTCCTCCTCAGCCAATGACTGGAATGCAGGGACCCGCTGGTCCTCAGGGGATGGACTCTCAGCCGAGCCCGACAGGTGCATTCTTTGGTTCTTCCCAGCAGTCGATGCCAAACGCCCCACAGGTGATGGCGTCGGTGGAGCCAAGACAGACGGCTCGTCGTGAGATGCGCGGACCATCAGGTGTTGATGATATCCTACAGACGTTTGAGGAGGTCCGTCGTAAGGAGATGATGGGTAATGTGGGTGGAGGCATGGAGGGTGTTATTCAGATGCCACCTCCCGATATGGGGATGGGTATCCCTCCCTCGATGAATCAGGGTGCTGCAACGATTGCAGCGATGGAAATGGAGAGCCTAGCGAGCGGTGATATGGGAAGTACGACAGAGTCTCGCGGAGGTCGGCGTCGTAGGAAGGCACCTATTAGCGGAAATACGCTTGCTCTGAATGTCTAAAACTAAATTAAGGCGTGAGCTGCAATGACTAAAATGATATCAGCAGAACATATATCTACGGGTTTATATATATGTTTGCTTATCGGTGTAGTACTCTTTGGTAGTTATATTGTTGATGAGATTGGAGTGTATTTTTATGAAAAACAGGAACATACACAATCAAAGATATTTGATTTGATTCACGAGTTTACTCCAGATTTACATGAGCATGAAGTGTTAGTCAATGTAATACCTGTAATAATTCTGATTTCCTTCTTTTTAATGAAGCAACCAAGTGGATTTGAGTTGGCAAAAGAGTTTACGGGAAAGTTTTTGATTCTTTTATTTATTCGAACACTCATGCTTTTGAGTACAGTTCTTCCAAAACATGAAAAATGTACTCGCCGATTTAGTTGGAGCAACTTTTTTAAGGGTCAATGCTATGACAAATCTTTCAGCGGACATACCGCTTTAGTTTTCCTAGCATGTTTGATATTCTTGCGAGAAGGTTTAATTCCATTCTGGGCTTTATGTCTCATCATGACCACTCAGATATCTCTTATTTTGCTCACACGCTCACACTATACGATTGATGTGGTCATAGCGCTTCTATTCACGTATCTGGTGTATGGGGGCGACTACCATATTTTCAATGACTTTGTAACAACGATTGAAAAAGAGGTTACGTAAGTCACATCAGAAGCAAGTTCTTAGACATGTGCGCAGTCACTTATTGGCATTCTTAGGGGTGCTTAAACTACGCAAGCGCGGTGTAACAGATTTTGTTCTTTTAGAAGTATAGTTTCGTCGTTTAATATTTTTTAGAGCATTAATATTTTGTTCATTACGATGTTCGAAAAAGTAGGGAGCTTTTTCTTTTAGTGCAGATATGATTTCATCGGTAGATTTTGGAATGGGATCTAACTTTGCTAAACGTGCCATTTTTCTATAAAATGCATTTGAACTAGGTATTAGAGGATCTCTTCCTGTATATTTATTTTCAAAACTATATGCATAAAATGGTAATTTTGTAAGATCAGGCTCTTCTTTGTTTTCACATCGCGTTTTAGGTAGAGAAAAATCTTTAGTGTTTTTAATAGTTTGACAAAGATATTTTATAGGAACGTTATCATGGAAAACTACTTCATTTGAGTGCCATTCTGCGGCTGGATCATTTGAATATTCTTCAATTTTCTTTATTGCTTCATTCAGATTCCATGGGTAGTATGTATTAGTTTCTGTTATAAATCCATTATAATCACGGATATTAATGTGATAATTTTTTTGTTTTAAAAGATTTGGTGAAAAAATCATAATATAGCGATTCTCAAAAATTTCTTCTATATTTAAATTATCGGTTGTTATAATTGAAAAATATACACCAGGAAACTGATGATTTACATAATGAGACCTACGTAATTCAGTGTATTTTTCGGGATTATTTTGTGTTGTATGAACAAGATATAATACTTTATCCATTTATATTTAGTTTAGATTTTTTTGTCAGTGGGTCAGTCTTGTAAAACAAAAAAACAAAGTATTACATGATATTCATAATATCATATAATATTCACAAATCTCTATTTATTGAACAAGACGAGACATATTGGCAGAATAGGCGACTTCTGGAGATACACCTACATCATTTTTCTTTTCACGTTCTTGTGCTTGGGTTGCGGCAGCGAGGCGCGCTTGTTTCTCATTGAGGCGCCGCCAGATTTCTACTTCTTCAGGTGTCAGTCCCTGTTGGACAGGAGCATCATTCTTTACTTCATTAGTTCCAGTGTTCCACAAGCATAAGTCGCTATTTTCATTAAAGAGATACGAAATCAAGAGAAGGACAACAATCGTCATGCTTAGTGCCACAAATATGTTACGAGTCGCAACAAAGATAACTGTAAAGATTAATGCCTTACGAACGATCGGGTGTTGAAAGACTTTTTCTTGTTCTTTGCTGACTTCCATTCCAATGAAGCGTCCTCCAAGATTTAGTAAAAGCATCATGAGTCCAATAAAATATGGGTTCGTATTGAGGCTCATAAAAACATGCTCAAGAGGATTTATTGCGACAGAAGCCGCTGCCGCTGCCATTGCCATAGGTATTGGAGCCGGAGGAAGACTCATCACCACTCTATTTGACAGAAACAAAGGTCACCCAGGGCTGTATTAGTTTTTCAAGGTCTTCTATGTAAAAAAAGACTGCGAGGGCGAACATTGCGCCGACACGGGGGCACCAATAAGTGGCGGCAAGAACTGCGAATACAAGGCTGAGACGCCAGAATGGGAATTTATATAGTTTGACAAGCTCCTCAGAATAAGGTGATTCTAGAACCGAGCCCTCATAGAGATTCCATACGAAAAAGATGGCAGTCATCACGATACGTGCTGTAGCATCAAGAACCCCATCGGGTGCCAAGGACATTCCTCCTTATCTACATTGTAACATTATTACTTTGGACACTTCCTGAGTACTTCTCACTCAAGTCTTGGACTGCCGATGTGCCTATCGTCTGATCTTCAATCAGGAGTGGATTCTCTCCTAGCACCTTTTCAACATACCATTTGTGCCTATTGGGTATCAATCGTACATTCAAATCGGGAGAAAATCCCTCTTCGAGTTGTCTGACAACCTTTGGCTTAATGCCTCCGGCGCCAATAAGTAAGGCACTCATCAAGGCAGCAAGCATACCCAGCGGCCAACCAAAGAGAGTGGTAACAATCACTGTAAAAACCAAGAGTAGTGCCCTACCGGGTAAAGAATCGGCTTGGTTACGAATTTCGGCAGGCACCTTATTCAAAAATACGATAACAACTGACATGAATAGCAGTGTAATTACAGCTACAGGCGTCTCATATTTGCTAAACAGGTCACCTACAAAGACACGAACTCCGCCTTTCATAAAATGGGGTGGAGCTGGTGTTGCCATTCCTCTGATGCTAATGCCTCAAAACATTTTTGGGGAGGAACAACAGAGAGTAGTCGTTAGACTATGGAGTATTGTTCATTATCAGACGCATTTCCTGAAGTTGGAGGAGGTCCCGCGGCTTCAGGATGTACAGATAACAAAGCAGGAAGCATCGCCCGCAAAGAAGAACGTAGAAAGGCAAAGCGCTGCAAGGGACCTCCATTGACCTTTCTTGAGGCGCCCGGAGACCAACCTGTCGTAGATCCTGACCGTCCGGCTCTTCGCCCGATGCCTGAGGTCCCGCCACTGAACCCCTCAACTGGTCTACGCGAACACCACCCAGTAGACGCCCCACAGTTCGACCCATTTACCGATTACAACTCACCACCCGACAAGCCTGTGAATGCGATTACAACACTACTACAAAACTTACGCTCACAGCAACCACCCGACGACGAGAAGATGCTCAATACACTGCCGACTGGACTTGCTGGACCTACTAAGCAGCAGCCATCAAAGCTGCCAAAGTATTTTGGTGCGAACTACGATGACTCTGTTGATGAGGGATTTACGTCATTTACAAATGTGATTGGTGATGATCCTGGATACAACCTGAGCCCCGACTTTACGAGTGCTTTCGCAGGCAAGGGTGTCGCAAAGGCGACAGGTTCAGAGGTGTTGCCTGTTCCCTCTGTGAATAACTTCTGGAAGCCGCTGACACCAGGTGGCGCGAATACGTCATTCTTTGATAGACTTCCACTGCCTGGTGGTACGATTCCTGTTGACCAGGCGAAGGAGGCGCCACCTTACAACAAGGAAGAGTTCTTCAAGCGTCTTGATTCAATCTACGCACGTCTAGATGACCTGGAGACGAAGCGCACTGATAATGCTCAGACAGAAGTTCTGCTGTTTATCATGAGTGGTATTTTTGTACTGTTCAGCATGGATTTGCTTGTGCGTAAGACTGGCAATGTCCGTATTTTGAGCAGAAAGTAAAAACAATAGTGTGTTGTTTTAAACAACCGTTTATTGTTTACGATTACGCCGTGTGATCCTGGTAGATTTCTTCTTATTCAGACGACGTGTCTTACGTTTGGTTTTGCGATTGTTGCGTGTCTTAGCGCCGCCCTTCACTGCCGCATAGGAGGAAGACGTCGATGGTTTCTTGTTAATGTTATTATTCTCATTGAATGTCACACGTTTGACTTTCTTTGTCTTATTATTCTTATTATTCTTATTGTTCTTATTGTTCTTAATGTTGTTAATGTTCTTATTGTTCTTCTTGTTGGTTTCTTCAGGTTGATTCAGAGAGTTATTTTTAACAGTCGCCTGAGTTGTGATATTGGCACCATAGAGTGTTGTAAAGATATTCTCTTTCAGCGTTTCAAAAATATCAACGCATGCTCTTATTATATTTATTTCTTTCGTCTGTACGATATTAGTAGAATCGAGATAGTCATACATAAGTTGAAAGCGGATATATGATGTACCGATTGCATTTAGAGAAGTCACCCACTGCGAGTTTGTTCCAACAAAGACTGACTTCTTTTCTGGCATAACGTTGAGTTGGCATGGTGGAAGAAGTATATCAAAATGATTACCTTCCACGTGTAGAAGATATATTTCCTTCTTTGTTTTTTCCCTTGGCGAATATGTAGCCTTGAGTTTATATTTATCACCAATGAGTTCAAATACATGAATATTTATATCTTCAACATTTGCTGTAGCAGGTCCCACGATATCAATCTCAGGATACATGAGTGGTAAATCATTACTGTATTCTCCAAGATTCTTGATGAACTCATCATACGTCATTACCTTTGGTTCGCCCGCAAATGGGATTGTATTTTTTGGTGGCTCACCATAGCGTTGATTAAAGTAGTCTTTGATCGAAATATCTGCAATGGTAAATGTATCAGCATTATCTGTTAGCCAGAACTGAAGTTTTGCTATGAATAACTTGTAATCATTCTTATCCAATGTCTCCTCTTTTGTAAACGCAAACTTGTACTCCTTAACTGACGATTTATCAAGATTCTTACGAGAATCAACAACACAGCGGTAAAAGCAGAATCCGTCATCGGGCACAGGAACGACATCTGTAAGATCTTTGTAAGTCTCAATACGCTCAACTGGTGGCACCATGTCTTGCTTATCAGTAACTACAGGCTTCTCTATATCTTTTCTAGGCAGAGGACATTTTTCATCGTCATTATTTGTATAAAAGTTATTGGATACTTCACCAGGGGCTACAAAGTTACTGACATTTTTTAGATTGTTGTTTCCATTTCTTTTCTCTTCTTCTTTATTAGTGTTGTTTTTATAGAAGTTGTTCGATACTTCACCAGGGGCTACAAAGTTACTGACATTTTTTAGATTGTTGTTTCCATTTCTCTTCTCTTCTTCTTTATTAGTGTTGTTTTTATAAAAGTTGTTGGATACTTCACCAGGGGCTACAAAGTTACTGATATTTTTTAGATTGTTCTTTCCATTTCCCTTCTCTTCTTCTTTATTACTGTTG
>Ga0209598_10000005_pt1 | contig 176316 bp, 141 predicted proteins | sample M_140807_EF_Meta_FD_187317 | JGI IMG/M metagenome (GOLD analysis project Ga0209598, IMG submission 187317) | Freshwater microbial communities from Lake Montjoie, Canada to study carbon cycling - M_140807_EF_MetaG (SPAdes) (version 2) | ecosystem: Environmental > Aquatic > Freshwater > Lake... | reverse complement strand
GCTACCTGGTGCTCTACCCGATTCGCAGGGCGGTAATCAGGTTTTTCCCAGAAGGTCGCGTCAAGCGTATCTTGCTATTTGACGTATCCAACGCTGATAACCGGGCTGCTCAGTTTTCTCTCGCCACCGAGACAACGGTGACTGCCATCGAGCGCTGGACTCGGGTCAGGACATCGGGCAATGCCCGGCTGCGTATATTCACGGATGGCGGCGGCATTCCCGTGACGCAGCTTTTTCAGACGACGTTCAGCGTTGCGGCAGGTGCCGAGGACTGGATAGGTGTGGGTGGGTTGGATTGGGTGCTGTCGGCGGGCACGTATTGGCTCGTGCTGAGCCCGGGTCTGGTGATCGATGGACCCACTGCTGCTTTTTCGACCACTTTCTGTGCCCCAGCGGAGAACGGTGTTACGTGTAACATCAATAATCCTCTGGCGCTCGAGGGTAATCTCTCGTTTGATAATGGACAGAACAAACCGCCGACGTTGGCCCCTGCGTCAGGGCGTACCGGTTGGCGCATGGCTGGGACGGCAGTCCCCGAACCCGGCTCGTTCGCTCTGCTCGGTCTGGGTCTGCTTGTCGTGGGCATGACCCGTCGCAAGAAAGCCGCGTAACCATCCGGTTCGATGCAGCAGGAAGGCCAGCCCGGTGCTGGCCTTTTTGTTGTTGGACTTGTTCGAATGCTGTGGCCGAATTTTTGGCGCGACTGGCGCTGTGTTATCACGCGCCAGCAACAGTGAAGGCGAGGACGCCGCTCAATCACCTTTCCAGTGACGCGGATTCCAACCGTCGGGTTTGAAGGCGACGATCTTGAAATCCGGTGCATGCATCTTGAGGGCTGGGGCAAAGTTCCAGCTCTTGAGGAGCGCGCCGTAGAACGTGTCGTCCGCGTGTATCTCGAGCGAGTCGGTCGTTGGGTTCCAGGGCGCGAAGTTCATCGTCGCGCAGAACGCCTGACCATAGCGGGTTTGTTTCGGAATGAAGCCGGGCACGAGCGGATTCTGAGTTGGCGTCAGGCAACCGTCCGGTGCCGTCCGTGCGTCGACCGGTACGGCCACGCTGCCCGCCACGCTTTCGGGCAATACGACGCTCGCCGTGATGGCCTTCTTGCCCTGCAGCGCGCCCGTAAAGCTCACGATGTCTTTGTCCAGATACCGGAAACTGAGATCAGCCACCGCCGGATGCTTGGGAAAACCCCAGACTTCGCGGCCGCCGGCGATCGCTGCACGCGCACCCATGTCGTTGCCGTTCTTGTCGGGTCCGCACAGCACGCGGTGCACCCAGACCAGCGCCTCGGGATGCATGACGTTGTACGAAAACGGGTTCTCGTAGGGCAGGTCTACGGGCCTGGCTTTCGGTGTCACCGGGAAGGAGTACCAGGTCTCCACGTACGGGTTGATGCGGTCGAAGGGTCCGCAGTCCGTGTCGATGAAATTGTTGAACCAGATCTGCACCGGCACCTTGTTGCCTACGGTGATGGGCCGATATTCCTCGTGCTCGAATTCCTTGAGCACTTCGTCTAGCGTCGCGCCGCCGAAAATCACGAGATTCGTGCTGGTCAGTCGCAACGGGATACGATTGACCCGACCATCGGACGCGAGATAGCTGTCCGTTTTGGTCCATTGCTCGAACCACTGGTTTGAAAATCGGCGATTTCCATCGGACATGCTGGCTTCCTTCTGTCGCGTTTTCAGCTGGCTATGACGACGCAGTAACGGGGTCGGTACCGGGCCGCGGTCGGGTATGGTACCCGACCGATGCGTCGGTCCGGCGCGTCGCAACTACGGTCTGATTTCATGGCAGACTGTATCCTAAGATTTGCTTCGACACTGCTTTTGCTTTTGCGCAGCACGACGTCCTTGAGGAGGCTGGTTTCATGGGCAGCGAGTACAACGCCGAATACGACCCGACCGGAGTCGAAGGTGCCATCGACACGAACAAGATGCGCTGGCTGCCGGCGCCCCAATTGCCGGGCGTGGCCCTGAAGCCGTTGCGCACCAGTGTCGAGAGCGGATTTTTCTCGACCATGGTCCGCATCGAGGCCGGTGCATCGCTGCCGGCGGCGGTCTATCTCGGTGGTATGGACCTGTGGGTGTTGTCCGGGTCGCTGACCTATCGCGAGGACGGCAAGGAAAGCCTGCTCGAACCGGGTGTCTGGGGGTACGTCTCTGCCAACTCCCGGGTCGATCGGCTGGCCGCACGCGAAGATGCCGAGTTGCTGATCAATTTCTACAGCGGCGTGGCGTTTCTCGATCAAGCGGGCGGCGTGGCTTCCGTGCTGACCAGCCTCGATCTGCTGGCGCTGGCCCGGGCCCACAAGTCGCCCTTGGTGCCCAACACCTTGGCGTACTGCGCCAAGGACGGGATCGACCGGCTGGCGGGCGAGGGCGATGCCATGGCGATTGCCTCGAAGGACGCGCGTGAGCTGGTGGTGGCAGCGGCCGGCCGCCTGGCCGCCGGCTCGGGCGTGGTGCACCCGCACTTCGTCGACACCCGCTCTGTGCCGTGGGCCGTCAATCCCGGCATGCCGTCGATAGGCCTGAAGGTGCTGCGCATCAGCGAGGAGACGGGATTCGTCACGCTGATCGTGCGCCACAACGGCGAAGCGCCGCCGCACCGGCATCTGAGCGCCGCCGACTTTCTCATCCTGCATGGCGTCATGGGATATCGCGCCGGGCCGCCGCAAGGCACGGGTCCTGGCGTCTGGGTGTTCGAGCCTGCCGGTGCTCGCCACGATGCCACCCAGAGCCTGACCGACGAAGACCTCATCTACACGGCCAACCTATACGGCCCGCTCGCCTTTGATTCCGGGAAGGGGACGCCGGTGACCGCCGTGCTGTCATGGATGGAGTACAAGGCGTTCGCCGAGGCCGCTGGTGCCAAGCTGGTACCGAACTCGAAGTCCGAGGACGCAACGCTGCTCGCCTGGGCGCCACTGCAGCAGCACGCCGCCTAAGGCTGCGTTGGTTCTATCGATACCGCCAACGGCGGCTTGCGCCGTTCGGCACGTTCACGGATTTTTTTGGGGGACCACTCGTGGCCAAACTAATACACACCATGATCCGCGTGCTGGATGAGGCGCGGTCCGTCAAGTTCTATGCAGACGCGTTCGGCTTGCGGGTGGCCGACCGATACCCGTTCGACTCGTTCACGCTCATCTATCTGCGCAACGACGCCAACGATTTCGAGGTGGAGTTGACCGTCAACGCCGGTCAAACCGAGCCCTATGTGCACGGCGCTGCCTACGGTCACCTCGCAGTGTGCGTCGCCGACATCACGGCGGAGCACGAACGGTTGAGCCAGCTCGGCTTGGCTCCAACGCCGGTGAAGTCGCTGCAACACGACGGCAAGACGCTTGCGACCTTCTTCTTTCTCACCGACCCCGACGGCTACAAGATCGAAGTCCTGCAGCGTGCTGGTCGGTACGTCTGACCGTCCACTGCCGCAGGGCGACGGCCCGTTGCGAGCGAGTCCAAGGCGTCGGAGTTCTTTACATATTCGTTGATCGGCTCGAGCCTCACCTCATTGAAATCAATGAGTTGGTCCTCTGGTACGAAGTTTGCGTTTCATTCTGTGATCCAGATTGAAGGCTAATCAGTACACCGGGGGGGTATTCGATGAACTCTTTATTTTCTCGCGGCAGGGGCCTGTTTTTGGTCGGACTCCTGCTCCAGTCCCTGGTGGGGACCACCGTCGCACGGGCCGACTCCATCCGAGTGGCCATCACGGTCGACAATTCATATGCGATCTTCGTGGGCAACTCGACCGTCGCCAACACCTTCGTGGGTGCTGATTTCAGCTGGCCGACGACCGAAACCTACAACTTCGATCTCAACACGGCCTCGTATCTCTACGTCGTCACGGCGTCGGACCTCAACGTGGCCCAGGGATTCCTCGGACAGTTCGACAACACCACCGCCGGCTACACCTTCTACAGCAACGATCCGCAATGGCAGGTGATGGCGACGGGACTTGGCAACAGCGGCGCGCCGTACTCGGGTTCCGCGGCTGATCTCGCCTTGTTGTCCAAGGAAATTCAGGATGCCAACGCGGGCGGTAATGCATCGAATGGTTGGGTGGGTCTGACGGCGGGCGATTTCAATGGCGCGTCGCCGTGGGGTTTCCGCCCCGGTATCGACGCTGCGGCACGCTGGGTCTGGTATGCGGGTGGCAATTGCTCTGTGACCAACCCCACCAACGGGGGTTGCAATGCCAACGAGTGGTTGGTCTTCCGCATTGCTGTCGCCGCGCGCCGACGCCAAATCTGACGCCCGCCCGCTCTGCTTGCCACTGGAAACCCCGCCGCGGCGGGGTTTCTTTTTGGTCTGGGGCCGAGCTGGTGCGAAGCGCTTGCGGTACCCGCCAGCGCTGGCCCATCCTGCACGTCATTCAATTCAGGTAATTGACCATGGCTGCGAATCCCGCGAGCGTCGGGCGCGGCGGCTGGCGTTTCGATAACTCCTACGCGCGCCTGCCGCCCGAACTGTTCTCCCGCACTGGCCCGGTTGCAGTGCGCCGTCCCGCCTTGGTGGTGTTGAATCACGCGCTTGCCGACTCGCTTGGACTCGATCCCGCTCACTTGGCCACCGAGCAGTCGATCGCGGTGTTTGCGGGTAACGAGTTGGCTCCCGGCAGCGAACCGATCGCACAGGCATACGCGGGTCACCAGTTTGGCAATTTCACCAATCTCGGTGACGGGCGCGCGATCTTGCTCGGGGAGCAGCTCACGCCGGACGACCGCCGCTACGACATTCAGCTCAAGGGGTCCGGTCCAACGCCGTACTCGCGGCGCGGTGATGGACGGGCGGCGCTCGGGCCGATGCTGCGCGAATACATCATCAGCGAGGCGATGCATGGGCTCGGCATCCCGACCACGCGCAGTCTCGCGGTGGTCACCACGGGTGAGCAGGTCCTGCGCGATGAGGTGCTGCCGGGCGCGGTGCTCACGCGCGTCGCGGCGAGTCACCTGCGCGTCGGCACCTTCGAATACGTCGCCGCATTGCGCGATCGTGCACTGTTGGAGCAACTCGTCGACTACACCCTGCGCCGGCACTATCCCGAACTGGACACGATCCAGACGCCGGCATTGACGCTGCTGGATGCGGTCATGGAACGCCAGGCGGCGCTGATCGCCCGCTGGCTTTGCGTTGGGTTCGTCCATGGCGTCATGAACACCGACAACATGACTCTCTCCGGCGAGACCATCGACTACGGTCCGTGCGCGTTCATCGATGTCTACGATCCGGCAGCTGTGTTCAGCTCCATCGATCGGCGCGGCCGTTACGCGTTCGCCAACCAGCCGCCGATCGCGCAATGGAATCTGGCGCGTCTGGCGGAGAGCCTGCTGCCTTTGCTGCATGCCGAGCAGAGCGCGGCCGTGGCGCTGGCCGAACAGGCTTTAGACCGTTTTCCGGAGCTCTTCCAACGTCGTTACCTGGCAGGTCTGCGCAGCAAGCTCGGCCTGCTCACCGAGGAGGCAGACGACGTCGCGCTCGCCAATGGTTTCCTGGATTTGCTCAAGGGCAGCGCTGCCGACTTCACCAACTCGTTTGCGGGTTTGACCCGCGTTGCAGCGGGCGAAGTCGTCGATGACGCGCTGACCGCTACGCCGCAGTGGGCGATCTGGCACGCGCAGTGGCAGGCACGCTTGAACCGGCAGCCGCAGTCGGCCGCAGAGGTGGCGGCGGTGATGGGCAGATCCAATCCCGTCGTCATTGCACGCAACCACCGGGTCGAGGAGGCATTGCGCGCAGCCCACGACGGCGACTACGCGGTCATGCAGGATTTGCTCGACGTGTTGGCGCAGCCGTATGAGGTGACGCGGAGGAATGAACCCTATCGGGCCGCCCCTGCGCCCGGCGGGGCGCCGTATCGGACGTTTTGTGGTACCTGAAACAGCGTGGGACGTCCTCTACAGTAGTCTCCCCGACGCGATCCGGCGGCGGCGAATGTTATAAGCTGTGGCCATCAGCCATGGAGTCTGATTGGCGCTATGACCGTGCGGAATGAGCCAGAGGTCTCTCTGTCGGCGCTGCCCGGCGATACGGTCAAGACGACCACCTGCTACATGTGCGCGTGCCGTTGTGGCATTCGCGTGCATCTCAAGGACGGCACCGTCCGCTACATCGAAGGCAATCCAGATCATCCGGTGAATCGCGGCGTGATCTGCGGCAAGGGCGCCGCGGGTATCATGCAGCACTACTCGCCCGCCCGGCTGAGCAAGCCGCTGTTGCGGGTGGGCGAGCGTGGCTCCGGCGAATTTCGCGAGATCGATTGGGATGAGGCGCTCGGGATCGCCACCGGATGGCTCGCGAAGGTGCGGGCCAGTGATCCGCGCAAGCTCGCGTTTTTCACCGGTCGCGACCAGAGCCAGTCACTCACCAGCTGGTGGTCGCAGCAATTCGGCACCGTCAACCACTCGGCCCATGGTGGTTTTTGCTCTGTGAACATGGCCGCGGCCGGGCTGTACACCATCGGCGGCTCGTTCTGGGAATTTGGTGAGCCGGACTGGGAGCACACTCGCTATTTCATGATGTTCGGCGTCGCCGAGGATCACGCGTCGAACCCCATCAAGATCGGACTCGGCAAGCTCAAATCGCGCGAGGGCACGAAATTCGTGTCGGTCAATCCCGTCCGCACGGGATATTCGGCTATCGCCGATGAGTGGGTCGGTGTACGACCGGGTACCGATGGACTGTTTGTTTTCGCGCTGCTGTACGAGCTGTTGCGTGCGGAGAAAATCGATTGGGACTATCTCGTACGCTATACCAACGCACCGTGGCTGGTCATTCAGGCACCGGGCAGCGCCGATCACGGGCTGTTCGCGCGCGATGCGGCGACGGGCCATCCGCTGTGTTTCGATCGGCATGCCGAAGCGCTGGCTGATGCGACCCAAGCAGACATCGCACCGGCGTTCGTGGGGGAGTACGCGCTGCCGGATGGGCGGACCGGTGTGCCCGCATTCCAGCTGTTCGCCGCACGCTTCATGGATCCGGCGTACTCGCCGGATGTCGTGGCAGAGCAGACGGGCATCCCGGCTGCGCAGATCCGGCGCATCGCAGCCGAGCTGGCCGCGGCAGCGTTCGAACAGCAGATCGAACTCGATGTGCCATGGACGGATTGGGCAGGGCGTCGACACGAGAAGATGATCGGCCGACCGGTATCGATGCACGCCATGCGCGGCATCTCGGCGCATGCCAACGGCTTCCATACCTGTCGAGCCATCCACCTGCTGCAGATGGTGCTCGGTTCGGTTGACGTGCCCGGTGGGTTCCGTTATCGCCCGCCGTATCCGAAACCCATTCCGCCGACGCAAAGGCCAGCAGCCGATCCCGGTCGGGCCGCGACGGCGCTCAGCGGTGTGCCGCTCGGATTCCCGGCTGCGCCTGGCGATCTGCTGGTGCAACCTGACGGTGCGCCACAGCGGATCGATAAGGCCTTCAGCTGGGAGTATCCGCTCGCGCTGCACGGCATGATGCACATGGTGATTCGCAATGCATGGGCACACGACCCTTATCCGGTCGACGTGCTGTTCATGTACATGGCGAACATGGCGTGGAACTCGTCGATGAACGTGCCGGATACGCTCAAGTATCTGACCGACCGCGATCCCGCGACCGGTGAGTACCGCATTCCGCATTTCATCTATGTGGATGCTTATTACTCCGAGACGGTGCCCTACGCCGATCTCATCCTGCCCGACACGACCTACCTCGAGCGCTGGGATTGCATTTCGCTGCTCGATCGACCGATCAGTGATGCCGATGGTCCGGCGGATGCGATCCGTCAGCCGGTGGTCAAACCTGACCGTGACGTGCGCTCATTCCAGGAAGTGCTGCTCGAACTCGGCGCGAAGTTGGGTCTGCCGGGCATGGTGGAAGCAGATGGCAAGCCGCGTTACACGGATTACGCGGATTACATTGCGAACCATCTGCGCACGAGTGAGGTCGGACCCTTGGCGGGCTGGCGCGGCGGCGAGGGTCAACTGCAGCACACTGGACCTGCGAACCCCGACCAATTGCAGCGCTACATCGACAACGGCTGCTTCTGGCATCACAGCTTTACGCCGGCGCAGCGCTACTACAAATTCGCCAATCGTGATTATCTCGAGTTCGCGCACCATGCCGGCTGGCTGGGCAGCAGCGAGCCGATCGTTATGCACTTGTACAGCGAGCCCTTGCAGAAATTCCGTCTCGCTGCGGAGGGGCACGGTGACAATGTTCCGCCGCCGGAGCATCGCGAGCGCATCCGGTTGCACTTCGATCCGCTGCCGATCTGGTATGCGGGCCTCGAGGGGAGCTTTCCCGAAGCAGAGCAGTTTCCGCTGTGCGCGCTCACGCAGCGGCCGATGCACATGTATCACTCGTGGGGATCGCAGAATGCCTGGCTGCGCCAAATCACGAGCGCCAACCGGTTGTTCGTCCACCATGCGACCGCTGATCAACTGGGCCTTGCAGACGAGGACTGGGCGTGGCTCATCAGCCCGCAGGGTCGGGTACGTGCCCGGATCAAGCGGATGGACGGCGTGAATCCACACACCGTATGGACCTGGAACGCCATCGGCAAACGGCGCGGTGCCTGGGGTCTGGCCGACACGGCGCCCGAGAGCAATGAGGGATTTCTGCTCAATCACCTGATCAGCGAACTGTTGCCGCCGCGTGCCGATGGCTACCGCTACTCCAACTCCGATCCGCTCACGGGTCAGGCAGCCTGGTTCGATTTGCGGGTGCGCCTCGAGCGCTGCACGGAGCAGGATCGCTCGCCACACACCGAGCCCTATTTCGAGCCCGCGCCTCGCCGCCCGGGTGTAGGCGGACGAGCGCAGGCATTGCATTTCGGTGTGCGGCCCACCGTTTCCGCGCCCGGCGTCGACACGCATCGTGAGTTCATCGGTAACCGCACCGACCGTCGGCAGGACAAGTCATGACCTGCCTGCCCAGCAAAACGGGTAAGAAGTTGGGGCTGGTCATCGACCTCGATATTTGCGTGGGATGTCACGCCTGTGCGACCAGCTGCAAGGAGTGGAACGCGAGCGGTTACAGCGGGCCGCTGACGGACAGCGATCCCTATGGCGCAAATCCCGATGGCGTTTGGTTCAACCGGGTTCATACCTATGAGGTCAAGGGACCTGCGGGCGATTCACGCACCGTGAACTTTCCGCGCTCGTGCCTGCACTGCGATGACGCGCCGTGCGTCACCGTCTGTCCGACCGGCGCTTCGTTCAAGCGCGCCGAGGATGGCATCGTGCTCGTCAATCCCGACACGTGTATCGGCTGCAAACTGTGCTCTTGGGCGTGTCCCTATGGTGCCCGCGAGTACGACCCCGACGCGGGGGTGATGAAAAAATGCACGTTGTGTGTGGATCGCATCTACAACGCGAGCCTGTCGCCGGCCGATCGCGTACCAGCCTGTGTTGCAGCCTGTCCGACGGGTGCGCGCAGCTTTGGTGATCTGGGTGATCCCGACTCTGGAGTCTCGGAACTGGTACGCGCGCGCGACGGTTTCGATCTCATGCCCGAGCAGGGCTGTGCGCCCGTCAATAAATATCTACCACCGCGCGCAGCGACTGCCGACAAGACTGCTGTGCCGCGGGTGCTCGAGCCGCAGGTCAGGGATACCGGCAGTGCGTTGCTGCGCTGGCTCGACGTGGTGCTGAGTCGCTGACATGCACCCGGCGCTCTCGGTCATTTTTTTTACGACGGCAAGTGGAGCGGGGTATGGTCTGCTGGCGTGGCTGGGCATTCTCAATGCCGGAGGCTTACTGCCGGACCACGGCGGATCGGTGCTGGTTGCGCTCTCGGTCGCGCTGGGACTGGTCACCGCCGGACTGCTGTCCTCCACGTTCCACCTTGGCCATCCGGAGCGTGCCTGGCGTGCGTTGACTCAGTGGCGCTCATCGTGGCTGTCGCGCGAGGGCGTGATGGCACTGCTGACTTACCTTCCGGCGCTCCTGTTCGCCTGGGGCAGCCTGCGCGGACTCTCTGGTACGCCGCGGTACGTTGGCACGGGTTTGCTGCTGGCGGGCTGCGCGCTGGTCACGGTATTCACCACGGCGATGATCTACGCCTCGCTGCGCAGCATCGAGGCATGGCAGATGCCGCACGTGGCGCCGCTTTACCTGCTGTTGGCATTGGCCAGCGGTCTGGTGGTTTATAACGCCATCGCCGTATCGTTTGGCGCGTCGGTGCGAGTGACCGCACTGCTCGCGGCGCTGCTGCTCGCTGCAGCGGGGCTGCTCAAATGGTCTTATTGGCGGCAAATCGACACCGCGCCCGCACGCAGCAGCCCCGAGAGCGCCACCGGCTTGGGCCGCCTCGGTACGGTGAGCGTATTGCAGCAACCGCATGGACGCGAGAACTATGTGATGCGCGAAATGGGGTACGTCATTGCGCGCAAGCATGCGGCGAGACTGCGTCGGATTTCGGGTCTGCTGTTGTTTGCACTGCCGCTGCTGGCCTCGTTGATCGCTGCCTCTGGCCTGCGTTGGATTGCCTCGCTGGCTGCTGGGTTCGCCCTGCTGGCTTTGATCCCGGGCGTGTTGGTCGAACGCTGGTTGTTCTTCGCCGAGGCGAGGCATCCGGCGATGCATTTCTACCGCAAGAGCTGAGCCCCCCTCCGGCCGTCGCAGGCGTTATGATTCAGGACGCGCTGATCTGGATTCCCGTGAACCCATGGCATTGTTGGACGTAGCCCTGACCGACAAATACACGCTCGATTCCGGGCGGGTCTTTCTGACGGGTACACAGGCGCTGGTCCGTTTGCCGCTCATGCAGCGCCGCCGTGACGCAGCAGACGGGTACGACACGGCCGGCTACATATCAGGCTATCGGGGCAGCCCGCTCGGTGGCTACGACCAGCAACTGACGGCTGCAGCGCAGTTGCTCGATCAGCACCATATCCGCTTTCAGCCAGGCGTCAACGAGGATCTTGCGGCCACCGCGTGCTGGGGTACACAGCAGGCGCAACTGGCGGGGGACGGCGCGTTCGATGGCGTCTTCGCCATCTGGTATGGCAAGGGGCCGGGCGTCGACCGTACGGGCGATGCCTTCCGTCATGCAAATCTGGCGGGAACCTCTCCCAAGGGTGGGGTCTTGGTCTTGATGGGTGATGACCACACCTGCGAGTCGTCGACGACGGCGCACCAAAGCGAATTCGCCATGGTCGATGCGATGATTCCGGTGCTCAATCCCGCTGGCGTGCAGGAACTGCTCGATTACGGCCTCTATGGCTGGGCGTTGTCGCGTTATTCCGGCTGCTGGGTCGGGCTGAAATCGATGAAGGATACGATCGACGCAACTGCCTCCGTCGAGGTTGATCCTGCGCGCGTGCGTATCGTTACTCCCGGTGATTTTGATCTGCCACCGGAGGGCGTCCACATCCGGTTTCCGGACCATCCCCTGCAGCAGGAAGCACGTCTGCACAACGTCAAGATGGCGGCGGTAAAGGCATTCGCGCGGGCCAACCGCATCGATCGCGTCGAACTGGACTCCGCGGCGGCGCGAATCGGCATTGCAACTTGCGGCAAGTCTTGCATGGACGTGCGGCAAGCGCTCCAGTACCTCGGTATCGACGCGGCCGCTGCGGAGCGTTTCGGGCTGCGTGTATTCAAGGTCGGCATGACCTGGCCGCTGGAGCCTGACGGCGTTTTGGCATTCGCCGCGGGCCTGCAGAAGATCGTGGTCGTAGAGGAGAAGCGCGCCCTGCTCGAGCCGCAGATCAAGGATCTGCTGTATGGCAAAGCCCATGCCCCGGTCATCGTCGGTAAGCTCGATGAGCACGGGGCGCCCTTGTTTCGCAGCAATGGGGCGCTGGAGGTCAATGAGATAGCCGTCGCCATCGGCAAGCGCATACTCGAGTACAACGATGACGCCGAACTGCGCGCCCGAGTCACAGCGCAGGAAGGACTGCTGAGTCGCGCCACCGAACAGCCGGCGATGGATCGCACGCCGTATTTCTGCTCAGGCTGTCCGCACAACACCGGCACCCAGTTGCCAGCGGGCAGTCGGGCGATGGCAGGTATCGGTTGCCACTTCATGGCCCAATGGATGGATCGCAGCACCGCGGGTTACACGCAGATGGGCGGCGAGGGCGCGAGTTGGATGGGCATGGCGCCGTTCGTGAAGACTGCGCACATGTTTCAGAATCTGGGGGACGGCACCTATTTCCACTCCGGGTCCCTTGCCGTACGCGCGGCCGTGGCGGCAGGTACCCATGTGACTTACAAGATCCTGTACAACGATGCTGTAGCCATGACGGGTGGCCAGCACGTCGACGGCAATCTCACGGTGCCGCAAATGACACGGCAGATGCAGGCGGAAGGGGTCAGCAAAATCGCAGTGGTCAGCGACGAGCCGGACAAGTACGGCGCTGACCCGGGATTTGCCCCAGGGGTCACGATCCATCACCGGGACGACTATCTCGCGGTTCAGAAGCAGTTCGTCGACGTCCCGGGCGTCAGCGTGATCATTTACGACCAGACCTGTGCCGCCGAGAAGCGCAGACGTCGCAAGCGCAACCTCTACCCCGATCCGCCGCGGCGCGTCTTCATCAATGAACGTGTCTGCGAAGGCTGTGGTGACTGCGGCGTGCAATCCAACTGCGTCTCGGTTACGCCGGTGGAGACTGACTTGGGTCGCAAACGGCGCATCGATCAGTCCTCGTGCAACAAGGACTATTCGTGCGTCAAAGGGTTTTGTCCGAGTTTTGTCACGGTGCACGGGGGCAGCGTGCGCAAGGCCACACGGCCGACGGCTGCCGTCGGGCTCTCGGCCGCGACGATGCCATCGCCAGCCGAGCCTGACTTGCCCGCGCTCGATCAGCCCTATGCCATCTTGGTGACCGGTGTGGGAGGCACGGGCGTGGTTACCATCGGAGCGATTCTCGGCATGGCCGCGCACCTCGAAGGCAAGGGGTTTGGCGGTCTCGACATGGCAGGGCTCGCGCAAAAGGGCGGTGCTGTCTGGAGTCATCTGCAGATTGCGCGTCTTCCGGACGAAATCAAAACGCTGCGGTTGGGTGCGTCAGGCGCCCAGCTCGTGCTCGGTTGCGACCTCATGGTCACAGCCAGCCGTACGACCATGCATGCGGCCGGGCCCGCCACGCGCGTGCTGGTCAACGATCATGAGCAGATGACAGGTGCGTTCACCCGCAACGCGGATCTGGGGTTTCCGGCGCAGGCCCTGCGCGAGACCATCTGCCACGGAGTGACCGCTCAGCAAGCGGAATTCATCGATGCCTCGCGGATCGCGACGGCTCTGCTCGGTGACTCGATCGCCACCAACCTTTTCATGCTGGGATTTGCCTATCAGCGGGGACTCATACCGGTGTCAGCGGCCGCGCTCGACAAGGCCATCGAAATGAATGGTGCTGCGGTTGCGATGAATCAGTCGGCCTTCCTCTGGGGCCGTCGCGCTGCGGTCGATCCCGATGCCGTCGAACGGCAGATCACACCGCGGAGTCAGCGTGCCGTCACTCCCGTTGCGCCGCAGACGCTCGAGCAACGTGTTGTCGAGCGGATGGCGTTTCTCGATGACTATCAGGATTCAGCCTGGGCCGACCGCTACCGCGCATTGGTCGATGAAGTCCGTGGTGTTGAGACAGCCCGCGTGCCGGGCTCGACCGAACTGACCGAAGCGGTTGCGCGCTGCCTGTTCAAGCTCATGGCCTACAAGGACGAGTATGAAGTGGCGCGGTTGTACACCGATGGAGAATTCCGCCGCGCACTAGAGCAGCAGTTCGAGGGTGATCTGCGCTTGAGTTTTCACTTGGCGCCGCCGCTGTTTGCGCGGCGGGATCCTGCAACCGGGGCCGTGCGCAAACGCGAGTACGGGCCGTGGATGTTCGGCGTATTCAAGATGCTGGCTAAACTCAAGCGGCTGCGCGGGACGCCGCTGGATCTGTTCGGCTATACGCAAGAGCGCCGGATGGAGCGAGCGCTGATTGGGGAGTACGAGATCACCATTCGCAAGCTGCTGCCCAATCTGAGCCTCGACAACCATTCAATCGCGATCGGGATCGCCGCGATCCCGGACACGATCCGCGGCTTCGGTCACGTCAAGGAGCGTCACCTGCAGCTGGCGCGAGCGCAGGAGGCGCAGCTGCTGGCGCGCTTTGAGGCTGCCGGCGGCCGCCGTGCAGCGGCTTGAGGATCGCCTGCCAATAACGCGCTGCACGGTGCCCCTCAGCCGCAATCGGCGTGCGCTCAGCCCTCGATCGGCAGGCCACGCGCGATGCGCTTGTCCGGATCGAAAAACGGCGGCACGGTGACCACCGCCGATTGCTCGCCCGCATCGCTGTCGACGCGGACTAAGGTGCCGGCGGTGGGAGCGGCTGCGTTGAAGCGCACGTAAGCGATACCGCACCCCAACTGCGGAGAGCGGGCCGAGGCGGTGACGTAGCCCAACTCGCCGGTTGTCCCATGCACCATGGCGCCGCGTCGCGGTACGCCCTGCGCGCATCGGATACCGCTCAAACGCAGTTCCCGGTTGCAGTGTGCGAGGGCGGCACGCCCGATGAAGTCGTCGCGATCCATGTCCACGAACCGGCCGAGGCCCGCCTGCCACGGGTTGAGCCCGCGGTCGAAATCGGTGCCGTAATCCAGGATGCCTGCCTCGATACGTCGGGCGGCCATCGATGCGAGCGAGGCGACCTGCAAACCGAAGCGCGCGCTAGTCGCCAGCAGTTTTTCCCACAAGGCGTCGTTATGCGCGCCCTCGATAGGCGTGTAGATCTCAAAGCCAAGTTCACCCGTCCAGCCGGTACGCGACAACACCACCGGCTGGCCGGCGATCTGCGCGCTCGCCACACCGAAGTAGCGCCAGTCGGCGCCGGGGGCAGGCTCCGCGACGGCCTGCAGGATTTCGAGTGAGCGGGCGCCCTGTACCTGCAGCACCCACACGCCCGGATCGAATACCCGCACGTCCATGCCGATCGCGTGGGCCTCGAGCCACGGCAGGAACTCCCCGTCGGCCATCACATACCAATAGCGGTCCGGGGCAAGGCGCAGCAATACGCCATCCATCAGGAGCCCGCCGTCTGCAGCGCAGGCCAGACCATAGGCTGCACGGTTGACCGCGAGGTTGCCGGTACGTCGCACCAGCACGCGGTCCAGCAACTTCACCGCATCCGGACCGCTGATCTCGAGCGGCCGCTCCGGCACATCATAGAGGAGCGCGTCGTTGCGCAGGCGCCAGTACTCGGCCAGCGTATCGCCGCCCAGATCCAAGGGGTAGAGGCGCTGGTTGTAGACGCCGTATCGCGCCTGCGGACTGTCGTAGAACCGGAAGAACGGCGAGCGCAGATAGCGGTGACTCGAGACGCTCAGTACGCCGCCAGCGACTTTGGGGGGCTGTGTTTGGCTCATCGTCGGTAGGTACCTTTCCGGTTGTGCTCGGCGCAGGTGGATCTTAACGTCCGGCGAGTCGATCCCCGAGCCCGCAGGCCATCGCCGGGACGCGGCGGTCAATGCGCTATTGGCATGAATATAATCCTTTCTATGCATTGGACACAAAGCTGAGGCCAGACTTACAGTCCTCGGTCGACTGGTGTAGTTCTCTAGATACTGGGAGCCGAAGATCATGACCACGAAGAAGTTCAAGGGTGTCATCAACCTGGACGTCCGCGACTCGGTAGCGGATTGGGAGCCGTATACCCCGACCCGGGCACCGAAGGGCGCCCCCAACGTCCTGTTCGTGCTCTACGACGACACGGGCTTGGCATCCTGGTCACCGTTCGGTGGCCGCATCAACATGCCGACGCTGCAGAAGCTGGCTGACAAAGGTCTGATGTACACCCAGTGGCATACCACTGCACTGTGCTCCCCGACCCGCTCCACGCTGCTGACCGGCCGTAACCATCACCTCAACGGCTGTGCGGCCATCACCGAAGGCGCCAACGGCTTCCCCGGCGCCCACGGTCGTATTCCCGCGCAATGTGCCACCATCGCCAACGTCCTGCAGGACTCGGGCTGGAGCACCTACTGGCTCGGCAAGAATCACAACGTGCCGGAGCAGGACATCTCCTCGGGCGGCAGCCGCAAGGAATGGCCGCTCGGCAAGGGCTTCGACCGCTACTACGGCTTCCTCGGCGGCGAGACCAACAACTGGTATCCGGATCTGGTCGAGGACAACAAGTTCATCGAGCAGCCCTATGGTCCTGAGAAGGGCTACCACCTGTCGAAGGATCTCGCCGATCAGGCGCTGCAGATGATCCGCGACCAGAAGGCGAGCAACCCGTCCAAGCCGTGGTTCATGTGGTTCTGCCCGGGCGCCAACCATGCACCGCACCACTCGCCGAAGGAATACGCGGACAAGTACAAGGGCATGTTCGACGACGGCTACGAAGCCTATCGCGCCTGGGTGCTGCCGCGCATGATCGCCAAGGGCATCATTCCCAAGGACACCACGCTCACGCCGATCAACCCGCTGCCGGGTGAGATCTCGAACCCGGGCGATGCGGTCCGTCCGTGGGACAGTCTCAATGCCGATGAGAAGAAGCTGTTCGCCCGTATGGCGGAAGTGTATGCCGGTTTTTCGGAGTACACCGACGTGCAGATCGGTCGCATCATCGATTACCTCGAGGAGAGCGGTCAGCTCGACAATACGCTGGTGCTGTACGCTGCCGACAACGGCGCCTCGGGCGAGGGCAGCCCGAGCGGCTCGGTCAACGAGAACAAGTTCTTCAACAACTACCCGGACGAGTTGTCGGAGAACATGAAGTATCTCGACGTGCTGGGCGGACCGGAAACCTACGGCCACTTCCCGACCGGCTGGGCCGTGGCGTTCTCGACTCCGTTCAAGATGTTCAAGCGCTATTCGGAGTACGCGGGCGGCACCTGCGATCCGCTGGTGATCTCCTGGCCGAAGGGCATCAAGGCCCGGGGCGAGGTCCGCAACCAGTACCATCACTCGACCGACATCGTGCCGACCATCCTCGAGGCCTGCGGGCTCGAGATGCCGAAGGTCTACAAGGGCGTCGATCAATATCCGCTGTCGGGCGTCTCCATGGCGTACTCGTTCGATGCGCCGAATGCTCCGACCATGAAGCAGCGCCAGTACTACGCCATGCTAGGCACGCGCGCGATCTGGGAGAACGGCTGGAAGGCCGTCACCCTGCACGCACCGCTGACCGGCAAGGGCAATTTCGACAAGGACGAGTGGGAGCTCTACCACGTCGATGCCGACCGCTCGGAGTCGACGAATCTGGCCAAGAAACATCCCGACAAGCTCGAGGCGCTGAAGAAAGCCTGGTTCGAAGAAGCTGAGAAAAATCTCGTGCTGCCGCTCGACGACCGCAGTGCGGCTGAGCAGCTCGGCATCGAGCGTCCGTCCGAGGAGGAACCCCGCGAGCGCTACATCTACTACCCGGGTACGGCGCCGGTGCCGGAGGGCGTGGCCGTCAACTGCCGTGGTCGCTCCTACAAGATTCTCGCCAACGTGGAAATCGGCGAGGATTGCTCCGGCGTGATCTTCGCGCACGGCTCACGCTTCGGTGGTCATGCGCTGTTCATCAAGGACAAGAAGCTCCACTACGTGTACAACTTCCTCGGCATCAAACCCGAGCAGAAGTTCGTCTCGCCAGAGCTCAAGCCGGGCAAGTACACGCTCGGTATGGAATTCACCCGTGAGAGCGCCGGCAAGTATGGCGAGTCGCTGGGCCAGACCAAGCTCTACGTCAACGACAAAGTCGTGGCCGAGGGCCCGATGCGCACGCAACCCGGCAAGTTCACCTTGTCTGGTGACGGTCTGTGCATCGGTCGCGACAGTGGCGACGCGGTCAGCGAGGATTACGTGACGCCCGGTGAGTTCGAGGGTGGCACGATCGCTGCCGTCGGTGTGACAGTCGAGAAGGCGCAGTACCTCGATCTCGAGAAACTCGCCGCGGCCGCCATGGCCCTTGACTGAACCGGTTCCGACCGCGCGGCAACGCTGAACGATCGGAAGGGTAGCGCGCTTTGCGCTACCCTTCCGCAGTTCGTTGCCCCCATCGGAGAGCCTAATGACCGGTTTGACCCTGCCCCCGGACGGCCCTGCCGCGTTCCACGTCCTCTCCAAGCCGACCGGGGCGATCTGTAACCTCGATTGCAAGTACTGCTTCTTCCTCAGTAAGGAGATGCTGTACCCGGGCAGTCGCTTCCGCATGGCCGACGAACTGCTCGAGACGTACATCCGGCAATTGCTGGAGGCTCATCGCGGACCGAGTGTCGACGTAGCCTGGCAGGGTGGCGAACCCACCCTGATGAAACTCGACTTCTTCAGACGATCGGTCGAATACGTCGAGAAATACCGCCGGCCGGGTCAGCAGGTTCAGTACACCATTCAGACCAATGGCACTACGTTGGACGACGACTGGTGCCGCTTCTTCAAACAGCACGGCTTTCTGGTCGGTCTCAGTATCGACGGGCCCCGTGAGATCCATGACGCCTACCGCGTCGACAAGCGCGGCAAGGGTACCTTCGACAACGTAATGAAGGGCTGGGAGTACCTGAAGAAACACGGAGTCGACGTCAACGTGCTATGCACGGTGCATGCGGCCAATCAGGAACGCCCGCTGGATCTCTATCATTTCTTTCGCGACGAACTGGGCGCTCGTTACCTGCAGTTCATTCCGATCATCGAGCGCGTCAACGAAGCGTTGCTGCCGCTGGCCAATGAAGGGTGGCAGGAGCGAGCCGGTGGCGGCCGACCGCTCTATCTGCTCAGCGGCCACCGGGTCACCGACCGTTCAGTGCGTGCCGAGCCCTATGGGCGCTTCCTGATCGCGATCTTCGATGAGTGGATCAAGACTGACGTCGGCAAAGTCTATGTCCAGCACTTCGATTCGGCGCTCGCCAACTGGTACGGCGTACCGGGCGCCGTCTGCATCTTTACTGAGACCTGCGGGAATGCCGTTGCCCTCGAGCACAACGGTGACTTGTACTCCTGTGATCATTTCGTCGAGCCCGACTACAAGCTCGGCAACATTTTTGAGTCGCGCATGATCGATCTCGTGGCATCGCCGCAGCAGGTCAAATTCGGTTTGGCCAAGCGCGATTCGCTGCCGAAATACTGTCGCGAATGCGAGGTGCGCTTCGCCTGCCACGGCGAGTGCCCAAAGAACCGCTTCATCAGCACACCCGACGGTGAGCCCGGGCTCAATTACTTGTGCGCAGCCTACAAGGCGTTCTTCAACCACATCGACCGACCCATGAAGCTGATGGCGGATCTGATCCGGCGCGGCCGCTATGCCGACGAAGTCATGTCGATGCTCGCGACGGAGCAGTAGATGGATCCTGCAACCGATACCTCAGGCCAATCGCGTCCGGCATCAACCGAAAAGGTGAGTGGGCCACCGCTGGATCGCGCCACGCAACTGGCCGAGCAGCGTACCGACTTGGCCAAGGAACGCAGCTTCCTGGCGGCCGAGCGCACGCTGATGGCCTGGGTGCGTACCTCGCTGTCCATGATCAGTTTCGGCTTCACGCTGGTGAAATTCTTCGAATACCTTGCCACCTCGCGCGGACCGCTGACGGGAATGTTCGGTCGGCAATGGTCCACCATGACGGTCGGCCTTGCGATGATCACCATTGGCACGCTGGCGTTGATCGCAGCGGTCTTCCAGCATCGGCAGTTGCTTCAGCAGCTGGAGCGTATCGAAGGTCTCACCCCGCGCTGGAGTCTCGCGCTGACCGTGGCGATCTGTGTCGCCGTGCTTGGCGTCTATGCGTTTGCGAGTCTCGTGATCCGCTGACCGCTGCGTCGCGTTCAGTTGCCCAGCGCAGGCTCGATCGATAGCACGACCTTGCCGCGCACATGGCCCGCTGCCACCCGCTCGTGCGCCAGCGCCACCTGTTCCCACGGATAGACTTCCAGCACCGGGCTGCGGACCTTGCCGCTATCGATCAGCGCTGCGATCTGCGCGTACTGCGCATGTCCCACCGTCGGATTCATGACTGCAAATTTCTTCTGCATACCGCGTGCGGCCGCTGCTGCCATGTCGCCCGCAATATCGCCGTCGCCATTGAGGGTCGCTATGCTGACCAGCGTTCCGCCCGGCTTCAGTAGATCGAACGCCTGCGGCAGCGTACCGTGGCTAACCGCGTCGATGACGACGTCGACGCCTGCCGGTGCCCACGCATGCACGGCCGCAGCGATATCCTCGCTCCGGTAATCGATGACTCGGTCGCAACCCAGCGCCTGCAGATAGGCGCGATTGCCGGCGCTGCAGGTGGCGGCCACGCGTATGCCGGCTGCCTTCGCAAACTGGATTCCGTAACTGCCGACGCCTCCGGCGCCGCCGTTGATCAACACGCTTTGCCCAGCCTGCAAGCCGGCCTGGTCGAACAGCGCCTGCCATGCAGTGAGGCCCGCGGTCGGAATAGCCGCCGCCGCAGTGAAATCGATGCTCTTCGGCGCCGCCGCCAGTTGGTTGGCGTTGGCGCGCGCAAACTGCGCGTAGGCGCCCCACTGACCCATGCCGACGTTCGAGCATCCAAATACCCGGTCACCCGCCTTGAAGCGCGTGACGTTTGCACCGACCTGCTCCACCACACCGGCCAGATCGAAACCGAGAATGAACGGATAAGCGTAGGGGAAATACTGCAGCAACATGCCTTCGCGACACTTCCAGTCGGCGGGATTCACGCCTGCTGCAGCAACGCGGACCAGCACGTCATCCGGACCGATCTCGGGTACCGCCACTTCGCTCATCTGCAGTACGGAAGCATCGCCCGGTTGATTGAACACGATGGCACGCATGGGTGGTGATCCTGCTTGGCGCATGAGGGATGAAGACCCGGAGATTGCCGCAGTGTCGGTACAAACTCAATTATCATCACGGGAATAGACTCCTTATCGTCTGTTTGGACAAAGACCGGGGCAGGGGATGACGCAAGAGGCCGAACCGACCGGCTCGGTGGATGTGGCGTTGGCGCACACTGAACGCTTGCTGGAACTCAACCCTCTGCTCGCCATCGAGCAGGCGGGCGAGATCCTGAAAGTCGCGCCCAACCATCCCATGGCGACGCTCCTGCTCGGTGTGGCGCAGCGTCGTGCCGGCGATGCGACGGCAGCGCGCGCGACGCTCACAGCCTTGGTCGACGCTCAGCACCGCTGGGCCCGCGCGCATTACGAGCTCGGCGTGACGTTGGGTGAGCTGGATCAACCCACGGCGGCGACTGCGTTGCTGCGGCGCACGGTGCAGCTCAAGCCTGATCTCCCGAACGCATGGCGCGCACTCGGCGATTTACTCGCCGCAACGGGCGACACGGCGGGCGCCGACGTTGCCTATGCCGCCCACATCAAATTCTCGACGCGCGACCCGCGTCTGCAGGTGCCTGCGCTCGCGCTGTACGAAAACCGCATTCCGCAGGCCGAGGCGCTGTTGCGTGAGCATCTGAAGCAATTTCCCACGGATGTTGCCGCGATTCGTATGCTGGCCGAGGTGGCGGGACGTCTGGGTCGCAATCAGGATGCCGAACACCTGCTCGAACGCTGTCTCGAACTCGCGCCCAGTTTCGACGCCGCGCGCCATAACTACGCGCTCATCCTCAACCGACAGAACAAACCCGCCGCCGCACTGCAGCATCTGGAGCAGCTGTTGGGCCGAGAGCCTCGCAACCCCGCCTATCGAAATCTGAAGGCCGTGCTGCTCGCGCGCATTGGTGACTACCGCGAATCAATCGACATCTACGCCAGCTTGCTCGAAGGGCACCCGGGGCATGGCAAGATCTGGATGAGCTACGGGCATGCACTCGGTACGGCAGGGCGCGAGGCGGACAGCGTGGCAGCCTATCGTCGCTGTATCGCGTTGCTGCCGGGCTGTGGTGAGGCGTACTGGAGTCTTGCCAATCTCAAGACGTTTCGCTTCGCCCGCGCCGAACTGCAGGCCATGCGCGAGCAATTGGCGGGCACCGCCCTCGGTGAGGAAGATCGCTACCACTTCCATTTCGCCCTCGGTAAGGCGCTCGAGGATGACGGTGACTACGCGGCTTCATTCAGTCATTACGAACTCGGCAACGAGCTGCGCCGCAAGAGGCTGGCCTACGATCCTGCCCAGACCACCGCGCTGGTCAGTCGCTCGAAATCGCTCTTCACGACGGAGTTCTTCGCCGAACGCAGCCACTGGGGCGCGCAGGCAGCCGATCCCATCTTCATCGTCGGGTTGCCGCGTGCCGGATCGACTCTCATCGAGCAGATCCTCGCCAGCCATTCGCTGGTCGAAGGCACCATGGAGCTGCCGCACATCGTCAACCTCGCGCGGCGGCTCAGCGGGCGTCAGTCACCCTCGGAGGTGTCTCAGTATCCGGACGTGCTGGCACAGATGTCAGCGGACTCCTTGCGTGAGCTGGGTGAGCAGTACCTCGAAGAAACCCGCATCCACCGTCACCTCGGCAAGCCCTTCTTCATCGACAAGATGCCGAATAATTTTTTGCATCTGGGATTGATCCGCCTGATGCTGCCGCAGGCTAGGATCATCGATGCCAGACGGCATCCCATGGCCTGCTGCTTCTCGGGGTTCAAGCAGCACTTTGCCCGTGGTCAGGCTTTCTCGTACAGCCTTGCCGACATCGGTTTGTATTACCGCGACTATGTCGAGCTCATGGCTCATTACGACGCAGTCATGCCGGGTCGGGTGCATCGGGTCAACTATGAAGCCATGGTCATGGACACGGATGCCGAGGTGCGCCGCTTGCTGGCATACTGTGGTTTGCCGTTCGAAGACAGTTGCCTGCGCTTCCACGAGAACGAGCGGGCCGTTCGAACGGCGAGCGCGCAGCAGGTGCGCCAGCCGATCTTTCGCAGCGGTGTCGATCAATGGCGTCATTACGAGCCGTGGTTGGCGCCGCTCAAGACGGCACTGGGGTCGGTGTTGGATACCTATCCGGAGCTGCCGTCGTACTGAAATTGATCTGCTGATGGATAGGTCATTGCCCCGCGCTGGCCAGGGTGCGGGCGGCAACGATGGAACAGGAAGAAGAGCACGATGACTCGCAGTCGAAAGAGGAAATTGCAACGCAACGCCGTCGCTTGGGTGGGCATGCCCCTCGCCTCCGCCGCCATGACCATCGCTGACGTCGCTCAGGCCCAGCAGGCGACCGGTGGTCTCGAGGAGATTGTCGTCACGGCGCAAAAGCGCACGGAGGACCTGCAGAAGGTGCCGATCAGCCTGCAGGTGCTCGGCAGCGCCAAGCTCGATGAATTACAGGTCGCGGATTTCAACGACTTCGCCAAGTTCCTGCCGAGCGTCAGCTTCCAGTCGTTGGGACCCGGCCAGGCGCAATTGTATTTTCGCGGTATCGCCAGTGGCGGCGATGGTCTGCATGCGGGTTCATTGCCCGCGACGGGTCTGTACCTCGATGAGACGCCGGTCACGACGATTGCCGGTTCGCTCGACATACATGTCTATGACATTGCGCGCATCGAAGCACTGGCGGGACCGCAGGGCACACTTTATGGCGCGAGTTCGCTCTCCGGTACCCTGCGGGTCATCACCAATAAACCCGACCCCAGAGCCTTCGCTGCCGGATTCGATGTCGAAGCCAATGCGTTTGCGAAGGGCGATGCGGGCGGCGCATTTGAGGGTTACGTCAATACGCCCATTTCCGATCGCGCCGCCGTTCGGTTGGTCGGCTATTACGACAAGCAGGGCGGTTTCATCAGTAACAAGGCCGGTTCGACCACGTATCAGCGAGCCAACGGCCCCGGTACCGAGCAACCGCTGACGGTCGATAATGACCGTCTCGTCGAGAAGAATTTCAATGATGTCGAGACCTATGGCGCACGCGCAGCCTTGCGTATCGATCTCGACAACCAATGGACCGTGACCCCGAGTCTGCTCTACCAGCATCAGGAGGCCGATGGCGCCTTTTCTTTCGACCCCAAGGTGGGCGACCTCAAGGTGGTTGAATACCGGCCTGACTACAACCGTGATGAGTGGTACCTCGCTGCGCTGACCATCGAGGGCAAAATCGGTAATTTCGATCTGCTGTACTCCGGCAGCTGGTTTGAACGCTCGGTCGAAAACCAGATCGACTACACCGGCTACACGATTGCCTATGATTATTACGGGTCTGGTTACACGCGTTTCGCGGAGACCGATGGCAGTCTGATCGACCCTACGCAATACAACCGCAACCGGGACAAATACACCAAGCACAGTCAGGAGATCCGGCTGTCGTCACCACAGGGTGAGCGTTGGCGCTACACGCTCGGCGCGTTCTACCAGCGTCAGACGGACAACATCCGCGCGGAGTACCGGATGGACGGGCTGCCGGTGTTTTACGAAGTGTCCGGGCAGGCCGATGTGTTTTATCTCTCTCAGCAGGATCGCGTCGATCGCGACAAGGCGATCTTCGGTGAGGCCTCATGGGATTTCACGGATCGCTGGACACTGACAGCGGGTATCCGCCAGTTCTGGGTGGACAACACGCTATATGGATTCTTCGGCTACAACGCAAACTGGCCGACCCCTGAGGATCCTTCCCTCAGCGGTCAGGTGAGCTGCTTCGCTGATTCGCCTGTGGTTACGAATCGCAAACGGCCCTGCGTCAACACCGACAAGCGCGTCACCGAGTCCGGACAGACGTGGAAATTGAATCTGACCCACCAGATCGACGACCGCCATATGGTCTACGCGACGTATTCGACCGGTTTTCGACCGGGTGGCAACAATCGCCGCGTCGAGGTCGTTTCCTACGATTCCGATACGCTCAGTAACTACGAAATCGGTTGGAAGACAGCGTGGCTGGATGACCGCCTGCGCTTCAACGGCGCGCTGTTCTACCAGCAGTGGGAGGGCATCCAGATCGGCGTACAGGGCGTGCAGGGCATCACCTCGATCCTAAATGCAGGCGATGCCGAGTCAAAAGGTGTGGAGTTCGACCTCAACTGGCGGCTCATGGACGACCTCACGCTGGCGGTCGCGGGCACCTATATGGATACCGAGACCAAGCGTAATTTCTGCCCCGCGCCGAACGGCGTGGTGACCTCGAACTGTGCTGATGAGGATGCCAAGGCCATTGCGGGCACGCGACTGCCGGTGACACCGAAGTTCAAGGCCAACGCCGTCGCGCGCTACGGCTTCGACGTAGGCAGGTTCGCGAGCTTTGTGCAGGGCTCGTTGGTTCATCAGGCTGACAGTTCCTTCAGTCTGGAACTCGATAAGAACGCCATCGTCGGCGACACGCCGGCTTTCACCACGTTCGATCTATCGGCAGGCACCGCCCTCGACAACTGGCGTGTCGAGGTCTACGTGGAAAACGTCTTCGACGAGCGCGGCGAACTCACTCGCGTGTCGCAGTGTAATGCCGATTACTGTCTGGCGAACTCACGGGTCTATCCGATCAAGCCGCTCAACTTTGGCGTCAAGTTCGGCATGAAATTCTGAGGCGAGCAGGTTGGACCGCCTCCGCCCGTAAAAGTAGTTCAGGGCATGAGGCGGTTCAGCGCGATGACGCCGTCGCTGATGACGAGGATCGGCTCGAACAGGGTGGTTGTGTCGAGCCGAGGGTCACGCTCCACCACCAGCAGGTCCGCTTCCATGCCGATCGCAACGGTGCCGGTCCGTTTTTCTACTCCCAGCACGCGTGCGCCAGTACGGGTGGCGGCCGTGATGGCCTCGAGCGGCGTGAACCCGCAGCCGATGAGTTCCTCGATCTCGTTGCCAGGATGTACCCGCGCAGATTCGTCGCCGTCGCCATAGGTGCCGTCGGTCCCCGTTGCCACACTGATCCCGAGTGCGTGGGCTTTGCGTACCGCTTCCCGCAGCGGCCGCATCATGGACCGCGTCCGCAACTGCAGCGTGATTGCATCGGCGCTGTCGTCGTGCGGATCGCCGAGCGGACTCATGATAGCCAGCGTCGGCACGAAATAGGTGCCCTTGCTTTTCATCAAGGCAAGGGTCGGGTCGTCGATGTAAGTGCCGTGTTCTATGCTGCGCACGCCAGCGCGAACGGCCGCATTCGCTCCATTGCGGTCATGGGCATGCGCGGCAACGTACAGGCCGGCCTTGCTGGCAGTCTCGACCGCGGCCCGTAACTCCTCATAGCTCAGTTCCTGACGACGCGGATCGGTACTCGCAAGACCCGCCCGCTCACTAGCGCCCACCTTGATGACGTCCGCGCCGCGCGCAATGACTGCCCGGACCACTTCGGCGACGTTGGACGGCCCAGTCAATGGGGTGTCCAGATAACGACCGAACTGCGGGAAGCTCAGTATGAAAGGCTCGCCGAGACGCGGCCGCACATGACCGGCTGAGACGAGCATCTCGGGACCCTGCACGTTACCCTGCTTGACGAGATCACGGGTCGCCAACGCCTTGAGGTAGGCATCGCCCAGTACCCGTGTGGTCGTGACGCCTGAGAGCAGCGCTCGGCGAGCAGCGGCCGGGTTCTCGATATGTGTGTGGACATCGATGAATCCCGGCATCAGGAATGCGCCCTTGAGGTCGATGGCGCCGTTACGCGCTCCGGCATTCGTGATCTCAGCGATGCGTCCACCGCTGATACGCAAGTTGACGGACCGAACCTCGCTCACCCCGGTGCCGTCGATCAATTGGGCGTTGGTCAACCACAGGTCGGCAGCCCGGACCGGCGAGGTCGCGCCGGTGAGTGCCAGGCAGACCATCAAGCGTCCGACCAACCAGCCGAGGCACACAGGCTTCCAACGCAATTTCATGTTCGGTCTCCGAGAGTGCATCAGACCATGCTGCGATGAGTCTCGAGGCTTGGCAAGTCCCGCGTCACGCTGCTGTGAGTTGCCGGTCAGCGCCGACCGTCGTACCAGAGCTTGCAGTCCTCCGCTCTGCGCAGATTGCGACCGCCGCTCAAGAGCGTACGGCAGATGAAGCCTATCAGTTCAGGCGCACTGTATAACCGTACCTTGCGTGCGCTCGTGTGCAGCGGGTGTCCGTGCAGAATGACGATGCGCCGGCCGTGGCGGCGGGCCATTCGCTTGAGACGACGAAAAAGATCGATCTCCTCGCTTGCGTACAGCGACTCGCTGAAGCCACCGAGCTGCCGGAAGCTGGCCGCTTCCACGAAAATGAAACAACCTGCGGCCCAATGCGTCAGACGGCTGATCAAATTCCACAGTCCCGCCATGGCTTGCACGCCGACTCCGGCCTCATTCATGCGCAGTGTCGTACCCCCGGCAAGACAGCGTCCGGATGTGATCGTCGCGGCCATCTCGCCCAGCAGCAACGCGTCCGGATGAGAATCAGCATCGATGAAGAGCAGCCAGTCGCCCGTGGCCCTGGCAGCTGCCGCATTTCGGGCTCGCGAGATCTGGTTCACCGGCTCGAATACGACGGTCGCGCCGTGGCTGCGTGCGATATCGGCCGTACTGTCAGTGGAGTTGTTGTCACAGACGATGATTTCACTGTGCCAGCCATGCGCTGTGAGCCCCGCCGATGCCACCGTGATGTGCTGCAGCGTGGTCGCGAGGCCGGCTGCCTCGTTGTAGGCAGGAATCAGGATCGATAGCTTCACGCGACCATCCTAACGGATGAGCGTTGCGGTTACCTCGATGTGCGCGGGGCAGGGTCCGGTGGTCCAGACGCGGACCATGGCTTCCGCCAGCGCAACAGGTCATGATTGGCGCACTGGCTAGGTCAGTCTCTATATCGAGGGGGGCGTATGGCATACGTGAACGACAATGGCGTGAAGATCTGGTACCAGGTCACGGGCGAGGGGCAGCCCATCGTCCTCTCCGGGGGCTTCGGTCTGCTGGAAAACCAGTGGGACGAAGTCCGGCCGCTGCTGGCAAAGCACTTCAAGGTGATCGACTGGAACTATCGCGGTGCCGGGCGCAGTGATCGCGCGTGGCCGGGCGGTGTCTACAATCAGGACCGATGGGTTGACGACCTGGAGGTCGTACTGAGTCATCTCGGACTCGAAAACGTGGTGCTGTGGGGGACGTCGACTGGATCGCCCATCACCGTTCGTTATGCGGCCCGCTACCCCAAACGCGTCAAGGCCGTCATCACCTACCCCATGTTCAAGGCCGATGCCGGCTTTCGCGCGGCATTCGATGGCTTCACCCGGGTCGGTGAGATGTTCGGCTATGAGGCCCTGGCGGCTCTGACCAGCTGGATCGGCGTGTCCAAGGAAAACCTGTTTACGGCAGAGTGGGGCAAGCTGGCCAAGTGGGAAGCAGCCATGTTCCGCAAAAATTTCAGCATGGAATCACTGGGCGCCACCATGGCCATCGTGGCGGGTAATGATTTCACCAGTGAATTGGGCAAGATCAAAGTACCGACCCTGCTGTTGATGGGCCAGAGCGGCAACCTCGGCTATGACGCACCGGGCAATCGTGCACTCGCCGATGAATTCCAGCGTCACGTGCCGCATGCGCAACTCGCGGTGATTGCGCGTGGCGGCGGCACTTATTGCATGATCGAGAAGCCGAAACCGACGGCAGCGGCGGTGGTCAAATTCGTCAAGTCGCTCAAGCAGCAGGCGTGACACCGAGGAGCGTGACCGCTGCCCGATAGAGGCAGCGGTCTGCGGCGATGAGCGGCAGTCCGAGTTCACGCTCGAGTTCAGCGATCCAGTTCAACGTACGCACACCAGAACCGCCAATGACCACCGCATCTGCCTGCGGCGCGGCGGCGCGTGTGCGACGAATGCTGTCCTTGACGTCCGCAGGTCGGAAATCATACTGGCGTGCTGCCACCGCCGCCTGATCCGGGAAGATGCCCTGTTCGACGAACGTCTGGAACGCGTCGATCCGGTAGCCCGAATCGCGCAGGAACTGGTCAAACCGCTGCTTCCAGTCTGCACTGTAATAGGGACATGCAACCGCCAATCGGCGCCCCGAGAGGCCTGCGAGCGCGTCGAGTACGGCAGTGCCCTGCAGCACGACCGGCACACCGCACTCGGCGCTGAGTCGCTGCGACAACGAACGAGCACCAGCCACGCTGCCGCCGATCACCCAAGCGAAGGCTGGTCCCACTTGGGCGACGACCTCGCTGCCGGCTTCGACGAGCAGTCGTGCCGCGTTCAGTAATTCGCTCTCCGACTGCTCTATCGAGGCGAAGCTCCAATCGAAGCCTGGCGGACCGAGAATGGTCTGCGTGACTGCGATCTCACCGGCGTGGCGTTCCAGGATCTCTGCGCCGCTCGGTTCAAACCATCCCGGGGCAGCGATGATGCCCAGTCTGCGCATTGACATGACTGTTCAGGACTGCCAGCCCGGGTACAGTTCGTTTGCCAACCCCGGGCACAACTCGGCATCCGGACCTGAGATCGGTGCGACTTGATCGCCCAAGGACATGACCTGATCGGTCTGCAGGGAGTAGCTCGGCCAGCGTGGCAGTCCCGGGCCATTCGGGTCGCCCGTGCGCGCGAAATTGCTCCAGTAGGTCAGCATCACGCTGGTGAGACTCGTCTCCGTGCGATCGCTGCTGAACCACGCGTCGTGGCTGTCAAAGACGTACGGGATCTCTGCACCGTGATAGGCCAGCAATTGCTGACCGCCGGGTCCGGGACGGACGCGTGTGAACCGATAGACCCAGGCGCGATGCGCAGGCGTCCTGACACGACTGGCCATCAGATACGAGGAGCAGACCATGTTGACCAGCGTGAACACCTTGTCGTTGCCATGTTTGGCATCCGGCTCACGGGCGGCGCGCTTGGCGAGCGTGTCCCGGGCCGGCGGGGGAAACGCATGCAGTGCGGTTGCCAACTTCGCCGGATCGGCATCGACATACATGTACCATTCGTTCTCGTTGCTGCCGATCAACAGGTCGTACGGCAGACCATCCTGCCGATACGCCACTGCCGGGGATTTCAGCAGTGAGATGCCGTCCACAGCGGGGCGATAATCATGGTCCGCGAGCGCGGTCTGTCCGGCACTGAACAACTCCGCGCTGCTGCGCGCGCGCATGGCGGCCAGATTCGGCGCGCCAGGCAGGGCCCGTGACAACTCGATGCCCACCGCTTCGACATCGGCAAGCTGCTGGGCATCCTGCAGATGGAAGCCTCCGCTTTGACTGATGCCGCGTCTGAACAAGCCGCGTGCCAGCGGCGAGATCATCAGATAGCCGAGATCCGACGCGCCAGCCGATTCGCCTGCCACGGTGACGTTCGAGGCGTCGCCCCCAAAAGCGCGAATATTGCGCTGTACCCAGCGCAGCGCCGCGATCTGATCGAGCAGCCCGAAGTTGGTCGGCGCGGCGGTCCCGCGCAGCTCGGGATGCCCGAAATAGCCGAATACGCCGAGTCGATAAGCGATCGTTACTACCACGACCTTACCACGTGCCGCCAGATTCTCGCCGTCGTAATTCGGCTCGAATGACCAGCCGGCCTTGTTGCTGCCACCGTGGATCCAGACGATCACGGGCAACTTTGCAGCAGGTCGCAGATCGGCACTCCAGACATTCAGGTAGAGACAGTCCTCACTGAAGGGCGGGTCCTGAAACACGCTCGGATCCGCACCAAATGCCGCGCCCACGCGGCGATACCACTGCGTGTTGTAATTGTCCTGATAGCAGCCGGCCGCAAATTCACGCGCTGGCCGCACGCCGGTCGATGCCCTGTGGGGCTGGGGTGCCTGCCAACGCAGCGCACCGACGGGCGGTGCGGCGTACGGGATCCCTTTGAAACTCGCCACCTCCCGGTAGCGTGTCCCGAAAGCGCCGGCCAGCGTCTCGCCGTCGGCCACGGAGCGCGGACCAGCCGCAGCCACTGACCCGGAGGTGCTGCGCTGAGCGACCGCAGCGGCCTGCGTGATGAGCGGGCAGGCCGCTACGGCCATGCCGACCAAGATCGCTGCAACGACCGCCCCGATCGTCGATTTGAGTCGCGACATGAAATCGCTACTCCCCGCGCGCAGCTTTGGCGGCTGCCCAATTCAGCGGAGCGATGCGCGGCAAGACAAATACCCAGCCGATGAAACCAATGATGTTCACCAGAGCAGCCAGCGCGAAGGCAACGTCGAAACGACCGGTTTGATCTACGAGCATGCCGGTGATCCACGGCGCGAGCAGCCCCGCAATGTTGGCGATGCCGTTTTGCACGCCCACCCAGCGCCCGGCGGCTTGAGGACCGGCGATGATCTGCGGAATGGCGAATACGCCTGGGTAAGACAACCCGCTGATGAGCTGGAACAGGAACAGGGCGGCTATCGACCCAGCCACCGGCAGCCACACCATCGCGAACATGCAGGCGATGCCAGAGATGTGCGTGAACCCCATCAGTGTCTTGTAGATCAGTTCCGGGCTGTGACCTGCACGGATCCAGCGGTCGGCCATCCAGCCCATGAACAGCGCGCTGAGCGCATTGAGCAGATAGGCCGACGAGGCGATGACTGCCATGGTCTCCATCGAGAAGCCACGGGCCTTCACCAGATAGAAGGGCAGCCATGACAGGATGAAATAGAACGTGTAGTTCGACGCGAAGTGCCCGAGGGTGGTGCCGACCAGCGAGCGTTGACGGAGGATCAGTTCGAAGGAGGGCTGATCGGCCGGAGCCACTTCTACTTTCTCCTGCACGATCGACTTGGCACGCATCCACGGCCACAGCCAAATCAGGGAGAGGGCACCGAACAGGATGAACACTGGTCGCCAGCCGTAATGCGCCATGAGATAGCCGCCGATCAATGTGCCGAGCGCCGGACCGACGAGATACCCAAAACCGAGCACGCCGTTGGCAAGACCGAGCTGTCCGACCGGCACGTTGCTGGCCAATACCTTTGATGCGCAGGGGAAGCCCACGCTCTCACCGACACCCAGCATGATGCGCAGCACCAGCAAAGAGACAAAGCCGCCGGCAAATCCCGTCAGCAACGTCGACAGCGACCAGATGATCACGCCGCCGGTGAGGACCCGATAAGCGCCAAAGCGGTCTGTCAGCCAGCCCACCAGCGGCAGGCAGGTCACATAGCCGTAATAGAAGGCAGACAGCAGCAGCCCGAGTTGAGTGGCGGTGAGATGGAAATCGTCCTGGATCAGTGGGGCGGCAGTGGAGAGATTGCCGCGGTCGATGAAGTTGATGCAAAGGGCCGCAGTCACCAGCAGCACGATCCGTGCCGGACGATTCTTGTCACTCATCAGTAGCCCTCGCCCGAGACTTTGGATGCCACACCGTACGCTGCACTGCGATGCCGTTCAACCCCGCGTGTCCACCACGACACAGCCGGTAAACCCGCCGCGCTCGATCAATTCATTTGCCCGCACCAGTTCAGTCAGCGGCACCACGTGGGCGATCCGGTGCTGGAGCGTCCCTGCCGACAGAGCGGCGGTGATGTCCGCGATGGCGTGCTGTTTGGCAGATTCCGGCATGGAGTACACGATCACCAGGCGCAAGGTGAGGTCCATGTACATCATGCGGAAGAACGGCAGTTGTGGTTCGCGCACCTGCATGGATGCGTAGGTCGCGATCGTGCCGCTGGTGCGGATGCACTGCAGCACTTCCGGAAGATTGGCACCGAATTCGACGTCTATGACGCGGTCCACCGGCTGACCGCCGTTCAGCGCTTTGACGCGCTCACCCCAGCCGGCTTCGCGATGATTGCATACCGCATCGGCACCGACCGATCGACACAGTGCGTCGTCGGTCGGATTGCTCGCGGTCGCAATGACCCGCGCGCCGGCGGCCTTGGCCCATTGGATGGCGTAATAGCCGACCCGACCCGCGCCGCCGGTGACCAGCACCGTCTGTCCATCGACCGGCCCATCTGCAAATACGCAGCGATGCGCCGTCATCACTGGTATGCCGATGCAGGCGCCCACTTCGAACGACGTGTTGTCCGGCAGGTGTGCGGCGCGCGCCGCGTCGAGCGCGACAAACTGCGCAGCAGTGCCGAAGCGCCGTCCATGCTGCGCCTGATAAACCCACACACGCTCGCCGACGCGTGACGGTGATACGCCCGCGCCCACAGCCTCGATGATGCCCGCACCGTCACTGTTGGGTATCACGCAGCCCTGATCGAGCAATCCCGGTGCGGAGCCGGCCCGCTTCTTGACATCGGAGGGATTCACTCCGCTCGTGTGCAGGCGCACGAGCACCTCACCCGGACCTGCACTCGGTTTGGGCTGCTCGCCAATGACGAGAACGTCCCGGGCGGGACCAAAAGATTCAAACCATGCGGCTTTCATGAGACTCCGATGCAAGGGTGTGCGTCAGTCGAAATTGATGGACAGCGACTCGGTATGGCCATCGACGGCAATGGACTGGCCCGAAATCACGGCGCCCTGCTCTGAAGCCAGAAACAGGGCCATGTTGGCAACATCATCCGCCGAAACGAACAATCGCATCGAGGCTTGTTTCAGGTAGACGTCGCGGATCTCTTGCGGCGTGCGGCCCCGTTTGAGGGCATCCCGTTCGATCACCCCGTCGATGCGGGGCCCCTTGACGCAGCCGGGACAGATCGCATTGACCCGGATGCCGTCGGGGCCGAGTTCCATGGCGAGCGTTTTGGTGAAGCCGATGATGGCCCATTTGCTGGCCGCGTAGGGGCTGCGCATGGGCACGCCAAACAGCGCCGCGTTGGAGGCAATGCTGATGATCGAGCCGCCGCCGGCGGCGCGCAGCATCGGCACTGCGCGGCGTGCGCAGAAAAACTGGCCATTGAGATCGACCGCGATGGTGCGCTCCCAATCCTCGGTCGAAATCTCCTCCACCGGAGCATTTGGACCTGAGATGCCCGCGTTGTTGATGAGCACGTCCAGACGACCGTAGCGGCGCGCCACCTCATCGAACATCGCGTCTACTTGCACCGGGCGGGACACGTCCGTGCAACTGGCGCTCGCGTCGGGGTGGTCGGCCGAGAACTGCGCGACCGCTGCAGGATCGGCATCACCGATGTGGACACGATACCCCGCCGCGAGGAAGCGTTGCGCCATGGTTCGGCCGATGCCCGTAGCGCCTCCCGAGATCACGACCACCGGGCCCAAACTGCTCATGGGTGACAGCCTCGATGAGTTTTTTTCATGTTTTGTGCCTGCCTTTGCTTGTCATGCTATCGGATCCAGACTTTAGATTAAACCGAACATTAGTCCTATGAAAGGCAGCCGGCAAACGAGGATTTCTCTCTCATGCATGAAAAATACTTGTCCTGAAACGACTTTCTCTACACTCTTGGCGGACACGCCCGTTCTGCCCGGAGGCGGGCGCGATCGAGGCAGCTCACCCTTTGGCCAGCATGTATAGACGACTACCATCGCGGAATGCCCTGCGTACGTTCGAGGCGGCCGCCCGCCACGGCAGTTTCGAGGCAGCTGCACAGGAACGGAATTATGTGTCTCGCATTCGGCGGTCAGTCATCAGATCAAACTCCTCGAGACTGAATTGCGGATCGAGGTGTTCATCCGCAAGCCGCGATCCGTGGAACTCACCCGCGCGGTTGTTGGCCGAGGTGCAGGCGGATCCCACCCTACCACCCCGGCAGGGATGACACTTCGCGGGAGTCGTGATGCAAGCGCTGGCCTTGTCTCGAGTTGTCATGCGTTCCGGGGGTACGACACGGCGAACCCGGTCGTGGAAGTTGTCGGTTCCCCTGCTGATCCTGTTCATGTCAGGGTGTGCAAACCAAGCGGCCGCCCCGGCCAGTGGATCCGTCGAGGTGCCCACAGCCGAGGCGACGACGATCAACTCAGTCAGTGTCTCATACGATACCTATTCCGTGGGCGACCTGACTGCAGTCCGACCCGGCTCCACGCGCGCCGCATTGCTGCTGCTCGGTGGCGGCGATTGGCCGGTCGAAGCCTTCCGTTGGTTCATGGGTGCTGCAGGCCACGGGCACATTGTGATTCTGCGAGCCGCGGGTAACGAGGACCTGCAAGATGAGATCTGGCGTGACATCGGTGGCGCCGCATCATTGCACACCATCGTGTTCCGCGATCGCAGCGGGGCCGATGCGCCCGAGGTCGCGGCGATATTGGCAAAAGCCGATGGCATCTTCCTCGGTGGCGGCGATCAGTCGAAGTACGTCAATTTCTGGAAAGGAACGGCGGTACAGCGCGCGATCGATGCGCACGTCCGCGCGGGCAAGCCGCTAGGCGGCACGAGTGCGGGGCTCGCTGTGCTCGGTGCCTATGGCTATGGAGCCATGGACGGTGACAGCATGGACTCGCCACGCGCCTTGGCCGACCCGCTGCGCACTGGACTCACGCTGGTAGGGGATTTCCTGCACGTACCAGGACTGGAGCGGGTCTTCACCGACAGTCATTTCGCGCAACGCCAGCGGCAGGGACGCCTTATCGCCTTCCTCGCGCGTCTGGCGCATGACGAGGGTGCGGCCGCGGCAAGTGTGATCGGCATCGGAGTCGATGAAGAAAGTGCCCTGTGTCTCGAGCCCAATGGCGAGGGCCGCGTTTACACTCGCAACGGGGGCCGTGTTTGGCTCGTCGAGCCAACGCGACCGGCCGAGCCTTTACGGCCTGGGGTACCGCTGCGGCAGTTGGCGATCCGCATGACTGGTGCCGGCACGGCAAGCCGAGTGTGGCGGCGTGTGCTTACCGATGGATCGACACACTGGGAGGTGGAAGCCCCTGTTTTCGTGCGTGATTACGACGCGGTCGATGGTGTCCTGCGCGAGCGCCCGTTGACCCCTCCCCAGGCCCGATAGACGACTGATAGGCTGTCTCGGGTATGGCGTGAGCACGGTCCGCACTTGCATGCGTGAGTCGTTTTGGTCACCTTAGCCGGATCGACACCCAGAGGCGCCAGCATGTCGCAACCGACCGACCCCCGTCTTGCCAACCGCATCCTGATCGGCCTGGCCCTCGGAGCCGTTGCAGGCGTGATCGTGCTGGCTCTCGGCAGCGCCATGCCGCAGTTGCTTGACGCTGCGCGCTGGTTCGCCGCCAATGTATGCGACCCGCTCGGCCAGATCTTTCTGCGAATGCTGTTCTTCGTGGTCGTACCCCTGGTGTTTGCCTCGCTGGCCGGCGGCGTGCTGCAACTGGGCGATGTCTCGCGCCTCGGTCCGTTAGCCGTGCGGACTTTCACGCTGTTTGCCGTGAACATGTCAATCGCCGTGATCCTCGGTCTCCTCATGATGAACACATTGCAACCAGGCAAGCGCATCGACGCCGAAACGTCGGCCCGTCTGGTGGAGCAGTACAGTGGTGACGCTCAGAAACACGTAGAGACCAGCGCCGAGCGTAAGCCAATGACTCCAGCGGCGGTGGTGGACATGTTCATGCCGCGCAACCTGTTCGGCGCGTTCGTCGGCAATCAGCGCAACATGCTGGGCGATGTGTTGCCGCTCATCGTCTTCGCGATTCTGCTGGGTGCAGCCGGTTTGAGTCTGCCAAACGAGCGCAGACATCGACTGCAGCAGGGACTGGAAACGATCTCGGATCTCATGACGGGCATCGTCCACTTTGCATTGAAGCTGGCGCCATACGCCGTGCCCGCAATGATATTCAGCGTCATCGTCAAAGTGGGCGTCGACATTCTGATCGCGCTGAGCCTGTTCGTCGTGGGTGTTGCCGCCATGTTGCTCCTGCACCTCTTCGGCACCATGTCGGTGTGGCTCAAATATCTTGCTGGCCGCAATCCACTGCAGTTCTTCCGCGAGATCAAGGACGTGTTGATCACTGCGTTCTCGACGAGTTCGAGCAGCGCCACGCTGCCCGCCGCGCTCGCCGCGACCACGGAGAGGCTTGGGGTATCTCCCTCGACGGCCGGCTTCGTGCTCCCGCTCGGCACCACCATGAACATGGCCGGCACCGCGCTCTACGAGGGATGCGTAGTCCTATTCGTGGCGCAGGTGTTCGGCGTACCTCTCGACCTGGCCCAACAGGCGACGCTGGTGTGCCTTGCCGTGCTGAGTGCGGTCGCGGTTGCAGCCATCCCCGGCGGATCCTTGCCGCTGATCGCGGGCCTGCTGGTCACCTTCGGCATACCGCCCGAGGGGATCGGCATCATTCTGGGCGTCGACCGAATACTCGACATGACACGCACGGTCACCAACGTCGGTGCCGACATGGTCACGACGGTGGTCGTGGACGCGCAGCAACGCAAGGACGCGAACGGGGCATGAAGGGCAACGCGGCCAGCGCGAGCAGGGTGCCGAGACCTGCCAGCGCCATGTCCTTCTGGGAATCCCATTCATCGCCTTGCGTACCCAGGTACGCGGTTCCGAGATCACCGCCGAATGCGGTGGCGGCCGCCCATTCGACCAATTCGTAGATGACCGCATGTGAGAGCAGGAACAGCGCTGGCATCAGGTAGCGCCAGATGCGCTGAGGCTGGGCCCGCGCGGCGAACAACTCCCATGTGGCTGGGAACACCAGTAGTCCGTAGGCGAAGTGCACGAACCGGTCGTAGTGATTGCGCGCGCCTGACGGGACGTACTCGACACCGGTCCAATGCTGCAGCCATGCCTGCCACGGCACCTCGCTGTAGGTGTAATGGGCGCCGATCTCATGCAACACGAAAAACGCGAATAGACACGTGTATGCAAAATCAGAGAAGCGCAGGCTGCGGTAGGTGAGGGCGAGCAGCGGCACGGCAATCAACACGATCAGGTTCTCGAGCAGCCAGTCCTGCCGGTAGACCGGCGCCCAAGCGAGCGTCAGCCAGATCACGGCGAAGATCAGTAGTAGCAGAGCCGGGTAGCGATCGCTGTGCCGTGGCAGTTCCATGGTCGCGAAAATGCCTTTTCGATCGCCTCCCGCGCTTACGCATTTTCCGAGAGGCCGCACGTAGGAATCGGCTCATGGCGGTGGGTAAGCTGGCAGGCCTCCCAAGACGGAAATCGAGTGAGATCGACATGGACGCTTTACGCAATATTTTGGTGCTGATGGAGCCCTCGCAGGAGGTCCAGCCCGCCTTCACTGCCGCCCTGCATCTTGCTGAGAAATTCGGGGCCCGGCTGCATCTGTTCATGTCGGACTACCGTGAACTCAACGCTGCCTTTTTCGAGATGCCGAGCCAGATCATGGCCGACTATCAGGAATCTTTGCTGCGCGCCCATCGGGAGGTGCTGGACCGGCATGTCCAGCGAGCCGCTGCTGCGGGTGTCACCGCCACCGCTACGGCCGTCTGGGGCTCGCCTTTTCATGAACTCGCGCTGGAATCGATTCAGACGCAGCGCCCCGATCTGGTGGTCAAGCACAGTGTCCATCACCACCGCATCGAGCGCACGCTGTTCACCGGGTCCGACTGGCATTTGATTCGCGACTGTCCTGTGCCGCTGCTGCTGGTCAAGGATCCCACGCGACTGAGGCATCCCCGGACGCTCGTGTGTGTCGACCCGCAGCACCTGCATGACAAGCCGGCCAGTCTCGACCGGCAACTGTTACGTACGGCAGTCATGTTGCGCGAGCGACTCGGCGGTGAGGTCCATGCACTGCACGTATTCGCGCTGCCCCATCCTGTCGCGGTGATCGGTGATGCTTACATCGCCGCGGCCGCTACCATTCCGGACGAGAATACCCTCGCCACTGCCAATCAGGCCGTGCGGGAGTTGTTATCGGCCTTTCCGGCGGTGACGCCCAACGCCCGCTTGCGGGTTGGGATCCCGGCTCAGGAGATCATCGGCGAGGCGGGCGCTTTGGAAGCCGATCTGGTGGTGATGGGCGCTATCTCCCGCTCGCGGTTGGAGCGCTGGTTCATTGGTAACACGGCCGAAGCAGCGTTGGATCGGCTGGCGTGTAACGTGCTCATCGAGAAGCCCCGCCCGCGTTGATGCGTGCCAACACGGGCAGCACTATGTCTGCAGCGGTGGTGTCGACGCTAATGACGTGGGCCGCTTCGCTGGGAGTCAACGATTCCCAATAATTTGACTGGCGATCGACCAGTTCGACGGTGGCTTCCGAGGCGTCATTGCCCGCTGCAACCCGCGTGGCGATTCGCTCTCGGAGCACTCGCTGTGGCGCGGTGCAATGGATGAGTTGTACCTGCGCATCGTTATCGAGTCCGATACTCATGAGTAAATCACGTTCGGTGCGACGCAGGCAGGCCGCATCCACAACCACATTTTCGCCGGCGTGCAGTGCGGCGTGGGCGCACTCGGCCAGACGTTGATAGGTCTGGGTATTGAAGGACAGCGTGTAGATACCGCCATCGGGCGGCGAGTCGGAGCTGGCCAGCGCGGCGAGACCAGCCAGCCGTTTGCGTTCTACGTCCGAGCGGATATGCAGGCAGTGCAATTGCGCTGCCAGACGTCGGGCCAAGAACGTTTTCCCGGATCCCGACATGCCGCACATGATCAGCAGCAGCGGCCGCGGGCCCAACTGCTGGCAGCGCCGCAGCGCCCAGTGTGCGTAGCGCTGTGCCTGCTGCGTCAGGCTGGGAGCACTCGAGTCAGTCGCCCCGGCTTGCTGAGCCGCCCGCAGCGCGCAGACTTTGCTGCGCACTATCGCGCGCCCCGTCTCATAAAATCGTAACAACTCCAACCCAAGGTAATCGCCGGTGGTGGCACACCACGCATCGAGTAGTGCGTGGCGCAGATTGGGCTGATCGTGTACCGCCAAGTCCATGGTCAGAAAGGCGAGGTCGTTGATGATGTCTATGCGACGCAGGCGTGGATCGAAGTCGATGCAATCGAACGGCGTCAAGTGGCCGTTCCAACGCGCGATGTTGCCGCAATGCAGATCGCCATGGCAGTCGCGTGTCCAGCCGTCGACACGACGTCGCTCCAGGCGGGTTGCGAGGTCGATCACGGCGTGCCGCGACCAGTGCGTGAGGCGGCTGATGGTGTCCGTCCAACCGGTCCGGTCGACGGTCAAGTCGGCAAGTTCGGCCAGGTTGTCGGCGAACACCGCTGCGATCTGGCGCGCGGTGGCGCAACCTGCCTCTACAGGAATCGGGTCGGCGGCGGCATGAAAGCGTCCCACGGTCTCGCCGAGGCCCCGCAGGGTTTCCACCTCGAGGGCGTTACATGACAGCAATACGTCGAGTTCCTGTCCGGCATCGAACTGGCGCATCTGCACTGCATATTCAATCGTGTCCGCGGGTGGTCCTTGACCGGCCTCCATTGGTACCACGCGCGCGCTGCCGGCTGGGCCGTGGATCGCAACGGTACCCAGGTAGAGTTCGGAAGCCATCCGACGGTTCAGGCGGATCTCCTCCTCGCAGCAGTGGCGACGTGCCGCCAGCGTCGAGTAGTCAAGGAACGGCAGGGCGACGGCCTTTTTGACCTTGTAGGCATAGACGCCCGTCAGCAGCACCCACGAGATGTGTGTCTCGATGACGCGGATCGGCTCAGTCACGGGGTGCGGGTAGGCCCCCGCGAGCAGCAGTCCGGCGGGCAGTCCCGGATGGCCCGGAGCACAGCGGGCCGTCTCCCCAAGAATCGGCGCTTGAGTCATGCTCGGCACAGTGTACCCTTGACCGACACATGGGTAAGCCCTGCGAGCAATACCTATGGTTTGCCGCCGGTATAGCTCGACAATGGAGTCGCCAACACTGTCGTGTCATCAGAGGAACAACAGCCGTGACCATTCCAGTTCAGATCACCTTCAGGCACATGGAAACCTCTCCCGCGGTCGAGACCCGGGTTCGCGAGCTGGTCGATCATCTTGCGCACCTGAGCGATCGCATTCAGTCCTGTCGCATCGTCATCGACTCGCCACACCAGCACCACCAGCACGGCGGCGTGTTCCGGGTAAAACTGCAGCTCAGCATGCCGGGTGACGATGTCGTGGTAGACATGGAGCGGCCGCAACGCGGGGATCATGACGACGTATACGTCGTGTTGCGGGATGCCTTCGATGCGGCGAAGCGACAGGTTCAGCACCGCATGGCCAGCCTGCGCGGCGAAGACAAGCGGCGCGAGAAAGCGGTGTAAGGTCGAGTCGAACATAGCCCTCATGACCCGTCCGCCCCAGTTGCCTCGACTTTGTTCGATCCCGTTCACCCGATGACCACGTCTGAGGTACTGCTATTTGCGCCTGCGGCGAGTGCTGAATTCGGTCAACGGGTGGCCCGGCAGATGGGTTGCACGCTCGCTCCGCTCGAGGAGCGCGAATACGAGGGTGGCGAGCACAAGGTACGACCCCTCGTAGGCGTGCGCGGTCGTCACGTGTTTGTGATCCAAAGCCTCAGTGGCGACGATACGGCCAGCGCCAATGACCGGCTGTGTCGCATGCTGTTTCTGATCGCTGCACTCAAGGATAGCGGGGCCGCCCGCGTCAGCGCCTGCACACCCTACCTGTGCTATGGACGTAAGGATCGCCGCACCAAAGAGCGGGATCCGGTCATGTCGCGCTATGTCGCGCAGTTGTTCGAGGCTATCGGCACGGACCACGTGCTCGCGCTCGATGCGCACAACGTCGCAGCGTTCGAGAACGCATTCCGTTGCCCGGTCGATCATCTCGAGGCTGCGCCGATGTTCGCTGATCAGATCGCGCGCGAGGCGGGTGACGCGCCACTGACCATCGTCTCGCCGGATTTCGGGGGCGCCAAACGGGCACAGCGACTGCAGGAGCTGCTGGCGGTGCGGACTGGTCGTTCCGTCGAGTTCGCGGTACACGAAAAGCGTCGCAGCGATGGTGTCGTCAGCGGCGACCTGCTGATGGGCCCCGTACAGAATCGACACGTGGTGATCGTCGACGACCTGATCGCCGCAGGGGACACCATCCTGCGTGCAGTACAAGCCTGTCGTGCCGCTGGTGCGCGCCGCGTCGATGCCTGCGCGACCCACGGCGTGTTCACACCTGAGTCGTCACGCCTGCTCGGGCCGGGCGGTCCGGATCGGCTGTATGTGTCGGACTCGATTCTGCCCACCCGCCTCGTGGCAGGCGAGGGCCAGCGCGCACCGGTGGTGGTGCCCGTCTCACAGTTGTTCGCCGCAGCAATCGATCGTCTGGCCCATGGCGGCTCGGTGACCGCATTGCGGGAGATGGAGCCACGGCGCCGCTAAGATGGCGAGCGATGGCGGAGACAGAGATCAAGCGCGCGCCAGCGCGATCGCCTGCAGGGCATCGCTCACATAGGAGCCGGCCCGATCGCGCCACTGCTGCGGTGTACCGCCGTCCGGCTCGTCAACGCGCCAAGCGTAGAGTTTTGCACGCGTGGCAGCCCGGTGACTCGTATAGAAAAAAAGCAGGCCGTGCGGTACCGGATCGTTGAGAAGCTGCAGACAACGGTTACGGATCCGGATGCCTGCTTCCGCTTGATTTATACGCGCGCATTCCAAGGTCAGGAAAGACAATTCCTCCGCACGATCCATGACTCGCAGGTTCCGGTCGAAAGTCAGGCAGTCGATCACCGCAGGTGGATCGCACAGCAGAATGTGTTCGGGCCGCAGGTCGCCGTGGCCCTCGACGATGCAACCTGCCTGCGCGCGCTGACGCACCGGAGCATCGGCTTCATCCAGCCAGACGAGTTGCGCCGCCGCCAGTGCTCTGGCGCCGTCGATGCCGTAGCCCTCCAGAACGAGCGCATTGGCCTGCACTTGGTTACGCAGACGTTGCGCGAACAGGGTGTCGTCCCTGAGCGCCGGCGCGGTGCTTTGGTAGAACGTCGCGAGGTGACGGGCGACGGTCGTCAACTGCTCATCCGTCACCGCTCCCGCGAGGAGTCGCTCATCGAGAAACTGCTGGCGATCGAGTCGCCGCATCTGCACCAACCACTCGATGAGTTCGCCGGCGCCACCAATGGCACATCGGCCGGATGCGTCGCGGGTCAGCGGCACCGTGGCCAGATAGACGTCGGGTGCAAGCCGGCGGTTGAGCGTGACCTCAGCGATGGAGTCCAGCCGGCGCGCTTCCAGACTACGGCAATCCATGGTCTCCCGTTGCAGTGGTTTGCGCAGTTTGTAGGCGAGGTCGCCCAGCAGGAAGACCCACGCAAAATGAGTCTCGATGACTTGGTCCTGCGGGCCGCACAGTCCGCGCAGATACGCGGCTGCCACATCGGTGCTGCTCGCCTGCTCGCTGCTGATTGGCTCGTGCATCGCGGATCAGCATAACACTAGGTACTAGCGCGAATGACTACCGGCGCGCGGCGCGGGAAGATGAGTCCTGCACATACGCAGGAGCGCTGTGGTGTACGGTTTTCTTGATCGCACCGACGCAGGTGAGGCGCTGGCACGGGCGCTGCTGCACTACCGCGGCAGACCTGATGTCATCGTGCTTGGGTTGGCGCGCGGAGGGGTGCCGGTTGCCTTTGAGGTTGCCAGTAAACTGCAACTGCCACTCGATGTCATGGTGGTTCGCAAGCTGGGGTTACCGGTCCAGCCAGAGGTCGCGATGGGCGCGCTGGCGAGCGGCGGCGGCAGGGTGCTGAACGAGGACGTGCTGCGCTACCTGCCTGACCGCGAGACCGTGCTGCACTTGGTACAGGAGCGGGAGTTTCTGGAACTGACTCGCCGCGAACACAGCTATCGGGGTGGCCGCGGAGCATTGCAGCTGAGCGGGTTGACCGTGATTTTGGTGGATGACGGGCTGGCGACGGGTGCAACCATGGCGGCTGCGGTGCAGTCGGCTCGCTATTTGGGCGCACGTCGTGTCGTGGTCGCCGTTCCGGTTGCGTCCGCCGCAGCGCGCGCCCGCATCACGCAAATCGCCGACGAGATGCTCTGCCTGCAGACGCCGACAGGGTTCAGTGCGGTCGGTGAATGGTATCGTCAGTTCGGTCAGGTCGACGACGACACGGTGACCGATTTGCTGTCGCAGGTTCAGGGCGGCGTGCAAGTTGCGAGCGCCCCTGTCACCGTCGCACAGGCGTCGTGATAACCTGCGCCGGACGCATTGGCGCAGGATGGCTTTGTGATGGCTGAACAGCGACCGGCTGTGCTGAAGATCGACGCTGCTTTCGGCAGCGAGGAACCACTGGCACTGGATCCCGCGCGTCTCGCGCCCGGCAGCGTCATGCCGCAGCAATTCATCCGCAATCTTTATGCCGACGGAACATCCCGTTTCTTCTCGGGCATCTGGCGCAGCGGGGTCGGCGCCTGGCGCGTCAGCTATACCGAGCACGAGATGTGCGTCATGACGGCCGGTCGGGTGCGGATCACGGACGACGGCGGTCGGGTCTGCACGTTCGGGCCGGGTGACTGTTTTGTCATGCCGGCGGGGTTTCAGGGACTATGGGAAGTGTTGGAGCCCGCCGAAAAGTTTTACGCCATCTACGAGCCCCCCGCCGGTTCCTGATCTAGACCGGCCCCCGCGTGACGGGGATGGGACGGTTGCCCGGGGCACGCTACCCAATCGGCTGACGCTCGAGTCTGTACCGTAGAGGTGCAGACCGACCCCCGCCTTGCGCCAGTTAAGTGCGTAGAACCGGCCGAACAGCCCCTGGATCCGCGTTTTTCGGGTGGCATGGATCATGCAAATGGCTCGTCGTGGGGCATTTGCCAACAAATTGGGCGGTGCCGCGGTATTGGGGGTGTGTTGTGTCTGGTACGCTTGCGCGCAACATGCCGACAGTTTGTTGTTTTTTAGATACATGAGGTAAACCATGAAGTTGCACCACGGCTTGGCCGCACTCGCGATGACCCTGTCTGCAGCCGTTGCTCAAGCAGACATCACGTCCACCGTGGCGGTCGCAAGCGACTATGACTTTCGCGGCATCACGCAGACGGCCGGCGATCCCGGGTTCTCAGCCACGCTCGACTATGTTCATGAGAGCGGCTTTCACGCCAACGCCTGGGTGGGTAACGTCGATTTCGGCGACTGCTGCGATGAGAACTTCGAACTCGACCTGATCGCTGGCTATGGTGGCGGCGAGACCTATCCGTGGGATATCGGCATCGTCTACTACACCTACCCGGGTGCCAAGGGCATCGATTTTCCCGAGGTCTATGCGAGCCTCGGCTACAAATGGTTGCAAGGCAAGATATCGTATTCGAACGATTTCGGTAATTCAGGCGACGACGGCTTCTACTACGAAGCCAACGCCAACTTCTCACTACCGAAGGGTGTGGGGCTGAACCTGCATGTGGGCCACAGCGATGGCGGGTACTGGGATAACGTCGGCGGTGGCTACACGGACTACGCAGTGGGTCTCGGCTACACCGTGGGCCACTTCAACCTCGGCGTGAAGTACATCGACGGCAGCGATTTCAAACCGGGCAACAACACCCCGGGCGATGTCGGCAGCAGCGATTCGAAGGTGGTCTTCAGCGTCGCGACGACCTTCCCCTGGACCAAGGGCGAGGAATGATGCGCGCAGCCTGACGCCAGGCTGTCCGACCAAATAGAAATGCCCGGCCCGCGCAAGCGGACCGGGCATTTTCTTTGGCGCGTGTGCCGCGCCACGAGCAATCGAGCGCGGCGGGCTCAAGCCGCCTCTTTTAGTACCTCGGCGAACTTGCCGAACAACTCGTCGATGTGCGACCGCTCGATGATGAGCGGTGGCGAGAAGGCGATGATGTCGCCGGTCACACGCACCAGGATGCCCTTCTCAAATGCGCGTACGAAGACATCAAAACCGCGCGCGCCCGGTTTACCCGGGATCGGATCCAGTTCGCAGGCACCGATCAGGCCCATGTTGCGCAGGTCGATGACATGCGGCAGGCCCTTCAGCGAGTGCACGCCGTCCGCCCAGGCATCTGCCATCGAGGCTGCCCGCTCGAACAGTCCCTCGGTCTGGTAGATCCTCTGCGTTGCGATCCCCGCTGCACAGGCAACCGGATGCGCGGAATAGGTGTAGCCATGGAACAGTTCAATGGCGTTATCGGGACCCGCCATGAAGGTGTCGTATATTTCCTTGGTTGCGGCTACGGCACCCATGGGTACTGCACCATTCGTGAGGCCTTTGGCCATGGTGATCATGTCCGGCTTGACGCCGAAATAATCGGCGGCGAAGGGGGAGCCCAGTCGACCAAAGCCCGTGATCACCTCATCGAAGATCAGCAGGATGCCATGCTTGGTGCAGATCTCGCGCAGCTTCTGCAGATAACCCTTGGGTGGCAGCAGCACGCCGGTCGATCCAGCCACCGGCTCCACGATGACTGCAGCGATGTTGCTGGCATCGTGCAATGCGACGATGCGCTCCAAGTCATCGGCCAAGTGTGCGCCCCACTGTGGCTGTCCACGTGAGTAGGCGTTCTGCTTGAGGTCGTGGGTGTGCGGCAAATGATCGACGCCCGGCAGCATCGACCCGAACCATTTCCGGTTGTTGACCATGCCGCCGACCGAGATGCCGCCGAAGCCTACGCCATGGTAGCCGCGCTCACGACCGATGAAACGGGTACGGGTGCCATCGCCACGCGCTCGGTGATAGGCCAGCGCGATCTTGAGTGCGGTGTCCACCGACTCCGAGCCTGAGTTGGTGAAGAACACATGATCGATGCCCTTGGGCAACCAATCGACTACTCGGTTCGCCAGTTCGAACGCGGTGGGGTGTCCCATTTGGAACGGCGGTGCGTACTCCATTTCCGCAATCTGCTGGCTGACCGCCTGAGCGATTTCCTTACGGCCGTGACCCGCGTTGACGCACCACAGGCCTGCCACGCCATCCAGAATCTTGCGTCCATCCGGCGTCCAGTAGTGCATTCCTTCGGCACGCGACAGCAGCCGCGGCTTTGACTTGAACTGCCGGTTTGCCGTGAAGGGCATCCAGAAGGCTTCCAGATCGGCGCGGTCAAAGGTGGGCTGGGCAGACATGATGAATACCTGAGACGGTTGGAGGTGGCCCACAATGATAAGAAAAATTGACAGTTAGCTCAATTCAGCATGAAATTTCTGTCAGATCCCATCTCACTGTGCAGGATATTTAACACCTGTGACCGATGCAGTCATTGACGTGGGCGCGCACTTGCGCGCGGTCCGCACCATGTATGGTCTCTCCCAGCGCGAGTTGGCCAAACGGGCCGGCGTCACCAACGGGCTCATCTCACTGATCGAGCAGAATCGGGTCAGCCCCTCGGTCAGTTCCCTTAAGAAGGTGCTCGACGGCATCCCAATGACCCTTGCCGAGTTTTTTACACTCGACTTGGGCGCAAGTCCCCAGGTCTTTTATCGTCAGGACGAACTCGTCGATATCGGCGACGACAACGTGGCGATGCTGCTGGTGGCGGCGCGGCGTCTCAATCGCTCGATGTCGGTGCTGCACGAGCGCTACGAACCGGGTGCCGACACGGGTACTGACATGTTGCGCCATGCGGGTGAGGAAGGCGGCGTGGTGGTCAGCGGACGCATCGAACTCACGATCGGTGCCGAAACGCGCGTGCTGGAACCCGGCGATGCGTATTACTTCAGTTGCGCCGTGCCCCATCGTTTCCGCAATGTGGGCACCGAGATCTGCGAGATCGTATCGGCGACCTCACCACCGAATTTCTGACTCTGCCGGACTGGGCGGACGAGGCGACTGCATGTTTTGCGAATCTGATTTCCGATGAGCGAATACCACAACGTCATCTGGTCTGAACTTGAACCGGGCGCCACCGTGTCGCTCGCGCGCGTGCTCACTCAGGCTGAAGTGGAGACGCTGATCCTGTTCAGCGGCGACACCATGCCAGCGCGTCGGCCAGCCACGCCTGAGTCGGCGCCTCCCAGCGTCGAAGCCGCTGCGCTGGAAGTCATCGTGACGGGACTACTCGAGCGTCGTCTGCCCGGTCCCGGCACACGGATCGTCGCCCAGCACTTGCAGTTCGACGGTCGCGTACGTGCCGGTGAGCCACTGGTCGCGACAGTCACGCTCCGACAGAAGCTCGAGCGGGAACACCGCGCGATCTTCGACTGTGAGGTGCTGGCCGGCGGGCAACAGATCCTCTGGGGCGTCGTTGAGGTCGTAGCGCCGACTGAACGGCAGAGCGGCTCCGATGCTGCCGCGCAGGGGATCATTCCTCACCGCAACGGAGTCTTCGATCGCCTCCTGCAGCGTGGTCAGTCGCTGGAAGCGGTCACTTGTGCTGTGGTGCACCCTTGCGATGAACCCGCTCTGCTCGGTGCGTTGGAATCGGCGAGACTCGGCCTGATCGTACCGGTGCTGGTGGGTCCGGCGGCACGGATCCGCAGTGTTGCTGCAGCCTGCAGCGCGGATATCACGGCTCTGCGCATCGTGGATACCGAGCACAGCCATGCCTCGGCTGGTGCGGCCGTAGCACTGGCGCGCAGCGGTGAGGTCGACACGCTCATGAAAGGCAGTCTGCATACGGACGAACTGATGGGCGCGGTCGTGGCTGCGAAGGATGGACTGCGCACCGAGCGCCGCGTGAGTCATGTGTTCGTCATGGACGTACCGGCATACGACCGCATGCTGCTGGTGACCGACGCCGCCATCAACATCTCACCGACGCTGGCGGAGAAAGCCGATATCGCGCGCAATGCGATCGAATTGGCCACCGCCCTCGGTGTCGATACACCCAAGGTTGCGATTCTCTCGGCGGTGGAGACGGTCAATCCGGACATCCGTTCGACGCTGGATGCGGCTGCGCTGTGCAAGATGGCGGATCGCGGTCAGATCCGCGGCGGCCTGCTGGACGGGCCCCTTGCGTTCGACAACGCCATCAGCGATGTCGCTGCGCGTGCCAAGGACATACGCTCGCCGGTAGCCGGGCGCGCCGACATCCTGCTGGTGCCTGATATCGAGTCCGGCAACATGCTGGCCAAGCAGTTGCTGTATTTCGCCGGCGCTGACAGTGCAGGCATCGTGCTCGGGGCGCGAGTGCCGATCGTACTCACCAGCCGGGCCGACAACGTGCGGATGCGAGTCGGTTCGGCGGCAATCGCCAAACTGCTGGTGCATGCCCGTCGCGCGGCGCCGCCGCCGCGGCAGTCGTGACAGCGGCAGACACGATACTGGTTCTGAACGCGGGCTCGTCGAGCCTCAAGTTTTCAGTATTCACGGTCGGCGCTGACGCTGAACTACAGTGCTCTCTGCATGGTCAAGTGGCCGGGCTCCTGTCATCGCCGACCATCGCTGTCAAACGAGGCGGCGAGACCATACTCCAGCGGACGCTTGCAGATGGCGATATCTCTCATGCGCAGGCTGCCGACGCGGTGCTGGACGTGCTGCAGCATGAAATGGCAGATCGGCGTTACCTTGGTATCGGCCATCGCGTGGTGCATGGCGGGGCGCGATTTTCCGCACCGACGCGCGTCGATGCGCGCGTGCTCGAGGAGCTTGCCGCCTGCGTACCTCTGGCGCCCTTACACCAGCCTCATAATCTCGCTGCGATCCGTCTGCTGCAGGAGCGCTTGCCCGACGTGCCCGCCATCGCTTGTTTCGACACAGCGTTTCATCGCAGCGTGCCGGACATCGGACAACTGTACGCCTTGCCGCTACAACTCGCGGAGGCGGGCATCCGTCGTTACGGATTCCATGGGCTTTCATACGAATCGATTGCGCAGCGACTGCCCGCCATCGATGCACGCGCAGCCCGTGGCCGCACCGTCGTCTTCCATCTCGGTAACGGCTGCAGCATGTGTGCCATGGTCGGTGGACGCAGTGTCGCAACGACCATGGGATTCACGGCGCTCGAGGGGCTACCGATGGGTACGCGATCCGGCAGCGTCGATCCCGGGGTATTGCTCTATCTGATGCAGCAACTGCATTTCGACGCGGCTGCCATCGAGCGATTGCTCTATCACGAATCCGGTCTGCTCGGTCTGTCTGGCATCTCGAGCGACATGCGCGACTTGCTCGCGAGCGGCGCTCCTGCCGCCCGCCGGGCGATCGACGTCTTCGTGTACCGGGCTGGTCGTGAACTGGGTTCGCTGGTGGCTGCACTCGGTGGTATCGATGCCATGGTGTTCACGGCCGGGATCGGCGAGAACCAGGCCGAGATTCGTCGCCGCATCTGTGCCGAGGCGCGGTGGCTGGGCGTTGCGCTCGACGAGGAGGCTAACCGCGCCCACCGGACACACATCGGCACGGACACGAGTCAGGTGACGGTGCTCGTGGTGCCAACCCATGAAGAGGCGATGATCGCGCAGCACGTGGTGCGCGCGCTGCGCTGACTGACGGGTCTGTGACGGCGGGCGGCCCAGCCGCGCTTGCCGCAAAAATCGAAGCGCAAAAAAAAGAAGGGCCCCGTGGGGGCCCTTCTTCTAGCCAGCGGGCAATTCGCCCGAGGCTGAGCGCCTTACTTGATGCGCACTTCGACGCGACGCGACTCACGCTCGACGTCGCCACCGGTGGTCACCAGCGGCTTATCGAGGTCGAGGCGGTCCTCGGCGACACCGGCGGCAGCCAGAGCAGCCTTCACCGCCTTGGCGCGGTTCTTGGCAAGCTCCTGGTTCTTGGCCAGATCGCCTTCCGGCGAGTGATAGCCAGAGATCGACGCGCGGGCGCCGGCATTGGCCTGCAGGTACGCGACGACTTCAGCCAGCGCGGTGCTGGTATCCGCCGGAACGTCCGACTTGTTGACGTCGAAATAGACGTTGGCCGACGGGATCGCGGCCGGAGCCGGGGCTTCAGCGACCGGAGCCGGGGCTTCAGCAACCGGGGCCGGTGCGGGCTCGACAACCGGGGCCGGTGCGGGCTCGACAACCGGAGCCGGGGCTTCAACAGCGGCCGGTTCCTTATGCAGGCAGCGCGACAGACCCCACAGGGCCGCCAGACCGACCAGCAGCGGCAGCAGCCACTTCCAGATCGACGACTTCGGCTCCGGCGGCGGCGGCGTGTAGGCCGTGTGATGCTCGCGGGCCGGTGCATGCTGAGTCGGCGCGGCGAAGTAGGTCTCGAGGCGCGACAGCGGGCTCGGCAGCGCAGCAGCGTAGCTCGCCTTCTGACCAGTCAGCAGGCTGGCCAGCGAGGCGGCATTCAGGCCACCGCTCTTGACGGCCTTGCCGAGCACGCCGAGGAGCAGGGGCGCTGCGAAGTTCAGCATCGAGGTGGCCGACGACGACTTCACGCCAGCGTAGCCGCCGAGCGCATTGGCCAGCGTGCTGACGTTGTTGCCGAACAGCGAGCCGAGCAGCTTGCCGCCCAGGCCCATCATGGGCGAGGACGCAGCACCCGGGGAGAGCAGGCCCAGAACGTTGCCGAGCAGGCTGCCGTCGTTGGCCGGGTCAGAGACCAGACGGAACAGCGACGAAGCGAAATCGGCGTCACCGGCGCGATTCGCGACGCTGCCGAGCAGCACGGGCAACGCGGCGGTGAGGCCCTTGCTCGTGGCGGACTCGCTCTCACCGAGCAGGGAGGCGGCCTTACCGACGAGATCTGGCGTAGCCAGCGACATGACACTGTCGAGCAGAGAACCTGACATTGAGTAGCTCCTTAGTAAAAAAATAGAACGGCCGCAGCCTTTCTGAGTTGATGTGCAAACGGCAGTGACACGGCCCCCTTGATATTCCCAAGCTCAGGCTCGGGTCCCGTGTCCCGGCGGCGATTCTGTACTGAAATATCGACGGTGCCAACCGCTTGACATATCAAAATGGCTCCCGGTGAAAGATTGTTTTGCTTGGTGCTTATGTGAAAGTGTCTCGTTAGACTGACACTCTTAGGGTTCATGGCCAGAACGCATGCACCCAGTCCCACGATTCGCACAGGATTTTTCGATATGAAAGTAACGTTTGCCGCAACTCAGTTCGCCTGCAGCACGGATGCAGCAAGCAATCTCGACGCAGCGGAGCGCTTGGTTCGCACCGCGGCCGGCCGCGGTGCCCAGGTCATTCTTCTGCAGGAGCTGTTCGAGACTCCGTACTTCTGCAAGGATCATCTGGCGAGTCACTTCGATCTTGCGCGACCGATCGCCACCAGCCCGGTGGTCGAGCGATTCCAGCGACTCGCCCGAGAGCTCGACGTCGTACTGCCTCTCAGCGTGTTCGAGCGCGAGCACAACGCTTATTTCAACTCGCTGGTCATGATCGACGCGGATGGAGCCGCGCTCGGCGTGTATCGCAAGTCGCACATCCCGGAAGGCCCCGGCTATCACGAGAAGTATTACTTCTCCCCGGGCGACACCGGCTTCAAGGTCTGGCACACGCGCTACGGTACGCTCGGTGTCGGCATCTGCTGGGATCAGTGGTTTCCGGAGTCGGCACGCTGCATGGCGCTGCTCGGTGCCGACGTGCTGCTCTACCCGACCGCCATCGGTTCCGAACCGCACGATGCGAGCATCGATTCGCGCGATCATTGGCAGCGCTGCATGCAGGGACACGCCGCGGCGAACGTCATGCCGCTGATTGCATCCAACCGCATCGGTACCGAGATCGGTCAGAAGTACGAGATGACTTTTTACGGTTCGTCGTTCATCGCCGATCCGACCGGCGCCAAGGTGGTGGAGGCCGAACGCAGCGGTGAGTCCATCCTCACGGCGACGTTCGATCTCGATGCCTGTCGTGCGCAGCGTCATGCGTGGGGTGTGTTCCGCGACCGGCGGCCGGAACTGTACGGGCCGATCCTGACGCTGGATGGCAGCCACACGCGTTGAAGTGGCGGATGCCACAGCACGCCAACATCCACTTGCTGGCCCCCGCGCTGCAGGGGCCGCTCGCCTGCGTCGATCTCGAGACCACCGGGGGCCTTGCGGCCCAGCACCGCATCATCGAAGTCGGCATCGTGCTGCTCGATGGCGGACGAGTCGTCGAGGAATGGAGTTCGCTGGTCCAGCCGAGCGTGCGCATTCCGCCTGCCATCGCCGCATTCACCGGCATCGACGATGCCATGGTTGCCGAGGCGCCGCCCTTCGCAGCCATTGCGGCAGAGGTGCGCCATCGGCTTGAGGGGCGTCTGTTCATCGCGCACAACGCTCGCTTCGATTACGGATTCCTGCGCGCGGAGTTTCGGCTGTTGGGGCAGCGTTTACGGGCACCCGTGCTGTGCACGGTCAAGCTCTCACGTGGCTTGTTCCCGGAGCACAAGCGGCACAATCTGGATACGCTGATGGAGCGCTTCGGGCTCGACTGCACCGCGCGGCATCGAGCCCTCGGCGATGCTCGGGTGCTGCCCGCGTTGCTGGCGGCCATGCAAGACAGTCGCGGTCCAGAGCCGCTCGAGGCGGCTGTGCAAGAGGCGATGCGCGAGCCGCGTCTGCCGCCGCAATTGTCTCCTGAGTTGGTCGATGATCTGCCCGAGGCGCCCGGTGTCTACCTGTTCCATGGTGAGGGCGGTGCCCTGCTCTACGTAGGCAAGAGCCGCAACATCCGCAGCCGCGTGTTCGACCACTTTGCGGCCGCGCACCGTGACGGCAAGGAAATGCGCCTCGCGCGTCAGGTCCGCGATGTGAAATGGATCGAGACCGGCGGCGAGTTCGGTGCTCTGCTGCTCGAGTCGCGCTTGGTGAAGGAACTGGCGCCTGCGCACAATCGTCAACTGCGGTCGAGCGCCGATACCTGCGGCCTCGAACTCAAGCCCACCACCGAGGGCCTGCAGCCTGTCGTGGTTCCCCTCGATGCCGACAGCTTCGCCCCCGACCGCGCGGTCTACGGCCCGTTTCGTTCTCAGCGTGATGCGCGGCGGGCACTGGAAGGCAAGGCGCGTGAGGCGGGCCTGTGTCTCAAGGTGATTGGTTGCGAATCCGGTGAGGGGTCGTGCTTTGCCTTTCAACTGCGCAAGTGTCGCGGTGCCTGTGTGGGGCGTGAGCCTCGCGCGCTGCACGATGCGCGTCTGCAACTGGCGCTCGCCTCGCTGCGTTTGAAGGCATGGCCGTTTGTCGGCCCGGTCGGCATCCGCGAACCAGCGCCGGATCGCAGCGGCACGGTGATCCATGTCATCGACCGCTGGCAGCACCTGGGGTCGGCCCGTGATGCAAGGGAGATCGATGCCTTGCTCGCGACGGGGGGCGGGGGCGCATTCGACGCCGATGGCTACCGCATCGTCGCGCGTCACCTGCAACGGATCGATCCGCGCGAACTCATCGTGCTCGACGGTTCGCCCTCAGACCGCAGCAGACGCCTTGCATGAGCCAGAGCATCGACACAGTCGCTGCGGCCGCCGACGGGTTTGAGTTCTTCGCCGCCTGTCCCCGTGGCGTTGCCGATCTGCTCGCCGATGAGTTGCGTGACCTAGGCATTACCGTGGCGCGTGAGCATCCGGCAGGTGTGAGTTTTCGGGGGCCTCTGGCCCACGGCTATCTAGCCTGTCTGCATTCGCGCACTGCCAGTCGGGTGATTCTGACGCTAGCTGAGGTGAGCGCTGATTCAGCTGATGCGCTCTATGACGGCGTGCGCTCGTTGCCCTGGGAGAGCCACCTTGCTGCCGAGGGCACCCTGGCAGTCGACGTGGTGGGCGAGAGTCCTGCCTGGCTGCGTCACACGCAATTCGGCGCCCTCAAAGTGAAAGACGCCGTGGTCGACCGCTGCCGGGAAGTGCTGGGTGCCAGGCCTTCGGTGAATCTCGATGATCCCGACCTGCGCATCAGTGTGCGCTTTGCTCGCGAGCGCGCCAGCATTGGCATCGATCTCAGTGGTCAGCCGCTACATCGGCGCGGTTACCGCTCGCAGGGTGTGGAGGCGCCGCTCAAGGAGAATCTGGCTGCTGCCATTCTGATGCGCGCCGGCTGGCCAGCAATGGCAAGCGAGGGCGCTTTCTTCCTCGATCCGATGTGCGGCTCAGGCACCTTTGTCATCGAGGCTGCATTGATGGCGGCACGAATTGCGCCCGGGTCGTTACGTCGCCGTTTCGGCTTCGAACGCTGGTTGCGCCACGATGCAGCGCTTTGGCAATCGCTGTGTGCGGCGGGCGCCGAGCAGCGGGATATCGATTGCCTGGGCGCAGGACGGTTTGTGGGTTGTGACCGCGACCAAGCGGCGGTTCGGGCCGCGATCGCCAATGCCAATCGGGCGGGATTAGGCAATCATTTGATTCTCGAGCGGCGTGATGTTGCCAACCTGCCGCGGCAGTCTGCGCCGCGTGGCATGGTCGCAGTCAATCCGCCCTATGGCGTACGCTTGGGGGCAGCGGAGGAATTGCCGACGCTGTACGCAACGCTTGGCGCGCGTCTCATCGCGTGCTGTGCAGGTTGGGAGGCTGCCGTACTGATCGCCGATCCGGCCCTGGGTCATGCGCTTGGTCTGCGTGCCTATCGCAGCCATACCTTTTTCAATGGCCCCCTCGAGTGCCGGCTGTTGCGCTTTCATCTCGACGACGACGCGCGTCTGCCGGATCCGCAGGAGGTGCGCCGCAAGCGGCTCGATGCGGCGCGTGAGCGGCCGGGTGCCGCCATGTTCGGCAACCGATTGCGTAAGAATCTCGGCAGACTCCAGCCATGGGCCCGTCGCGAGCAGATCGCCTGCTTTCGTGTCTACGATGCGGATATGCCTGAGTATGCCTTTGCCATCGACATCTATGGCAACGACACGCGCTGGGTGTGCGTACAGGAATACGCGGCCCCCGCAACCGTGGCGCAGGATGCGGCTCGCGCGCGGCGCGACGAAGCCCTCGCCGTGATTCCCGAGGTGCTGGGCGTCGATCCGCAGCATGTGCAACTCAAGGTGCGCCGCCGACAACGTGAGGGTGGACAGTACGAGAAACTCGACAGCGAGGCCGTCTATCACCGGGTGCGCGAAGGGCGCTATTCGTTTCTGGTCAATTTCACCGACTACCTCGATACGGGACTGTTTCTGGATCATCGCATCACGCGTGCGACGCTCGCCGGGATGTCGGCCGGCAAGCGCTTCCTGAACCTCTTCGCCTATACCGGCACAGCTACCGTGCACGCTGTAGGAGGTGGCGCGATCGCCTCGACCACGGTCGACATGTCGCGCACGTATCTCGACTGGGCGCGTCGCAACCTCGAGCTCAATGGGCTGGCGGGTCCGGCTCACTGCTTCGTGCAGGCGGACGTACTCACGTGGCTGGAAGATCAGGCGGCGGCTCGGCGCCAACGCTTCGGTGTCATCTTCATCGATCCGCCCACGGTCTCGCGCTCCAAGCGCATGCAGCGCGACTTTGACGTACAGCGTGACCACGTTTGGCTGCTACAGACTGCAGCGCAGTTGCTGGAGCCGGATGGCGAGATCGTTTTCTCGAACAACTTCCAGCGATTCAAACTCGACGCAGCGGCGTTACCGCAGTTTGAAATCACGGATCTCTCGCTCGCGACCCTGCCGGAAGACTTCCGTCGCAACCCGCGTATCCACGTCTGCTACCGGTTGAGGCTGAAAGATGGAAATATTCAAAACCTTCACGCTTGAGTGCGCTCACCGTCTGCCGAACGTGCCGGAAGGGCACAAGTGCGCTCGTGTGCACGGACATTCGTTTCGTGTCGAACTGCACGTCGCGGGTCCGGTTGATCCGCAACTCGGCTGGGTGATGGATTTCGCCGACCTGAAGACGGCGTTCGAGCCGCTGTTCCAGCAGCTCGATCATCATTACCTCAACGACGTTCCCGGACTCGAGAACCCCACCAGCGAGAATCTGGCACGCTGGATCTGGCGGGGACTGCAGCCGCGTTTGCCGCAATTGAGCCGCGTGGTGGTGCACGAGACCTGCACCAGTGGCGCAACGTGCAGCGGCGAGGACTAGATCTCGCTCGCTGCGCGAGTCACAGCAGGTCCTTCATCCGGTACCACAGCATCGCAAGCACCAGTGCCGGTGTACGCAGCGCGCGTCCGCCCGGAAAGTTGCTATGCTGCAGACGGCCGAACAGGTCGAACCGCTCGGCCTGCCCGGCGATCGCTTCGGCCACGAGCTGCCCCGCGATACCGGTCAGCGCTATACCGTGTCCGGAGAAACCCTGCAGGTAATAGACGTTGGGTGCGATGCGGCCGAAGTCCGGCGCGCGACTCATTGTGATGTCCACATAGCCGCCCCACGCATACTCGATCTTCACATCGGACAGTTGCGGAAACACCTTGATCATACGCGCTCGAGTGGCGCGTTCGGTGTTGAGCGGGTCCAGCCCGGAGTAGCTGACGCGACCACCAAACAACAGGCGGTGGTCGGCTGAACGCCGAAAATAATCCAGCACCCAGTTGATGTCCGTGACGGCGACGTTTTCGTGCATCAGGGACTCGAGTCGTGCCTGACCCAATGGTTCAGTCGCCACGATGTACGTGCCGACCGGCATGATGCGCGCGCGCAGCCCGGGAGCCAGTCCCTGCTCCATGTAGGCGTTGCAGCACAGCGCGACGTGGCGGGCGCGCACGCTGCCAGCTTGGGTCCGGACGGTCACGACCTCGCCGTGCGTGATCCCGGTGACATGGCTGTCTTCGTGCAGCGTGGCGCCGGCGGCCTCTGCTGCCGCCGCGAGACCGAGTGTGTAGTTCAGCGGATGGAGATGTCCGCTGCGGGTGTCGAATAGCCCGCCACTGTAGCGTTCGGTGTCGAGTATTCCACGCAGCTCATGCCGGTCGAGCCAGCGCAGCGACTGGTACCCGTAGTCGCGCGACAATTCTTCCTGCCAGGCACGCAATTCGGTCTCGTGCCGCGGCTTGATTGCGGCATGCAGCTGTCCCCAATGCAGGTCGCAGTCGATCGAGTGACGTGCTACGCGTTCTTTGATCAGGTCTAGAGCCGCCACTGAGATATCGAACATCGCCCGTGCCGCCTCGCGGCCCGCTTGTGCGATCAACTTGTCCTGCCCGGACGCATACCCGAAGATCGCTTGTCCGCCGCTGCGTCCGGAAGCGCCCCACGCGACACGCCTGCCCTCGAGGAGAATCACGCGGTAGCCCCGCTCCGCGAGGTGCAAGGCGGTCGAGCAGCCGGCAATGCCACCGCCGATCACGCAGACATCGGCAGTCACATCGCCACGCAGTGCCGCTCGGCGCGGGGCCGGGTTGGCGGAGGCCGCGTAATAGGAGCGGATGTGGTCCATGCGTGGGCTCAACTCGTCGTCAGGTACCAGTCGTAATCCAGCGCCGAGACGTAGGATAGGAAATCCTGCATCTCCCCGCGCCGGGTACGCTCGAACAACTCGGCAAAGCGCGCGCCGAAATAGTCGCGGATGAAATCGCTGCCCGCAAATTCATTCAGCGCCTCGGGCCAGGTCAATGGTATCTGCGCGCGATCGCTCGGGTCGGCATGATACGGGTTGCCGGTGAGTATCGGGCCTGGCTCCAGTTGCCGGGTGATTCCCAGATGCATGCCGGCCAGCACGGCGGCGGCCAGCAGGTATGGGTTCGCGTCGGCGCCGGCGACCCGATGTTCCACGCGGCGGCTGTGTGGCGCCCCGACCGGAATGCGAAATGCAGCGCCCCGGTTGTTGATCGCCCAATTGGGGCTGAGCGGCACGTAGGACTCGGATTGAAAGCGACGATAGGCGTTGGCACTCGGCGCGCAAATCGCCATCACGTCCTTGAGCGACGCTGCGAGGCCACCGATCGCATGGCGCAGCGCGGGGCTGCCACACGGATCCTCTGCCGCAAAGACGTTTCTGCCCGCTGAGTCGATGAGGCTGACATGCAAGTGTGCCCCGCTCCCCGCATGCTCGCGGTAGGGCTTGGGCATGAACGTCGCCTCGAGGCCGTGTTGCAGCGCCACGCCCTTGACGACCCGCTTCAGGCGGATGGCGTGATCGCAGGCCAGCACGGCATCTTCGACGTGGTGCAGGTTGATCTCGAACTGTCCGGGTCCGTATTCCGCCAGCACGGTACCGGTCGGCAATTCCTGAATACGTGCCGCCTGCTGAATGGCGTCCAGCACCGCAGAATACTCGTTCAACTCCTGCATGGAGTTGATCTGCGTCTTGTGCTCGCGCCGCCCGGTGAGCGATTGGCGCGGCGGTTGCGCATGTCCTGCTGCCGTGCGTTCCCGATCAACGAAGTAAAACTCGAGTTCGACGGCCATGACGGGGCGCAGACCCATGGCCTCGAAGCGGTCCACCACCGCCTGCAGCACGTGCCGTGGATCACCGAAGAACGGGTTCCCATCCACGTCGTACATGCTGGTCTGCATCTGGGCGATCCCTTCGCCCAGCCATGGCGCCAGTGCCAATGATCCGCCCACGGGCAGACAAGATCGGTCGGCATCCCCGGCGTCGAAGCCGAGGCCGGTGGATTGGATGGTGCCGCCGAGCACGTCCAGCGCGAACAGCGAGGATGGCAGCAGGAATTCGCCGCGGTGGGCGCCCTCCAGTTCATCCGCCGTCACGCGTTTGCCTCGGGGCACGCCCATCTGGTCGGCTAGATACAGATCGACGAAGCGGACCTGCGGGTGGCGTGCCAGCCAGGCCCGGGCCTGCTCAAAGTCCGCCTGCTGCGGCATGCTTGCCCCGCGAATGTTTAGGATTTAACGACGGTAGAGCCGTCTTGCCTGATCGAGCATAGCGGTTTGAAATGCCGATACGCAAGGCGCCAGAACACGGGGAAGTCAATAGGGTCGACGCAAATTACAATAAAAAAGGCTTTTTTTGCAATGCGCGACGACTGCATGACGGGTTTTATGGTTTAATCTCCCCCGATCCCGATAGATGGCCATGTAGATGCCGTCTAGGATTTTAAACGTGTCTCGCCGCAAACCACTGATCGGCATTCCTGCAGACCGCCGCATCCTCGGCCCCCACCCCTTCCATTGCGTGGGGGAGAAGTACATCGCTGCGGTGGCCGAGGCCGCCGATGCCGTGCCTGTGCTCATCCCTTCGCTCGGCGAGCGTAATCTCGACGAGGTGCTCGCTCGCCTCGACGGCATCTTGCTCACCGGTAGTCCCTCCAATGTCGAACCGAAGCGTTACGACGGGCCGCCGAGCGACCCGGACACGCTGCACGATCCGCACCGCGACGCCACCACCCTGCCTTTGATTCCGCGCGTGGTGGCCGCCGGTATGCCGCTGTTCGCCATCTGCCGTGGCTTTCAGGAAATGAACGTCGCCTTTGGCGGCACACTCTGGCAGAAGGTGCATGAGGTGCCGGGCCTGCTCGATCACCGCGAGAACAAGGAAGACCCTTTGGAGCGCCAATACGCGCCCGCCCATGCAGTGGAACTGACTGCCGGCGGGCTGCTGCACCGGCTCGCCGGTACCGATTCCATCATGGTCAACTCCGTGCATGGCCAGGGTGTGCAGACGCTGGCCGCTGAATTGGCCGTCGAGGCGCGCGCACCGGATGGTCTGATCGAGGCGTTCCGGGTGCGTGAGGCGCCGGGTTTCGCTGTGGCGGTGCAATGGCACCCCGAATGGCAGGTGATGTCCAACCCTTTTTCACGAGCGTTGTTCGGCGCCTTCGGCGACGCGGCGCGTGCACATATCAACGTACGGAAGTGATTTCCATGAGTACTCCAATCAGACAGTTCTGCAAGGAACATGGCATCTCTGAAGTGGAAGCGGTGGTCCCGGACATGGCGGGCATCGCGCGCGGCAAGGTCATGCCCGCGATCAAGTTTGCGGAGGAGGAGGGCATGCGCATGCCCGAGAGCATCTTCCTGCAAACGGTCACCGGCGAATATCCCACCGATGAGCGCGCCATCAATCCGATGGGCATCGACGTGGTGATGAAGGCGGACCCGGCCACGATTCGAGTCGTGCCCTGGGCCGCCGAGCCGACTGCGCAGGTCATCCACGACAGTTTCTATTCGGATGGCCGCCCGGTGACCATGGCGCCACGCTATGTGCTGCGGCACATCCTCGAGCTCTATGCCCAGAAGGGCTGGAAACCGATCGTCGCGCCGGAGCTCGAGTTCTATCTGGTCGAGCCGAACATCGACGCCGACTACCCGCTCAAGCCGCCGGTGGGCCGCTCGGGTCGCCCCGAGATCGGGCGTCAGGCGTACAGCATCGCTGCCGTCAACGAGTTCGATCCGCTGTTCGACGACATCTATGCCTTCTGCGAAGCGCAGGAGATCGAGATCGACACGCTGATCCACGAGGACGGCGCCGCGCAGATGGAGATCAACCTGCTGCACGGCGACCCCATGTCGCTCGCAGATCAGGTCTTCATGTTCAAGCGTACGGCACGCGAGGCGGCGTTCCGCCACAAGATGTACGCCACTTTCATGTCGAAGCCGATGGCACGCGAGCCGGGCAGCGCCATGCACATCCATCAGAGCATCGTCGACGCCAGCACCGGCCAGAACATTTTCAGCGACGCAGATGGCAATCCCAGCCAGTTGTTCTTCTCGCACATTGCCGGTCTGCAAAAATACCTGCCGCAGGCGATGGCCCTGTGCGCACCGAACGTCAACGCCTTCCGCCGCATCATGTTGCGGCACATGGCGCCGATCAACACGCATTGGGGCTATGACAACCGCACTGCGGGGCTGCGCGTGCCGATCTCCAATTCGGCCAACCGCCGTATCGAGAACCGCCTTGCAGGTGCCGATGCCAATCCCTACCTCGCGATTGCAGCTTCGCTCGCGTGCGGCTACCTCGGCATGGTCGAAGGGCTCAAGCCGTCCGAGCCGGTCAGCGGCAGCGCCTATGATTTGCCGTTCGGCCTGCCCGGCAACATCGAGGAAGCGGTGCGTCTGCTGCGTGAATGTCGCCCGCTGATCGATACGCTCGGGGAGCGCTTCGTGATGGCGTACACCGCAGTCAAGGAAAGCGAGCACGACACCTTCCTGCAAGTGATCAGTTCTTGGGAGCGTGAGCATTTGCTGCTCAACGTGTGATGCATCGACGCAGCGGTGCGGCCAGGCTGCGCTGCAGCAAATGACGGACAACGGGGTCACAGACCATGCCTGCACCGGTACCCTTCGTTTTCGATCGCACGACCGCTGACTGGCAGGCACTCGACCGCCAGCATTACCTGCATCCGTTTACCGACTACAAGGGGCTGCACGCCAAAGGCTCGCGGGTGATCGTGCGCGCCGAGGGCGTCTACCTCTACGACTCGGAGGGTCAGCGCATCCTCGACGGCATGGCCGGGCTGTGGTGCGTCAACGTGGGTTACGGGCGGCGCGAATTGGCCGAGGCGGCCTATCGGCAGATGCTGGAATTGCCTTACTACAACAGCTTCTTCCAGACCGCTCACCCGCCCGTGATCGAGCTCGCCCGGCAGCTGGTCGATCTCACGCCCCCGCAGTTCAACCGGGTTTTTTTTACCGGTTCGGGTTCCGAGGGCAACGACACGGTGGTACGGCTGGTGCGGCGTTATTGGGATCTCTGCGGCGAGCCGCAGCGCAAGGTCATCATCAGCCGGCAAAACGCCTATCACGGCAGCACCATGGCCGGGGCGAGCCTCGGCGGGATGGGGTTCATGCACGAGCAGGGCGGCTTGCCCATCCCCGATATCGTGCACATCCCGCAGCCGTATTGGTACGGGGAGGGCGGGGACCTGTCGCCGACGGAGTTCGGGCTGCAAGCTGCGCGGGCGCTGGAGCAGAAGATCCTCGAAGTGGGGCCGCACCGCGTGGCTGCCTTCATCGGCGAGCCGATTCAGGGTGCCGGCGGTGTGATCATCCCGCCCGATGGCTACTGGCCCGAGATCCAGCGTATCTGTGACCAGTACGGAATTTTGCTCGTGGCCGACGAGGTGATCTGTGGTTTCGGCCGCACGGGCCACTGGTTCGGGTCCAACCTCTACGGCATCCGGCCGGACCTCATGACGATTGCCAAGGGGCTTTCGTCCGGTTATCTGCCCATCGGCGGCGTAATGGTGGGCGACCGGGTCGCCGAGGTGATCATCGACAAGGGCGGCGAGTTCGCGCACGGGTTCACCTACTCTGGCCATCCGACGGCCTGTGCGGTTGCGAGCGTCAACCTCAGCATCATCCAGCAGGAGAATCTGGTGCCGCGCACCCACGCGGAGACCGGGCCCTACCTGGCGTCCAAATGGCGGCAACTGGCCGAGCACCCGCTGGTCGGTGAGGCACGCTCGGTGGGCCTGATCGGAGCGCTGGAACTGGTGCGCGACAAACACAACCGGCGCTTCTTTGACAAGCGCGGCGAGGTCGGCACGATTTGCCGCGATTTCTGCTTCAGCAACGGGCTCATCATGCGCGCCGTACGTGACACCATGATCATTTCGCCGCCCTTGGTCATCGATCGCGAGCAACTCAATGAACTTGCCGAAAAGGCATGGCGCTGCCTGGATCTCACCTATGCACGCTGTCGTGCCGAGGGTCGTCTCTAGTCCCGCGCACTGTCCCGGGTTGCTGGCCTTGGCCTCGGGTTTGGATGATTTACTGCCCCCTCATCCTTTCCTGAGGGCACCGCCTGCGTTATAAACGCCTTCATGAATCCGCGACGGCGCGGATGTGCCCCGCTGCTGGCATGCAGCGGCGTCCAACCTCAACTATTGGAAGAGCATCCATGACTCCAGTTCTGCGTACCACTCTCGTCGGCCTGTTTGCCACGTTCGCGCTCGCCGCCTGCGGCAAGAAAGACGCTCCGCCTGCCGAGGCGGCCAAGCCTGCGGCGACTGCGGCTGAGGAGAAGGTGGTCAACGTCTACAACTGGTCCGATTACATCGATCCTGCGGTGCTCGAGGCCTTCCAGAAAGAGACCGGCATCAAGGTCAACTACGACACCTATGACTCCAACGAGGTGCTGCAGACCAAGTTGCTGGCTGGCAAGACCGGCTATGACGTTGTGGTGCCGGGCGGCAACTTCCTCGAGCGGCAGATCAAGGCGGGGGTTTACCGCAAGCTCGACAAGTCCAAACTGCCCAACTGGTCCAACCTCGATCCGGAAGTGTTGCGTCGCCTGGCACTGCACGACCCGGGTAACGAGCATGCGGTCGATCACATGTGGGGTACCGACGGCATCGGCTACAACGTGGACAAGATCAAGGCGATCGACCCGACGGCCCCGGTCGACAGCTGGAAGATGGTGTTCGACCCTGCATGGGCTGCCAAATTCCAGAAGTGCGGCATTTCCGTACTCGATGCGCCGGATGAGATCATCGCGGTGGCGCTGGCCTATCTGGGTAAGGACCCCAACAGCCAGAATGAGGCCGACCTCAAGGCGGCTGAGGACATGCTCCTCAAGATCCGGCCCTATGTGCGCATGATCCACAGCTCCAGCTACATCGACGCGCTCGCCAATGGCGACATCTGCGTTGCGCTCGGCTGGAGCGGTGACGTCTTGCAGGCCAAGGCCCGTGCGGAGGAGGCCGGGCAGGGCGTGAAGATCGCCTACAGCGTGCCGAAAGAGGGCACCATCATCTGGTTCGATTCGTATGCCATTCCTGCCGACGCGCCGCATCCGGACAACGCCCACGCCTTCATCAACTACATGATGAAGCCGGAAGTGGCTGCGAAAAATTCCAACCTGGTTCAGTACGCGAACGGCAATCTGGCGTCGCTGCAGTTCATGGATGACGTGGTCAAGAACAACCCGAGTGTCTATCCGTCGGCGGAGGTCAAGGCGAAGTTGTTCCCGAATCTGGCCAAGAGTGACGGCTTTACGCGGCAGTTGAACCGCACCTGGACCCGGTTCACCACGGGCAAGTAATTGCTGCGGAGTTAGTCATGTCGCTCAATTTGCGTGCCGCCGCGCTGACGGCTGCTTGTCTCATCCTCATGGCGGGCTGTGGAAAGCAGCCGTCCAAGTCGGATGGCGGCGTATCGGCGACCGGTTCTGCCAACGGCACGGCGGGAGCCCCGGCGGCCACTGGCGGCGGCCGCGTGGTCAACGTCTACAACTGGTCGGACTACATCGACCCCAAGGTGCTGGAGGACTTCCAGAAGCAGACCGGTATCCGCGTCCGTTACGACGTGTTCGATTCCAACGAAGTCCTCGAGACCAAGTTGCTGACCGGCAAGTCGGGCTACGACGTCGTGGTGCCGAGCGCCTACTTCCTGGAGCGGCAGATCAAGGCTGGCGTGTTCCAGAAGCTCGACAAGACCAAGCTGCCGGGTCTGGCGAACATGGATGCCGAAATCAGCCGTTCGTCCGCGACTCACGACCCTGACAACGCCCACAGCGTGGTCTACATGTGGGGTACCACCGGCATTGGCTATGACGCTGACAAAATCGCCAAGATCATGCCCGACGCGCCGGTCGACAGCTGGCGCATGGTGTTCGATCCCAAGGTCCTTGCCAAGTTCAAGGGTTGCGGTGTCTCCGTGCTCGAGGATCCGACCGAGATCGTCTCCACCGTGCTCCTCTACCTCGGCAAGGATCCGAACAGCGAATCTCCGGAGGATCTGAAACTGGCCGAGCAGACGCTGATGGCGATCCGGCCTTTCATCCGTTCGATCAATTCCGGACAGATGATCGACGGTCTGGCCAACGGCGATTTTTGCGTCGTGATCGCCTACAGCGGTGACGTGCTGCAGGCCCGGGATCGAGCCGACGAGGCCGGCAAACCCATCGATATCAAGTACTCCATCCCGAAGGAAGGCGCGATCATGTGGTTCGATACCCTCGCCATCCCGGCAGATGCGCCTCACGTGGCCGAGGCGCATGCCTTCATCGAATACATGTTGCGCCCCGAGGTGGCGGCGGCCAATTCGGAGTTCCTCAGCTACGCGAATCCGAATGCCAAGGCAACCGCGCTGCTCAGCGAGGATCTGCGCAACGATGCGGGTGTGTATCCCGCGCCGGAGTTGAAGGCCAAGCTGCGTACCAGCGCCGCCAAATCAGCCGAATTCACGCGTCTGCTCAATCGTTCCTGGACCCGCTTCATGACCGGCGGCTGAACCCAAGCTGCTGAGTCCGCCGTACACCTGCAACCGAACAACCAACGAGCGTCATAGACATGGCCGCATCTCCTCGGGATACCCAGCACAAGTACGCCCCGTGGACCGACCCGAACGCGCAGCCGTATGTGCGTATCGAGAAGGTCACGAAACGTTTCGACGACTTCGTGGCTGTGGACGACGTCTCGCTCAATATCTACAAGAACGAGATCTTTTGTCTGCTGGGCGGCTCAGGCTGCGGCAAGACCACGTTGCTGCGCATGCTGGCGGGCTTCGAGACACCCACCGCTGGGCGCATCTTCATCGATGGCGTCGACATGACCTCGATTCCGCCCTACGAGCGGCCGGTCAATATGATGTTCCAGTCCTATGCCGTCTTTCCCCACATGACGGTCGAGGACAACGTGGCCTTTGGCCTCAAGCAGGACGGCGTCGCCAAGTTGGAGATCGCGCGGCGCGTGGCGGACATGCTGGAGATGGTCAAGCTCGGACCCTTCGGCAAGCGAAAACCGCATCAGTTGTCGGGCGGTCAGCGCCAGCGCGTCGCGTTGGCGCGTGCGCTGGTGAAAAAGCCGAAGCTTCTGCTGCTGGACGAGCCCCTCGCAGCGCTCGACAAGAAGCTGCGCGAGCATACGCAGTTCGAACTGATCAACATCCAGGAGACGCTCGGCGTTACGTTCGTGGTGGTCACGCACGACCAGGAAGAGGCGATGACCCTGTCGAGCCGGATCGGCGTGATGAATCATGGTGAGATCATTCAGGTAGGCACGCCGAGCGAAATCTACGAGTACCCCAACTCCCGCTTCGTCGCGGAGTTCATCGGTTCGGTCACCATGTTCGAGGGCAAACTGATCGAGGACGAACCATCCTACGTTCGCATCGAGTGCCCGGAACTGGCTGCTCCGATTTACGTCAATCACGGCGTCAGCTCGGCACCGGGCGCGACCGTGTGGGCTGCCATCCGGCCCGAGAAAATTCTGATGAGCCGGGAACAGCCGGATCAGAAGGACAACTGGACGACGGCCACGGTGCGGGACATCGCTTATATGGGTGACATGTCAGTCTACGTGCTGAAGCTCGATTCGGGCGCCGTGGTGCGCGTCAATCAGCCGAACGTCTTTCGTCACGCGGACGACCGGATCACATGGGATGAGCGCGTCTACTTGAGCTGGCACCCATCCAGCCCGGTGGTGGTAACCAAATGAGCCGCTGGCTGCGGGGTCTGGTGCCCTCGGGTCGCACACTGGTAACGGCCGTCCCGTACCTGTGGTTGTTGCTGTTCTTCCTGATCCCGTTTGTGATCGTGCTGAAGATCAGCTTCTCCGAGACACAGATCTCGATGCCCCCGTATTCACCGCTGGTGTCTTGGGCTTCGGACAAGATGGTGCAGATCAAGCTCAATCTGCAGAACTTCGCTTTTCTGATCCAGGACAACCTGTACTGGAAGGCGTATCTCAATTCGATCAAGGTCGCCGCCATTTCGACCTTTTTCTGCCTGCTGCTCGGGTACCCGATCGCGTACGCCATTGCCCGCAGCAAGCCGTCGACCCGCAACATCCTCATGCTCCTGGTGGTGCTGCCGTTCTGGACGTCGTTTCTGCTGCGCGTCTATGCGTGGATCGGCATCCTCAAGAACAACGGACTGATCAACAATGCACTGATCGGTCTCGGCGTGATCCAGGAGCCGATCCAGATGCTGCAGACCGATTTCGCGGTGTATCTGGGCATCGTTTATTCCTACCTTCCTTTCATGATCCTGCCGCTGTATGCGAACCTCGAGAAGATGGACCTGACGCTGCTCGAGGCGGCTGCCGATCTGGGATGCAAGCCATGGCAGGCCTTCCTCAAGGTGACGTTGCCGCAGTCGGTACCCGGCATCATCGCCGGCTGTCTGCTGGTGTTCATTCCGGCGGTGGGTGAGTTCGTCATTCCTTCGCTGCTGGGTGACCCTGGCATGCTGATGATCGGCAAAGTGCTGTGGACCGAGTTCTTCAACAACCGTGACTGGCCGGTGGCCAGTGCGGTGGCCATCGTCTTGCTGCTGGTGCTGGTGCTGCCGATCATGTCTTACCAGCGCATGCAGGATGCTGAATCGGGGGGTGCACGCCGATGAATGGCCAGCGTCCGTGGTTCCGACTCACGTCCCTCGTGCTCGGATTCGCGTTCCTCTACATTCCGATCATTTCCTTGGTCGTCTATTCGTTCAACAAGTCCAAGCTCGTCACCGTTTGGGGCGGCTTCTCGACCAAGTGGTATGGCGAGTTGTTGCGCAATGAACAGATCCTCGGTGCCGCCTGGCTCAGTCTCAAGGTCGCGGCGATCTCCGCCACCATCGCCGTGGTGCTCGGCACACTCGCGGGTATGGCGTTGGCACGCTTTGGTCCCTTCAAGGGGCGCACGCTGTTTTCCGGCCTGACGACCGCGCCCTTGGTCATGCCCGAGGTGATAACGGGCCTGTCGTTGTTGTTGCTGTTCGTCACGATGGAGCAGCTGATCGGGTGGCCGCAGGGGCGGGGCATGACGACGATCATCATCGCCCACGTCACGCTCACCATGGCCTACGTGGCCGTGCTGGTGCAGTCGCGGCTGGCCCAGATGGACGAATCGCTGGAGGAGGCAGCCATGGACCTCGGCGCCAAGCCCCATAGAGTTTTCTTCCTGATCACATTGCCGATCATCCTGCCGGCGTTGATGTCCGGTTGGTTGCTGGCATTTACCCTGTCGCTCGACGACCTCGTCATGACGAGCTTCGTGGCAGGCCCGGGTGCGAGCACGCTGCCCATGGTGATTTTCTCCAAGGTCCGCCTCGGCGTGAGTCCGGACATCAATGCGCTCGCGACGATCCTCGTCGTCCTGGTGTCCATTGGCATGGTGGTGGCCGGCATTGTGATGGCGCGCCAGCAGAAAGCGCGGGACCGCGATGCGCAGATGGCCAATGCCGCCAATCAGGCGATGATCGACAGCATGAAGCGGGGCTGAGCGGTGAGCCACCGAGAAGCGCCGGAGCAGATTCTCGCATTCGACGTCGGCGGCTCGTTCGTCAAGGCGGGGCTGGTGGATGTCGAATCGGCACTGGTGGTGGGCGAGGTGCTGCGCCGCCCGACGCCGCCCGGTGCAGCTCCCGAAGACGTGCTCGATTTGCTGGCGGATATGGCGCAGGATCTGCCCTCCGACGGGCCCGTCGGACTCGCATTTCCCGCCGTCGCCAAGGGTGGGGTGGCGTGGACTGCAGCCAACGTCGACAAGCGTTGGATCGGCACCAATGCCCAGACCCAACTCGAGGCCCGCATCCATCGGCCCGTCGCGTTCTTGAACGATGCGGATGCCGCAGGCGTGGCGGAAATGGTGCGCGGTGCCGGTCGCGGCCGTAGCGGCACCGTGATGATGTTGACCCTCGGTACGGGCATCGGCTCCGCCGTGTTCATCGACGGGCACTTGCTGCCGAATACCGAACTGGGTCATCTGCAGGTGCAGGGGATCGAGGCCGAGCATCGCGCGTCGGCGAAGGTTAGGGCTGATCGCAATTTGGACTGGCAGGCATGGGCGGATGCGGTCAATCTCGTGCTGGCCGAATACCACGCTTTGTTTTGGCCCGACCTCTTCATCATCGGCGGCGGCGTCACGGAGAACTGGCGGCTGTTCGGTCCGCTGCTGCAGAGTCGAGCCGAGATTCTGCCCGCCCGTTTCGGGAACGACGCGGGCATCATCGGAGCGGCGATGGCTGCGGCTGTCATCAGTCGCTGAGGGCGGTGGCCCACCTGACCGTGCGTCCAATCTCCAAGCTGCCACAGGTCGGTACGACGATCTTCACCGTAATGTCGCGGCTTGCTGCCGAGTCCGGTGCAATCAATCTGTCACAGGGTTTTCCTGACTTCGAGCCGCCGCAGCGCCTCACCGATCTCGTAACCCTGCACCTCAAAGGTGGACGCAATCAGTATGCGCCCATGGCCGGATGGCCGGCGCTGCGCAGCGCCATTGCGGGCAAGGTGCGCGAGTATTACGCCTGCAAAGTCGATCCGGAGTCCGAGATCACGGTCACCTCCGGTGGCACGGAGGCGCTCTTCTGTGCAGTGCAGGCAGTCGTTGCTCCGGGCGATGAGGTCATCGTGCTGGATCCCAGTTACGATTCCTACGAACCCTCGGTGCAACTGGCCGGTGGACATACCGTGCACGTGCCGCTGCGCCGACCGGCATTCGACGTCGATTGGGACCGGGTCGAGGCTGCGATCACCGCGCGCACGCGGTTGCTCATCGTCAATATGCCGCACAATCCGAGCGGCGCGGTGTTCTCGCCGTCCGACCTCGACGCGCTCGAGAGGCTCATTGCCCGTCATGGGTTGCTGCTGCTGTCAGACGAAGTCTATGAACACATGCTGTTCGACGGGCGGGTTCACCACAGCCTGCTGACCCGTCCGGCGCTCGCATCACGCAGCATGGTGGTCTCATCCTTTGGCAAGGCCTACCACGCCACCGGCTGGAAAATCGGTTATTGCGTCGCGCCACCTGTACTGACCGAGGAATTCCGTAAGGTTCACCAGTTCGTGCAATTTGCCGTTGCCACACCCCTGCAGGCGGCGCTGGCTGACTATCTGCTCGAGCGTCCGGAGCATCTGCGTGAATTGCCCGGGTTCTACCAGCGCAAACGCGATGTGTTTGCGGACCTGCTTGCTACCACCCGCTTCCGCTTCACGCCCTCGGCAGGGACGTATTTTCAACTGGCGGACTATTCCGCTGTCAGCGACCTGCCTGATGTCGATTTCGCCCGGTGGCTGACCACCGAGGTCGGCGTTGCCGTCATTCCGATTTCGGTGTTTTCGGCGCTGCCAGTCGAGGAGCGTGTCGTGCGATTCTGCTTTGCCAAGCATGAGTCGACGCTGGCCGCCGCAGCCGAGCGGCTGCGGGGACTTTGACTTCGCGGGCTCGGGCGCTGGTTGATCGGCCGTGTGACCGCAGATGATTTGACACGGCCCCATCCATCCGTGAGCCTAGACTCATGAACTCCTCGACTGCGCCTGCCGTCCCCCATACGCCACTCACTGCGGCCGCGCTGCGCAGCCGACTTCGATTGCCGCTGATCGGTTCACCGATGTTCATCGTCTCCGGGCCTGAACTCGTGATCGCGCAGTGCAAGGCGGGTATCGTCGGCTCGTTTCCGGCGCTCAACGCACGGCCGCAGTCGTTGCTCGATGAGTGGCTGCATCGCATCCGCGAGGAACTCGATGCTCATGACCGGGCCTACCCCGAGCGCCCTGCGGCGCCATTTGCCGTCAATCAGATCGTGCATAAGTCCAATGACCGACTCGAGCGCGACGTCGAAACCTGCCTCAAGCATCGAGTTCCGCTGGTGATCACCTCACTCGGCGCTCGTGAGGACGTCTATCGGGTGTTTCGTGAGGCTGGCACGCTCGTGATGCACGATGTCATCAATGCGAGATTCGCCCACAAGGCCATCGAGAAGGGCGCCGGTGGTCTCATCGCCGTGGCGGCCGGTGCCGGCGGACATGCTGGACTACTCTCGCCATTCGCATTGGTACAGGAGATTCGCAATTGGTACGACGGGCCACTGGCCCTGTCCGGCGCCATCGCCAACGGCCGCTCCATTCTTGCCGCGGAGGCGCTCGGTGCCGATTTTGCCTATGCCGGATCCATGTTCATTGCGGCCAGTGAAGCCAATGCCGTCGAGGCCTACAAGGCAGACATCGTCACAGGGGATGCCGAGGGCATCGTCTACACCAGCCTGATCACCGGAGTGCACGGCAACTATCTGAAGTCATCGTTGCGTCGCGCCGGCCTCGATCCGGACAACCTTGGCAACGGCGACCCCTCGACCATGACCTTCGGCTCAGCGGCTCCGCCCAAGGCCTGGAAGGATATCTGGGGTGCCGGGCAAGGTATCGGTGCGGTCAGGGCGGTCGAACCGGTGGCGGTTCAGGTCGACCGTCTCGCCCAGGAATACCATGAGGCACGCGCGAGACTGGAACACTCATGACAATCACCGAATCGGCGCAGTGCGCGAGGCGCGCACCAAGTCACTGGAGACATGGATGAAAAAGCGCTCCCGCGTCACCCACCCGAAGGCTGTGTCTGTGCCGAGCGACAACCGGGCATTGATCGCACCGATCTATCAGACGGCGAAGTTCACGTTCGACGATGCCGGCGAAACCGCCAAGTTTTGGGCGAAGCGCCGCGAGGGTTTTTATTACCTGCGGCAATCCAATCCGACGCTGCGGCAACTCGAGCAATTATTGGCTGAATTGCAGGGCCGTGACGCCTGCATCCTGACGGGATCCGGCATGGCGGCCATCGTGCTGCCCTTGCTGGCTCTGCTGAAGGCTGGCGACCATGTCGTCTATTTCGCTGAGATGTATCAACCAACCCGGGCCTTCATCAGCGGCATGCTGCAGCGGTTCGGCATCACCAGCGCCATGCTGTCGATCGACGACCTGGGTGGACTCGAGCGCGAACTGTCCACGCACCCCACGCGCATGGTGATATTCGAATCGCCAACCAATCCCGTGCTCAAGGTGGCCGATATCGCGCGGATCACGAAACTCGCGCGGGCGTACGGCGCGCTGACGCTGCTCGACAACACGCTGGCCGGTGTACATAACCATGGTCAGTTTGACATCGACATCTTTCTCCACAGTCTGACCAAGTTCGTGTCGGGTCACGGCGACGTGATGGGCGGGGCGGTGATCGCGTCCGACGGTCTGATCGACAGCATGCGCAGTGACGCCATGCTCCTCGGCGCCAGCCTCGATCCGCATGCCGCCTACCTCATGCAGCGTGGCATGAGATCGTATTACCTGCGCTGGGATGCGCACTGCTACAACGCGCAGCGGGTGGCCGAACACCTCGCAGGCGATGCTCGGGTCGAGCGGGTCCGCTACCCGGGCCTCAGCTCAGACCCCGGTCATCGCCTGGCAGCGCAACAGATGGATGGCTATGGCAGCGTCGTGACCTTCGATATCGCTGGCGGTCTCGAGGCCGGCAGCCGATTCGCGGAGGCATTGGAGTTGTTCTCCATCGCTTCGAGTCTGGGTTCCACCGAATCGTTGGTTATCCCGCCGCTCCTGCATCAACCGCGCGGTTTCTCGGATGAGCAAAAAGCCTGGAGCGACATAGGCGCCGGCACCGTCCGACTCTCGGTGGGCGTCGAGGACATAGAGGATCTGCTTGCGGACATCGATCAGGCGCTCGAACGGTCGCACTGACGTCTGGGTTAGCCCCAGACTCGGGCCCCGTGTCATCCCAGGTGTCTGGTTATCGCCGGTCGGCCTTGGTGTTGATCGAGCGGAATACGGTGAGCCGCTTACCGTCAGCGCTGAAGCTGCCAAGCAACTGTGGTGCGGAGGCCGCGCATTTGCCTGCCTCCTCGACAAATTGCCGCTCTGCGCGCGGTTTCATCACGTAGATGACGCTCTGCTCCCGGCGCAGTTCTTCGCATAAAGCACTCGCCGCGATGAAACGTGAATATTCGAGTTTGCGCGCTTCGCTCAAATGCACCCCGGCAACCACCGGTTTGAGATAGACGTTGAGTCCGTAGAAAGGAATCATGCCGACAAACACGATCTCGTCGAGAGCATCCGTGTCGACGATGGCGCTGAGCGCATGCGCCATTTCCCTGGAGTCGCGGTCGAAGGACCGGTGAGCCAGGCCACCCTTGATGACGAGCAGCGCAACGCCGGTAAAGAGCGCCGTGGCGGTTAGCCGTCTCGCGGTCAGCCAACTCCAGCGCGATAGTGGCCGCGCCGCTAGCAGTGCCAGCGGCACAAATAGCGGCAGGATGTACAACTGCAGACGCGAGCGGGCGAGAAAGAATGTGGTCAACGGCACCAGGAGCCAATAGAGGAGGAGCAGCAGCGTTCGATCGCCGTAACGCAGTCCCGTGCGCAGCGACTGCCAGCCGCGCCGCAGGCCGCCGGCAGCCATTACCGCCATGATCGACCACGGCAGCATGCCAACCAGAAGCACGGGCAGGTAGACCGCGAATGCGCCGTACCACTGCGCGTTGCGGTCATGTACGGCGGTGAATACCCGATCGTAGACTTCGTAGCCGAGGAAGTAGCGCAGCCGGTCAGGCTGCTGCACGATGATCGCCACATACCAGCTCAGCCCCACAATCAAAAAGGTCAGCAGCCCCAGTGGGTCGAACAGGGGTCGTAATCGCTGTCGGTCATGCACCGCCAGATACACGACGACGGCCAGCAAGGGCAGCAAAGCCGGTGGGCCCTTGGTCATGAATGCCAGCCCCCACAGCAGCCACATGCCACGGATCCAGCCGCGCGAGACGGACCCGGGTCGGGTCCACCACTCGACGAAGCAGAACATCGCCGCAGTCTCAAAAAAGGCGAGCAGATTATCCGTGGAGACGATATTCGCTCCGATCACCGCTGCAAGCGACAGCGACCAAATCAAGGCAGGCAGCCACGGCCGCTCCGGGAGCAGGCGACGGCCCAGACCAAACACCAGCAGTCCTGTGCCAATGAAAGCGAGTGCACCCGGCAGTCGGGCCGCCCATTCGTTGTTACCGAGCAGCCCGAAGCTGGCAGCGAGCACCCAGTAAGTCATTGGGGGTTTGGTGAGATGTGGATGATGCCGATCGAGCGTCGGCAGCAGCCAGTTGCCGGTCTCCAGCATGTTGATCCCGGCGGAGGAATAGCGTCCTTCATCCGGCTCCCAGAGTCCGCGGCTACCCTGGAAAGTGAACGCCATCACGACGAGCAACAGCACCAGCCAGAAGGCTGGCCGTTCGCCCGTGCCCTGACTCATCGACGCAGCAGCCAGAGGATCAGGCTCAGCGCTGCACTTGCCAGAATCATGCTGGTGAAAGGAAAGAAGACCTTGAAGCCTGGCTTGTTGATGATGACGTCACCCGGGAGACGACCAAAAGGCAGCTTGGAGAGCCACGGCCAGAGCAGCCCGGCCAGTACGATGGCCACTCCAAGCATGATCAGGGGTCGCTGCATTGGTTGGTCCTCGGGGCGGCGGGTCGTCAAAGACTGCTGAATACGCGTACGCGGTGCCGATGATAGGGCAGTACCTCGAGCAGGTCTCCCTCCCGCAGGCGGCTTTGTATGCCACGCCACCATTCTGCGGTCAGGATCTCGGCGTGAGCCTCCAAAAAAATCCCCTTCAGTTCGGCATCGAAGCCCAGGAAATTCAGGAACGTTTCCGGGAACACGTCGTTGTCGGCGACGTAGAACCAAGCCTCCCCGCGCATGTCGTCCTCATCATGCTGTGCCTGTGGAATCTCGCGGAAGCGGCATTCGGTCACCAGGCAGAGTTCGTCGTAGTCGTAAAAGATGACACGACCGTGCCGCGTGACGCCGAAGTTCTTCAGCAGCAGATCGCCCGGGAAAATGTTGGTAACGGCGAGATCGCGTATCGCCTGACCGTAATCCAGAACGGCGCGCGCGGCCTGTGCGGGTGTTGCCTCACGCACATAGAGATTGAGCGGAGTCATGCGCCGCTCGATGTACATGTGGTCGATGACCAGTTCGTCACCTTCGACGTGCACCGTCGCGGCGGTCTCGGTCAGCAGTTCCTCGAGCAGGTCGTGTGCAAAACGGTTTTTCGGCAGGCTCAGTCGCTTGAATTCCTGAGCGTCCACCAGTCGGCCGGCGCGGTCGTGCTTGAAGACGAGATCGTACTTGGTCAATACGTCTTGCCGCAGGATGTTTTTCTGATACGGGAAGCGGTCCCGAATCAGCTTGAATACGAGATCTACCGACGGCAGCGTAAAGCAGACCATCACCAGGCCGCGTTCGCCCGGAGCGAGAATGAATTGATCAGTCGAGTGGTTGAGGTGGCCGAATAGTTCCCGATAACGCTCGGTTTTGCCCTGCTTGGCGCGCCCAAGCACGGTGTACAACTCGCTGACCGACTTGCGCGGCAGGATTTCCTTGAGGAATTTGACCACCTCACCGACATGGGCGAGATCGACGTGGAAGTAGGAACGGGTGAAGCTGAACAGCACGCTTACCGGACTCTCATCCAGCATCACTGCATCGACCACCACACCACTCTCGCCGTTACGCAGTGCCACGACGAAAGGTTGCGTCCAGCCTCGACCACTGATCCGGCCCACCAGATAGGCGCGGGTCATCTGGTAGAAGACTTCCTTGATCACCTCGACGCTCTCGGCCTCGCGTCGTTCGCCGCTCGCAGCCAACGACGCCTTAACTTCGTCGGAGACCATCTGCACGCTACGCTCGAAATCCCGGTAGGGCGCGCGGAAGCGGAATTCCGCCAGCAGTTCCTCGATCAAAAGATCGATCGACCCGCGGTTGGCGTAGATCTTGGTCTCGACATGGGTCGTGACATTACCGAGCGGGTCCATGTCGAGGGCCACGAACTCGACTGCAGGATCGACACCCATCGTGCCGAACGTTTTGCGCGTGACGGAACTGAAAAAAGTCTTGGGGAACTCGTTGTCGGGCAGTGGATCGATGAGCTCGGCGAAGCGCAGTTTGACGCTGGACCACACCGACCGCTCCTGCGAGTCATCACCAAGTCGCCGTTTCATCAGTGCGACGGTGCGGTCGACGCACTTGGAGTACAGATCGATGCGCTCGACTGCGTCCTTCTGGCTGCCGCGCCAATCCCGCTGCTCGAAGCGCTGCCGCGCCCGCTGCGTGATCATCCGGAATTCGGCGTTGTAGTCGGCAAACGCGTCGAACAGCGCTTGCGCGCAATCCTGCGCAAGCGCTTCGCGGCTGCTCGCTGCCGGGCTCGCTTCGCTCACGGTCGTGATGGAACTGCGCGCCAACCGGTCACAGGTTGGCGATCAGGGCATCTCCGAATTCGCTGCACTTGATCTCCGTGGCACCGTCCATCAGTCGTGCGAAGTCGTAAGTCACCTTCTTCTGGCCGATGGTGCGGTCCATCGCCGTAATGATTGCATCCGCAGCTTCGATCCAGCCCATATAGCGCAGCATCATCTCGCCGGAGAGGATGACCGAGCCGGGATTGACCTTGTCGAGGTTGGCATACTTCGGCGCGGTGCCGTGGGTTGCCTCGAACACAGCATGTCCGGTGACGTAGTTGATGTTGCCGCCTGGTGCGATGCCGATCCCGCCGACCTGCGCTGCCAGCGCGTCGGAGAGGTAGTCGCCGTTGAGGTTCATGGTGGCGATGACGTCGAATTCCTCGGGCCGGGTCAGCACCTGCTGTAGGGTGATGTCGGCGATCGCATCCTTGACGATGACCTTGCCACTGCGCTTGGCCTCGTCTTGCTCGGCATTCGCGGCTTTCTCGCCCTTTTCGGCTTTGGTGCGCTCCCACTGGTCCCAGGTGTAGGTCTGGTTGGCGAACTCGCGCTCAGCCAGCGCATAGCCCCAGTTACGGAAGGCGCCTTCCGTGAACTTCATGATGTTGCCCTTGTGAACGATCGTCAGGCTCTTGCGCTTGTTGTCGATCGCGTACTGCAGGGCGGCACGCACCAGACGCTCAGTGCCATCCTTGGACACGGGCTTGATGCCGATGCCCGAGGTGTCAGGAAAGCGGATCTTGCCGTACAGCTTCGGGAAGCTCTGTTTGAAGAGCTCTTTGAACTTCTCGTTCTCAGCGCTGCCAGCCTCGAACTCGATGCCAGCGTAGATGTCCTCGGTATTTTCGCGAAAGATCACCATGTCGACCTTCTCGGGGGCCTTCACAGGGGAGGGGACGCCCTTGAACCAGCGTACCGGGCGCAGACAGACGTAGAGGTCCAGCATCTGCCGCAGCGCGACGTTCAGTGAGCGGATGCCGCCGCCGATCGGGGTGGTCAGGGGGCCTTTGATGGAGACCAGATACTCGCGACAAGCCGTCACGGTCTCGTCCGGGAGCCAGGTGTTGAACAGGTCGTTCGACTTCTGCCCGGCGTAGACCTCCATCCAGTGTATTTGACGCCTGCCGCCGTAGGTCTTCGCGACTGCGGCGTCGAGCACGCGCACGGAGGCACGCCAGATGTCCGGACCGGTGCCGTCACCCTCGATGTAGGGAATGATCGGCTGATCCGGCACGTTCAGTTTGCCGTTGCTTATGGTGATCTTCTGGCCCTTTGGGGGCACATTCAACTTGAGCGCAGTGGACATCGGGCAGCTCCGAATGGCGGTCAATGAGTGTGTTCGTGAAAACGAAATTGGATGGTACGAATGCTAACACAGGCTGTGCCAGCGGGACTTGTCCGGCCACCGTCTCTGGACCCATGGGTAGGGCAGTACGTCGTTCGCCGGGCGCTCACAATTTGCGACTGACTACTGTGATTTGATCACTCCGGCGCGGGAATGCCTTGCCGATAGGCACGGATCGCGCTACGGTCCGGTTTCCATGAAGGGTCCGTCGCGCATGAATTTTGGACTGCACGCCATCCGGCGCCGCCAGACCGCGCTGTTGCGGACCGTGCTCGCCCTGTTCGCGCTCGTTTGGCTCCAGGTGGCCATGGTGCCCTGCGTCATGGCAGCGGATGGTCTGACCGCAAAGTCCGGTGGCGGATCGACAATGATGTCTGACGGGCCCGCGGCAACTCAGGCTGACCATGGTTGCCCGTACTGCCCGCCAAGCGAAACTCACTCGGGTGCGGCAGATACGGCCGGTTGTAGCTACCCGCAGCAGCCCCAGCTGGATGCGCGCGGCGGCTCGCCGTTGTTCATCGCTCTGCCAGTCACGGCGGTCCTCGTATTTGCCGCAATGCCCCTGGTTCTCCAGCGATGCCAGAGTTCGACTGGCGATCCCCCGCCACCGCGCGACCCGCTCTCCATCGTTTATTGTCGTCTGATCGAATAGCGTCCCTCTCGACCGGTCTCTCGCCGGTGCGGTGCGCCGGCGCGTCGTGATTTTCCGGGAGCTGGGTCATGTTTGTCTTTCCAGAGTGGTGTGAATGGCGCCAATTGGCGGGTGCCGGTTGTGCAGCCCTGTGGTTGTCCTTGCCAGGGTTGGCCGCGGCGGCTGCCATCCCGCTTGCCGAGGCCGAGCGCATTGCAGTCGAGCGCGACGCCGTGTCGCAACAGCTGGGTGCCGAGGGTGAGGCGATGCGTGAGCGGGCGGTTGCTGCCGGTCAGCGCGCGGATCCAAGACTTCGGCTTGGTGCCGTCAACGTCCCGATCGACTCGCTGAGTTTCACGGACGAGGATATGACGATGCTCGAACTGGGCGTCAGTCAGGAGTTCCGGCCGCGCGGGGTCACGCAATTGGCGCGACGCTCGATGGAGCAGTCCGCTGCGGCCCGAGACGCACTGTCGGCCGATCGCCGTCGCGTCGTGGTGCGCGAGGTGCGTCGCGTTTGGGTCGAACTGGCCTACATTGCCGCAGCGCGGGAGTTGCTGCAGACGCAGACTGCGTGGGTGGAACAGATGCGCGCCTCAGCGCGGGCCCGCTATACGGCAGGAGAGGGGCGTCAACTCGATATACTGCAGGCGGGGCTCGATGCTGCGCTGCTGCGCGAGCAGCAGTTGGATCTCGACCGTGAGGAAGGGATGCGTCGCGCGCAACTGGGTCGCTGGACCGGTAGCGAGGTTGCCGCAAGCGCCGGCCCGTTCCAACTCTCGGCGCCCAGTGAGCTCCTGCCGCTGGCCACGCTCGAGGACCGCCTGCATCATCATCCGCGTCAGGTGGATTTCGAGCGTCGCATCGATGCCGCACGCACTGACACGGAACTCGCACGCTTGCAGACCAAGCCAGGCTGGATGCTGGATTTGAGTTATGGACTGCGTAGCGGCGAAGGTGCTGCCGGCACCTCGCGCCCGGACATGCTGAGTGCGATGGTCTCGGTGGACCTGCCGGTTTCACGTGCCAACCGTCAGAGCCGTGAGGTGAACGCGGCCAGTGCCGACGCGCGCGCGCTGTCCCAAATGCACGACGATCACCTGCGCGAGATGCTCGCCATGCTGGACGAGGCGTACGTGGTGGCGCGCAAGACTGGCGATCTCGAGCAATACTATGCTCACGATCTCTTGCCGCTGGCGGAGCAGTCGGTTCAGGGCGCGCTGCTGGCATGGCAGACCAATCGTGTCATGTTCGATGAAGTGGTTGCAGCTCGCAAGGCGGCACTCGAGGCACGCTTGCGTCATGCCCGACTCGCTGCAGACCGGGCTCAGGTGCACTACGAAATCGATTACCTCGCGGGAGATGACCTGTGACGCGCACATACACTGCAGCGGCACTCGTAGTGGGTGGCGCCCTGTTGGGCCTGCTGTTGGCCGGCTGTGGGCGTCACCCGGCCTCCGAGCCCCTGGCGTCGGCTGCCGATGACACGGCAGCCGAGCATGCGCTCAAACATACGCAGGCGTCCTATCACTGCCCGATGCATCCGGAAGTGGTGAGCGACAAGCCGGGCAAATGCCCCATTTGCGGCATGACCTTGGTGCCAGCTGCCCAGTCCTCTTCAGTGACGAGTACGCCCTCTGCGGTGCCTGGCGAGATCCGTATTTCACCCGCCGTAATCAACAATCTCGGAGTGCGTACGGAACCCGCGTTGCAGGGGGTGCTGACGCGGCGCCTCGAGGCGCTCGGCTCGGTCGGCTTTGACGAACGCCGCACGCTGCAGGTGCGCAGTCGCACCGAGGGCTGGGTCGAAGGGCTGAGTGTGCGCTCAGTCGGTGATTCGGTGCAGGCGGGTCAGGTGTTGTTCCGGCTGCGTTCGCCTCAACTCGAGGCCGCGCAGCAGGAATATCTCGATGCGATCCGAATCGGCAACCGCGAGTTGATCGATGCTTCGCGTGAGCGCTTGCGCGTGCTGGGGCTGGATGCCGCGACGGTCAGTGAACTGGTGCGCTCCAATCGCCGTGCGGGTCAGGTGAGCTATCGCGCACCAGTGGCGGGCGTCGTCACGGCATTGGATGTACGCGAGGGCTCTCGGTTGACCCCAGACATGGCGGCATTGACCATTACCGGCACCGGCAGCCTGTGGGTCATGGCTGAGGTGCCCGAGGCGCAGTCCGCCGGGCTTGGGATCGGAGCCGTGGCCGAGATTCGCTTTCCGGTCCTGCCGGGTGAGGTCTATACGGGGCGCATCGATTACATCTACCCCGAACTCAATGCGCAGTCGCGTACGGTGCGCGCAAGGATCACCTTGGATACACCGCCTGCCGCGGTGCGCGCCAATATGCTGGCGTCGATCTCGCTGCAGGGCGGGGCGGGTAGCGAGACCGTGCATATCCCCCGCAGTGCGCTGATTCGCAGCGGGCGCGAGGATCGCGTGGTCGTTGCCCTCGGCGATGGCCGCTTCGTACCGCGCAAAGTCACGGTAGGCGCCGAGAGTGGTGAGCGGATCGCCATCCGCAATGGGTTGGCAGCCGGTGAGCGTGTGGTGGTGGCGGGCCAATTCCTGCTCGACTCCGAGGCCAATCTGCGCGGTGGTCTCGAGCGATTTGACGCAACCGCTCCACCGGCCGGTGCCGGCAGAGCGCAGCCGTGAGCACGGTGACGCCATGATCGACTGGCTGATCGCAGCGTCGCTGCGCAACCGACCGCTGGTGCTGCTGCTGGCGGTGATGCTGACGGCCGTAGGTGCCTACTGTGCGTTGCGCACGCCGGTGGATGCATTGCCGGACTTGTCCGATGTGCAGGTCATCGTGCGCACACCGTACCCGGGTCAGGCACCGCAGATCGTCGAGGATCAGATCACCTATCCGTTGACGTCTTCGCTGCTGGCGGTGCCGGGCGCCACCACGGTGCGCGGATATTCCTTCTACGGCGACTCCTTCGTGAACGTACTGTTTGCCGACGGCACCGATCCGTATTGGGCACGCTCGCGTGTTCTGGAGTATCTCAATCAGGCGGCTGCACGCCTGCCTTCGGGTGTACGCCCAGCCTTGGGACCGGATGCAACCGGCGTGGGCTGGATTTACCAGTACGCATTGGTCGATCGCAGCGGACGTCACGATCTCGCGCAGTTGCGATCCATTCAGGACTGGTTCCTCAAGTATGAGTTGCAGTCACTGGAGGGTGTGGCCGAGGTGGCCACGGTGGGTGGCATGGTTCGGCAGTATCAGGTGGTGGTCGATCCTGTCCGAATGCGCGGCTATGGGGTGACGCTCATGATGGTCGAGCAGGCCATCCGCGCCGGCAACCAAGAGATCGGCGGGTCGGTGATCGAGATGGGCGAGGCCGAGTACATGGTGCGTGTGTCGGGCTATGTGCGCGGCATCGGCGATCTCGAGCGGATTCCGGTCCAGACGACGCGCGACGCCACGCCGGTCCTGCTGCGTGACATCGCCGATGTGCGTCTGGGTCCCGAGATGCGACGCGGTATCGGTGAACTCGACGGTGAGGGCGAGTCGGTCGGTGGGATCGTGGTTCTTCGCAACGGTGACAATGCGCGCGAGACCATCGCACGCGTCAAACAACGCCTAGCCGAGTTGCGACGCGGTTTTCCGGCAGGCGTGGAATTGGTGGAGACCTACGACCGCTCCGGATTGATACAGCGCTCGATAGATAATCTGCTGCGCAAGCTCGCCGATGAATTCCTCGTCGTCACGCTCGTCTGTCTGCTGTTCCTGCTGCACCTGCGTTCCGGGTTGATCGTCGTGATCGTTACGCCAGTCGCCGTGCTTGCGGCATTCATCGTCATGCGCTTGCAAGGCATCAATGCGAACATCATGTCGCTGGGTGGCATTGCGATTGCCATTGGTACCTTGGTCGATGCCGCCATCGTGATGATCGAAAACGTGCATCGTAAGCTCGAGGGGTCGACCCAGACGTCTGATAGTCGCCTCGCAGCGGTTCATGCGGGCTGTCGCGAAGTCGGTGCGCCGCTGTTTTTTTCACTGATGATCGTTGCCCTGTCGTTCCTGCCGGTCTTCACGCTAGAGGCGCAGGAAGGGCGGTTGTTCGCACCGATGGCGCACACCAAGACCTATGCCATGCTCGCTGCAGCGCTGTTGTCGGTCACCCTCGTTCCGGTGCTGATTTATTGGTTCGTGCGCGGCAGGATCCGTGCCGAGGAGGCAAATCCCGTCAATCGGGCCGCCGCTGCGCTGTACCGGCCCGTGCTGGACATCGCTCTGCGAGCGCCGTGGCTGGTGACCCTTGCCGCACTCGCCCTGTTGGCCATGACCCTGTGGCCGCTATCAAAACTGGGCAGCGAGTTCATGCCGGAGTTCGATGAAGGTGATCTGCTCTACATGCCAACGGCGTTGCCGGGGCTGAGTCCGGATGCGGCCCGTGCCTTGCTGCAGCAGACCGATCGACTCATCAAAACGGTGCCTGAGGTCGAACGTGTATTTGGCAAAGCAGGGCGCGCCGACACGGCCACCGATCCGGCGCCTCTCGAAATGTTCGAGACGGTGATCAAACTCAAACCGCGCGAGCAATGGCGGCCGGGCATGACGTCGGAAAAACTCCGTGCGGAGCTCGACGCGAGGGTCAAATTGCCCGGACTCTCCAATGCGTGGGTCTACCCGATCAAGACACGCATCGACATGCTCGCCACCGGCATCCGTACGCCAGTCGGGGTGAAGATCAATGGGCCTGATTTGCAGACCATTCAGCAACTGGGCCAACAGATCGAGCGAGTGGTCGGTTCCATCGACGGGACGACCTCGGTGTACGCCGAGCGCACCGCAACGGGCCGGTATCTCGATGTCGACATCGATCGTACGGCAGCTGCGCGTCACGGCCTCAACGTCAAAGATGTGCAGGACGTGATTTCGGGGGCCGTCGGCGGGATGACGGTCAGCTGGACCGTCGAGGGGCTGGAGCGTTACCCGATCAATCTGCGCTATCCGCAGGATTTCCGCGACTCACTGCAGAAGCTGCGGGAACTGCCGCTGCTGACACCTTCGGGTGCGAGCATCACGCTGCAGGACGTGGCGCGCGTGTCGGTTACCGATGGTCCGGCCATGATCCGCAGCGAAAATGCACGCCCCTCTGGCTGGGTCTACATCGACATGCAAGGTCGAGACCTCGGGGGTTACGTCGCGGAACTCAAGCGCCGTGTCGATGCCGAGGTTGCGTTGCCCGCAGGGTACAGCCTCGGTTGGTCCGGACAGTACGAGTATCTGGAGCGGGCGGCCGCCCGCCTCAAGGTGGTGGTACCGCTGACACTGGCGATCATCGTGCTGCTGCTCTACATGAACTTTCGCAACGCGCGTGACGTCCTGCTGATCCTCGGGGCGCTGCCCTTCGCCCTCATCGGTGGTGTCTGGCTGCTGTACCTGCTCGGCTACGACCTGTCGATCGCCGTTGCAGTGGGCTTCATCGCCCTGGCCGGTGTTGCGGCGGAGACAGGCGTGGTGATGCTGATGTACCTGGATCAGGCCTGGGATGCCTGCCGACAGCGTGCTGCCGCCGCCGGCAGCGAGCCGACGGCCGGTGACTTGCACCAGGCGATCGTGAGCGGCGCCTTGCTGCGTTTGCGCCCGAAATTGATGACGGTCATTACGGTCATCGTTGGCTTGATCCCCATCATGTGGAGCACCGGCAGTGGCTCGGAAGTGATGCGCCGTATCGCTGCGCCGATGGTCGGCGGCATGATCTCGGCGACGGTGCTGACGTTGATAATCCTGCCGTCCCTGTACCTGCTAGTGAACCGCAGGTCGGTTACAAGGTCTTGAGACGGTTCGGTACGAGGCGGGCCAGCCGCTGTCTGTCCGCCCAAGGACGATAAATGAAGGTCGATACCCGCTACGTTTGTCCCATGTGTTCCGGCGTCGTGAGCGCGGTGCCGGGCAACTGCCCCAAGTGCGGCATGTCGCTGGTGCCGGAGATGCCCTCGGCAGAGGAGCCGGAAGATCTCGAACTGAGCGATATGCGGCGACGCCTGCGGATCGCGCTGGTATTCACGGTCCCATTGGTGATGCTCGAGATGACAGGCATGCTGGGCAAGCACGCGCCAGATCACTCGCCGGCCTCTAGGGTGTGGCTGCAATTGCTGCTCGCGGCCCCCGTGGTGCTCTGGTGCGGTTGGCCGTTGCTGCAGCGGGGCTGGCAGTCAGTCCGCAATCGGCACCTCAACATGTTCACGCTCATCGCGCTCGGCGTGAGCGTCGCTTTCCTGTTCAGCGTGTTCGCGGTGGTGGCGCCGTCGCAGGTGCCGCAGGCCTTCAGCCATGGCGGACACGCCGCGGTCTATTTCGAATCCGCTGCGGTAATCGTCACGCTGGTGCTGCTCGGACAGGTGCTCGAGTTGAGCGCCCGGGGCCGCACCAACGCAGCGCTGCGATCCCTGTTGGATCTCGTGCCCCGTCATGCAATTCGAGTGGCGGCTGATGGCAGCGAACAGTCGGTCGACTTGTCCGAGGTCCTGCCGGGCGACATCCTGCGCGTCCGACCCGGCGACAAGGTACCCGTCGACGGCGCGTTGCGGGACGGTCTGGCGACCCTTGACGAATCCATGGTCACAGGCGAGTCCGTGCCTGTGGAACGTGGACCCGGTGATCCAGTGATCGGCGGTACCGTCAACGGCAATACCTCCTGGCTGATGATCGCCCAGAAGGTCGGCGAGCAAACCCTGCTGTCGCGGATAGTCCATGCGGTTGCGGAGGCTCAGCGCAGCCGTGCGCCGGTGCAGGCACTCGCCGACCGAGTTGCGGGCTGGTTCGTGCCGGCCGTGATCCTCATCTCGCTCGTGGCGGCGGTGTTGTGGTGGTGGCTTGGACCGCAGCCCCGCCTCGCATATGCGTTGGTGGTCGCGGTGAGCACGCTGATCATTGCCTGTCCCTGTGCGCTTGGACTGGCCACGCCAATGTCCATGACCGTCGCGCTTGGTAAAGGCGCACAGTCAGGTGTCCTGTTTCGCGATGCGGCGGCGCTCGAGGTTTTGAATCATGTCGACACGGTCGTGTTCGACAAGACCGGCACGTTGACGATCGGTCATCCCGAACTGCAGACCGCGTTACCCGTCGACGGTGTACTGGAAAGTGAGTTGCTGCGTTATGCAGCGAGCATGGAGCAGGGCAGCGAGCACCCGCTGGCAGCAGCTATCGTACGGGCTGCCAAGGCACGCGGCCTCAAACTGGGCCTCAGCCGGGACTTTGTGGCAATACCTGGGGCCGGTGCATTTGCCACTGTGCAGATGAGCAATCTGGCTGTGGGCAACGCCCGGCTGATGCGCGAGCGGGGAGTCGACGTCGCGACGCTCGAGAGCGAGGCCCAACGCCTGCGCGATGGCGGTCAGACCGTTGTCTTCGTGGCCGTCGATCAGGTCGCGGTCGGGTTGCTCGGCCTGGCCGATCCACTGAAGCCCGAAGCATGGGAGGTTGTGCGGGCTTTGCGTGCGGCGGGATTGCGCATCCTCATGGTATCCGGGGACCACGCCACCACGGCGCAGGGCATCGCCCAGCAACTCGACATCGCCGAGGTCATCGCCGAGGTGCCGCCGGAGCGCAAAGCCGCTGTCGTGCAGCAGCTGCGCAGCGAGGGACGAAGTGTCCTCATGATCGGTGATGGCATCAATGACGCGCCGGCACTCGCCGCTGCCGACGTGGGCGTAGCGATGGGCGGTGGCACTGATATCGCGCGGCAGACGGCCGGCGTAACCCTGGTCAGCGGCGATCTGCGTGGCTTGCTGCGGGCCATTCACCTGAGCGAAGCGACCATGCGCAACATCCGGCAAAATCTCCTTTTTGCATTCGGCTACAATGCGCTGGGCGTGCCGATCGCCGCAGGTCTGCTCTTTCCGCTGACGGGATGGCTGCTCACGCCGTCGCTGGCGGCGGCGGCGATGTCTTTGAGCTCCGTGAGCGTCATCGTCAATGCTCTGCGGCTGCGCAACGCGAGGATCTGAAGCATGTCGATGTTTGGCGCAAGTCACGTTCGGTGCGGACGCGGTGTAAACGCAGGCGCGGTGCTGTTTCTCATGCTCTCGGCGCTGCTGTGCAGCGTCGGGCCGGTGCAGGCGGCCAGCACTGAGGTCAAGCTCATCAGTGCGGCGCAATTGCGCAGGGTGCTGGACGCGGAACGCGGCAAGGTCGTGTTACTCAACCTCTGGGCCACCTACTGCGCGCCGTGCCTCAAGGAGATTCCCGAACTGGTCGCGCTGGAGCGCGAACTCGGTCGGCGAGGATTCGTCGTCATCGGTGTTGCCATGGACGAGCCCGATGCACTTGCGCGGGCCGTCCGTCCGTTTCATGCGAAGTACTTTCCACGCTTTCGCACCTACCTGCGCAATGAATCCAGTCTCGATGCGATTGCCGGCGTGGTTGATGCGGGTTGGAATCAGGCACTGCCCACGACGTACCTGATAGATCGTCAAGGTCGCTCGCAGCGCCGTGTGCAAGGGCGCAAGACCCCCGAGGAATTCAAGACCATGCTCGAGCCGCTGCTCAACGAAAAACCATGACTCGTACACTAAAGTCCGAACCGCGGCGCGATGGTTATCGCATGCCGGCCGAATTCGAACCGCACTCCGGTTGCTGGATGATCTGGCCAGAGCGCCCCGACAACTGGCGGCTCGGCGGCAAGCCGGCGCAGCAGGCCTTTGTCGCAGTTGCGACGGCTATCGCAGCGAGTGAGCCGGTGACCGTGGGTGCATCAGCCGCTCAATACGCCAATGCGCGACGCCAGTTGCCTGCCGCGGTGCGCGTGGTCGAGTTGTCCACCAACGACGCTTGGATGCGTGATGTCGGACCGACCTGCGTGGTCAATGGCAAAGGCGTCGTGCGCGGCATCGACTGGACCTTCAATGCTTGGGGCGGACTCGACGGCGGGCTGTATTTCCCTTGGGATCGCGACGACGCAGTTGCGCAGAAGGTGCTCGAGATCGAGGGCCTGGACCGCTATCGGGCACCCTTCGTGCTGGAGGGCGGCGCCATCCACGTCGACGGTCAGGGCACAGTCATCACGACAGAGGAATGTCTGCTCAATCGCAATCGCAACCCGCAACTGAGCCGCGCCGACATCGAGGATCGGTTGCGTCGCTATCTGGGCGTGGATGTCGTGATCTGGCTGGGCAAGGGCGTCCATCTGGATGAAACCGACGGCCATGTCGACAACCTGTGCGCCTACGTGCGCCCGGGTGAAGTGGTGCTGACGTGGACTGACGATAAACGCGATCCGCAGTACGCCATTTCTCGCGATGCCTATGAGCGATTGCGGCAGGCGCGCGACGCGCGAGGCCGTCGCCTCAAGGTGCACAAGCTCGTGCAACCGGGTCCACTGCGCATGACCACCGAGGAGGCCCGTGGTGTGGACGCGGCCGAAGGAACGGCATCGCGCGAGGCTGGCATGCGCATGGCCGGGTCCTACGTCAATTTCTACATCGGTAACCGGCGCGTGGTGATGCCCTTGCTGGATCCCAAGCGCGATGGCGCTGCCTTGCGCAAGCTCAAGGCCCTGTTCCCTGGTCGCGAGGTGGTGGGTGTGCCCGGTCGCGAGATCCTGCTCGGCGGCGGCAACATTCACTGCATCACCCAGCAGATCCCGAGGGGCCGGTGACCGTGCGCGTAGCACTGGTCAGCGCCGTTGAGGCGCTGGCACTCGATGAAGATCTTCCGCCGTTGGTCGCCGCCATGCAGCAGATGGGCGTCACGGTCGAGACACCGTGTTGGGACGACCCGGCGGTCGATTGGCCCGGTTACGACGTCGCCGTGCTGCGCTCGACCTGGGATTACGCCGAACGCGTCGATGAGTTCGTCGACTGGGCGCAGCGTTGTGGTCAGGCTACCCGACTGCTCAATCCGGTGGCGATCGTGCGCTGGAATACCGACAAACACTACCTGCAACACCTGCAGCGTCATGGCGTCCCGGTGGTGCCGACGCGCTATGTCGAGCCGGGCAGTGACCCTGACGCAGCCTTGCAGCAGTTCCTCTCTGGCAGTGGTGACTGGTTGTCGGTGGGTGAGCCTTGCGGATTCAAGGAATTCGTCATCAAGCCGTCGATCGGGGCGGGGTCGCGCGATGCAGCTCGCTACCGACGCGGTGATGCGATCGCGGCAGCCGAGCACTTGCGGCGACTGGTGGTTGCGCAGGGTCGCAGTACGATGCTGCAACCTTACCTGGAGCGCGTCGACGAGTATGGTGAGACTGCGGTCGTCTATTTCGGCGGGGCGTTCAGCCATGCGGTGCGTAAGGGACCATTGCTCAAACTCGGGCAAGGGTTGGTGACGGGTCTGTTCGCGCCCGAGGAAATCACTGCGCGACGCGCGGACGCGGCTGAATTGGAGGTGGCCGCAAAGGCCCACGCCGCCATTCCCCATGCGGCCCCGCTGTACGCGCGTATCGACCTGATCCGCGATGCCGAAGGCAGACCGGTGGTACTCGAACTCGAACTGACGGAACCGTCGCTGTTCTTCAATCATGCCGCGGGTGCGGCGGAGCGGCTGGCCGACTTGGTGCTGGAGCAGATCAGGCGGGAATGATCGTCCGTTACCGTTATCAGACTGACCGCTCCGGGCTGCGTGGCGCCGGCGACCGTTTTCAAACCGTCCGCCAGGGTCTGCAGTCCGGATTCAGACCTCCGTTATGAGTCGATAACCAGTCGGCCTTTCCGCGTTTCGGGCCGCCTCCCTACCATGCCTCTATCGCCACGTCGGCGAGACAAGGTCAATTCATGAGCGCCAACCCGAACCAAGTCGCAGCCCTGGGTCCCTTCGACCCGGAGCAGGCGCAGTTGTTGACCCGTCTGATTGACGGGCTCGACGCACCGAAATTGCAATGGTTATCGGGATTTGCGGCAGGAGTAGCGCATGAGCGTGCTGCTGGCAGTCCGCTCCTCGCGACCATCGCCGCAGCGCCGCGCGGCGAGCCCGCCGCGCGGCTGGCGGTGCTCTACGGATCGCAAACGGGCAACGGCAAGCGTATCGCGGAGCGCCTGGGCCGCGCCGCCGAGGCGGCCGGGCTGGCTGTGCGGGTGCTGAGCGCCGGCGCATATCCAACCAAGGATCTCGCCAAAGAGAAGTTTCTCGTGATCGTCATGAGCACGCATGGCGATGGCGATCCGCCCGACGACGCACGTGGCTTCATCGATTTCCTCGCCTCCAAGCGGGCGCCGCGGCTCGAGCAACTGGCCTACTCGGTGCTGGCACTCGGTGATTCCAGCTATCCCCGATTTTGCGAGACCGGTCGTCAGGTCGACGAGCGGCTGGCGGCGCTGGGTGCACGCCGGCTGGTCGAGCGTGTCGATGCTGACGTCGACTACGAGACCTTGGCCAACCCATGGCTGGACCGCGTAGTCGGCGAAGCGCGAGATGCACTGGGCGCCCCGCAGGCCGCCACGGTGACCCGCCTGCACGCGGTCCCCGCCGCGCCGGCCTACACACGCGAGCAACCCTTTACGGCGGAAGTCCTCGGCAATCAGCGCATCACGGCGCGCGGTGCCACCAAAGACGTCCGACATATCGAATTGTCGTTGGCAGGGTCCGGGCTCAGTTACGAGCCGGGCGACGCGCTCGGGGTCTGGCACCAGAATCCGCCGCAAGTGGTCGATGCACTGCTGAGTGCGGCCCGCCTCGATGGGGGTGTCAGCGTCACCGTCGGTGGCGACACGCGCCCGTTTGGCGTTTGGCTGGAGACCGAGCGTGAGATCACGCGTCTGACGCGCCCGTTTCTGGTCAAGCATGCCGAGCGGTCCGGCAGTGACGAACTGGCCGAATTGCTCAAACCCGGACATGAGGATGCGCTGCGCACCCTGCTGACCGAGCAACAGCCGGTCGACGTGCTGCGGCGCTACCCCGCGCAATGGGACGCCACAGCGCTGGTAGCCGCGCTGCGACCACTGGCGCCGCGTTTGTATTCCATCGCTTCGAGTCAGGCCGCGGTGGGAGACGAGGCCCACGTGACGGTTGCCGTCATCGATTACCTGCGCGGTGGTGAACGGCGCTTCGGGGCGGCCTCTGCCTATCTTGCGTCGCTGACCGAGGACGAGGCGCGCGCCCGGGTGTTCATCGAATCCAACGAGCGCTTCCGTTTGCCAGTCGATACCGCGCGTGACGTGATCATGATCGGTCCCGGCACCGGTGTCGCTCCGTTCCGCGGCTTCCTGCAGCATCGCGAAGCGCAGGGCGCCACGGGGCGTAACTGGTTGCTGTTTGGTGCGCGGCATTTCAGCAGTGAGTTCCTGTATCAGGTCGAGTGGCAGGAGGCCGTCCGCAAGGGTTTGCTGCACCGTCTGGATCTGGCGTTCTCACGCGATACGACACCACGCGTCTATGTGCAGGACCGCGTACGTGAGGCCGGGGCCGAGCTCTACGCGTGGCTCGAGGGTGGCGCCTCGCTCTACGTGTGCGGTGACGCGACTCACATGGCGCCTGATGTCGAGGCGGCTCTCATCGACGTCGTGGCGACCCACGGCGGGCGCAGCCGCGATGCGGCGCAGGCCTACGTACGCGCGCTGGCCGAGGAACGTCGGTACCTTCGGGATGTTTATTGACCATGGCCAACCTTCCGGTCGAGCGGATCAAAGAGGAAAGCCGTCTGCTGCGCGGTACGCTGGCGGAGAGTCTCGGTGATGCCATCACCGGCGCCATTCGCGAGGACGACACCGTCCTGATCAAGTTTCATGGCAGCTATCAGCAGGACGATCGTGACCTGCGTGAGGAACGTCGGCGGCAAAAGCTCGAGCCCGCCTACAGTTTCATGATCCGCACGCGCCTGCCCGGCGGTGTTTGCACCCCCAAGCAGTGGCTGGCACTCGACGATATCGCCACACGCTACGCCAACGGCACGTTGCGCATCACCACTCGCCAGGCATTTCAGTTCCACGGAGTGGTCAAGACGGAACTCAAAGCCACAATGCAGGCGATCAACGCCGCGCTCATCGACACCATCGCGGCCTGCGGTGACGTCAATCGCAACGTGTTGGCGAGCTCCAATCCAGTGGAATCGCGCGCGCATGCCTCTGCGTATGACTGGGCAAAGCGTTTGTCCGAGCACCTGCTGCCGCGCACCCGTGCGTATCACGAGATCTGGCTCGATGGCGAGAAGGTCGCTGGTACCGAAGAGGTCGAGCCGATCTACGGACCCACCTACCTGCCGCGTAAGTTCAAGGCTGCCGTGGCCGTGCCGCCGATCAACGATGTGGACGTGTTCGCGCAGGATCTCGGATTCATCGCGATCGTCGAGGCCGGAGAACTGCAGGGATTCAACCTGACCGTCGGTGGCGGACTCGGCGCAACGCACGGCGACGCTGAAACCTACCCGCGCCTTGCCGACGTCGTCGGTTTCCTGCGACCCGAGCAGTTGCTGGCCGTCGCCGAAGCGGTGGTCACCACCCAACGTGATTTCGGTAACCGCTCCGTGCGCAAGCGGGCCCGTCTCAAGTACACCATCGATGATCGCGGCCTTGATTGGTTCGTGGCCGAGATCAATCGGCGTCTGGGCTTTGCTCTGGAGCCGGCGCGACCCTTTGGTTTCACCGACAACGGTGACCGCTTCGGCTGGATAGAGGGGCATGATGGACGCTGGCACCTGACGCTGCGTATCGAAGCGGGTCGGGTTGCCGACGACGCACGGGGTCAGCGGCTGACAGGCTTGCGCGAGATTGCGCATGTGCATCGCGGCGATTTCCGTCTGACGCCGAATCAGAATCTGATCATTGCGAACGTCGAGCCCAGCGCGCGGGCCTTCATCGATTCGCTGGTGGTCCGCTACGGGCTGGACGGCCATGCTCGGGCAACGCCGGTGGCCCGCGACGCGCTGGCCTGCGTCGCGCTGCCGACCTGCCCTCTGGCGATGGCGGAGGCCGAGCGCTATCTGCCGCAGCTCACGCAACTCGTCGACGCGCAATTGGCGGCCAACGGGCTCGCGGGCGAGTCGGTCAAGCTGCGTATCACGGGATGCCCCAACGGCTGTGCGCGTCCCTACCTCGCTGAAATCGCGCTGATCGGCAAGGCACCGGGACGTTACAACCTCTATTTCGGTGGCGATGAGCGCGGTCAGCGGCTCAACGCATTGCGCCTCGAGAACGTCGACGAGGCCGCTATCAGCGCCGAACTCAATGCGGTCTTTGGCAGGTATGCCGTCGAACGGCAGCCTGGCGAACGATTTGGCGACTTCGCCTGGCGCAGCGGACTGGTCGTCGCATCTCCCGCTGTGCGGCCTTCCGTGCGAGAAGGCGTGGCATGAGAGCGATCGCCTGGGATGCAGATGAGGCCGCATCGCAGCAGACCCTGCTCGATGAGGCCAATGCCATGCTCGACCGCATGACGGCACCGGAGCGTATCGAGTGGGCGGCCGAGCACCTGCCAGGTGGCCACGCACTCAGTTCAAGTTTCGGTGCCCAGGCGGCCGTATCGCTGCATCTGGTCACTCGCCGGATACCGCAGGTTCCGGTGATCCTGGTCGACACCGGCTATCTGTTTCCAGAGACCTACCGCTTCATCGATGATCTGGTGCTGCGTCTCGGGCTCAACCTCAAGGTGTATCAATCGAGCGTATCGCCGGCCTGGCTCGAAGCCCGCCACGGGCGACTGTGGGAGCAGGGCATCGACGGCATCCAGCGCTACAACGAATTGCGCAAGACGGAGCCGATGCAGCGAGCGCTCGATGATCTGCGGGTTGGAACGTGGTTTGCCGGTCTGCGCCGCGATCAGGCCCAGAGTCGTCAACGCATCCGACCGCTCGAATGGTTCAATGGTCGATGGAAAGTGCACCCGATTCTCGACTGGAACGACCGCATGATCTTCGATTACCTGCGGCGACATGAGTTGCCCTATCACCCGCTGTGGCACGAGGGCTATGTCTCCATTGGTGACTGGCATACGACCCGCTCGTTGGCGGAGGCCGGAGATCCGGAGGCAACGCGCTTTTTCGGTCTCAAGCGCGAGTGTGGCTTGCACGGGCTCGAGGGCTGACAGGTGCGGTATTTTCCGCTCTTTGCCGATCTGCAGGGTCGCCTGGTCCTGCTCGTGGGCGGCGGTGTGGTTGCCGAGCGCAAGGCGCGACTGTTGCGTGAGGCCGGTGCCGATCTGAGAGTGGTTGCCCGCGAGAGCTCCGATTACCTGCGGCACTGGCATGTTGCCAATGAATTCGAGTCCAGCCACTTCGATGGCGCGGTGCTGGCGATCGCTGCGACCGACGATCCCGAGTTGAATCAACGAGTCGCCGCTGCAGGGCGCGAGCGCAACGTGCTGGTCAATGTAGTCGACGTCGCCGAACTCTCGAGCTTCATCGTTCCGGCGATCGTCGATCGTTCACCGCTCGTGATCGCAGTGTCCAGTGGCGGTGTTGCGCCGGTGCTCGCCCGTCAGGTGCGCGAACGCATCGAGTTGCTGGTCGATGAATCTTACGGTGCGCTCGCGCTGCTGCTCCAAACTTGGCGCAAGCGCATCAAGGGCGCGTTGTCCGACGTTGGGCAGCGCCGGCGTTTCTACGAGCGCGTCGTATCTGGCCCCGTTGCCGACGCAATTCGCGCGCGTCGCGCCGACGTAGCAGAGCAGGTGCTGCACCGTGAGCTGGCAGCGGGCGTCCCGCCGGCGACCGGGTCGGTGGTGCTGGTCGGGGCCGGACCGGGTGACCCGGGCCTGTTGACCTTGAACGCACTGCGTGCCCTGCAGCAGGCGGACGTCATTTTGCACGATCAACTCGTGTCGACCGATGTGTTGGCGCTGGCTCGGCGTGATGCCGAGCGAATCAGCGTCGGTAAAGCAGCGGGAGGCCACTCTGTCGCCCAGGGGCGGATCCATCAGCTCATGCTGGAGCACGCGCAGGCGGGGCGCCGGGTCGTCCGACTGAAGGGTGGCGATCCATTCATCTTTGGGCGGGGTGGCGAGGAACTGGAATTTCTGCGCGCTCATGGGGTGCCTTACGAAGTGGTGCCGGGCGTGACGGCCGCCGTCGCCTGCGCGGCCTACGCCGGGATTCCGCTCACGCATCGCGATCATGCGCAGTCGCTCCGACTGGTGACCGCGCACTGCGGCGATTCTCTCGACACGCTCGACTGGCGGTCGTTGGCACACGACCGGCAGACCGTCGCCTATTACATGGGCGTCGCACAGCTGGCACGGATCCGCGAGGGGCTCATCCGGCACGGTCGCGACCCAAGCACTCCGGTCGCGATCGTCGAGAACGGCTCACGAGCGGAGCAACGCGTGACGCTGGCCACGCTCGGGCAGCTCGAGGAGATCGCGCACGCGGGCGGCATCCGCTCGCCGGCACTGGTGATCGTGGGAGAAGTGACAGCGCTGGCCGGGGAGTTGCACTGGTTCGGTAGCGCGCCACGGCTCTGGTCGGCGCTGCGGTCCGTTGCTTGATGGTCGGGTGAGAGCAGTTCGAGCCGACAGGCGCGGAGCGGAAACTCAGCCTTGGCCGCCCTGTTCGGGGTCGAGTCGCCGCCGCAGCCGTCCCTCATCGAGCTGACCGCACCAACGCGCCACCACGAGGGTCGCCACGGTGTTGCCAATGAGATTGGTCAATGCGCGTGCCTCGGACATGAAGCGGTCGATGCCGAGGATCAGTGCCACACCCGCAACTGGCACGTGCCCGACAGCACCCAGCGTCGCCGCCAGCACGATGAATCCGCTACCGGTGACGCCCGCGGCGCCCTTCGAGGTCAACAGCAACACACCGAGCAGCACCAGCTGCTGTGTCAGATCCAGTGGCGTGTTGGTTGCCTGCGCAATGAATACTGCCGCCATCGTCAGGTAGATCGCCGTACCATCCAGGTTGAACGAGTAGCCCGTGGGCACGACGAGCCCGACCACCTGTTTGGCCGCACCGAAATCCTCGAGTTTAGTCATGAGGCGTGGCAGCACGGACTCCGAGGAGGAGGTGCCGAGCACGATGAACAGTTCCTCGCGCAGAGCGCGAATCAATCGCCACAGGCTGAACCCGTTGAGTCGCGCGATCAGCCCCAGCACTCCGCCAATGAACAGCAGACAGGTGCCGTAGAAGCAGGCCATCAGCTTGCCGAGCGAAAGCAGAGTGCCGACGCCGTATTTGCCGATGGTGAATGCCATGGCGCCGAACGCGCCGATGGGTGCCAGGCGCATGACGTAACCGAGAATGCGAAACAGCAGCGCCGAAAACGACTCGACCAGTTGCCGCAAACCGTGGCCGGGGCCACCCAAACCGTGCAGAGCGAATCCGGTCAGCAGAGCGACCAGCAGCACCGGCAGCAGCTCACCCCCGACCAGGGCGCCGAGCAGGTTTGACGGGATGATATCGAGCAGAAAGCCCTTGATGGTCTGCGCTTTGCCCTGTTCCACATATTGCACGACGCTGCCGGCATCGAGCGTTGCAGGATCGATGTTCATGCCCGCGCCGGGCTGCAGCAGATTGACCATCAACAGTCCGAGCACCAGTGCAATGGTGCTGACGACCTCGAAATAGATCAGGGCCAGTGCGCCGGTACGACCGACGCTGCGCAGATCCTCCATCCCGGTGATGCCGAGCACGACCGTGCAGAAGATGATCGGCGCAATCATCATCTTGACCAGTTTGATGAAGGCGTCACCGATCGGTTTGAGCGCAGCGCCGAATTCCGGCCAGAGTGCACCAACTGCGATGCCAAGCACGACGGCGAGCAGAACCTGCCCGTACAGCGAGCGCGGCAGGCGCAGTGCGCCGTTCATCAGTCGGTCCGCCCCTGTATCAGCCAGCGTACTTCAGCGAACAGCGTGCGCCCGCGGCCAGGAAAATAGCGATAGTTGCCGAAGGCGAAGTCGGCCCGGTCTGCGTAGTCGCGGTCGAGCGCATTATTGAGCCGCAGCGTGAGGCTCCAGTCCGGGCTGACTGCCCATTGCGCACGCAGGTTCAGCAGTTCGTGCCCCGGATAGCGGTGGGCATTGGCCGCATCGACCCAGTACTCGCCGACTCGCAACCACTCGGCCTCGGTCCGCAGCGCCTGCCATGGCCGCCAGGTGATCGCGGCCCGCTGTATTTCGCGCGGCGCCGTATCGATGTCATTGCCCTTGACGATACGCTCACCGCCTTCGACCGCTCGGTTGAATTCGTAGCGGTGCCGGGCCCACGTACCCCCGCCACTGATCTCGACGGAGGGCAATGCCTGCCAGCGCAGTTCGTACTCGACGCCCTGATGCGAGGTGCGGCCGTTGCTGACGTTGAAGCCATTCGATTCGCGCAGGATGACGTTGCGTTTTTCCATGTCGAAACCTGCCAACGCGAAACGCGTGGTCGACCACTGTCCCTTGAGGCCGATCTCCGCCGAATCGATTTGCTCCGAGTCGAGCCGGGCCTCGGTCTGCTGACGCTGCAGACGGTACAACTCGGTGATCTCGGGCGGCCGGAAACCGCGCGAAAGATTTGCGTAAGCCATCAACCCTTGCGCAAGATCGACCGCCAGCGTCGCCTTCGGTGCGACATTGAAGAACGAATCGCGGCGATCAGCCGGCCGGCTGTAGAGGCAACCGCCGAAGCGGCAGGCAACACCCTGATCGTTGGTGTTACCCGCCAGCATTCTGTTGTCGTAGTTGTAACCCACATATTCGGCACGGGCCCCAAGGCCGAGGTGCAGACGCGAGCCCAGATGCCAGTCCAACTGGCCGTACACTGCAGCCACTTGCGAATCGACTTCGTAATCGTAGTGTCGGCCAGCCGGGCGTATGGCGTTCGCTGCGGCTGAGCCACCGGTGGTGGGCTTGTCCTGAAACTCATAAAGGAATGAACGGGCTGCCTCCAAGTCGAGGCCGACCGTGGCAGACCAGCGGTCGGTCCCCTGCCAGATCAATGTGGACATCAGGCCGACGCTGTCCTGCCCATTGCGCTCCAGCGGTTGCCCGAGCAGGAAGTGCTGCAGGAACTCCATGCGTGACCAGCGCAGGTAGGGGCGCAGTTCGAGGCGCACTGCGGGGTTCGCCAGTTGCGGAGTCACCAACCCGGTCAGACGTGCCGATTGTGCATCCCGGTAGGCTTCCGGATTGGGGTTGCTGCGGGCGATGGTCTCATCCCGATAAGCATTCTTGCCGATTATGAAGCCGGCCGTCTCCTGATCGAGATTGGTCACCGCGAGATCGATACGGAATGGCGTTGCGCTGCGGATGGAATTCACCGTCGCATTGAACTTGCCTTCCTCAAAGCCCGAGTCAGCGCGCCAGCCGCCGTCATGCGCGAAAAAACCTTTGGCACTCAGCACCGCAAGGTCACCGTCGATGCGGCCCGCTGCACCGACACGCAGGTACTGGTCCGGCCCCGCCTCGAGGGTCAGGCGCGGCGGCAATCGTGCGATTGCCTCGACCAGCGAGTACTGGTCTGAGTCCGCCTGCACGGTCAGGCGCGGTGCCAACAAATCCGGGGGTGTCGCCTGCAGCACGTTGACCGTGCCGTGCACGGCGTTGGAGCCGTAGAGCGCACTGCCGGTACCCCGCAGCACCTCGATCCCATCCGCCTGCTCGGTATTGATCTCGAGCATCTCATTGACGTTGCAAAAGCCCACGGGCCGAATGGGGATGCCGTTCTCCAGAAACAGGAACGCGCCGCAGGAACCGGCACCGGTGAGGACGGGTGAGCGGATCGCGGTCAGGCTCTCCTGACCGCTGCCGCGTTGGACCATGACACCCGCCACGCGGTTGAGCGCCTCGGAACTGTGTGTCGCGCCCAGCAGTCCGATCGACTCACCATCGATCGGGCCGATGCTGAGCGGGGTGGCAGCGAGTGGGACCGCGCGCCGGGTCGCCGTGACCACCACCTCCTCGAGTCCCGACGCGCCGTACCCTGCCTGGGTGACAGCCAGGCCGCCGATGGCGAGCGCGACCAGGCTGGGCAGACGGCCGTGCTGTCGGGTTAGGGTGCCGGGTCGGCGCATGAGGGGGCTCAGACTGGACAAGTTCGTCAGGGGGCGGATGCCGCTACGATTATCGCTGCTAAGCAATGATCCGCGCAGCCATTGTACAGGTGTTTGATAACATGCAGCCGACGCCCTCTGGAGAGACATCGATGTCAACGCCCCTCCCGCAGTGGCTGCAGCGTGCCCGGGCACGGCGGGCCCTGTGCGGCCTGTTGCTCGCGCTCACTTCGAACGTCGCATGGTGTGCGGATACCGCACCTGTGCTGCCCGACGGCGCGAGCGTCACGGCGCCCGACCGACCCCGTATTGGCCTGGTATTGAGCGGCGGCGGAGCACGTGGCGCCGCCCACGTCGGCGTCTTGCGCGAACTGGAGCGGATGCGCATCCCCATCGATGCGATTGCCGGCACCAGCATGGGGGCCGTGGTGGGCGGTTTGTACGCTGCCGGACTGAGCGGCGAGGAAATAGAGCGGTTGTTCGGCGCCCTCGATTGGCAGGACCTCACGCGCGATCGCGCGCAGCGCAGTGACCTGGTCTACCGTCGCAAGCAGGATGACCGCAACATCCTCGCCCGCGGCGCATTGGGCGTCTCCTCGGACGGGATCGTGTTGCCGCTCGGTTTGCTGCAGGGCCGGAAAATCACGCAGGTGCTGCGCAAGGCCACATTACCGGTGGCTGACGTGTCGGATTTCGATGCGTTGCCGACTCCCTTTCGCGCGCTCGCGACGGATCTCGAAACCGGTCAGCCCGTGGTACTGAAGTCCGGTGATCTGGCGACCGTACTGCGCGCGAGCATGTCGGCGCCCGGCGTGCTCGAGCCTGTCGAGATCGGTGGCCGCCTGCTGGTCGACGGTGGGCTCGTCGACAATCTGCCGGTGGATCTGGCGCGGCAGATGGGTGTGGACACGTTGATCGTGGTCGACGTGAGTTTTCCGCTGGCGCGGCGCGAAGGCCTGCAGTCGGCGCTCGACGTGACCAACCAGATGATCGGGATCATGGTGCGTCGACAGACGCTCGAGACCAAGGCTCACTTGACGGCGGGCGACGTGCTGATCGAACCCGATCTCGGTCGCATGACCTCACTCGATTTCACGCGGGTGCCGCAGTCCATGGCGGCCGGCGGCAGCGCTGTGCAGAAAGTGGCACCGCGGCTCGCTGCGCTCGGCGTGTCCGAGTCGGCCTATGCCCGGTACGTGGCAGTGCGCCATGGCGGTGTCGACGCGCCCGTGCAGGTGGCGTTCGTTCGGCCCGGTCCCCGCTCCCAGCGTGATGCCGAAAAAATCGAGGCGGTATTCGGCGATCTGGCGGGCAAACCGATCGATACGCAGAAACTCCAGCAGCGCATGACCCGCGAATACGGTCTCGACCGTTATGAATTGGTTGATTACCGCGTGGTGCACGACGGTACGTTGCAGGGTCTTGAAATCGACCTGAATCGCAAGTCCTGGGGACCGACCTTCCTGCGACTCGGTGTCGGCGTAGAAAGCGATTTCGATGGCGGCGCGACGGCCAATGCGGGTGCACGGCTGCTGATGACGGATCTGAACTACCTCGGCGGTGAGTGGCTGACTGACCTGCAGATCGGTGAAGAGCCGCGCTTTGCCACGGAGTTCTTCCAGCCGCTGTCGGTGCGCAATTCATTGTTCGTCGCGCCGGGTTATCAATACACACTCGATACGTTGCAGGTACTGAATCAGGGCGGGGACCGCATCGCCCGCTACCGGGTTCGGGAATCCGTGGCGAGTCTGGCGTTCGGCGCTGAACTGTCCAACTGGGGTGAAATACGCGTGGGTCTGCGCGCCGGCGATGGCAGCCGAAAAGTTCTGATCGGCGATCCGACCCTGCCTGCCGACCGCTTCGACATGGGCGGTGCCTACGCGCAGTTCGGTTACGACCGTCTGGACAGCGCTTACTTCCCCAAGCGTGGTCAGGCACTGCGGCTCAGTTACTTCGCCGACCGCAAGTCCCTCGGCGCCGATGTCGATGCCGACATCATCCAGGCCTCCTGGCAGATCGCGCGGACCGCAGGGCGCAATACCGTCATCCTGTCGGTGGATGGCGGATCGGCGCTCGATGACCGGGTGAATTCACCGCTGCAGTTGTTCCGGCTCGGTGGCTTCCTCGACCTCTCGGGCCTGCCACCAGACTCACTGAGCGGTACCCAGTACGGGATCGCCCGCACCATGTTTTACCGCAAGGTGAGTCGTGGCGGCACGGGCTTCTTTGAATTCCCTGCCTACGCAGGTTTCTCCCTCGAGGCCGGCAATGTCTGGCAGCGCCGACGTGACGTGAAACTGTCAGACCTTGAAACCAGCGGGAGTCTGTTTCTCGGCGCAGAGAGTCCGTTCGGACCGGTCTATCTGGCTGCCGGTTTGGGTGAAGGCGGGGAGCGCGCGTTCTATCTCTACCTAGGCAAGACGTTCTGAGCGAGCTGTCTGCAGCAGCGCGGTCCGGGTCGGCTACAATAGGACACACTTCACCGACTACCACGGATTGCATCATGGCCATCTGTCACGACCAGAACCTGCGTCAACCGATCCCTGCGCAATTGCCCTATGGTCTGCGCATGAAGCTGCGCCGTAACGATCCCTTCCGCAATCTGGTGGGAGACGATTGGCGCAAGGAGCATTGGTTCGCCACGCGCGAAGAGCGCGATCAGGCACTCGAGCGGATGAGTTCGCGCTATGTATATTTCCGTCCCGGCGATCAGCCAGCGCTCGACTGGGAGAAGATCGAGCGGTGAGACAACCACACGGCGACTGCATGCTCGATCCTGTCGATGAGCTGACCTCGCGCGAGCAGATCCGCGAATTGAAGGCGCGGTATTTCCGGACCATGGATACGAAGGACTGGGCAGGTTATGCGGACTGCTTCGCCCCTGACTGCGTCGTCGACATGCGTGGGGAGAATCACGACAACAGCCCGGCGGATCCCGACTATGGTTTGCTCCGGGGCAATCGCGCTTATGCGGAGTTTGTCCGGTCGCACATCGATCACGTCTGCACCGTACATCACGGCCACATGAGCGAACTGGAATTCACGGGTCCGGACACCGCTCGCGGCATCTGGGCCATGGAGGACAAGCTGTGGTGGCCGGTCGGTGATCCCTCGCCGGTGCAGCACCTGCACGGCTATGGGCACTATCACGAAACTTATGTGCGTCGCGCGGGCCGCTGGTTGATCCAGACGATGCGGCTCACCCGGTTGCGCACGGACGTATTAGCGACCGCGGCGTCCAGCTGAGCCGGTCGTCGGCCGCTTGCCACGGGCGCTTGGTGCTTTCTTTGCCGGCGCGCTGCTGGCCTGCCCGTTGATCCAACGCGAGCGAAGTTCCATCTCCTGTTGAAGCAGCAGAGTGTGACTGCTGCGCAGGGTCTCGATGAATGCCGTCATCGCCGGAGACAGTGTCCGCCTGCGCAGTCGCAATACGGCCCACTCCGAGCGCAGCCAGGGCTCGTGCAGCAGCGGCGTGACTTCGCCGCGCTCGAGCTCGTCGCGTACGGTGTGCAGCGCACCAAAAGTGAAGGCGTCCGAGCTCCGGATTATCTTGATCGCGAAATCCAGAGTCGGGCATTCGATGGCTGGGAACTGCGGCAGTGGCCCGGAAGGGCGCGTCCGTGTCGACCGTCTCGCCGCCAGTATCGGCTTCAGCACCCGCGGCGGGAGCATCACCACCTGTGCGAAGGGAAATTCAAGCAGATCCGACATGCTGATCTTCGATCGTTGCCTCAGTGGATGGTGCGTCCGGGTCAGAACGCAGCCCGGTATCGGAGGTAGGTGTTCGATGGCTTCCAGATCCTCCTCTGGCCCGACCAGGCTGCTCTCACCCACCATCAGATCGATCGTTCGATTACGCAGCATGCGCGCCATCGCAGTGGGCGAGTCGACGACGATCTTGGTGCGCACGCCGGGGTGCGCGGCGACGAACTCTGCCGTGCAGATCGGACCCAGCGTCTCGCTCACATAAGGGCCCATGCCCACCGACAGATCGCCGGTGGCGAGATCTTTGGCAAGCGCCACCTCGCGCTCCAGATCTGCTGCCCCCGATACGAGCTCGGCAGCATGCTGGATGAAGACTCGACCGAAATCAGTCAGCTCATTACCCGAACGATTGCGGTTGAACAGCGCGATGCCGACCTGATCCTCGAGTTCCTTGATGCCGCGGCTGAGCGCGGGCTGCGACACGTTCAGCGATTCGGCGGCACGACTGAAGCTGCCGTGTTCGGCCAGCGCCGTCGCCTGACGCAACAGGTGGAACTTGACCTTCATTGCCGGTGCTCCGTGCGGTGGGACCGCTGAATCCGATCATTCGCTTTTTGCATGCAAACCATACCAGATATGGCATTGAATCATCGGTGCCAAGGCTGGATCATGTCGCTCTCACGCGCCAGTCGGCAAGGGACCGTCGCGCGCTGTCAGACCCTGTACGCCCGTCATGGGACCACCCACTGGTGCCGCGCGCGTGGCCGGTGAGGGCCCTTGAGTGGCAACTGGGAGGCAGCGTCTGGTGCATCGGCGATGACGTCATCAGTAGGGGTACTTCGAGCATGAATTCCTGTCATTCACGGTTGGCAATGGCCGCGGCCTTCGCCATCTCGCTGGGTACGACCAGTCTCTCGGCCCAGCAATTGCCGACCACCGGTGTGGTGCCGTCGCGGCTGGGGAAGCTCGAACTCGTGAACGGTTATCCAACCGACGCCACGGCCGCAAAGATTTACGACGACATCGACTTCCAGCGCGCCACGCAAGCCTATCTTTGGGGGCTGCCGTTGATGGCCATGCAGCAGTGGCAGTCCGAACACCGCACCAAGTTTGGCGCGGGCAATCTCGATTACGTCGATTACCTGACCTTTACGGACAAGCTCGGCCTGCTGACGGCCAATGCGACCACGCCCTACGTGATGTCCTTCCCGGACATGACGGAAACTGGGCCGCTGGTGGTGGAGATTCCGGCAGGCGCAATCGCGGGCGGCATCGCTGACTTCTGGCAGCGGCCCATCACAGACACCGGCCAAACCGGACCGGACAAAGGTGCGGGCGGCAAGTACCTGGTGCTTGGACCGAATGACCCCGACATGGCCCCCGAGGGCTACATCGTGGTGCGCTCGCCGACCGTGAACATCTGGTCCGGTCAGCGTGCTCTCGATCCAGACCGCTCCAAGGCGCTCGCGACGGTGGCGGCATTGCGCATCTATCCCTACAGTCAGCGCGCCAATCCACCCGCGCCCCGGCACATCTCGCCGAACGGTCGCAAATGGTCGGGCGAGCAGCCGCGAGGTTTGGCTTACTGGGAGGGCCTCGCCAAGATCATCAACCAAGAGCCCGTGCACGAGCGCGATCGCATCATGCTCGGAATGCTGCAGCCGCTCGGCATCGAGAAAGATAAGCCCTTCAATCCTACCGAACGGCAGAAGAAGATCCTCAGCGAGGCCTCGCAGGTGGGCGAGGTCATGGCGCGTACCATCGCCTACGACAAGCGTTTCGAGGGCGTCAAAGTCTGGCCGAGCAGGCAGTGGGAGACCTCGCTGTTCCTCAAGGAGACCTCGCAGGAGGCTCCGCATTACACCCAGTTCGACGAGCGCACTTCGTGGTTCTACGAGGCCGTGGGCGTGTCGGTCGGCATGATGGGTCGCACCGTGGGTGCGGGCCAGGTGTATCTGGAAGCCACCAAGGACAGCACGGGCAAGTGGCTCGACGGCAGCAAGACCTACCGGCTGCGAGTGCCGCCGAATGCACCGGTCGCGCAGTTCTGGTCCTTCACCGTATACGACAACGAGACGCGCTGCTTCGTCGATACGGGTGTGCCGCCCGATCGTTCCTCGCGTGATGACATCGTGAAGAACGCCGACGGTTCGGTGGATCTGTATTTCGCACCCAAGGTCCCGGCCGGCAAGCCGAGCTCGAACTGGATCCAGACCATCCCGGGCAAGGGCTGGTTCGCCTACTTTCGTCTGTATGGGCCGACCCAGCCGTACTTCGATCGCAGTTGGGTGTTGTCCGACATTGAACTCGTGAAGTAAGCCCTGAGGTATTCAAGTCATGAATGGAATCCTGGAGTTTCTGCCGCGCATGGTCGGGGTGATCACTTTCGGACTGCTGTCCTGTGCAGTGCATGCGGCTGCCTCCGCCCCGGTGACACCCGCCGAAGCCCGCGCGATCGCCAAAGAGGCCTGGCTGTACTCCTATGCACCGTTGCAGGGTTACGCCACCCTCTACAGCCAAGCCGTCGATCAGTCGTTCCCCGGTTACGTGGGCGGCTTCAACCAGTTCCGTCACTACGCCCGCATGTCGACGCCGGCCGATACCGATATCGTCACGCCGAACAACGACACGCCATACTCCTGGGCGTGGCTCGATCTGAGGGCCGAACCGATGGTGTTGTCGTTGCCCGCGGTGCCGGCGCCGCGCTACTACGTCAACCAGTGGTTCGACATGTACACGCACAATTTCGCCTACACCGGCGTTCGTGCGACCGGCCGCGAGGCAGGCGATTACCTGTTCGTCGGTCCGCGTTGGAAAGGCAAGATCCCGAAGGGCTTCACCAAGACGTTCTATTCCGAGACCGAATTCATCGGTACGCTGACTCGCACCTCACTTGCTGGCGCGAGTGATCTGGCAGCAATGCAGGCATTGCAGGCTCAGTACAAGCTGACGCCGCTCTCGAAGTTCACGGGCAAGGCTGCACCGAAGGCTGCTCCGGCCATCGATTGGCCGGTGTGGAATGCCGAGAAGGGAGCCGGCATCGGCTTCATCGGCTATATGAATACGCTGCTGCCCATGATGCCCACCGTGCCGGCCGAGCAGGCTGCCATGCAGCGTTTTGCCCGCATCGGCATGGGTCCCAACCGACCATTCGATCCCGACAAACTCGACCCGGCCATACGCACGGCCATCGAGCAGGGCATTGCCGACGGCCAGAAGGAGCTGCAGGATTTCGCCATCAAGCAGAAAGACTCGCGACTGTTCTTCGGTACGCGCGCCGAACTCGGTAATGACTACATCATCAACCGCTCGACGGGTGCCATGCTGGGCATCTACGGTAACTCCAAGGAAGAGGCGGTCTATGCGAGTCAGCAGACCGAGCCTAACGGTTCCCTGCTCGATGGGCGCAAGCGTTGGTTGCTGCGTTTTGAACCGGGGAAGTTGCCCCCGGTCGACTTGTTCTGGTCGATCACCATGTACAACCTCCCGCAACGGCTGCTGGTCGACAACCCGATCAACCGTTACTCGATCGGGGATCGCACCGAAGGCCTGAAGTACGGTACTGACGGATCGCTCGAGATCTACATTCAGAGCGAAAATCCTGGTCCGGACAAGGTGTCGAACTGGCTGCCCGCACCGGCGGGGCCGTTCTACTTCGTGGGACGTTTCTATGGTCCGCAGGCGACGGCAATCGATGGCCGGTGGACTTTGCCACCCCTGATCGAGCTCAAGTAGCACGAGGGCCGGTGGGCGTCAGCCAAGGCGTCGGTCGCCGGCGCCCTCGCGGTCCGACCAGCCGAGCAAACGTCGGGTGATGAGGCGGTAAACCGGCTTGCCCGTCGCTGCCCACAGGGCGGCGACGGGCGAGCGTCGCGCCAGAATGCGCCGCTCGCGCGCCGTCAGCCGCTCTGGCACATAGCTGCGCTTGTGCTTGAGCAGATGTCTGAGATCATCATAGGCAAGCGCACGGAAGCGGCGACCGCGTACCCGGGGGCGCATGGCCAGTTGGAAATCCAGTAATGCTGGGCGGCCATCCGGTGTCACCAGCCAGTTGGGCTCCTTGGCCAGATCGTTGTGCAGTACCCCTGCCGCGTGCAGTCGTCGCAGCAAGCGCAGGGCTTCGCGGAAATACGCTGCATCGTGGTGGGGGCGGGCATGATGCAGCGGTACGCCATCCAACCAGCTGCGGGCGAGTCGTCGCCCATCCCAACGGATCAGCATCGGGACTCCGCCGATCGAGGGCAAGACGGCAAGTATTCGGGCCTCGCGTGCGGCGAGGCGCCGAGCCAGCCAGCGCAGCCACCAGCGGGCCCCGGTCGTGTCGCGTTCCACCCAGGAGTCGGCTCCGGAGCCTGCGGGCGGGCAGACCTGACAGACCGTACCGAACAGATCCCGTTTCAGCAGACGACGAGTCGTCACGCCGCTCACGGCAGTCGCAACAGGCTCGGCAGCCAGCCCGCACTCTGCAATCGGTCGGCAAGCAACAGCAGCGTGGCGACACCCAGCAATGAGCCGGCATCGAGGAATGCTTTCCACAGCACGCGCGGGCACACGGTTGTCTGTTGCGGCACCTGATACAGACGCCAGTTGGGACAAAGCGCGGGGACGCGCCCCCGATACTCGGCGAATGCACTGCCATGCAGTCCAGCCAGCATTTCATCTTCGGCGCGCAATGCGTGCAGGTGCAGCAGGCCGCCCACGCCCACCAGCAGACCGCCGATCAGCACACTGCGCGTGAGCAGACCGCAGCCGAGCAGCGCCAGCAGCGATGCGGCGTAGAGAGGATGCCGACAGGCAGAGTAGGGTCCCTCCTGAACCAGACGGGTGTTCTTGTGCCCGGCAATGAACACCGAGCACCACACCCGCCACAGCACGGCCACTGCGACGCAGGCGAGGCCTAGCGCTTGCGCAACATCCCCGCCGACTCCGACCAAAGTGGGTCGCATCGAGACGGCGACGAGCACCGTCGCGCCGACCAGCAACGCCGCCATGGAGCGAACCCGGGGAGTGCTGCGCGACGTTGCCATGCGCCGATTCTAGCTCGCAGGTAAAGTAAGCACATGTCTTGGATCACCGACTATCTGGGTTACCTTGCAGGCGCGCTGGTGGCGATCGTCCCGATTGTCAACCCATTCGCTGCAGTACCGATCGTGATGTCCGCTGCCGGCCATCTGTCCGAGGAAGAGCGGCGGCGGCAGGTGCGTCGTGCCTGTACCTATGCGTTTTTCCTGATGGCCGGTTTTCTGGTCGCTGGTGGCATGGTCATGAATTTCTTCGGGATCTCGTTGCCCGGGATGCGCATCGCGGGGGGGCTGATCGTCTCATTGCTCGGCTTTCAAATGCTGTTTCCGAACGCCCGAGACGAGAAAGCGGAGATGAGCAAGCACGCTGAAGCCAAAACCGACATCGCATTCACTCCGCTCGCGATGCCTGGACTCACGGGCCCCGGTACGTTCGCCGTGGTGATGAGTCTGTCCTCCCAAGCCAATGCCCGTCCGGTGCTCGGCCGCATCCTCGACTACGCCGGGGTGTTCACTGCCATTCTGCTGACGGCGCTGCTCAGCTGGTTCGTGCTGAGCGGGGCCGAGCGATTCAACCGTCTGCTGGGACCCACCGGCATGATTGCGGTGACCCGACTGATGGGATTTCTGATGGTCTGTATCGGTACTCAATTCGTGATCAATGGCCTCAGCATGGTGCTCGAGAATCCGGATTTCTGGTCCGGGCTGGTCGAGGCGGTGCGACGTGCCCCGGGAGGTGGATGACGTGTTTTCCCAAGCTAAAAACAAGAAGATCGTGATGCCCTCGGCCAGTGAGGCACTGCCTGGCCGCAGTGAGCGCATGCCGGTGCCGGAGCGCCATTTCGTCAACGGTAACCCGATGTTGCCTCCATATCCGGCCGGACTGCGGCTGGCCATGTTTGGCATGGGATGCTTCTGGGGCGTCGAGCGCAAGTTTTGGAACCTGCAGGGCGTTCATGTCACCGCCGTGGGTTATGCCGCCGGCCTCACGCCCAACCCGACCTACCAGGAGGTCTGCAGCGGACTGACCGGCCACAACGAAGTGGTTCAGGTGGTGTTCGATCCGCAGCAGATCAGCTACGCGCAGCTGCTTAAGGTGTTTTGGGAATCCCACGACCCAACTCAGGGCATGCGTCAGGGTAACGACATCGGAACCCAGTACCGCTCCGGCATCTACGTTGTCGACGAAGCGCAGCGTGCGGCAGCGATCGCAAGTCGCAGTGCCTATGCCGAGCGACTGCGGGCGGCAGGATTCGGCGCCATCACCACCGAAATCCTCGATGTCCCGGAGTTCTATTTCGCCGAGGATTACCACCAGCAGTACCTCGCGAAGAATCCGAACGGGTATTGCGGGATTGGCGGCTGCGGCGTGTCTTACAGCATGCCCGAGGCGAGTGTCTGAGGCTGCCCCGTGACGGTTGATCGCAATCCGCAGGCGGCCCTGATGGTCGATGAATCCATGGTGCGTACGCTGCGCTACCAGTTCGACGCGATCTGGCCGCAGGAGAAATCCCTGTTTACGCGCTATGCGATGCCGGCGGATGCGCGAATCCTCGACATGGGCTGCGGTACAGGTCTGGCAGCAGCGCAACTGAGCCGGATGTTTCGCGGGGCGGCGGAGACGGTCGGCATCGATCTGGTGCCGCAATTGCTGGCCGTGGCGCGCGCGCAATTCGCAGATCTCGCGCCGCGCCTGAGGTTCGAGGAAGGGGACGGATTCGCCCTGCGATATCCGGACGGATACTTCGATCTCGTCGTCTGTCGTCATGTGACGCAGCTGGTACCGCAGCCGGAGCGTCTGCTGCAAGAGCTGCGTCGCGTACTACGTCCGGGCGGTTGGCTGCACGTGCTCTCCGAGGATTACGGCATGCTGCACTTCCCCGAGCGTAATGGTATCGATCCGGATCCGCTCTGGAACGAGGCCGTCGTCGCCTATACGCGCAGCACGCACACTGACGCGCGTATCGGGCGCCGCACCTTGCCGATGCTGCAGTCACTCGGGTTCGCCAATACCAGTGTCCAGTACCTAACCATTGATACCGAACGCGTGCCGCGGGCTACGCTGGTCGGAATCTTCACGGCGTGGCGGGATGGTTACGTCGCTCCGCTAACCAAGGCGTCGGGCATGAGTCACGAGCGTGTGAGTGCGATGTTCGATGCTGTCATCGACACGGTCGGCGATCCGCTCGCCTATGGTGTCTGGCAAGTGCCCGTGGTGGCGGGTCGCCGTGCCGCATGAGTGCAGAGGAACCCGCCTCTGACGTGACTCAAGCATGATCATCCGTGCTGCCGAACGCTCGGATTTTCCTGCGGTGCTGATGCTCAACGAGGAGTCGGTGCGATTCCTGAGCCCGCTCCCATTGCCGCGGCTGGAGATGCTCCACGGTGCTGCCGCTTTGCACCTGGTTGCAGAGGTGGCCGGCGCCGTGAGGGGTTTCGTGCTGGCATTTCGTGAGCGCGCGGTGTACGACAGTATCAATTACCGCTGGTTCGACCAGCGCTACGACCGCTTTCTGTACGTTGATCGGGTGGTGGTCGCACAGACCGCACAAGGGCAGGGAATCGGCGCCGAGTTGTATCGACAGGTGTTTGCTGCCGCGCGGCTAGCTGGGGTGCCGTGGGTGACCTGCGAATTCGACATCGACCCGCCGAACGAGGCCTCGGCGCACTTCCACGCCCGGTTCGGCTTCGGCGAAGTCGGACGTCAACCCGTTGCCGAGGGTGGCAAGTGGGTCTCTTTGCGGGCTGCACGCATCGCGGATTGATGCGGGGTCTCGCGGTCGCGAGTATTCCGCCCGCGTGATAGGCTCATCCCGCACTGAAGCTGTCGGTTGGCCGATGGCGACTGCAGGACTCGATCCCCATGCACAAGGAATACCTCGGTCTGCCGTTATGGAGTTTGGTGCTGCCCGTGGCGGCGCTGTTGGCATTGTTTGCGATCTGGGGTCACGATCCGGGTTGGGTGTTGTCTGGGTTTGCTGCGGCCGCGTTGATCGCCGCCGTGCTGGTGGCCGTCCATCACGCCGAAGTGATTGCGCATCGCGTCGGTGAGCCCTTTGGCACACTCGTACTTGCCCTCGCGGTCACCGTCATAGAACTGTCGCTGATCGTCTCGATGATGTACTCCGGGGGCCAGGAGGCGAGGGTCCTTGCCCGCGACACTGTCTTCGCCACGGTGATGATCATCTGCAACGGGGTACTGGGGCTGTGTCTGCTCGCCGGCAGTGTCCGCCATCATGTGGTCCGCTTTCGGGTCGAAGGTACCGCGCCCGCGGTTGCCGTGCTCACGGCGCTGGCCACCATGACGCTCGTTCTACCGAACTTCACCGAGACCACTGAGGGGCCGACCCTGTCGCCGACTCAGCTCGCGTTCTTCGGCGTCGTATCGTTGGTGCTCTACGGCGTGTTCGTCTTCGTGCAAACGGTTCGCCACCGTGACTATTTCCTGCCGGAGGATTCGCACTCTGATGAGGAGCATGCCGCGCCGCCAACCACGACGACCGCGCTCTTGAGTCTTGCACTACTCGTGTGCGCATTGATCGCCGTGGTCGGTCTGGCGAAGTCACTGGCACCCGGATTTGAGCGTCTGCTCGAATCTGCGGGATTGCCGCGTGCGGTGGTTGGCGTGGCGATCGCGCTGGTGGTGCTGCTGCCGGAGACCGTGTCCGCGCTGCGCGCCGCGCAGCGGGATCGGATGCAAACCAGCATGAATCTGGCACTCGGCTCGGCCCTCGCGACGATCGGACTGACGGTACCGGCAGTCGCCGTGACGTCCCTACTGCTGCACCTGCCGCTGACTCTGGGCCTGCAGGCCAAGGAAATCACACTGCTGGCCATGACTTTGCTGCTGACTTCGATGACGGTGGCGAGCGGCCGCGCGACGGTGTTGCAGGGCGCCGTTCACCTGATCGTCTTCATGGTCTATCTGTTTCTCGCGTTGGTTCCCTGAGCGCATGGCGAGCCTCGCCCGCCTGTCCACTGGCATGGAACCGTCTGCAGCGCTCGTCAGCAGCGCATGCGGCTGCCGCTTGGATCGTACAGCGGACGTGCCACCACGCGTGCCGGACACATCGCGCCGTTGATCTCGACGGTAAGACGGGTGTCATCGGTGCTGCAATCGGGCGGAACGTAACCCATCGCCATCGAGCAGTGCAGTGCGTGCGCGTAGCCCCCGGAGGTCACGTGCCCGACACACTCGTTGCCACGCATGATGGCCTCATCGCCCACCACATCCTGCTCCGGTGAATCGATCACCATGGTCACCAGCCGTCGCGCCGGGCCGCGGGTCCGCTCTGCGAGCGCAGCCTCGCGGCCGATGAAGTCGCGTTGCCAGTCGATGAAGGCATCCAGGCCGCTTTCTGCGGCCGTGTAGTCCGGGCGATAGTCGAGGGTCCAGACGCCCCAGTTTTTCTCGAGCCGCAGACTCATCAGAGTTCGGGCACCGTACAACTTCAATCCCAGATCGCCGCCAGCCGCCTCGATGTGCTCCCACAGGGCGAGATGGAACTGCGGCTCACAGTAGATTTCATAGCCCAACTCGCCCGAGAACGACAGGCGCAACAGATGGACTGGAACCCCACCCACGAATGTCTTGCGTATGTCACGGAAACGCAGCCCAGTGGCCGATACGTCATCACGCGTGATCCGCTGCAGCAATTCACGCGAGCGCGGACCGGAGAGCGCAAAGCCGTGCAAAGCATCGGAGACGTTGCGGTACTGCACCCCCGTCGTAGGGAGGTGTGCCTCAAACCACCGTCGGTGCATGTCCTGAGCCGCGCCGGAGCCGAGCAACAGGAAGTGTTCGTCATCCAGACAACTGATGGTGAGATCGCCATACAGGCGACCCTTCGGGGTCAGCATGGGGCTGAGTGTGATGCGGCCGGGGGCGGGCAGGTGCCCCGCGAGCATCCGGCCGAGAAATTCACGAGCGCCCGGGCCAGTCACCGTGTGCTTGCCAAAGTTGGCGATCTCGATCGCACCGACCGCGTTGCGAACTGCCTGAACCTCCGCGGCCACATAATCATGACTGCGGTTGCGGCCGAAAGTCGGAATCTCGTGGGCATCTGCCTGACCGTTGGCGAACCACAGCGCATGTTCGAGTCCGAATGACGTGCCCATGACCGCGCCGCGTTGCGTGAAGCGATCGTAGAGCGCCGTGGTCTTTTGCCGCCGACCCTTGGGCAACGTCTCGTTAGGAAACGTCATCACGAAGCGCCGTTCGTAATTTTCCGACGACTTGAGCGTTCCCCAGTCGGGCGTGGCGAAGTTGCCGAAACGTGCGATATCCATGGCCCACACGTCGATGGATGGCGAGCCGTCCATCATCCACTCCGCCAGACACAAGCCCACGCCGCCGGCCTGACAGAAGCCCGCCATCACGCCTACGGCTGCCCAGTAATTGGTCATGCCGGGCACCGGACCGATCATGGGGTTCCCATCAGGGCCGAAGGTGAACGGTCCGTTGACGACGGTCTTGATGCCGGCTCGTCCCAGTGCCGGGATACGCTCGAAGGCGAGTTCAAGTCGGTCGGCGATCCGATCGAGATCCGGCGACAGTAATTCGTGGCCGAAATCGAGCGGCGTACCGCCGACCTGCCAGGGCGTCGAGCGCGGCTCGTAGGTGCCGAGCAGCATGCCGTTGCGCTCCTGACGGAAGTAGATGTTGGCTTCGTAGTCGATCCCGGCCGGCAAGCGCTCGCCGCTCTGCATGCGCTCGGTGATTTCCGGGATGTCTTCGGTAATCAGGTAATGGTGCTCCATCGGCTGTACCGGCAGGTGCATGCCCGCCAAGCGGCCGGCCTCGCGCGCCCACAGGCCCGCTGCGTTCACCACGATCTCGGCGTTGATCGTGCCCTGTGGCGTCTGGACGTCCCAGCTGCCGTCCGTGCGCTGGCGCGTGGCGAGCACCGGGGTGTGTGTGTAGTACTTCGCGCCGTGCACTCGAGCAGACTTGGCGTACGCATAGACCACGCCGGACGGATCGATGTCGCCATCGATCGGATCCCAAAGCGCTGCGATGTAGTGGCGCGGGTCGATCAGCGGATGCCGACGGGCGACCTCCTCGACGCTGATGAACTCCTGATCGAGACCCATGTAGCGCGCCTTGGAACGTTCGCGCTTGAGGTAGTCGTACCAGGTCTGGTTCGACGCCAGATAAAAGCCACCCGTGGAATGCAGGCCAATGGAGTGCCCTGACGTCGCTTCGATCTCCTTGTAGAGATTGATCGTGTAGCCCTGCATGCGGCTGATGTTCGGATCCGAGCTGATGGTGTGGATCTGTCCGGCAGCATGCCAACTCGAGCCGCTGGTCAGTTCGGCACGCTCCAGCAGGATGCAATCCTTCCAGCCGAACTTGGCGAGATGAAACAGGATCGAGCAGCCCACCACGCCGCCACCGATGATCACAACCTTGGCATGGGTCTCCATCGCTCAATCTCCTGTGTCGAACTCGTTGCTGCGCGACCACGGATACGGGGCGTTCGTCCGCAGATCAGTACCAGGCTTCCGGCAAAGCCGACTTGCGGCGTGCCACGTAGTCTTCGAGTGCCTCGCGCCGCGCGCTATCGAGCGGTGGTGGTTGATAGTCAGCCAGTAATTTCTTCCACCGATCGTAGGCGCGTCGCGCAGCGTCCTTGGCCCCTTGCTCTTCCCACTGCTCGACGCTGTTTGAATCAGACAATTGCGCCTCATAGAAGGCGGACGTGTAGTGACCGAGCGTGTGGCTGGAGCCGAGAAAATGTCCGCCTGGCTCGACATCGCCATAGGCGTCTTTGCCGAGCGCATCGTCATCGGTGGCAAAGCCGCGCAGCACCACTTCATAGGCTCCGAGCCGGTCTGCATCGAGCACCAGCTTTTCGTAGCCCGTGGCGAGTCCGCCCTCGAGCCAGCCTGCGGCATGCAGCACGAAATTTGCGCCACCGAGCACGGTGGAGAGCATGGAGTCCGCGCTTTCGGCCGCGGCCTGAAAGTCGGGCAGTTTCGAGGCAGTGAGTGCACCACCACAGCGCAGTGGCAGGTTGAGGCGTCGTGCCAGTTGGCCGACTACCAGATTCGACATGAGCGGTTCGGGCATGCCGAACGTGGGCGCACCTGAGCGCAGGTTCATCGACGACAGGAAATTGCCGAGGACGAAGGGTGCACCGGGCCGGATCAACTGCGTGTACGCGCCGACGATCATGGCTTCCGCGAGCGCCTGTGCAATGGCGGCGGCGGTGGTCACCGGGCCCATGGCGCCCGAGAGGATGAAAGGTACGGCGATCAGTCCTTGGCCGTTACCGCAATAGACCTCTGCTGCTTCGGTGACGACTTTGTCCACCAGCAGGGGCGAGTTGGTGTTCACGTTACCCATGATGACGCAATGCTCGTCGAACACCGCATCGCCGTGCAGCAGGCGCGCCATGGCGATGCTGTCCTCGGCGCGGCTTTTTTCCGTGATCGCACCCAGATGCGGTTTGTCGGTCAGCACCATGTGCGCCAGCAGCATGTCGAGGTGTCGAGTCGACACGGGAATGTCGCAGGGCTCGCAGGTCACGAAGCCTGAATGATGCAGCGGCGCCAGCTGGTGGGTCAGTTGCACCAGGCGTTGGAAGTCGGCGAGTGTGCCGTAGCGGCGACCGTTCTCGAGGTCGCGCACGAAAGGTGAGCCATACACCGGGGCGAATACCTGATGTTCTCCGCCAATTCGCACGGACCGGGCCGGGTTACGAGCCACCTGTGTGAATTCAGCGGGTGCGCTCGCAAGCAATTGACGCACCAGCTCCGGCGCAGTCCGCACGCGGGTTTCGGTCACCTCGGCGCCGGCGCTTTGCCAGCGTTGCAGTGCTGCAGGGTCGCCGCGGAATTCGATCCCCACGGTCTCGAGTAATCGAAACGCCTGCGCTTCGATGCGGGCCAGCGCCTCCTCATCCAGCATGGCGTAATAGGGGATTCGCCGGGTTACGTAGGCAGGTCCCGTCGTCGTGGCGGATGAGGTCGCAGGGCCGCGTCGGCCGCGCAAAGCTGGTCTCGACATGTAGTCACCGTTCGAGCAACGGATCGTCCGACGCAGTATATGTATGTTTTCCTGCCCGGCCCGATACAACTATCAGATCGGGCTATTCCACACCGTGGCAAACCGAAACGCTGACTTGCGCCGGTTCTCAGGCCTTCGATGCGCGGTCGGTTTGTTATTTCGCCGTCGGCTCCTCAGCCACTGCCACGGAGAAATTGGTTTCGACGGCGGTGCGCGTCGATGCCGTTGCTGCTGGTTGCGTTACCACCAGCGTCGTGCCGGGACCGGTCACCGTTGCGACCTTGGCGAGGAAGTCGGGTGGCACGCTGAAGGCGGTCAGCATCTGGTCGGTGGATACCGTCGTTTCTTCTGTACCGGAAACGACCAGCCAACGCGGGATCGGCTTACCGGACGGATCCAGTGGACCCACCACTGAGGGCTCGAGACGCGTCAGCACGTGCAGAGTGATCGGGCGGTCGGGTCTACGATTGACGACGGAGGTTCGACCAATCTCGACACCGCCGCGAAACACGCTCATCCGCTGGTCGGCGTTGGTGATGAGGATGGTGACCGGTCCATCCATCGACGCCTCCGGTCGCCAGAAGCTCTCGCCTGCCAGCGTCGGCTCAGCGACGACCTTGCCGGTGCTGGTCACCGGAGCGATGAGTCCCGGCGAGACGACTTTTTCCGGGAACTGCTTGGTGTCGGACACGACTACCGTCATGCCGGTCTTGGTTTCAGCGAACAGTTTCTCGGCGAAGTCGTACGGCATGCGTACGCAGCCGTGCGAGGCCGGATAACCCGGCAGACGGCCTGCGTGCAGCGCAACGCCGGACCAGGTGAGACGCTGCATGTAGGGCATCGGCGCGTTGTTGTAGATGTTGGAGTAATGATCCTGATTCTTCTGCAGGATCGTGAACACCCCAGTCGGCGTCTCGTTGCCCTTCTTACCGGTGGAGACTGTGGTGGCACCGATCAGCACACCATTGCGATAGACGTAAGCCCGCTGCTCAGGCAGCGACACCACCATCACCACGGGCCCGCTCGGTGACACTTGCGGTACCCAGAGGTACTCACCCACCTTGAGGTTGGAGGGCAGGGTGGTTTGCGCCGTGCCGATGGTGGAGGTGTGCTTCGGTGGGGTCTTGGCTGCGGCGTTACCGGGCACGGCATGCGAGGCGAGCGTGACGGCGATGACGATCGACAGGGTGATGGGATTTTTCATGGTCCGGATCCGTGCTGGAGCGATTGGATGATGGTCAAGACAGGGCAGACAGTCATTTCAGGATGCGCGGCAGGCAAACGGCGCCCGCCGCTGTCGTGCCCGATGAATACGACCTCACTGCGGAGGTGGAGCGCCGGGATTCGTATCTTCCAGCGGGAAAGTCTTGGCACCCTCGGGTGCGCGGCGTGGTTCCGGCGTGCTTTCAGTGGGTGCGGCCCGCGGCTGGGGCGGGGCGTTCGAACTGTCCTGTGGCGCGGTCGCAGAAGCGGCCGCGGGGCGCGTGGCCTTGCTCAGCGAATCGACCAGTGCGCCGGCGGTCGGTGGTGCGTCAGCGACCTTGCCTTCGAGGATTTGCGACGGCCGAATGCCGGCCACGCCGTAGGCCAGTTCATTCGACTTGTCGTCGACGGCGATCACCGAGCCCTCGAGCGAGGCGCCGAGGAACAGCCCCTCGCTGCGCGAGTAGGAGAGCACCTGTGCCTTCAGCGTCGCGTCGGTCGCTGCGCCGGCAGTCCGCCCGAGCGGTCCGGCGGCCACACTGGCATCTGCGCCCAGCGTCACCTTGCCTCCGGCGATACCCTCGACGCTTTTGCGTGACATCAGCACCAGAATGACGTCCGTCGCCTGTACGCCCCATTGCAGACCAACGCTCGCGCCGCCCAGCGTGACGAACACCGGGTTGCTCCAGCTGCCATCGGGATTGCGGACCGCCATGACGCCCTTGCCACCCCGTCCACCGAAGATGATGGCCCCTTTGATGACACGTGGGACGATGACGATTCCGTAGGCGCGGTCGAGTAACCACGAGGGAATCGCTTCTTCGTTGAGATTGACGAAGGAGTCGAGGACGCGCTGCGCTTCGGCGAGGCGCTGATCGGTGCGCAACTCTGCTCGCGCGGCAGGGCCGATCGACAACGTGAAGATGAGAGCGGCAAGAACGACGAGGATACGCTGCATTTTGGCTCGCGCTGTTCGTGACGGATGGCCGCGATTTTAACAGAATGCCGAGTGTTGCGGATTGGGATGCAGCACGCACGGCGCGCATCAGAGACAATGGCTGCCGAACAGGGCTGCCGGGTCAACCGGGTTGCAGGAGGGCGCATGAGTGGCAGGTTGGGCAGAGTGGTCGGCTGGGGCGGCGTGCTGGTTGTGCTCGGGACCGCGGCCGCCCTGTGGTCGCAGCCCGCCGCAGCGCGCAAGGCGCAACCCAAGGCCGTCGATGCGTCAGTGGAGTCGGTCCTCACTGCCGATCGCGCCTTTGCTGCACGTTCCGCCGAGGCGGGCTCACAGTCGGCATTCCTCGACTATCTGGCCGACGACGGCGTGCTGATGCGGCCCACTGCGGTGCGTGGTCGTGAGTGGCTGGAGGCCCACGAGGCAGCATCCGGACGGCTCGATTGGCAGCCCGAGGGAGCGGCCGTCTCCTGCGACGGCAGCTTGGCCGTCAGCATCGGTCCGTGGACCTATTCGCAATTGGGCAATGTCACCCACGGGCACTACCTCACGGTCTGGCGCCGCGACCCGTCGGGTCGGTGGCGCGTGCTGATCGATCATGGTGTCGATACCGCGGCTGTGATGCCGGGCGCCCGCTCCGCGGTCAGCGCCGCGCTGGCTCAGTCCTGGCCCGCCAACCGCCGCTGCAACCGGCGCGATGGCGCGGCAGCGTTGGCCCGCGTCGAAAATGAAGCCAACTCAGCGCTGGCGGCGAAGGGGTGGACTGCGGGGATGCGGGGCCTGACCGGCACTGGCACGCTCGTGCTGCGGGATGGCCATGAACCGGATCTTGCCGGTACGGCATGGCCGAACGATGAACAACTGCTGGGTGGCAAGGTGGGCTTGATGACGCGGGCGGTGGTGACCGAAGCGACGGGCGACCTCGGTTTGAGTTACGGCGAGGTGGTCGATGCGGCTGCAGTATCGACGGCAGGCGCTGCGCTCGCCACGCCGCGCGCGGTCTATCTGCGGATCTGGACGCGGCGCGACGCCAAGTGGCTGCTGGCGGTCGACATGATGACGCCGGTCCCCACGGAAGCCGCTCCATGAACAGCGGCATCGATGCCGACGTCGTCCTCGCGCTGGCACGGGCGCAAGGGCATGACTGGCTGGACTCGGAAGTCGCCTCGCGCATCGCGGCAGCCGCGAATGCCGCAGCCCATGCAGTCAACGCCGCGCTGACCACGAGCGCTCAGTGCGGATTCGAACTGGCCGGCGTTCCCGATCTGTCTTTCACGCACGTCCTCGAGTCGCTGGCGGACGGCCAGCCGTGAGCAGCTCTGCCAGTTCGATCGCTGAATGGACGCTCGCCGAGACGGCCGCCGCGATAGCCGCCCGACGGATTTCCTCACGCGATGCGGTCTCCGCCTGTCTGGATCGGATCGAACGCTGGCAGCCGCACGTCAATTCCTTTGTCGAAGTGTTTGCCGAGCAGGCGCTGGTCGCGGCCGATGCAGCCGACCAGCGAGTTGCATCCGGCGCCGGCCTCGGCGCGTTGCACGGGGTCCCGCTCGCCCACAAGGACATGTACCTGCGCAGCGGGCGTCGGTCCTCGTTCGGCTCGCACGCTGACATGACCTCTCCAGCCACCACCACCGCGACGCTGCTGACGCGCCTCGACGCTGCCGGTGCGCTTGAAATTGGCAGCTTGAACATGTCCGAATTTGCACTCGGACCCACCGGGCACAACGAGCGCTTCGGTCCCTGTCGCAATCCGTGGCAGACGGCACACGTGGCCTGCGGTTCCTCGAGCGGGGGCGGTGCGACCGTCGCGGCCCGTCTCGCCTACGGCAGCCTCGGTTCTGACACCGGCGGGTCGGTGCGTCTGCCGGCCAGTGTGACCGGCGTGCTCGGCCTCAAACCCACGTATGGTCTCCTGAGCGGTCACGGCATGATGCCTTTGTCCGGGTCCGCTGATACGCCGGGAATTTTCGCGCGCACGGCCGTCGATCTCGCTCTGTTGCTCGCGGCCGTGGCGGGTCATGATCCGAACGATCAGCGCACGGCTGAGCGTGCCGTTCCGGAATACGGGCGAGCGTTCGACGTGCCCGAACTGCCGCGCGGCTTGCGTATCGGTGTGCCGCGGGGCTTCTTTCTTGAACAGGTCTCGGCGGATGTGCAGCGCGCTCTGGACGCCTCGCTGCGGGCGCTCGTTGCGCTCGGGGCCGAGCTCGTCGAGGTGACCGTGCCCGAGTCGGTCGTGGCGCATTACACCGAGTTGAGCCGCGTATTGGTCTATGCGGAAGCGACCGCCCTGCACGGCCCGCGACTGCAGCGCCGCTGGCGTGAGTATTCGCCGCAGGTGCGGGTGAGGGCAGCGAGTGGACTTGCCATTCCCGCGCCTGTGCACCAGCAGGCACTGCAACTGCGTCCAACGCTGCTGCGGGAGTTCGTCGCGACGGTTTTCGCCCACTGCGATGTGCTGCATTTGCCGACCCTCGCGATACCGGCGCCGACGATTGCCGAGACCGACGTCGGTGCTGCCACGGTGATGTGGGAAAAGATCGCGATGATGGTGCGTTGTACCGCCCCGTTCAATTACCTAGGCCTGCCCGGGCTCGCCGTGCCCTGTGGGTTTACGGATAACGACGTGCCGACGAGTTTCCAGCTCGTGGGGCGGCCGTTCAGCGAAGCCCAGTTGCTGCGGATCGCGCATGCCTATGAACAGGTCAGTGACTGGACCCGGCGGGTGCCGTCGTTACCATCAACCGTGTCCGACGGCTGAATCCTCCGACAGCGGTTGGCTCGGCCCGCACGGACCCGTCTGCGATTTGCGCTGCCTAGTCGGCGGGCGGTTCGGGTACGGTCAATACCGGCCGTCCCGGTTCATTGGCGAATTTGATCGGCGTGCCGATGAACTCGCTGCCACGCTCGTCCCGCAGCACCATGCCGCGCGCGATGGTATTTGGATCATCGAATGCTTCGCGCAGGGTCTGCACCGGCGCAAAGGCGATATCGCGACTCGCGAAGTAGTCCACCCACTCTGCTTGCGTGCGTGTGTCGAAGACGCTCTGCAGGAATTGGACCACGGGCATCTGGTGCGGGCCCGGCCCGGCCTCGCAGGGTATTACCAGATCGGGCCGACCCCACTCCGTGAGCAGTGACTTCACAAATTTTATTTCCTGAGCGCCGAGCACGACGTGGCGGCCATCCTTGGTGCGATAGATGCGATAAAAGGCGGCGCCACCCCAAGTGCGTTCATGCTTCGGGATGGGGTTGCGTTTCTCTACGAACACGGGTCCCGTGATGTTGGGCGTCCAGGCGATCGCGCTGTCGAACATGGCGATGTCGAGATAATCACCTTGCCCGGTCTTCTCGCGGCGATAGAGCGCCATCAGGATGCCGGCGAGGCCCGCCGAGCCTGCCGCGAAATCGGCGATGGCGATCGGCGGCATGGTCGGCTGGTCATCCTGGCCGAGCGTCACGCTGGTGATGCCGGCGAGTGCCTCGCAGGCGAGGTCGTGTGCCGGAACATGGGCGTACGGGCCGGTCTGGCCGAAGGCGGTGATCGAGCAATAGATGATGCGCGGATTACGCGCACTGACCGTCGCGTAATCGATACCTAACCGTTGGGCGACGCCGGGGCGGAAGGCTTCGATGAACACGTCCGCTGTCTCGGCCAGTTGCAACAGTCGTTCGCGACCCGACTCGCTCTTGAGATTTATTCGGACGCTGCTTTTTCCGTGATTGAGATTGCGGAAGAACACGGTATGACCATGCTCTGCAAGGCCGATGTGACGTCCCGGGTCACCTTCGCCCGGCGGCTCGACTTTGATGACCTCGGCCCCGTGATCGGCCATCACCTGCGACACATAGGGGCCCGGCAGGAACAGGCCGAGATCGAGGACACGGACGCCTTCCAGCTTCATCAGGTGACTCCCTCTGCCTGCAGTTCTTTGATTTCGTCAGCCGAGTAGCCGAGTTCGCGCAGCAGTGCATCCGTGTGTTCGCCGAGGCCGGGCGCGATGCGACTCGGGAGGCGTTCGCCGTCGAGTTTGATGGGGTTGGCCAGCACCCGGTAATCGGGCCGCAGGGGGTGAGGCAGATCGCGCAACATGCCGATTTCACGGATGAAGGGATTATCGAGCGCCTGCGGCAGATCGTACACCGGCGCGGCAGGCAGCAGGCCCTGCAGCCGTGACAGCCAGTGCGCCGTCGTTGCCGCACTGAGCCGCGTATCGAGCGCAGCGGTCAGTTGATCGCGATGGGCGCGGCGTGCCTCCACCGTAGCAAAGGCCGGATCTGCGGCCAGTTCTGCATCGCCCAGCACGTCGAGCAGTGCACGCCAGAATTTCTCCGTCATGCACATGATGAAGATCCAGCCGTCGGCGGTGCGAAACAATTGCACCGGTACGGCGGAGGGGTGCGAACTGCGAGCCATGCGCTCGGTCTGCGTACCCGCGTTGAGATACCACGCGCCCGGGTAGGTGAGCTGGTGCAGTGCGACGTCGAACAGCGAGACGTCGATGTCGCGGCCGACGCCGGATTTGAGGGTGCCAATCAGTGCGGCGAGCACGCCGACTGCGGTCGTGATGCCGGTCATGTAGTCGACGATGGACAGACCCATCCGCGCCGGCGGGCCACCCGGCTCGCCAGACATGTAGAGGAAGCCGGCTTCGGCCTGCATGAGGTAGTCGTAACCCGGCCAGCCCTCCCGGTCATTGGCCCGGCCGTAGGCAGAGAGGTGTGCACAGAGCACCCGAGGATTCACTTTGCCGAGGGTGGCGTAATCGAGACCCAACTTGCCGGGTTGATCGCCGCGCAGATTGTTCATCACGACGTCCGCCGTGCGGACCAGCCGCCGGAACGCAGCCTGTCCTGCCGGCTTCTTCAGGTTGAGCGTGATGCTTTTCTTGTTGAGGTTGAATGCCTGAAAGAATTGGCTGTCGTGCTCGCCGAGAAAGTGGGGTCCCATACCGCGCGTGGCATCGCCGCCCTGTTCGCGATTCTCGACTTTGATCACCTCGGCGCCAAGGTCGGCGAGGTACATCGAGCCGAACGGACCCGCGCCGAAGTTCTCGAAGGTCAGGGCTCGCACTCCCTGCAGCGGCAGCGTGCTCATATGGGATTACGCTCCACCAGCTGCCGCGCGATGATGATGCGCTGCATCTCGTTGGTGCCCTCGCCGATGCACATGAGCGGCGAGTCGCGGTAGTAGCGTTCGACGTCGAAATCGACTGAATAACTGTAGCCACCGAAGATGCGCATGGCCTCGAGGCTGTTCTCCACCGCTGATTCGGAGGCGAAGAGCTTGGCCATGCCGGCTTCGAGGTCGCAGCGCTGCCCGGTGTCGTACTTGCGCGCTGCCTGTTCGACCAGCAGCCGCGAAGCCTCGACCCGGGTGGCCATATCGGCGAGCTTGAGCTGGATGGCTTGATGCTGGCAGATCGGTTTGCCGAAAGTCTGCCGCTCCTGCGAGTACCGCAACGCGTCGGCCAGCGCCGCCTGCGCCAGTCCCAGCCCGCGCGCCGCGACGTTGATACGACCGAGTTCGAGGCCGCCGACCGCGTGCTGGAAGCCGCGTCCCTCGACGCCACCGATCAGGCGGTCAGCCGAAATGCGAAAATCCTCGAAGATGAGTTCGGCGCTGTCGATCGCGCGGTAGCCGAGCTTCTTGATCTTCTTGCCAACGGTGAATCCGCCGCCCTTCTGGGCGATGAACATGGACATGCCCTTGTGACGCGGCTGCACCTCCGGGTCGGTCTTGGTCAGGATGGCAAAGCAACTGCCCTGCACGCCGTTGGTGATCCAGGTCTTGGTGCCGTTGATGATGTAATCATCGCCGTCGCGTCGCGCGACCGTGCGAATGCCCTGCAGATCCGTGCCGCCACCCGGTTCGGTGAGTCCGATGCCGCCGCGCAGCTGGCCACTGGCAAAGCGCGGCAGGAAGCGTTCCTTCTGTTCATCGGTGCCGTGCCGCTGTACGCATGCGGCCATGATGAGATGGGAATTGAAGATACCGACCGGAGCCATCCAGGCCTTGGCAATGCGCGCGACGATCTGGGCGTACACGGATGCGGAGAGGCCGAGGCCACCGTATTGGGGTGAAATCGTCGCGCCGAACAGACCGAGTTCTTTCATCTGCTCGACGAGATCAGCCGGGTATTCGTCGGCGTGGTCGAATTTGCGCGCGATCGGTTTGACTTCCTTGTCGACCCAGCGGTCGATGGTGTCCAGGATCTGTGCCTCTTCCTCGGTCATGTTCATGCGCGGTACTCCGGATCAGTGTGCATAGGCAGCGTGATGGGTGTGGCTCGGTCAATCCGCTTCAGTAGTTGGCCATGCGGTCTTCCACGCCGTGACCGCGCTTGGAGACGAGAATGGTTCGATCGAAGGTGCAGACCACCGTGCCGTCCTGATTGCGACCCACGGTACGCACGGTTACGACGCCCGCGGTCGGGCGGCTTTGCGACTCGCGCTTGTCCAGCACCTCGGACTCGGCGTACAGCGTGTCGCCCGGGAACACCGGGGCGGTGAGTCGTATCTCTTTCCAGCCCAGATTGGCGATGGCTTTCTGGCTGACGTCCGTGACACTCATGCCGACGATGATTGCCACCGTCAGCGGACTGGCCACCACGCACCGGCCGAACTCGCTGGCCTTGCCGTACTCGGTGTCGAAGTGCAGTGGGTGGGTATTCATGGTCAACAGGGTGAACCACGTGTTATCGGTCTCGGTAATGGTTCGGCCGGGACGGTGTTCATAGACGTCGCCGACGTTGAAATCCTCGTAATGCCGGCCAAAGGTTTCGCGGTAACGCTGCCCGCCGAGCGGTTTGGATGACTGGACCATGGTATGCCTCGCGAGCCCGCACGGGATGCGCGGGGCAGGGTTCCTGTATATCATCAGTAAAATGTCCGGACAAATGATTCCTGCCGGATCCCTGCCGGTTGGCACTGGTGTGGAGGCTGCGGTGAAATGACGCGCTACCGCGAGATTGCCGATGCTCTGATCGCGGCCATCCACGATGGCGGCGTGGCCGTCGGCGACCTGCTGCCGGGCGAGTTGCATTTGATGCGGCATTACACGGCCAGTCGGCACACGATCCGTGCGGCGCTGCGACGGCTCGAGGAACTGGGTCTGGTCGAGCGCCGTCGCGGGCTCGGCACCCGCGTGGTGGCGCGCAGCGCACGGCGTTCCTATGTGCACCGAGTGGCTTCGCCGGGCGAACTGCTGCAATACCCTGCACAAAGCCGGCTGCGCGTGCTGGAGGTCAGGCAGTTGAGCGTCACGGCTGCAGCTGCGCGCCTGCTGGGTTGTCGGTCTGCTAGCCGCTGGGTCCGTATCCGCACCTTGCGCGAGATGCAGGGCCGCCAGCCGATCTGTCGCACCGACATCTACCTGCTGCCGCGCCATGCGAGCGTCGCCAAACGCATCGGCAGTGATCACCGCTCCGTCTATCAGTTACTCGAGGACAGTCATGGCGTGCACGTCGCCGAGGTGGTGGTCGATGTGACGGCACGGGCAATGCCCGAGGATGCTGCCAGCGTGCTCGGGGTTGCACCTGACAGTCCCAGCATGACCGTCGTGCGCCGCTATCTCGATGAAGATGGCCGACCGTTCCAGATCACCGTCTCGGATCATCCCGGCGACCGGTATGCGTTCTCGCAGCGCTTGCGCCGCGACTGGGAGTCCGGCTGGACGGTGCAGGACTGACGCTCGAGGCTTGGCTCGCACTGACGCGCGAAGAGGCACGACACGACTTCGTGCCCCTGGAGGCCGTGCGTCCGGCGCATCCCTGCGCCGGACGGTTTGCGGCGGACCGCGGCGCGATCGCCGCGGCGGCGTTACGGCGTGACAGCCTTGGTGCTGATCTCAAAGACCGCGAGCGTGCGGCTGGTTTCGTTGCCAACCAACAGCAAGGGTTTGCCGCTCGGGCTCTGCTCCGCCGACACGAACTCGAGGCCCTCAGGGCCCGAGTCACCGGCGATGCCCGAGGCGGGGAAACTGCGGCTCGTAACATACTGTACGAACGCTGGCGCCGTGGGGTTGCTCACGTCCAGCACCGCCACACCACCAATGCGCTCGAGGCCGATGAAGGCGTAGGTCTTGCTGGCCACTCGACCCACCACTACGCCCTCGGGCTCCGGGCCCTTGTTGTCGCTGCGGTCATCCTTGGCCGATTTGTCGTTGCTGGCATTGAAGTTCGCCGGCAATGCTGCAGCCGTCACCCGCTCCAGCAGGTCGCCACTGTCCCAGAGCAGATTACCCGCGCTGTCGCGGATCGAGACCGAACGGCCACCGAAAGCGTACAGCCGATCGAAATCGCCATCGCCATCCGTATCACCGAGTCGGTTGGTGACAGTGAGACGACCGAGCGCAGCGTTGGCCTTCAGGGCCGTCGCGGTGGGGAATGCGGTGGGGTCGAGCGTCAGCGTCGACACACGGGATTCCTCATTCAGCGCTGAGTAGCTACGCGCGTCACCCTCGTTGGCGAGCACCAACAGCGACTGGCCGCGCGGGCCGCGCAGCGCAGCGATGCCGTCCGGCTGGTACATGCCAAACACCGGCCAGTTGGCGATGTTGATAGCGCTGTCGCGGTCGCTGGCGTCGAGCTTGTTGGCAGCGAGCGAATGATCCTTGTAACCGAGCGGCAGAATGCTGAGCACCTTGGCACGTTCGAGATCGATCACTGCAATCGCGTCGTTCTCTTGCAGGGTGACATACGCCCGCTTGCCGTCGACCGCGATGTACTCGGGCTCGAGATCCTGTGCGGCGCTCGAGGCGCCGCAGCCGTAGTCGCCAAAGATGCGCACACCCTGCGCGCGCAACTCGTCCTCGCGTCCGTTCCAGGCGCTGAAGTCGGCCGTGCGCACTTCGACTTCGTCGTGATCATCATCGAGTTCGATGATCGTCACCGAGCCTTCCGGATCGACCCCGCACGAGGTGCCGGCCGGTTCGCCTTCGTTGGCCACGAGCAGCAATTCGCCTTCATCCGCAAAGGTCACCATGTCCGGCATCGCGCCGACGCTGATGCCCTGCGCGGGGCCGGTCTGCTGCAGATCGACGGCGGAGAACAGGACGACCTTGCCCGCATCGGTGGCGACAGCCGCTTCGACGGCGATGGCGACCTTGCCCCGGTAGACGTCGACGCTGTTGACCTTCGGCCCCCAGTAGGAGACATCGATGACGCCGGCCAGCGTCGGCACGGCGGGGTTGCTGAGATCGACGACGTCGACGGTCGGCGACTCGGTATTGATGAGGAAGGCACGCCGAGTGCCCGCGTCGTAGGCGACGATTTCTGCTGCCGTGGTCGTGCTCCCGGCGACGGAGGAGGTGTAGCCCCCGACTTTGGCGAGTTCGATCGTGAACGGCTGGGTCGCCGGTGACGATTTGCGGGTCGGCGCGACCTTGGCCGCGCTGGCCGGCTTCGCGGCGGCAATGGGTCTGGGCGCGACGGACGGCTTGCCGGCGAGTGCAACGGAGGCGGCAAGGACGGCCGCAATGGCAGCAGCGAGACGGATCATGACAACCTCTCAAGTGATGGGGGGGTGACCGGGAAACGGAAAATTAGCGCCCGAAAATGACAGGACCATGACCGACGCTGCCCGACGGCTCGCCCCCCCCCTACCGCGGCCGACCGCTCGGCCGTTCGGGCTCAGGTCGGAAATTCACCCCTCCCCGTAGTAACATGTACCGATGGGTATGAACCGTCTGCGTTCTTCTGAGCGGACCGCAGCACCGCGACCCGCGTGGGAATACCTGTACGCGCGCTACGTGCTCACTTTTCTCGTGCTCACCACCCTCGGCGTTGCCGTGCTGGCGATCACTTGGAAATTCCACTTCGAAGAGCATATCGACCCGTTCCTGCCCGGGCACCATGCCGTCGACTCGCTGGCCGAGCGCTGGGAATTCGTCATCGCGGCGTGCTTGTTCTCGCTGCTGTCGATGCTGCTGCCTGCCGCGGTCGTCTACCGCCTGTTTGGCGAACGCGCTGCGAGCGCACGCCGTTCCGCCGCCGTGTTCGACACCGCGCCCCAGCCGATGCTCTTGGTGGATCGTCAGCGTCGCGTCATCGAGGCCAATTCCGCCTTCGAGCGGCTGAGCGGACTGCACGGTGATGCCCTGAGCAGCAAGCCGCTCGAGCAGTTACCCTTGGAGAGGGACGTACTGGAGATCTTTGCGCGGCTCAATGACCGTCAGTTCAGCGCGGGGTCGGCGTCCGGCGAGGTACGCGGTCGACGCCCGGACGGCAGCGTGTACGTGGTCTGGTTGTCGGTGACGGTGACTCAGGGTCCAGCAGCGGACGCGGAGGAATACATCGTCGTGCTCACGGACATCACGGCGCGCAAGCACCGCGAGGAACGCACCTTGCGCCTTGCCATGCACGACCCCCTCACCGATCTGGCGAACCGCAGGCTGTTCATGCAGCGGCTGGATCAGGTGCTCGCGGCAGCACGCGTCGGTGGTGAGACTGTGGCGTTATTGTTCATCGATCTCGACGGGTTCAAGCCGATCAACGATCAGCACGGGCACGCCGTCGGCGACCAGGTGCTGCAGGGTGTGGCGGAACGACTGCGCAGCGTGGCCCGTTCGGTGGATCTGGTCGCCCGTCTGGGCGGTGATGAGTTCGTGTTGCTGGCACGGGATCTCGATTCGGATCAGGCGGCGCAGGCGATCGTGCATCGCTGTCGTCAGACGCTCGAACAGCCGCTGCAGGTCGACGGGATCGAGCTTCCCATCCGCGCCAGTATCGGCGTGGCCCTGTCTCACCACGGTGGCGACACTGCCGAGGCCCTGCTCAAGGCGGCTGACCTCGCCATGTACGAGGTCAAGCGGGCCCGATACGAAGCACGCAAGGACTGACCCCGAAGTCAGGGTGAACGAGCGGGCCCAGCGAGCGCGCCGCCTCGGTTCGCTCGAGGTCGCGACCGTCAACGCCATTCGCCGCCACATAAAAACAGGGCCCGGGCAGCGTGCGCCACCCGGGCCCTGGTCATCGCTCAGGTTCTGAGGATCAGAACTTCAGGGTCACCTCGACGCCGTACGAGGCGCCCGGGGCATCGTGGATGAACGAGCCGCCGAACTCCGGTGCCGGGATGATCTCGGCCAGATACTTCTCGTCGGTGATGTTGCGGCCCCATGCCGTCACGCCCCAGCTGTCCGACTGGAAGGTCAGACGAGCATTGATGGTGTTGTACGGGTCACGCTTCATCTTCGAGAACTCGCCCTGACCGAAGCCGAAGCCGGTGAACAGGTTCGGCAGACGCTCGTCCTGCACCGGGTGGAACCAGGTCTCGCCGACGAACGACGCGTCGAGACGGCCGACGAACTCGTAGCTGTCACCCACCGGCAAAGTCAGCTCGGCACCGACGTTGCCCGTGTACTTGGGCGCGTACGGCACTTCATTGCCCTTGGTGTAGGGACGGCCCGCGTACTTCTCGATCTTGCCATCGGTGTAGGCGTAGCCGGCGAACAGCGACAGGTTGTCGGTCGCGCGCCAGCGAACGTCCATCTCGGCGCCTTCGATCTTGACCTTGTCGATGTTGGTCACGACGCGCAGCAGGCCGAAGGGACCGGCGAAGAAGTTGAAGAACTGCATGTCCTCGACGTCGGTGTGGAACACCGCGGCGTTCAGGCTGACCGTGCGGTCGGCGAAGTAGGACTTGAAGCCGAGCTCAGCCGCCTTCGAGATTTCCTTCTTGTAGGTGTCCGAGACGTTACGAATGTTCGGCGTGCCGCCGTCGAGGGCCAACCCACCGAAGTAGGTCGACGTGGTCGCGGCGCTGCCCGAGGAGTTGAAGCCGCCGCTGCGGAAGCCGTAGCCGTAGGAGGCGAACACGGCCACATCGTCCGTGATCTTCCAGTTGGCCGAGATCTTCGGCTGCAGTTGCTCGAACGTCTTGCTGCGGTTCGGGATGCCATTCACCGCATAATCCGGGTTCACGGTGTAGGCGGGGTTGATGAACGGGTTGGAGAAGAACGAGAAGCCCACGGTCTGCGCGCGGCAGCTGGTGGTCGACGGCGTGACCTTCTGGTTGCCGCCCGTCGTGTCTGTCGGCGTGATGCTGCTGCAGGTCGGCACATTGTTCTTCACGCTGCGGTCTTCGCTGTCGTAGCGCAGGGCGAGGGCGAGCTCGAAGTTGTCGATCACGTCCACCGCGATCTGGCCGAACACGGCATAGACCTTGCTGTCGTAGGTATCGTCATACAGCAGGTCGGTCGGGTTCGGGCCGCTGGTCGGCACGAAGGCCTTGGCCTTGAAGCCCTGACCGAGGTCGGAGCCCTGCGAAACGACCACGTGGCGCTCGATGTCGGCGAAGTAACCGCCCACCACCCAGCGCACCTTCTGATCGCCCGGTGAGGACAGCCGCAGCTCGACGCTGGTGTCCTTCTGGTCACGCTGCTGGTACTGATAACCACCGCAGGTCGACGGGCCGTACGGCGGCAGGAAGCCGGCGCCATTGCCGCCTTCCGGGGTCAGCCAGATGCTGGACGGGATGCCGAAGAAGGGTGGCTTGTAGCCCGGGTCCGTGAGGTGCGCGTCGTTGGTCGCGCGGCAGGTCGCGTCGAGCGCGTACAGCAGGAACGCGTCGCTGGTGCCGTCCGTCAGGAAGTAGTTCTTCTGATCGTTGTAAGCCACGTAACCCGTCAGCGTGCCGATGCCGACGTCCCACTCGCCCTTGGCGGAGAGGTTGACGTTCTCCTGCTCGTTCTGCGGCTTGACGTTGTTGATGTAGCGGAAGTTGTGGTTGTTCGGGTTCTCGTAGAACGGCGGCGCGTTCAGGAACGCGGCGGCATCCGACAGTGCGATGGCCGCATTGAAGTTGATGGCGCCCGAGTCGACTTCCGAGTACTTCGCCTTCAGATCGATTTCGCCACCGCCCAGGTCGAACAGCAGGCGGCCGTTGACGCCCGTCTCCTCGAAGCGATCGACGCAGTCGTCGCACTTGAGGGTGAGATTCTTCCACTGGCCATCGGTCTTGCGGGTGTAGGCACCCAGACCACCGCGCGCGTTGCTGCCGAGCGGACCGCCCGTGTAGAAGTTGACCTTGTACGAGTTGTCGGTGCCGTAACCGGCGCCGATTTCCGTCTGCCAAGTGTCGCCCGGCTTGCGGGTGGTCATGATGAGCGCGCCGGCCACCGCGTTGCGGCCGTAGAGAGCGCCCTGCGGTCCCTTCAGGATTTCAATCTGGGTCACGCCCGAGAGTTCCTGGTTCAGCGCATTCGGGTTGGTCTGCAGCACGCCGTCGACGACCAGCGCGAAGTTGGTCTCCGCGTCGCGGCCGGTGTTGATGCCACGGATGTTGACCTGCATGTCACCGGCTTCTGCGGTCTGCACCTGCGAGACGCCCGGGGTCAGTGCGATGAAGTCCTGCGGACGCTCGATGCCCGCGTTCTTGATCTCTGTCTGGGTGAAGGCGGTGATCGAAACCGGCACGTCCTCGATCTTTTCCGCACGCTGGCGCGCGGTCACCACGATCTCTTCGATCTGGCCCGAAGTGTCGGTCGTCTGTGCCTGCAGCACTGCCGGGACCGCGAGCAGGCTGGCGCCATGCGCCGCCGCAAGAGCGAACAATCGAGACTTGCCGAACTTCATAGGAGAACCTCTTTAAAGAGTAAAGAACGTTGCCAAAGCCCAAGACGAACCCGCTCCCGAGGGCCGCGAGCGAGGAAAGTTGCGAAGATACCACTTCAAGGTCGGTGTCACAATCACAGGAAATGCTGCGGTTTTTTTGAAAACGCCCGGTTTCCCAATCGGTTCGCAGCATTTTGTTGCAAAAGTGCAACGCTAACGCCATGCCGTGGTTCTGCTAGAGTTCGCAGCAGCACCTCAGGCCGATTCAGAAGATCTGGGGCTCGTCCGCACTTTCTACAGCCCCGACATGGCCCGCCAAGGCATTTTCTTTCCGCTCAAGGACCACGCGCTGCGTGATGACGTCCACCTGCTCGGCAACCTGGTCGGGGAGGTGCTGGTGGATCAGGGCGGTCCGGCGCTGTTCGATTTGGTGGAGGGAGATCGTCAGGCGGCGATCGGCCGGCGCTTGGGCGAAGCCGAGGATGCCGCGGCACTGGTGGTGCGTACCCGAGGTCGGCCGGCGGCCGAGGCCAGCGAAATCATTCGAGCCTTTGGGGCCTGGTTCGCGGCAGTCAACATGGCCGAGAAGGTGCATCGGGTACGGCGTCGTCGGCAATACCTGAACGACAGCAGCAACCCGCAACCGGGTGGGTTGCACGACTGCTTGCGGAAACTGCAGGGTCGCGGCTTCACGTTGGAGCGCACGCTCGACGTGCTCGGCCAGATCAGCATCGAGCCGGTCTTCACCGCTCACCCGACCGAATCCACCCGTCGGACCCTGCTGCGTCAGCAACAGCGCATGATGCGCCTGCTCATGCAGCGACTCGATGCCTCACTGACGCCGCCCGAGCAACAGCAGATCATCGAGCGGGTCCGCGCCGAACTGACCATCGGTTGGCAAACGGCCGGCAACTCGCGCGACCGGCTCACGGTTGCCGACGAGCGCGAGCACGTGCTGTTCTTTCTGGTCGAGGTGATCTACGAGGTCATTCCGGCCTTTTACGAGGAACTCGAGGCGGCGCTGTGCGACGTCTATGGCGAGGCCGCGGCGGGCGTCGAATTGCCGAATTTGCTGCGGTTCGGGTCCTGGGTAGGTGGTGACATGGACGGTCATCCGGACGTGCATGCCAAAACCATCCGTGAGAGTTGCCTGCGACACCACCAGTTGATCGTCAACCGCTATTTCCTCGAGGTGCAGTCGCTGGCGGAAAAATTGAGCCAGAGCGGCAGTCGCATCGGCGTCAGCACGGCGCTCGACCAACGCATCGAACAGTACCGCCTGCTCGTACCTGCGGCACGCGCCGCACCACCCACCAGCCACGATCGCATGCCGTACCGCGTGTTTATGGGTCAGATCGCGGAGCGACTGACCGCGACCTATGAACACCGGACTGGACAGTACGACGACGTCGCCCAGTTGATCGCGGATTTGGAACTGATTGCACAGAGCCTCGCCGCAAACAAGGGTGCCAGAGCGGGGCTGTTCTATGTCAGGCGACTGCTGCGGCGGGTGCGCACCTTCGGCTTCCACCTGGTGACGCTCGATGTGCGGCAGAACGCCGAGGTCCACCGCCAGATCGTGGGTCATGGTCTGGCTGAGCCCGACTGGATGAATCGCACGCCCGCCGAGCGCCTCGGGCGACTGCGTGAGGCGCTGCTCGCCGATGAGGGCCCGTCCCAGGCGCTCGATGCGGCGGGCAAGCGCGCACTGTGGGTGTTCGAGGCGATGGATTTCTGTGCCAACCGCTACGGGCGTGCCGCCATCGGCGCGTACATGGTCAGCATGACGGCGGGTGCCGATGACCTCCTGTCGGTTCTGCTGCTGGCGCGTTGGGCGGGCTTGATCGACACTGAGACTTCCCAGACCCGCTTGGACGTCGCCCCCGTGTTCGACGTCGCGGATTCCCTCGAACGCGCCGGCGAGATCATGTCGCAGCTGCTCGATGAGGGGTTCTACAGGTCGCACGTGGCCGGTCGCGGCGAGCGGCAACTGGTGATGATCGGCTACTCGGAGAGCACCAAGCACTCGGGCATTGCGGCATCGCGCTGGTTGCTGCGTCGCGCACAGGAGGGCATGGCCGCGGCCTGCGCCGGTGCCGGTGTCAGGCTGGACGTGTTCCACGGGCGTGGTGCGTCCGTCAGTCGCGGTGGCAGCCGCACCGAGGCCATCGTGAGCGCCTTGTCGCCCGGCGTATTCAATGGTCGTTTGAAGGTGACCGAGCAGGGCGAGACCATCAACGAGCGTTACGGGCTGCGCCCGATTGCGATGCGGACCTTCGAACAAGGTCTCAATGCGCTCACCCTCGCAGCCGCAGGAGTGGAAGGCACAGAGCGGTTGCAGCCGCAGTGGCCGGCGGCGATGCAGACGCTGGCCGACACCAGCCGCGAGCGTTACCGGGCGCTGGTGCACGCGGATCCCGCCTTCCTCGACTTCTTTCAGGCCGTGACACCCGTCGACGTGATCGAGCGGATGCAGATCGGTTCTCGTCCCGTGTTGCGCTCGTCGGGCATGGGGGTGGATCAGCTGCGGCCGATGCCCTGGAACTTTGCCTGGTCGCAGAGCCGCCACATGCTGCCCGGCTGGTACGGCATCGGCACCGGACTGACTGCCGTGTCGCAGGCCTTTGGCGTCAACCTGCTCGGCCAGATGTATGCAAGCTGGGCGTTTTTCTCGGGCCTGATCGATGATGTGGAGATGCGCATGGCGCGTGCCGACCTCGCCATCGCAGCTTTCTACGACGAGTTGGCGCCTGCCTCCCTGCAGCATTTCGCGGTCACCATCCGCGAGGAGTTCGCGCTGGCCACCCGTGAGTTGCAGCGCCTCAAGGGCTGCGCCCGCCTGCTCGATGGCGAACCGACGCTGCAGCGCTCGATCCGGCTGCGCAATCCCTACGTCGATCCCATTCATCTCGCACAGATCGATTTGCTGCGTCGCTGGCGTGCCGGCAATCGCGAGGACGCAGCGCTGTTCGATGCGCTGTTGGTCTCGGTCAACGGGATCGCGCAGGGCATCCAAGGCAGCGGTTGAGTCACTGCTGAACCGTGAGGACGGCGGTGTGAGCACTGCCATGCATGGGTGAGACGCCGGCGTTCGCCAGCACATCTCTGTTGACTCCGGTCGTGCGCTGCACTACGTTCGCGCTTGTGTTGACGTGCAATCGACTCGCATGCGGGTCGTCATCGATCAGTCAGAACCCAAGGGGAGTACAAATGGCAGCGAAGAAAGCTCGTCGTACGGTGTTACGCAGCAGCAAGGGCACCAAGCTCTATGCCGTGCGCGACAAGACAGGCAAGTTCAAGGATATCCAGACCTACAAGCGCGCTCACGGTCAGGACATCAAGCGCAAGTCCAAGGCTGAGCTCGACAAGGCCGCTGGCATCAAGAAGCCGGCCAAGAAGAAGGCAGCCAAGAAGAAGGTTGTCAGGTTAGTCAAGAAGTCGGTCGCCAAGCGCCCGGCAACAAAGAAGGCCGCAAAAAAAAAGTCTCCCGCTAGGAAAGCGGTAGCGCGCGCCGCGCGCAGCGTCGTCAGCACCGCTGCGCGCAGCGTTCCGCCGAAAGCGAGGACTGCGGCAAAGAAGGCTTCCAAGACCATTTCGAAGGCGGTTGCCGTCGCCAAGAAGAAGGCGGTCAAGACCGTGAAGCAGGCGGAGACCATGGCCGCACAGGTTTCCGGTTCTGCCGAGAAGGCAGCGACGTTGGTCGTGGATCAGGCGAAGGAGATTGCCGGCAAGGTGAGCGATACGGTGCAGAACGCCGTGGGCAGCCTGCTGCCGGGTCAGGCCAAGTAAAGCCTGAGCTCGATCCTGCGGATACCAAAGGCCCTGCCAGCAATGGCGGGGCCTTTGTTTTCGCGCTAACGATCGGCCCGCTCGGGCCGGTCATCGTGCGGCGCCGAGCCCGTCTTGCGGGGTGGATCGATCGTCAGTTTGTGCCGTGAGGGCTGACTCGCCAGGGACGCGGGGTAATGATCGAGCACCTGGCAGTCTGCCCCGGGTATGCTGGCAAACTCCGGATCCCACGGCAGCACGACCATGTCGCCGCCCTCGAGGCCGAGCTTCTTCGGCATGATGGGTGGCACGACGCGGTGACGTTCGGCAGCGAGCAGGGCCGTCAGCCCGCCATGATGCTCGTAACTCAGTTGCAGGTCCGTGAGCACCGACACCGTCGGTGGCGCCATCAGCATCTCGTCCGAGGCGGCCTGACGGATACCCTCGCGCGCGCTGATCCAGCGGTGCTCCACCGCTTCGGTACTGTCGACGCGCGGGTGCTGCCCCTCCGGGACCGGGACGACGAAAAAGCGCGTGTCGTAGCGTTGCCGATAGTAGGTTGGCGTAATCCAGTGAGCCCAATACACCAGTGGCTCGAGGTCCAGATAGAGATCCTCGCGCTGCAGCAATTCAAGGAACGCTCCGCTGCGCGCCGCACATTCATCGCGCAGGGTCGCAAGGCGGTCGACCTCGGCCGGGCGGCAGGGCTGACCGTCGCGGTGGCGCGCGAGCAGCACGGCGCTTTCCTCGAACGTTTCGCGACAACCCGCGATGTGCAGCGCGAGTGTGGTGGCGGCATCGAGCGGTTCTCCCGACATCTGGCTGAGGCCGCGGCTACACGTCGCGCGTGCCGCCGGCAGCACCCGCGCCGTCATCTGCGGATCGAAGTCGCTGACATCGAGCCGTCCGCCCGGAAAAACCCAAGCGCCGCCCATGAACGCGAGTTCCGCCGCGCGGCGAGTCATGAGTACTTCGATCCGACCGTCGCTTTCCCGCAGCAGCAGGATGGTGGCGGCATGCCGCAGGACGGGGTCCGTGTCGGCGCCGCCGCTCAAACCAGACGCACCACTTGCTTGCCGAAATTGCGCCCCTGCAGTAATCCGATGAATGCCTCCGGTGCCGCCTCCAGTCCGTGGGCGACGCTTTCGCGATACTTGATCCGACCGGCGGCAACACCCTGTGCCAGCTCGCCCAGAGCCGCCGGCCAGATGTCGAGATGATCGGCGATGATGAAGCCCTGCACCTTGACCCGCATGACCAATAGGGCGCGGACGTTCTCGAGCGGAATCGACTGGCCGTTGTAGCCGGCGATCAGACCGCACAGCGCAACGCGCCCGAACGGATTGATGGCCGCCAACGCCCCGTCGAGACAATGGCCGCCGACGTTTTCGAATACACAATCGATGCCCGTGGGTGCAGCGGCTTTGAGCGCGGCCGCCATGCTGTGCAGGTCCGCGTGCTCACGGTGATCGATGCAGGCATCGAAGCCGAGATCCTTGACGACGTGTTCGCATTTGGCAGCGCCCCCGGCGATACCGATGGTGCGGCAACCGATGGCTTTGGCCAGTTGACCGACCACGCTTCCGACCGCACCGCTCGCGGCGGAGACCAGCACGGTATCGGTCGGCTTAGGCTCGCAGATTTTTTTGAGGCCGTACCAGGCCGTCACGCCCGGCATGCCGACCACGCCGAGATAAGCCGACATGGGAATGCTGCGCGTGTCGATCTTGCGCAGCATGGCCCCGTCAGTCACGCCGTATTCCTGCCAGCCGAATCCGCCCATGACTGTATCGCCCGCGGCGAAATCGGCATGCTGGGATGCCTCGACCACGCCCACCGAGGCGCCGAGCATCACGTCATCCAGTTTCTGCGGCTCTGCATAGGATTTCGACTCTTCCATGCGGCCGCGCATGTAGGGGTCGAGCGAGAAATAGTGGTTGCGCACCAGCACCTGGCCGGGGCCCACGCCCGGCATGGGAACGGTCTCGAGGCGGAACAGGTCCGGGGTCACCATGCCTTGCGGACGGCGGGCCAGGACGATACGACGATTGCTGGTATTCATGGCGTGTTCCATGCAGACGAATGGGTGTCGAATGATCGCATGTTCGCAGCGCGGTGGGTGTTTATACTCGTGTGGCACGCGCTCGCAGGAGAGCAATCATGGCTGACTCACGCACTCTGCGCATTACCGCGGTTCTGGTCGGACTCGCGCTCCTCTTCGTCGGCTACCAGCGTTATGCCTCTCATCGCGAGGACGGTGTCCGCTCGCCGATCGGCAGCGAGATCATGGTGATGCGGACCCGCGGCGGGTTGCTCGAGGTGTCGACGCTGCGCACCGTGGAGGTGCTCGACCGGCGCATCACGTATTCCATTTTGGGGATCGACGTGGGTGAGACAGTACCCCGCATTCGCGTGCCTGCCTGGTACCGCTACCGGATCGAACTCGCGCCCGAGTGGCAGGTGCGTCGCGAGGGTAACGTCTTCACGGTGGTGGCACCGGCCGAGCGGCCCGCGCTGCCGGTGGCGGTGGACCTCTCGCGCATGGAAAAGGAAACCTCCGGCACCTGGATCCTGCTGCCCTTCACGAGCACGGCAGCGCTCGATGAACTCGAGCGCTCCATCACCGACGAATTGGCCAAGAAAGCGGTGAGTCCGGCCTACCGCCAGATGCAGCGCGAGGCAGCCCGCGCCACGGTGAGTGAATTCGTCGGCAAGTGGCTGCTCGATCAGCCGCAATGGCGGGCGGCGGAGGGGTCGCGTGTGGTCGTGCGGTTTGCCGACGAAGGGGCACCGCAGTAGCGCCCTGCTGACCCCGACGTAACAAACAGGCGTATTATCACGCACGTGACATTATGGTGACGCGCCCGCACGGCCGTTCCGCACCCTGCCGACATCTGGGAGTATCGATGCGTACCGTCAAGACCCTTGGCCTGCTTGGAACAGGCGTGATTGGTGCCGGCTGGGCAGCCCGCGCACTGCACTTCGGCGTCGATGTGATCGCCGCAGACGTCAAACCCGAAATGGAAGCATGGTTGCGCGGTGCCGTCGACAACGCCGAGCCTGCCCTGGCGCGTCTGACACTGGCACCGCTGCCTCCCAAGGGCAAACTGTCGTTCACTACCTCGGCGGCAGAAATGGCGAGTCGCGCCGACTTCATCCAGGAAAACATCCCGGAGCAGCTCGAACTCAAGCAAAAGATGCTGGCCGAAGTCAGTCGTCACGCTGCCGATGACGTGATCATCGCCTCGAGCACCTCGGGCATCATGCCCAGCGACCTGCAGCGGCACATGCACGCGCCGCAGCGCTTTTGTGTCGCGCATCCGTTCAACCCGGTGTACCTGTTGCCATTGGTCGAGTTGGTCGGCGGCGAGCAGACCGTGCCGGCCACGATCGACGCCGCCCGCGCGTTCTTCACCTACATCGGTATGCATGCGCTGCACGTACGCCGCGAGGTGCCGGGTCATCTCACCGATCGTCTGCAGGAGGCGTTGTGGCGCGAGATCCTGCACATGGTCAACGATGGCGTCGCCACCACCGGGGAACTCGACGAGTCGATCATCTACGGACCGGGCCTGCGCTGGGCGGGCATGGGTACCAACATGATCTATCACCTGGCGGGCGGCGAGACCGGCATGCGCCACATGCTTGCGCAGTTCGGGCCCTGCCTGAAATGGCCGTGGACGCGGCTCGAGGCGCCCGAACTCTCCGAGCAGTTGATCGATCGCATGGTGGAGGGGACGCAGGCGCAGGCCGCGGGCCGTTCCATCCGCGAACTCGAGCGTCTGCGCGATGAGTTCCTGGTTTCCATCCAACAGGTTCTGCGCGAATCCAACGTAGGTGCAGGAGCCACGCTGCGAGCGCTGGAAGAACGTCTGTACCGAGATGCTGGCCGCGATCTGCACACGGCGCCTGCCGCTGCGGGCCAGCCCCTGCGCACGCTTAACGCGCGCGTGCGACCGGACTGGATCGACTACAACAACCACATGACCGAGTCCCGCTATCTGCAGGTGTTCGGTGATGCTACGGACGCGCTGTACCGCCAGGTCGGTGTCGATGATACGTATCGGGCAGCCGGGCGCATGTTCTATACCGTTGAATCGCACCTGACGCACAAGGCCGAGGCGAAGGTCAACGAGCCGATGTACGTCACGACCCAGGTGCTCGGGGTCGATGACAAGCGTCTGCATATCTTCCATCGCCTGCACCGCGCCAGTGATGACACGCTGCTCGCCACTGCAGAGCACCTGTATCTGCACGTCGATACCGCGATCGCCAAGGCCGCGCCGATCGACCCCAGCGTACGCTCACGCATCGAGCAGTTGCGGGATGCACAGGGTGCGATTGCGCAGCCGGCCGAGGCTGGCCGACGCATTGCCATGCCGGCGCGCTGAGGGACGATGCCGAAGGCGGTCGATCATGCCGAGCGACGCGAGCAGATCGCTCATGCGGCATGCACCGTGGTTGCGCAGCACGGCTTCAGTCAGGCAACGGTCGTGCGCATCGCCCGTGCTGCGGGCTACACCACCGGCATGCTGGCGCACTATTACGCCTCGAAGCGCGAGATCATTCTAGCCGCCCTGCGGTTGACCCTGCTGCGTATCGAGCAGCGGCTGACGCAGCCGTCGGATGCCAAGCCCGACCTGCTCGCGGTGCTGAGTGAAGCCCTGCCGCTCGATGAGTCCCGCTTCACCGAATGTGCATTCTGGACCGCCTTCTGGGGTCAGGTGTCGACCGACGAGGAAGTCCGGCGCCTGAATGCGTGGGTGCATCAGGAATACGCTCGGCTGTACCGACGCTGCATGGCCAGGCATTGGCCGCAGTCGGCAGCTTGGCCGGCACCCATACGCGCACACGTGCTGCGCTCCATTACCACGTTTATCAACGGTCTGACCGCGAGTGCGGTGACGAGCCGCGCCGACTGGCCACCCGACCGGCAGGTCGCGCAGTTACGCATGCATTTGCAGTTGCTGCTGCAATGGGCAGAGACCGAGGCCCAACGGCACGGTTTGCGGGCTCCAGCGGTTCGTGCGGCAGATCCCGCGGTCCGCCGCTCGCGTGCTACCCAACCCAGACGCTGAACTCACGGAGTCGCCATGGATTTCTCCCTCACCGACGAACAGCAGATGATCATCCGCTCGACGCGGCAATTCGTCGAAACCGAACTCTATCCCCACGAATTGGAGGTGGAAGAGACCGGAGTGCTGCGGCCCGAGTTGCAGCGCGAACTCAAGGCGAAGGCCATCGAGGCGGGACTGTACGCCGCCAACATGCCCACCGAGGTGGGCGGCGGCGGGCTCGATACCGTGAGCTGGGTGTTGTACGAGAAGGAGTTGGGGCGTACCAACTATGCGCTGCACTACAACTGTGTCAGTCGACCCTCGAACATCCTGCTCGCCTGCGTCGGCGAGCAGCGCGAGCGGTATCTGCTGCCGACGGTGCGCGGCGATCGCGTCGACTGCCTTGCCATGACCGAACCCGGTGCCGGCTCCGATCTGCGTTCGATGCGCACTACGGCGGTCGAACGCGGCGAGGACTTCGTCATCAATGGTACCAAGCATTTCATCAGCCACGCCGATCATGCCGACTATGTGATCCTCATTGCGGCGACGCCCTCAGGGGCCGGTCTGCCCGGCGTGCGCGCACCGATGACCGCGTTCCTGATCGATATGGGCACGCCGGGATTCACCGTGCGTCCGGGTTACCGCAATGTCTCCCATCGCGGCTACAACAACTGCATTCTCGACTTCAATGACTGTCGAGTGCCACGTTCAGCCGTGCTCGGCGAAGTCCACCAGGGCTTTGAAGTTGCCAATACCTGGCTCGGTGCCACGCGACTGCAGGTGGCGGCGACCTGTCTCGGTCGTGCTGACCGGGCGCTAGAACTCGCCAAGCAGTGGGCCGTCGACCGTGTGCAGTTCGGACAGAAGATCGGCAAGTTTCAGGGTGTGAGCTTCAAGCTGGCCGATATGTACGTCGAGCTGCGGGCCGCCGAAATTCTGGTGCTGGAGGCCGCCTGGAAGCAGGATCGCGGCATCGCCAGCGATCTCGACATGGCTGTCGCCAAGGTGAAGGCCACCGAAATGCTGGCGATGGTGGCTGACGAGGCGTTGCAGATCCACGGCGGCATGGGGCTGATGAGCGAACTGCCGCTGGAGCGCATCTGGCGCGATGCGCGCATCGAGCGGATCTGGGACGGCACCAGTGAGGTGCAGCGTCACATCATTTCGCGTTCGTTGCTGCGACCGCTCGGCGGCTGAGGTGCACGCGAGCCGGTCGGCGCTCCATGCGCGGGCCGGCTAGCGCCCCTTCCACACCGGCTTGCGTTTCTCAGCAAAGGCGAGGGTGCCTTCCTTGAGATCTTCCGAGCGGATCACCTGCTGCACCAGATGCAGCGAATCGTGCAATTCGAACGACTCGTGTTCCGGCACCATTTCCGTGTGGCGCAGCAGTTGTTTGATCGCCGGGAAGAGCAGCGGCGGTCCGTCAGCCAGTTGTTGGGCGATCTCGCGCGCTTTATCCATGGCGTGACCCTTGGGTACGACGTGGTTGATGAGTCCCCAGTGTTTGGCCTCGGTCACGTCCATCCAGCGCCCGGTCATCAGGAATTCGACCGCGACGTGATAGGGCACGCGGCGCCGCAGTTTGATCGTGGCGGCATCGGCGAGCACACCCACATTGATCTCCGGCAGGGCAAAACGTGCGTGTTCTTCGGCAACGATGATGTCGGTGCCCAGCATGATCTCGAATCCGCCACCACAGGCGATGCCATTGATTGCCGCGATGATCGGCTTGTTGAGGTTGCGCGGGTAATTGAGTCCGCCGAATCCGGCGGGCCCCCAATCCTCGTCGGATTCCTCGGCGCCCGAGGCCGCGCCCTTGAGATCCCAGCCCGGACAGAAGAAGCGCTCGCCCGTGCCGGTGATGATCGCGACGCGCAGTGATTTGTCGTCGCGAAATCCGATGAATACGTCGTTGAGTCGACGACTCGCCGCCAGATCGATGGCGTTGGCCTTGGGACGATCTAGGGTGACTTCGAGGATCGCGCCGCTGCGCGTGACACGAATGCCGTCGTGAAGACCTTCCTGCATGTCAGAGTTCCTTGGATTGTCGGATCAGCGCATCGACCGCAATCACGCCCCGCGGGCGGACGATGATTGGGTTGACGTCCAGTTCGATCAGCGTAGCGCAGTGGGCGGTGGCGTAGCGACCGATGGCCAGAATGGCGTCGATCAGCGCCGGCGTGTCACCGGACGGCTTGCCGCGAAATCCGTCGAGCAGGCGCGCCACCTTGAGTTGCGACAGCGCCCGTGCCACCTGCGCAGCGCTCCACGGTGGCAGCAGGCTGACACTGTCCTGCCAGAGTTCGGTCTGCACGCCGCCGGCGCCGATCACCAGCACCTGCCCAAATTGGGCATCCACCGTGATGCCGACGAGGATTTCTGCGACGCCATCATCGATCATCTGCTCGACCAGCACCTGATCAGAGAGCTGGGCGAGTGTCTGCACGGCGGATGCCGCCTGTTCGGAGGTTTTGATCCCGAGCACCACGCCGCCCAACTCCGATTTGTGCTCGAGGTGGGCCGCGCTGGCTTTCATGACCACGGGGAAGCCGATTTCGGCGGCAACTGTTGCCGCCTGCGGGCAGGCCACCACACGTGAGAGGGGGACGGGCAGACCGAATGCGGCGAGTGCTGCCTTGCCCGCGTGCTCGCTCATCGCCACCCCGGCGCCCAACGGTTCGGGTGGCCGTTGCAGCACCGGGAATTGGGCGCGCTGCCAGGCTTCACCGATCGCGCCGGCATGATCGAGCGCTTCGAGTGCCTCCCGCTGCCCCTGCAAGGGCACCACGCCCCCATCCATGCACATCGCGCGGATCGCAGGTGACGGCGTTTCGGGCAGCGAGGAGATCAGCGCTGCGCGTGGCTGCATGTCTCGAGCTGCAGCAACGAATTCCGCAATGACGGGCGTGAACGCCGACAGATCCGCCGTGCCTTCCGGTGGACAGTCGAGTGAGAACCCGACCGCGTCCACCTCGGCGGAGAGCACTTCCGTAAACAGACGCCGCAGCGCCGGGTGGTCGAACCAGAGATACGTGTGTATGTCGAACGGGTTCGCTACCGTCACACGGTCCGACAGCAGCGTATTGAGCCGCTGGGTTGCGTCCCGCGGGAATTCCGGGAAGCGTAGGCCAAGATCCCTTGCGACATCAGCCGTCATGGCCATGTCACCGCCCGAGGCGCCCATCACGATCACGCGGCGCCCCCGCAGTGGCCCGCCGTTATGCAGGACTTTGAGCGTTTCGCACAACGTACCGAGTGTATCGCAGCGGGCAATGCCCGCCTCGCGACAGAAGGCGTCGAACACGGCATCGCTGCCCGCGAGCGCACCGGTATGACTATGCGCGGTGCGCGCCGCAGCGGCCGTCCGCCCTGACTTCACGAGGGCAATCGGCTTGCCGCAGGCGCGTGCCTTGTCTGCCGCGCGCGCAAAACGCTCCGCATCGCGTATACCTTCGAGATACAGACCAAAAGCGGTGACGCGGGGGTCGTCACACAGTGCATCGATAAGGTCTTCGGCTGGGAGCCGTGTCTGATTGCCGATGGTGATCAGATAGCCGATCGGCAACGAGCGGTCGTTGAACATCATGGTCAGGGCGATGGTGCCGCTCTGACAAATGATGGCCACGCCGCGCTCGACGTGAGCGCCGACCACCTGATCCGGCCACAAAGCGACACGGTCGAAAAAGTTGACCATGCCGTAGCAGTTCGGCCCGATGTAGGGGAGGCTGCCCGCTGCCGCGATCAGTTCGTGTGTCAGTTGCTGGCCGACGACAGTCCCGGTTTCCGAGAAACCGGCACTGAAGCAGACGAAGCCACCCGCACCGCGCTCCGCCAACGCTTTGGCAACCGCCGGTACCTCGAGATTGGGGACGGCAATGAAGGTCGCATCCGGCGCCGCCGGCAGTTCGTCGATCGAGCGGAAATAACGTGTCTGCGCCGTCGAAGTGCGGCTCGGATGAATACGCCATACCTCACCCGGGTAACCGAGCGTCATCGCACCTGCGGCCACCGCATCGGTCCAGGTCCCGGAGCCGATCAGCGCGATCGTCTTCGGTACCAGCAGTCGCTGCAGTTCAGCCAGGCTCATGGGGTGTAGAGTAACCGGCGCTGTCCGCTCGCTCAGCGGCGCCGGATTTCCATGCGTCGCGAGCCCGGCCAGGCCGGCAGTCCGGCGGCTTGCGCTGCAGACCATGCGCCGATCTTGCGCTGCACTTCGTCGGGGAATGGTGCGCTGCGCGGGTGGTCTCCCTGTTGCACGTGTAACAACATGAACTCGCAGAAGGAGACGGGTTCGGCGTGGCGCGGCGTGCTCATGGCCATGGCGACCTGCATGCGTTTGGCATCGTGATCGAGGAGACGGCTGGCAATGGTGACTTCATCCGTGCCCATTACTTCGTTCACGTAGTGGATGTGCATCTCGAGCGAGTACAGCGTGCACGCCGTACGCTTGCGGTAGGCGTCATCGAGCCCGACCTCGTCCATGATGGCGTCCGTGGCCAGGCTGTAAAGCAAGGCGTAATAGGAGTCGCGCAGGTGGCCGTTGTAGTCGATCCATTGCGTGTCGATGGGACTACGGTAGACGGCAGGGGTCCAGGCCATGGGGCGTTGCTCCCGCTGCTCAGCGCAGCTTGAGTCGTTCGCGGGTCTCTGCCGGCGTCAGGATGCGTGCGCCCATCGCTTCGATGATGGTACGAGCCCGCTCCACCAGTTGCTCGTTGCTCGCGTACACGCCCTTGCTCAGGTAGAGGTTGTCCTCGAGGCCGACGCGCACATTGCCGCCGAGCAGAACGGACTGCGCCACCCACGGCATCTGCATGCGGCTGATGGCAAACGAACTCCAGACCGAATCCGCCGGCAAGGTATTGACCATGGCCAGCAGGTGTCCGACGTCGGCAGGTACGCCGTACGGGATGCCGGTGCACAGTTGGATCAGGGCTGGTGCATCCAGCAGCCCTTCCTTGATCATCTGTTTGACGAACCAGAGATTGCCGGTGTCGAACACTTCGAGTTCGGGTTTGACGCCGAGGTCGCGGGCGATCTGGGCGCCCTTGCGCAGGTAACTCGGCGTCGAGACGTAGGCCCGGTTGCCGTCGCCGAAGTTGAGACTGCCGCAGTCGAGGGTGGCGATGTCGGGCCGGTACAGCCCTTCGTTGCACAATTCGATCACGTGCTTCATGCGCTCTTCCTGCGTCACGAAGTCACTGCCGGGGGCCGGGGTGTCAGCGAGGCCGTTCTCGCCGATCACGATATAGCCACCCATGCCGCAGGTGAGGTTTACGATCACATCTACCTTGCTCTCGCGAATGCGCTTGACGACCTCTCGGTAATGGCGGGTCTCCATGCTGAATGCGCCGGTTTCCGGATCGCGGACATGGATGTGCACGATGGCCGCTCCGGCCTTGGCGGCGCCGATGGCGGCCGCTGCAATCTGCTCCGGTGTGACTGCGCAGTGCGGACTCTTGGCAACTTTCGTGTCATCGCCGGTGATGGCACACGTGATGAAGACTTCGGGGTTCATGGCGATGCTCCGGGGCGGGTGCAGTTGGCAAAGGTGCAGACGCGGATGTGCAGCCGGCGGGGTGTGCCCCGCAGGGCATCGGCCGGAAGTGCCATATTATAACGTCCATAATGTTAACTCTAGCGGCTGCATGGCGCTTCGAGCCGCTGCCGCGAGGCGCTGCTCGCAGCGGGGCGGGCTGAGCTCGAGGACAGGCTCATCCTGTGACCCTGTCCCAGTGCACAATAGCGACTTGCGCCCGTGAACTACGGGTCTGGATGTGCGGGGAGACCACCCTTGATCGATACCACCCTTGCGCTCTGGTGTGTGGCCGGGGCGCTGTTGGCCGGGCTCATCGTGTTCGCCGTGACGGCGAAGACGCGCCGCGCGCTGCGCGAGCAGGTCGTCGCGGCGCACGCGGCACTCGCAGTCGCGGAGTCACGGCTCAGCGACCTCGGCTCGCAGCATGGTTCGCTGAATGAAAGTCACCGGCTGTTGGGCGACCGGCACCTGAGCGTGTCACAGGAAAAGGAGCGTATCGCCGCGGAGAAGGAGCATCTGGCTGCAAACCTCGACGATCTCAACCTGCGCCTGGTGCAGATCGAGCGCGAGGTGCGCGAGGCGGCTGAGGTCAATCGTAAGCAATCCGAGGAGATCGCCGACTTCAAGGCGCAGGGACGCGTCTGGCTCACCGAGCGGGGCAACTACGAGGACAAGCTGCGTCAGCAGCAACTCTGGATCGAGGATCAGACCCGCAAGTTCGAGGCCGAGATCAGCAACATCACCAACCGGTTGCTCGAAGAGAAGGCCAAAGCGTTCACCGAACTCAACAAGCGCGAGATGGATACGCTGGTTGCGCCATTCAAGGATCAACTGAACGAGTTTCGCAACCGTGTCGACAGCATCTATGCGGAGGACACCAAGGATCGCGGTCAACTGCGCGAGCAGGTCGAGCAACTGGCGCGCCTCAACAGCACCGTCTCGCAGCGCGCCGAGGAGTTGACGCGGGCGCTGACCATCTCCTCGAAGGCGACGGGTGACTGGGGAGAGGTCGTCCTGCAGCGCATCCTCGAGGCCTCGAATCTGCGCCCGGATCAGGACTACGTACTTCAGGAAACGGTCAGTGCAGCGGTAGGGGAAGAACGACAGCGTCCCGATGCGGTGGTCTATCTGCCGCAGAACCGGCAGGTGGTCATCGATGCCAAGGTTTCCAACAAAGCCTGGACCCACTACTGCAACGCGACCGACGAGGCCGAGCGCAAGGCGCGTCTGCAGGATCACCTCGGGTCGCTGCGTGCCCATATCCGTGGTCTGTCGGCCCGCAACTACCCGGGTTCGCCGGACCTGCGTACGGTGGACTTCGTACTGATGTTCGTGCCGGTGGAGGCCGCCCTGCTGACCGCCCTGGCGCACGACGAGAATCTGTATACCGAAGCGTTTCGCAGCAAGATCGTTCTGGTCACGCCATCCACGCTGATGGCCGTCCTCAAGCTGATCGAGGGCATGTGGTCCTACCAGCGCCGCAAGGAGTCCGCGGATGAAATCGCCGACGCCGGCCGCAAGCTCTACGAAAAGCTGGTGACGTTTTCCGAAACCTTCCTCGAGGTCGGTGCGACCCTCGACAAAGCGCAGGAGGCATACGCCAAAGCGCGTGGCCAGTTGAGCAGCGGTCGCGGCAACGCCATTGGACTCGCCGAGCGGATGCGCAATCTGGGGGTCAATCCGGCGAAACAACTCCCGCCCCGGCTGACCGATCTGAGCGGTGCCGAAGACGATGGGGGCGACCCGGTGCGTGACTGAGGACGCCGATTCACCCGGTCAGGTGATTCCAGTCGTCGCTGATCTGGTTCAGACGGCGGACGTGCAAATGTAGCGGCAATCGCGGCGCAGGCTCATGCCATGAGCCTGCCCTGCGGCACACTCTCGGCCGCTGGCAGTGCCTGCACCGCGCTGCCGACCAGACGGGGGAGTGCGCCGACCCATGTTGACCCACCAAGCAGCGCTGCGGGCCTATGCCGCCGCGATCAATACCCGCGACGTGATGCGCCTCGAGCCGCTGCTCGCGAACAATCTCGCCTATTCGGCCCATTGGGTATTCGACGCCCTCGAAACCAAACGAGCCTACGTGGACCACCTCAGCGCCAGGCTCAAATCCTTCGAGCGCAAAGGCGTACGGCTGTATGCCGAACTGGCGACGCTGACCCACACCTTCCCGGGACCTTGCGTCGTGTTGGCACAGGACCACCCTGACAATCTGGTTGCGTTGGTTCTGCTGCAACTGCAGCGTGGTCTGATCGGGCGGATCGACCTCTGCGGCGCGGTGCTGGCTGCCGCCGCGCGGCGTAGCGGCGAGTATCCGGGACGGTGTGCGGTTGCGTGAATCGCTGAGGTGAATTTCGTCAGACCTCACCCGTCGCGGTGATGCGGCGGCGACCGGCGTCGCGCACAATGGGTGCGCCATGAAGAAGAAACCGACCAAGGCACGGGCAACGGTGCGGGCAGCGCTGAGGAGTGCCGTCAGACCGGCGACGGCGCCCATCCCTGCAGCGACCGTCGCTGGTGTAACGCCTGATCATGCGGCGCTCAAGGCGCGTCAGCGTGCCGAGCGCGAGCGCTACGGCGAGAACCTTGGCTTACGCGTTCATCGTGCGCTCAGCTGGCTGAGTCGTGCCGAGCTGCTCGGCGCGGATCCCGACGCGCAGTTCCTGCACCTCTGGATCGCATTCAATGCCGCGTATGCGACGGAGATCGACGAGCGCTACCGACTTGCGGAGCAGGAGACCTTTCGCGGCTTTTTGCAGAAACTGCACGATATCGACGGTAGGGCGCGTTTGGAGGCGTTGGTCTGGAAGGAGTTCAGCAAGAGCATCCGTCTGCTGCTCGACAACAAATACATCTTCCAGGACTTCTGGAACTATCAGAACGGCCGCCTGAAAGAAGCGGAGTGGCTGTCGGGTTTTGGTAAAGCCAAGGCTGAAGTCAAACAGGCATTGAGCAGACGCGACACGGTCGAGGTGCTCGCCGTGGTGCTGAGCCGGATCTACACGCTGCGCAATCAGCTCGTGCACGGCGGCGCCACCTGGAACAGTGCCGTCAACCGCGACCAGCTGCGCGACTGCTGTCAGTTCATGGGCAAGTTGGTGCCGCTCGTCATAGAGATCATGATGGACCGACCGGATACGCTCTGGGGTCAGGCCTGCTACCCGGTCATCTCGTCCGATTGAGTGGGCTCGGTTGCGTGCCTGCCTGCTGCTGCCCCATGGCAAGGGCCGTGCCTGCCCGTTGCTGGTCGGTCGATGCTCCCGGGGGCGACGAGCGGACTGCCGCGCGGCATACTCTGTCGGCAGGGGATGATACTTGCGGTTCCCCACCGTATCAGTGATCCATCGGAGTGAGCCATGCGCGGCCTTGCCAATAAAGTGCACATCATCGCCGGGGGCGGCAGCGGTATCGGCGCAGCGACCGCGCAACGTCTCGCCGAGGAGGGTGCGCACATCGTGATCGGCGACTTCGTTGCGGCGAATGCGCAGTCCGTGGCGGCGCAGCTAACGGCACAGGGTGCACGGGCACTCGGCGTGCAGTTCGATATCACCCAGCCGGCGTCGGTCGAGGCACTGGTCGAGACGGCCGTGAACGCGTTCGGCGGTTTGGACGGCATGCACGTCAATGCCGCCGATACGCAGGCCGTTTTGTCTGACCTCGACGCGCTGGATGTCTCGCTCGACATCTTCGATCGCACGCTCGCGGTGAACCTGCGCGGCCACCTGCTGTGCACCCGAGCCGCGTTGCCGCACCTGCTGCGCCGTGGCGGCGGCAGTCTGGTCTACACGAGTTCGGGCGCGGCGTTCATGGGTGAGCCGGTGCGCGTCGCCTACGGTGTCAGCAAGAGCGGCATGCATGCGTTGATGCGTCACGTCGCCTCGGGCTGGGGCAAGTCGGGCGTGCGTGCCAACGTCGTCGCGCCCGGGTTGGTGATGACCGACATCATCCGCCGTGCCATGAACGAGGCTGAGCAGGCCGCGGTCCTCGGCTTGACACGCAGTGCCCGGCTCGGTGAGCCCCGTGACATCGCTGCTGCGGTGGCATTCCTGCTGTCCGATGATGCTGAATGGATCAACGGCCAGATCATCAGTGTCGATGGCGGCGTGACGATGCGCTGACGCCGATGGCCGACAATCGACATACCGAACTCGTCAGCCTTGCGCGTCGCGCCCTGACCCATCTGCAGCAGGGCACGACCGATCAGGCGCCCGACATCATGCACATGCCGATCGCGGCCTACACCGATCCGCAGCGCTACCGTCAGGAAGTCGAAGCCGTATTCGGACGACTGCCGATCGCCGTGGCCGCGAGTCTCGAGGTGCCGGAGGCAGGCAGCTATCTCGCCTACGGCGTGCTGGGTCGACCGCTCTTGGTCGTGCGCGGGGCAGATGATCGGGTCAGGGTTTTTCTAAATGCATGTCGGCACCGGGGTGCGCCGGTCTGTGCATCGGGCAGTGGCAAGAGCACACGCTTCACCTGTCCTTATCATGCCTGGAGTTATGACACTGCTGGCCGCCTGGTAGGCGTGTATGCCCGCCAGACCTTCGGTGAGTTCGATCATGCCACGCATGGTCTGACCGAGCTGCCTGCAGCAGAGCGAGCTGGTCTCGTCTGGGCCTGCCTCACTCCCGGACTGCATTTCGATATCGATGAGTGGCTCGGCACGTTTGCAGCGGAACTCGAGAGCGTGGATCTCGCGGGCTGGCACGTGTATCAGACGCGAGAGTTTCCCGGCCCGGGCTGGAAGGTGACCATGGATGGTTATCTCGAGGTGTATCACCATGACTCGGTGCACGGTCGCACGGTCGGTCCTCACACCATCGGTAATCTGCTGGTACACGACGTGTTCGGTATGCACCAACGCATGGTGTTCGGTCGTCGCAATCTCGGCGAACTGGCGCATATCCCCGAGGCCGACTGGCAGCCCGAGCGGCACCTGCGTCTGGTCCAGTCCGGCTTCCCGAACCTGTCGGTCTCAGCCGTGGTCGGTGGATACTGCATGGTCAATCTGATTTTTCCAGGCGCCGCGTCTGATTCGACCGTGACGCGGCAGGTCATCCTGAGCGCGGCCGCGCTGGACGACGCGTCGGTGCGCGAGGGTGCCGAGCGCTTCAGTGCCATGGCCTTGCAGGCACTGTGTGATGAAGATTACCCGATCGGCTTTCGCATTCAGGCCGGTATTGCCAGCGGCGCCAACAGCGAATTCATGTTCGGTCGCAACGAGCCCGCCGTGCAGCAGTATCACCGCAACATCGCCCGCTGCGTTGCGATGTCAGCACGCGGGGCATGAACTGCGCGCGGTTCAGTCCGCGTTCAACTCCGCCACGAAGTCGTAGGCGTCGGCCCGGTAGACGGAGCGCGTGAACTCGCAGGCGCGACCATCGCCCAGGTAGGCGTGGCGCTCGATCTGCAGACCTGGGCTGCCGGTGGGCAACTCCAGCAGGGTTGCGGTGGCTGCATCGATGGCGACCGCACGCAGCCGCTGCAGCGCGCGTGCCGGTGCGGTGCCGAGTGCCTGCAGTGCCTCGTACAGCGACACTGCCACCAGTTGCGGATCGGGCAGGATCGACTGCGGCACCACCGAACGTTCGACTGCTAGCGGGCGCTCCCCGCCGAAACGCAGTCGGTGCAGACGTACCACGCGACTGCCGGGTGAGATGGCCAGTGTCATGGCCTCGTCGGGGGTTGCGTCGCCGACGCCGCGGTCGAGAAACACCACGCGCGGGTCGAGTCCTCGAGCCCGCAGATCGTCGGTGAAACTAGTCAGCCGCGAGAACGAACGGACGATACGTTCACCGACGAAGTGACCCGCCCCGGGTTTGGCCAGAATCACGCCTTGGTCGATGAGTGCGGCGAGCGCCTTGCGTACCGTGACGCGCGACCACCCGGTCACATCCGCCAGTTGCCGCTCGGCCGGCAGGGCTGCGCCCGGGCCGAGTACGCCGTCGCGGACCAGCGCCAGCAACGCCTCGCGCAGTTGCTCGTAGCGCGGGCGGCCGCTGCGACGTTGCGCGACGAGTGATTCGCGTAAGGCGCGGCGGAAGTCCGTTTGCATACCAAAATAATACCAATTAAACGGGCGGTATGGAATGGACTAAAAGTTTATATGGAATCAATGTGATACGGCGCCCGGAGCGGTCCTTGTAAAGACTGGTGGTATGGTATTGGTATTACCTCAGTTGGACATTGCCTACCATGCCCATCGTTCCCGTGCCCTTGTTCGACTTTGTGATGTTTGGCGGCACCGGCGACCTCGCGCGGCGCAAATTGGTGCCTGCGCTGTTCCATCGGTTTCGCGATGGCCAGATGTTGCCCGGCTCGCGCGTGCTGGGTGCCGCCCGAGAGCCGCTGACCAGCGCCGGCTATCGCGAGTGGGCGCGTTCGGCCCTCGAGCGCGAGGCCGCCGGCGAGCCCGAACTTCTCGAGCGTTTTCTCGACGCATTTGAATTCATCCGTATCGATCTCAACGGCGAGACGGGATGGAGCGAACTCGCCCACTGGCGTGCGCAGCGGCCCGACCACGTACCTGTGTTCTACCTGGCCGTGAGTCCGCAGCTGTTCGGCGCCGCTTGCGAGAAACTCGCCGCGGCCGGTCTCAATACGGTCGACAGCCGCGTGGTGGTGGAAAAACCGCTGGGTCATGACCTCGAGAGTGCGAACGCCATCAACGGCGTGCTGGCGCGCTGCTTCGGAGAAGAGCAGACCTTCCGCATCGACCACTACCTTGGCAAGGAGACGGTACAGAACCTGATCGCGCTGCGTTTTGGCAATTCCCTGTTCGAGCCCCTCTGGAACGCCGATCACATCGATCACGTGCAGATCACCGTCGCTGAGCAGCTCGGCCTTGAGGGTCGGCAGCGCTACTACGAGGGTGCCGGGGCGATGCGCGACATGGTGCAAAACCATCTGCTGCAATTGCTGTGTTTCGTCGCGATGGAGCCGCCCTCGGTACTCAAGCCCAACGCGGTGCGTGATGAAAAGGTGCAGGTGCTGCGCGCTCTGAAACCCCTGCTTGGCGAGGACGTGCGCCATCACACGGTGCGTGGACAGTATCGCGCCGGTGTGCACGGTACGGAGGCTGTGCCGGGCTATGCAGATGAGACCGGCAATCCGGATTCACAGACCGACACCTTCGTCGCCCTGCGCGCCGAGATCGCCAACTGGCGCTGGGCGGGTGTGCCGTTCTATCTGCGGACCGGCAAGCGCCTCGCCGGACGCGCTTCCGAGATCGTGGTGCAGTTCAAGCCGGTGCGCCATTCAGTGTTCGACCCGGCCATCGGTGTGCCGCCACCAAATCGACTGGTCATCCGCCTGCAGCCGGACGAGGGCATGAAGCTCGCGGTCATGATCAAGGAGCCGGGTCCCGGCGGACTGCGCCTGCGCCGTACTTACCTCGACATGAGCTTTGCGGTCGAGTACGCCGGCAAGCGCTTCCCGGACGCCTATGAGCGACTGTTGATGGATATCGTGCGCGGCGAGCAGACGTTGTTCATGCGGCGCGATGAAGTGGAGGCCGCGTGGCAATGGGTGGACCCCATCCTCAACGCCTGGCAGGCATCCGGCGAGGCACCGCGCCCCTACGCGGCCGGCAGCTGGGGTCCCTCGGCCGCCGTGGCACTGATCGAGCGGGATGGCCGCACCTGGTTCGAGGATGCGGAGCAGATGCGATGAACGCCCCTTCGATATCCTCGACGGGTCGCGGTCCGCGTTGGTCGTTGCATTCGAGCATCGAGGCGACCGCCGTCAGCCTCGCTGCCGAGGTGGCCGAGCGGCTCACGGACGCGATTGCCACGCGCGGTCGTGCCTCGCTCGCCGTGCCCGGCGGCACCACACCCGAACCTTTCTTCAAGGCACTGGCCGTGCATCCCATCGACTGGTCGCGTGTGACGGTCACGCTCACCGACGAGCGCTGGGTGCCCGAGAGCGATCCACTGTCCAATGCGGCGCTGGTCCGTCGCTCGTTGTTGCAGGGGCCGGCTGCCGTCGCGCAGTGGCACTCGCTGTTCGTCCCCGATCGCGACATCCACGGCGCCTTGTCGATCGTTGAATCGCAGGTGGACGCGATGCCGTGGCCACTCGATGTCGTGGTGCTCGGCATGGGTCTCGATGGACACGTGGCGTCACTCTTTCCCCGCTTGGACGCGGCGGGCGGCGAGGGCGCGGTGCTGCCCGGCAGCCCGGCGCTGCATGCAGTGCCAGGGCGGCGCGTGACCGCTGCCATCGCGCCAAACGGCGTGCGCCGCATCTCGCTGACCTATGACGCACTCGGCAAAGCGCGACATCTGTTGCTGCTGATTCATGGTCGCGCCAAGCAAGAGGCGCTGCAGCAGTGGCTCGCCGATCCGTCGCTCGGCGAGTGTCGCCCCGTCTGTGCCGTGCTCGAGGCGCATGTCGGGCCGACGGCGGTGTATTGCGCGCAGGATGCCGTTTGATGGCGCTGCACCCGCAGGTGGCCGCTGTGACCGAACGGCTGATCGAGCGCAGCCGTACGACCCGAGCCGCATATCTTGCGGGCGTGGCGGAAGCGGCGGCGAGCGTCGAGCCCCGCAACGAACTCGGCTGTGCCAACCTCGCTCACACGTTCGCCGGTTGCGAGGCCGAGGACAAGCAGCGCCTGCGCGTGGATGGCGGGCCCAACCTCGCCATCGTGACGGCCTACAACGACATGTTGTCGGCGCATAAGCCCTACGAGAGTTATCCCGAAGCGATCCGTTGCGCAGCGCGTCGCTGCGGTGCCACAGCCCAAGTGGCAGGCGGTGTTCCGGCCATGTGCGATGGTGTGACGCAGGGCCGTCGCGGCATGGAACTGTCGCTGCACTCGCGCGATGTTATTGCCCTGGCGACTGCGGTTGCGCTCTCCCACGAGGTGTTCGACGCCGCCTTGCTGCTCGGTATCTGCGACAAGATCGTGCCGGGACTACTGATCGGTGCGCTCTCGTACGGTCATCTGCCGGCGTTGTTCGTGCCGTCGGGCCCGATGCGTTCGGGGCTCAGCAATGCGGAGAAGGCGCGCGTGCGTCAGCGCGCTGCCGAAGGGCTCGCCACGCGCGAGGAACGCCTCGATGCCGAGGCCCGCTCCTATCACAGCCCCGGTACCTGCACCTTCTACGGGACGGCCAATTCCAACCAGATGCTGCTCGAGATCATGGGGCTGCAGCTGCCGTCGTCGAGCTTCGAGCCGCCGGATACGCCGCTGCGCCGTGCGTTGACCGAGGCCGCCGTGGTGCAGGCCATCGCAATGACTGCTCGCGCGGGGCAATGGCGACCGATTGCGCATGTGATCGACGAGCGCACGCTGGTCAATGCGGTGGTCGGTTTGCACGCAACGGGGGGCTCAACCAATCACCTGCTGCACCTCATCGCGATTGCGCACGCCGCGGGAGTTCGCCTGCAGCTCGGTGACTTTGCGGATCTAGGTGCCGTGACGCCGTTGCTGGCGCGCATGTATCCGAACGGTACGGCCGACGTGAATCATTTTCATGCGGCGGGCGGCATGGGGTTGGTGATCGGGCAGTTGCTCGATGCCGGGCTGCTGCATGGTGACGTCAACACCATTCTCGGCACGGGTCTCGATGCCTATCGCCGTTCCCCACGACTCACCGACTGCGGTCTGCAGTGGGTGGAGGGTACGCAGAACAGTCACGACACGGCGGTGCTGCGTCCTGTGTCGAACCCGTTTCAGAGCAGCGGTGCGCTCAAGGTGCTGCAGGGCAATCTCGGCACGGCGGCGATCAAGTTATCGGCCGTGCCCGATGACCGGCATGTGATCGAGGCACCGGCCCTGGTGCTCGATGATCCGGCGCTGCTCAAGGGGCTGTTCCGGGACGGCGTACTCGACCGCGATGTGGTCGTGGTGGTGCGCTTTCAGGGGCCCCGCGCCAATGGCATGCCGGAGATGCACAGCCTCATGCCCATCCTTGGCGCGCTGCAGGACCGGGGTCGACGAGTCGCACTGGTCACTGATGGACGATTGTCCGGCGCCTCGGGCAAGGTGCCGGCCGCCATTCACGTTGCGCCGGAAGCTAGCGGCGGCGGCATGCTGGCGCGCGTTCGTACCGGCGATGTGATTCGCCTCGACGCGGTCGCAGGTACGCTCCACGTGCAACTGCCTGCAGCTGAACTCGCGCAGCGCCCGCCCGCAGTCGCGCCGCTACTGCCGTCAGGGCGTGGTCTCGCGTTGTTCCGTGCCTTGCGCGCGGGTGTTGGTGATGCGACGGCTGGTGCTTCGATCTTTGGAGAGATGCAATGAGTTTTCTGTCGCTGATGGACGGCGTGCCGGTCATGCCGCTGGTGATCATCGATGCCGTAGCGGATGCGGTGCCGATGGCCGAAGCGCTGGTCGCAGGTGGGTTGCCCGTCATCGAGGTGGCGCTGCGCACGCCGCAGGCACTTGCGGCGGTGGAGGCGATCGCAACGCGAGTGCCCCAGGCGCGCGTGGGCGTCGGGTCCGTCATCGATCCCCAGCAGTTCGCGCGCTCGCGTGACGCAGGCGCCCGTTTTGCCGTCTCGCCCGGCGCAACGCCCGCGCTGGAATCGGCTGCCCAGGCGTCGGGTCTGCCTTGGTTGCCGGCGGCGCAGACCGTCAGCGAGGTGCTCGCGCTGCGCGAACGGGGGCATCGCATGTTGAAGTTTTTCCCCGCCCAATCGAGTGGCGGCGTCGCGTTCATGCGCGCCATTGCGGGCCCCGTCCCCGACGTGCAGTTTTGTCCCACCGGCGGAGTCGCGGCCGAGACGGCCGGCGCCTACCTCGCGCTGGCGAACGTGGCCTGCGTTGGCGGCTCCTGGCTCACGCCGTCCGCGCTGGTCAGCGCCCGCGATTGGGACGCAATCCGTCAGCTGGCGGCCAGCGCCAGCGGCCTGCGGGGTAGGTAGTTTCCCCTGTTTGGGTCAGGAAACCAGTTCATATCGGGTGGGTCGAACATTCCGTAGCATATAGATGCGGCGGGTGGGTCCGGGTCTCGGTAGCTGCCCTGAGCGACAGGTCAATTTATTTGCCTCGGCCAGACCGCCGCGCGGTCTACCATTCCCTTACCGCTGCTCTACGCAGTCAAAGGCACTCAGGCCCGTGGCCGAATCGCAGCGCATTCTGATCGTCGACGATTTACCCGAGAGCATCCGTGTGCTCGGCAGCATGCTTGCGTCCGAACATGCGGTTCAGTTTGCCACTGACGGCGTAGCGGCCCTCGAGTTGGCACGCACTGCGCGTCCTGACCTGATTCTGCTCGATGTGATGATGCCTGGCATGGATGGCTTCGAGATCTGCCGCCGTTTGAAAGCCGATCCGGCCACGGCAGCCATCCCCGTCATCTTCATCACCGCCGGCAGCGATGCCAACGTCGAAGAACGCTGCTTCGAAGTGGGCGGTGTGGATTTCATACACAAGCCCGTCAGTGCTGCCGTGGTGCAGGCGCGTGCTGGCTTGCACCTGAGGGTACGCGCTCAGGAGCGCGCCCTGCGAGCCTCCAACGCGACGCTCGAGCAACGCGTGACGGAGCGCACTGAGGCGCTGCGAGAAGCTTTGCGACGCGCCGATGCTGCGCACCGCGCCAAGATCGAGTTCCTCAACCACATGAGTCATGAGTTGCTGACGCCGATGAACGCCGTCATGGGACTCGCAACCATCATCGAGATGGAGAGTCATGACGTCGGTGTGCTGACCCATATCGGGGGCGTGAAACTGGCGGCTCAGACGCTACTCGATCTGATTTACGACATCCTCGAGGTCGCACGGCTCGAGGCGGGTGGGTTTCGTGTCGCCGTCGGGTCTTTCGATCTGGTGCCGATGCTCGAGGCGGCCGAACGCTTCGTACAAGCCCGGGCGTGCGCCAAAGGATTGACCATCGTGCACGAGGTAGACCCTCGACTCGCGCGACGGCTGCAGGGAGACCGGCCGGCGCTTGCACAGGTGTTGCGGCATCTGCTCGACAACGCCGTCAAATTCTCGACCGTGGGTCCCGTGACCCTGCGCGCGAAACTGCTGGCGGAGACGACCAACGGGATCCGTGCGCGTTTCGAAGTGGCCGACCGTGGGATCGGCGTCGATCCTGAAATGCGCGCGCGCCTGTTCAGTGTGTTCGAACAGGGAGACAATTCGAACACTCGCCAGTTTCACGGCGCCGGGGTCGGACTCGCCATCTGCCGTCAGCTCGTGCAGGGCATGGGTGGTCGTATCGGAGTAGATAGCGAGCCGGGCAACGGCGCCACATTCTGGTTCGAGGTGCCCCTGCTGGTCGATGGTGGTGCAGCTGTCATACCGCTGGCCGCTGCGAGCTGAAGGGTGGCCACGCCCCGCGAGGCGGTTGCGGCTGCCATGCTCGTCGAGAGTGACGTGCGGCTTGCGGCAGTGGTGGAGCAGAATCTCGCCGGCGTCTTCGAGACGAGCTTGGACGGCCGTCTCATTCGTTGCAACCGCTTCATCGAGACTTTGATGGGTCAGGCCCCCGGCGGCCTGGCCGGCGTGACGCTGCAGTCGATCACCGACCGTGAGTATCGCGATCGCACGACGAGCTTCCTGCAGCGATTACTCGCCGGCAGCCCGCCGGAGGTGCTCGAGACGCGTTTCGTGCGGCCGGATGGAGCCATCATCGAGGCACGGCTTTGGCTCAAACTGCTGCGCGACGCAGCAGGCCGCCCGCTCCAGTATGTGGGTATGTTGCTCGATGAGACCGAACGCACGCAGCGCCGAGCGGCCGAGGAAAACTTGCGGCAGCTCAATCTCGGTCTGGAGGAGCAGGTGCTGCGCCGGACGACCGAGGCACACGCTGCCAGCGTGGCTAAAAGCCAGTTTCTCGCCAACATGAGCCATGAGCTGCGTACACCGCTCAACGCAGTGTTGGGCTTTGCGCAGTTGCTCGAGCGCGGCACGCTGTCCTCCGAGCATCGTCGTATCGTCAGCAGCCTTCGGGCAGCCGGGCGCCTGCTCAGTTCCACCATCGATTCCATCCTCGATTTTTCCAAGCTCGAGGCGGGTGAGCTGCGTATCGAACAAGCGCCGCTCGATCTCGAGCGCTTGCTCAATCAAGTGGCCGACATGATGGACAACGTGGCTCGGGACAAGGGACTCACCTTGGCATTCGACGCGGCTCCTTTAAGTCACAGAGTGCTTGGCGATGCGTTACGCATCGAGCAGCTATTGCTCAACCTGCTCAGCAACGCCATCAAATTCACCGAGCGCGGCGGTGTCACCTTGCGTCTGCGTGAGATGGCCTGCGATGCGGAGCGCGTGCGCGTGCGCGTCGAGGTAACCGACACGGGTATGGGCATCGATCCGCAGGTCATGCCGACCCTGTTCACACCATTCACGCAGGCTGATCCCAGTATCGGCCGGCGTTACGGCGGTACGGGACTCGGTCTATCCATCTGCCGCGAATTGGTGACGCTGATGGGTGGGTCGATCGGCGCGGAAAGTGCGCTGGGTCGCGGCTCGACGTTCTGGTTCGAGGTGCCGCTGCAGCGCACGACAGCGCCTGCCGGCGTAGCACCCGCCACCGCCGCAGCGCGCGCGCCAGTTGGTCCGCGGCTGCAAGGGTTGCGCATCCTTGCGGTGGATGACAGCCGGCTCAATCTCGAAGTGGTCGAGCGCGCGCTCGCGCTGGAGGGTGCAACGGTGGTCTTGGCCGACAACGGACAGCAGGCGCTGACGCTATTGCGGGCCGAGCCGCGCGGCTACGATCTCGTGCTGATGGACCTGCACATGCCGGTGCTGGATGGGTTGGCCGCCACGCGGGTCATCCGCAGTGAGCCGCCACTCGCGCATCTGCCGGTGGTTGCGTTTACCGCCGCGTTACTCGGAACGCAGCGGGACGATGCCCGTCGGGCCGGGGTCGACGACTTCATTGCCAAGCCCGTGGAGCTCGATGACCTCGTGACGGTGGTCGCCCGTTGGGCGCCGGTGGTGCCGATGAGTGACACCCCGGAGGCCGTATCGTTCGCCAAGCAGGCAATCGAACTGCCCGCCATCGACGGTATCGGCGCTCATCGTGCCGGACGTGCCATCGGCCACGACCTTGACTTGTTCACATCGCTGTGCCGGCAATTCGTCGCGCGACATGAGCATGCCGCACAGCAGGTTCGTTCATTGTTGGCCAATGACAGCCGGCAGTCTGTGCTCGATTTGTTGCACGGACTGCGTGGCAATGCGGGTCACCTCGGTGCTGCCGATCTGGTGCAAGACGCACAGGCGCTCGAGGTGGCACTGCGTGACGGCGCGCCCGATCTCACTGCGTATCTCTCTCGCTTCGAGACGCAGCTGCAGCGATTGCTCGCGGCACTGCAGGCATGGCTGTCAACGGTGCAGACGCCGGTCACGTCATCAGCGTCGCCTGAGACGGGGACGGATGGTCAACTAGCCCTCTTGCGCAGCGCCTTGCAGGGGCATGATCTGGCAGCGCTCGATCACTTTGAGACGTTGCGTGGCGCCTTGGTCGCTGTACAGGGAGTCGAACAGGTCGAGGCGATGGCTCAGGCGCTGCAAGCGCTGCGCTTCGATCTCGTCCTGGCGGCGCTGCCTGCGACTCTGGGCAGTACGACCGAGGCGGCTGTGTCATGATGCGGGTCGCCATGGCGGCGTGATGGCGACTTCATGGATCACCAATCCCGGACCGTTGAGTTCAAGAGTGGCGGAATCGATTGCTGTGATTCTGGTGAGACCTTTTGGGGCTGAGGGGGTGTGCGATGACTGATGATTCCGAAAAAATCTACGCGCGGCTTGCCGACATGGAGCGCGAGATCGCGAACCTGCGCCAAGGCTATGTGATTGTCAATACGCGCTACGTCGAAGCGCTTGCTGCACTCAAGGAACTGACTTCGCATGCGCGTGAGGCGGCACAACGTTCAGCGGCTTCGGCTCAGCGCTCGGCGCAGGCCTCTCGCGCCGCTGCGCTGGCTGCGCGCGAGGCTGCCGGACAGCAAGTGGTGAGCGCGGTCGACGCCGCCGCTGCGGCCGCCGAAGCGGCTGCCGAGGCGGCGACAGAGGCTGCCGCTGCAGCCGCCGCTGCAGCTGCAGCAGCTGCCGCAGCGGCTGCCAAGCAGGCGGAGGAGGTCTCGCTGATTGCATCGGCCGAGGCGGCGGCCGCTGCTCGGATCGCGGCCGATGCCGCCGCAGAAGCAGTCAAGCTGTCGCACGAGGCTGCCGAGGCGGCTCGGCGCATGCGTCGGGGTCAGCAGAGCGACACCGGCGAGAAATGAGTTGAGCGCGGCGGTGGGCCGCGGCACCATCACGCGCGGGGCTGCGAGCGGGGAAACAGATGCCGCCGTCATTGCAAAGTGCACTCGGTCTGGTGACCTTGCTCGCAATCGCATGGGCGTGCAGCGACAACCGCCGCAGCGTGCCCTGGCGTATCGTGGTCCCGGGCACCGTGCTCACGCTCGCCATGGCACTGCTGCTGCTCAAAGTGCCGCTCTTCAAGCAGGCCTTTCTCCGTCTCAATGACGTCCTGCTTGCGCTCGAGCGGGCCACCCAGGCGGGGACCTCGTTTGTGTTCGGTTATCTCGGCGGTGCATTGGTGCCGTACAGCGAACTCGCGGGCAGCTCGAGCTACATCCTGGCGTTCCGTGCGCTGCCCTTGATCCTCGTGGTGAGCGCGCTGTCATCGCTGCTCTTTTACTGGGGTGTCCTGCCTTGGTTGGTGCGGGCCATGTCGCGGGTGCTCGAGCGCATACTTGGGGTCGGCGGAGCCGTGGGGTTGTCCACCGCGGTCAATGTGTTCGTCGGTATGGTCGAGGCACCCTTGGTGATCAAGCCCTACCTGCGCACCATGAGTCGTGGTGAGTTGTTCATGGTGATGACCTGTGGCATGGCGGGTATCGCCGGCACGATGATGGTGCTGTATTCGGTACTCATCGGTCCGGTGGTGCCGGACGCGATCGGGCACATCCTCTGCGCCTCGTTGATCACTGCGCCCGCTGGCATCGTCGTCGCGGCCTTGATGGTTCCGCCGCAAGGGGCTGCCACGGCGGGCACCCTCGATGGCGTCAGCGAGGCGCGCAGCGCAATGGATGCCATCACCCGCGGCACGGTGGACGGACTCGCGCTGCTGCTCAACATCGTTGCGATGCTGATCGTACTCATCGCGCTGGTGACTTTGGTCAATTACGCAGTCGGACTGCTACCGCACTGGGGCGGTCAACCGTTGACGCTGCAAAGACTGCTAGGCGTGCTGATGGCGCCCGTCGTCTGGCTGACCGGCGTGCCTTGGCAGGAAGCGGGGCCGGCCGGTGCGCTGATGGGCACCAAGACCGTACTCAATGAGTTCATCGCCTACGTCGATCTCGCGCAACTGCCGGCGGGCACGCTCAGCGAACGCAGCCGTATCCTGATGACCTACGCACTGTGTGGTTTCGCCAACTTCGGCAGCCTCGGCATCCTGATCGGCGGCATGGCGACCATGGTACCTGAGCGGCGTGATGAGATCGTCGGGCTGGGGCTGCGCTCGATCGTGTCCGGCACGCTTGCCACACTGCTGGCCGCCGCTGCGGTCGGCATCATCCTGTGAGTGCCACCATCATGACCCGACAACTCGACTCGCTGCGTATGTTTTCCGTCATCGTCGCGGATACCGGCGACATCGGTGCCATCGCCAGATATCGACCGCAGGATGCGACCACCAACCCGAGCCTGATTCTCAAGGCAGCGGGAGTGGCGCAATATCGTCCCTTGCTCGAGGGGGCCGTCGCGCAGGCAGACGCGGTGACCCGCGATCGCACCAGTTCCGAGTGGCAGCAGGCCGTGGTCGATCGCCTCTTCGTCGCATTCGGTGCGGAGATCCTCGAGCTGGTGCCCGGACGCGTTTCCACCGAAGTCGATGCGCGACTCAGTTTCGATGCGGTGGCGACGGAGCGGCGTGCGCGTGGTCTCATCGAGCTCTACGCGCAGGCCGGGATCGATCCCAGCCGCGTGCTGCTCAAGATCGCCGGCACCTGGGAAGGCATCCGCGCCGCCGAGCGGCTCGAGCGTGACGGCATCCACTGCAACATGACGCTGCTGTTCGGCTTCGCGCAGGCGGTGGCCTGCGCCGATGCGGGCGTGACGCTCATCTCACCCTTTGTCGGTCGCATCTACGACTGGTATCGCAAGGCGCGCGGTGTCGAGGACATCGCCCGCGCGGAGGATCCGGGCGTCGCCTCGGTGCGGCGCGTCTACCAGTACTACAAGAAGTTCGATTACCCCACGCAGGTGATGGCGGCGAGTTTTCGCAAGACCACGCAGATTCTGGATCTGGCCGGCTGCGACCTGCTCACCATCAGTCCCGAACTACTGGCCCAGCTCGAGGCGGCCGAGGGTGAGGTGTCCGCGCAGCTCACCTTCGAGTCCGCTCGCGCCAGCAACGCCGAACGCTGGCAGCTCGATGAGGCGCAGTTTCGCTGGTCGCACAACGAGGATGCGATGGCGACCGAGAAACTCGCCGAAGGCATCCGCAGCTTCGACACCGATACGCGCAAGCTGGTGACGCTGGTCGCGGCCCTGTGAGCCGCACGCTGGACTAGAGCCCCGGGCGCGAAGACGACTGGCCTCGAAGCGCTGGCAATGGCGCGGAGCTTGCTGTATCTATGCGGCTGACCCGCAGTCTGCGGTTCACCAACTTGAGTGATACGGGGGGCAGCGCGCGTGAGTGACAACGGAGCAGGGCAGGCGGAGGTCGACGGCATCGAGCCGACCAGCGATACCAACCGGGTGTTCGGTGGCGTTTCCTACGTGCTGATGTGGTGGTCCTCGTTGATCGTCATTCAGGCATTTGCGCTGGGGCAGGGGTTTCTCCCTCCCATTGGTCAGATGAATCTCATGCAGGCGCTGGTGGTGATGGTGGTCGCCGCGGTGCTGTTCGTGGTGATGTTTTCGCTCAATGGCCAGGCCGGTCTCAAATACGGCATCCCCTATTCGATACAGACGCGCAGCGGCTTTGGTGTGCGCGGCTCGAAGTTCGTCGAGTTCCTGCGTATCGTGCCGGCCATCGTCTGGTACGGTATCGGCACCTGGATCGCCGCGCTCTCGATGGACGGCATCCTGCAGGCGCTGATCGGCTACACCTCACCGGCGGCCAAGTACGTCTATTTCATCATCCTGCAGGTACTGCAGACCGCGCTCGCATGGCGTGGCGTGCGCACCATGAAGTGGTTCAATGCCATCGGCGCCATCGTCATGGCCGCCGTCATGATCGGCATGCTGGTGCATATCCTGAACACGTACGGCTTTCGCATCCAATCGTCCTGGCAGTCGGCCGGCACCTGGGGCACGCCGTTCTGGGTTGGCCTCACCGCCGCCATCGGCGTGCTGGCCACCGTCATGCTCAACATCAGCGACATGACGCGTCATCTGAACAAAGCCCAGTCCACGCTCTGGTTAGGACACTTGTTCGGGATCGTCCCGCCGTGGTTTTTCATGCTTTTTCTCGGCATCGTCGCCGGTGCCTCGCTCGGCATCTGGGACCCGGTGCAGGCGCTGATCAAGCTCAGCCCCAATCCGATCGCGATGGTGGCCTTGCTCACCTTCGTGCTGGTGGCGCAGATCACCACCAACCTCACCATCAACATCCTGCCGCCCGCGCTGATCTTCATGGATACCTTCAAGATTCGCTGGGAGCAGGGCGTGCTGCTGACGGGTATCCTCGGCGTGCTGTCGTTCCCGTGGCTGATCATGGCCAACTCGGAGGCCTTTCTCGGCTTCATCCTGCATTACTCGGCGTTGTTCGGGCCGATCCTCGGTGTGATGCTCGCCGACTATTTCGTCGTACGCCGACGCGTGCTCGATGTGCCCTCGCTGTACGTCACGGGCGAGGCCAGCCGCTACTGGTATCGCGGCGGCATCAATCTGGCCGGCTTGATTGCCGTGCTGGTGCCGGGTCTGGTGACCATGATCTGGTTCCTGCCGATGTCATGGCTGATCGGCGTGCCCGTGGCGTTCGTGCTGTATCTGCTGTTGTTGCCGCGCTTGCATCCGGGCGCACGCTGAAACTGCAACCGCTGCAGCTGCCGCGAGGTTGCGTCGGCTGCGAGGCTGCCGCCGCTGCGAGGCAGCGCCGGCAGTTGCTATACCTCAGCCGCTGCGGCGCAGGCTTGCGGTTGCCGCCTCATCGATGCGGCCATCGGCGGACACGGCGACGCCAAACGTTGCGCGCGCCAGGTCGGGCGTGAGATAGCCATCGAGCACGTCATCACGTACCTGCGCTGTGCTGCGCGCGAATGGATTGCCGTAGCCGCCGCCGATACCGCCCGTGGCGCGGATGCGATCACCCTTGCGCACCGGAAAGCTCGCCAGCATCGACGGCAATTCGACCGCCGCTGCGCCGTCACGCAACAGCGTGAGGCTCGAGGTGCGTCCCGCTGAGCCGCCGAGGAAACCCCACGGCGCGTGCGCATGCCCGTCTCCTTCGACGCTGACGCTGCCGTCGGTGAGGATCTGCATCTCCTTCACGGAGTTCAATCCACCGCGCCACTGGCCGGCCGCCATCGCATCCTCGCGCAGCTCATACCGTGTGACGCGCAGCGGCACGTGGCTCTCGATATCTTCGACCGGATTGTTGCGGGTATTGGCATAGAGCGTGTCGACGCTGTCCATGCCGTCCTTGCCGGGGCGACCACCGTAGCTGCCCTCGAAAATCTCGATGTGTACCCACTGCTGTCCGGTCGAAAACCCGGCGAAGGTGACCGCCTTGAGGTTGGCCACCCCAGCCGACACCTGCTGCGGCACCGCGGGGGCAAGCGCCTTCATCAGGGTATCGGCAATGACGTTGCCGGGCGCAAAGCGGGCAATGGTCGGCGCCGGGAACACGGGATTGGCAATGCAGCCTAGCGGCGCGGTGATGGTGACCGGCCGGTACAGCCCGTCGTTCTGCGGGATGTTGCCGTAGATGTCGCTGTCGAGCAGGATCGAACGCAGCGTCAGCCACAACGCAACATCGACCGTGCCCACGAACGGCATGTTGATCGCATGCCCGGCCACCTGCGGTGCCGTCCCGGTGAGATCGATGTCGAGTGAATCGCCCGCCACCGTCACCGTGATCACGATCGGCAGGTTCTTGAGCGCCGGATCATCGCTGCCGAGGAAGCCGTCGATGTGGCCCGTCGCCGTGTAGACGCCGTCCGGCAACTTGGCGATCTGTGCGCGCATGAGCCGCTCGGAGTAATCGAACAAGTCTTCGATCGCAGCGGTGAGTGCGGATCGTCCGTAACGCTCGACCAGATCGAGCAGGCGTTTGGCACCCACGTGGCAGGAGGCGATTTGCGCCTCCATGTCGCCGACCACCAGATCGGAGACGCGCAGGTTGTCGGTGATCATGCGCCACAACGCATCGTTGCGCCGTCCCTCGTCGAATACCTTGAGCGCCTTGAAACGCAGACCCTCGGCATAGGAATCGGCGCACACCACCACGCCCACGCTGCCCGGCTGGCAGGAGCCGATGTCCAGATGATGCGCGGTGGTCACTGAAAACCCGATCAACTCGCCCTGGTGGAAGATCGGCACGCAGAAGCCGATATCCGGGCTGTGCGAGGCGCCGTTGTACGGATCGTTGTGAATGATGACGTCGCCCGGCTTGAAGACTTCGCCGCGCGCCTCGAACTCACGCAGGATGCCCTTGACGTAGCCCGGGATCGGGCCCGACTGCAGCGGTGTGCTCTTGGCGCACTCGCAGAGCTGTCGCCCCTGCGCGTCGGTGAGCGCAGCGCCGAAATCCTCCGACTCGCGAATGATGCTCGAGTAGGCCATGCGCATGAGCTTGAAGCCCATCTCGATGGCGATGTTCTCCAGAGCGCCCTGAATGATGCTGGCGGTGATCGGATCGACGCGGGTGCTGGAGGCGGTCGTCGTTTGGCTGCTCATCAGTGGTCTCCTGGCCGGGCCTGCCCGGGCCTGCCCTGGGCCTGCATTGCGCCCGGTCTGCTGCCGGACACAGGTCGCAGAAGGCTACTGCACGGCGGCCAGTCGGGCAATGCCAAGATCGAAGTTGACGCCAGATTCAAATCTGCTAAAACGGACGGTGGAAGCCGCTTTGGCGGCGCAACTTCGGGCTGCCAGATGCTGCTGATCGGCGTCGACGTCGGTGGAACCTTCACCGACCTCGTTTTCACAGATACGGATACCGGCCGGACGCTGACGCACAAAGTGCCCAGCACGCCGGATGACCCCGCGCGTGCCGTCATGCGTGGCGTCACCGAGCTGTGCGCCAGTGCAGGCGTTGGCATCGACCGGCTCGATCACCTGTTCCATGGCACCACGGTCGCCACCAACGCAGCGCTGCAGCACCGTGGGGCCCGCGCCGGCATGATCACCACGCGCGGCTTCCGCGACATCGTGCACATCGGGCGACACCAGCGGCCGCAGCACTACTCCATCCAGCAAAGCATTCCATGGCAGGACCGTCCGCTCGTCCAGCGTCGGCACCGCAAAGTGGTCAGCGAGCGCCTCGCGCCGCCTTCCGGCACGGTGCTGGTGCCGCTCGATGAGGCCGAGGTGGCCGCTGCGGCGGTCGAACTGCGCGAGGCCGGTGTGGCTGCCATTTCGATCTGCTTCCTGTTCTCCTATCTCAATCCGGCCCACGAACTGCAGGCCAAGACCATCGTCGAGGCGCTGTGCCCCGGCGTATTCGTGACCTGCTCGCACGAAGTGGCGCCGCAGTTCCGTGAATTCGAGCGTTTCACCACGACGGCCATGAACGCCTTCATTGGCCCGCTGGTGCGCGACTACGTCAATCGTCTCGCCGCCGGACTCACCGATATCGGGTTTCGCGGCGAATTCCACATCATGCAGTCCAACGGCGGTGTGGCACCGGCACGCACCATCGCAGCCGTGCCGGTCTCGACGCTGATGTCGGGGCTCGCGGCCGGCGTGCTCGGTGGCGCCTGGGTCGGTGAACTCGCGGGCCGCCGCAACGTGATCACGCTCGATATCGGCGGCACCAGCGCGGACATCGGTGTCGTGACCGAGGGCCGTTACTCGGAAGCTTCCGCCCGCGACACCTACGTCGCCGATTATCCGATGCTGGTGCCGATGATCGATCTGCACACCATCGGCGCCGGCGGCGGTTCCATCGCCCACGTCGATGCGGCCGGCGCCTTCCGTGTCGGCCCGCAGAGCGCGGGTGCCGTGCCCGGGCCCGCCGCGTATGGACAGGGTGGCACGGAGGCCACGGTCACCGACGCAAACGTCGTGCTCGGTCGGCTGGATGTCAGCAATTTCCTGGGCGGCGCGATGCCGCTCGATCGAGACGCGGCCACCGCTGCGGTGCAGGCGACGGCCACGCGGCTCGGTCTGCCGCTGCTCGAGGCGGCTGAAGGCATCGTTGCGGTGCTCAACGCCAACATGGCAAATGCGATCCGGGCACGTACCGTGCAGAAGGGTATCGACCCGCGTCAGTATTCGCTGGTGGCCTCGGGTGGTGCAGGTCCGCTGCATGGCGCCGAGGTCGCGCAGATGCTCGGCATCCCCGAAGTGCTGGTGCCACCGCATCCCGGCATCAACTCGGCGATCGGGCTGCTCACGACCGACCTCAAGTACGACATCGTGCGTACCGCATTCGTGGTCTCGACGGCCGTCGACTACGCCCGCATGAATCAGGATTTCGTCGCGATGGAAGCGGCGCTGCGCACCCAACTCGACGCGGACAGTATCGACCCGGCGACCGCGGTGATGCAGCGCTCGGCAGACGCGCGCTACGTGGGGCAGGGGTACGAGCTGCGGCTCGCGCTGCCGGCGGGAGAGATCGCCGGCGAGCAACTGGCCGCAGCGCTCGAAAAATTCCACACCCTGCACGAGCAGGAATACGGACATCACTTTCGCGGCGTGCCGATCGAGCTCGTCAACCTGCGTGCGACCGCCATCGGTCCGATGCCGAAGATCAGCAGCACGCCGCGCAGCGCCGTCGGCTCGCTCGATGCCGCCCGCATCCGCACCGACCGTGCGGTGTTCCGCGTCGGCAATACGCTGTCGACCTTCGACACCACGTTCTACAACCGAGCGGCGCTGCCGGTGGGCGCGTCCGTCGCCGGGCCCGCGATTCTGCTGCAGGTCGATTCGACCACCGTGGTGCCGCCGTACTGCACTGCGACCGTCGAACCGGCCGGCTCCGTACTCATTGCCGTGCCGCCGCTAGCGCGCGGCGGTTGACTGTTCATTCGCGCATCTGATTGGGATTCAAGGGGAATTTAGCCATGCGTCAGTTCATCGTACCCAGCCTCATCGTCGGTGGTCTTGCAACCTCGGTGACGGTCAGCGCCGCCGAGAGCGTCGGCCTCGAAGAGATCACCGTCACCGCCACACGCCGTTCGGAAAAGCTGCAGGACGTCGCCACCTCGGCCACGGTGTTTTCCTCGGCTGAACTCACCGAGTTGCACGTGCTCGAGCCGCGTGACATCGCCGAGCAAACGCCCGGCCTGCTCACCAAGTACGGTCCGAACGGCCTCGCCACCGTCGGCTTCTATATGCGCGGCGTCGGTATCAACGACTTCACCGGTACGGTCGACCCCTCGGTCGGCGTGTACGTGGACGAAGTGTTCCAGCCGACCCCCGACATGCTCAACTTCGCGGTCTACGACATGGAGCGCGTCGAGGTGCTGCGTGGCCCGCAGGGCACGCTCTACGGTCGCAACAGCACGGCCGGTGCCGTGAACTTCCTGACGGCGCGTCCGACCAAAGACCCCGAGGGCTTCGTGCGCGTGGGCTACGGCAGCTACAAGACAGGCACGCTGACTGGTGCCGTGAGCGGACCGCTCACCGACACCTTGCTCGGCCGGCTGTCGGTGAACCTGATCAACAGCGACAGCAATTCGAGCTATGCCTACAACCGCGAGACGGGCAACAAACTCGGCAAGATCGACTCGCTCGCGCTGCGCGGTCAGTTGCTGTGGATGCCGACCGACAACTTCAAGCTGCGCCTGATGTACAACTACGGCGACTCGACCTCCGAGCAGCCGCTGCTGATGCACGTCGGTACGCGCACCGTCGGCAACGTCGGCACGATCTGCCCGGCGGTCATCGCCGGCCATATCGACGAGAAGACCTGCACCGACTTCGTCGGCTATCAGGACCTCGACAACAACCCGTATCACGGTGCAGCGGGCCTCGATCCGACCCTCAAGCTCAACTCCAACGACCTCACCCTCACGGCCGAGTGGGATTTCGGCGGCGCGACGCTCACGGCGATCACCGGCTACGCGGATTTCTCGAAGCGCCAGTCGCAGGATATCGACGCCACGCCCTTCGTGGTGGCCGACAACCGCACGTGGAACGACGTCGAGAACTTCTCGCAGGAAATCCGCGTGACCTCTGACGACTCGGTGCGCTTCCCGTGGATCATCGGCATGAACTATGCCAAGACCGACGTCGACTGGTTCCAGACCATCGATCTCAGCGCGATCGCCATCCCGACCAGCAATGGCGCGACGCAGTCGACCGAGTCCTGGGCCGTGTTTGGTCAGGTGACCTTCCCGATCGCCGAGAAGTGGGAGCTGATCGGCGGCCTGCGCTACACGGACGAGACGCGTGACTGGACCGGCGCCACGTTCGTGGGTACCTTCAAGAACCTGAAGGAAGCCTATGCCAGCGGCGCGCCGCGGCTGTCGCAGTTGCCGTTGCCCGCCACCGATCCGAACGCGGGCGGTCCGCTCGACTTCCCGACCAGCGTCAGCAAGAACAAGCTCGACTTCCAGGCCGTGGTGAAATACAAGCCCACCGAGGACGCCATGCTCTACGCGAGCGTCAGCGAAGCGTTCCGCAGCGGCGGCTACTCGTCGGCCGTCATCTTCTCGCAATCGGCGCTCGAGCCGTATGAGGCAGAAGTGCTCACTGCCTACGAGATTGGCGCCAAGCTGTCGCTGGCCGACAATCGCGTGCGACTCAACGGCGCGGCGTTCTTCTACGATTTCCAGGGCTTGCAGGCGAACTTCGTGCGTGCCACCGAGGCCAGTGCGCGTCTGCAGAATGCCGGTGATGCCGAGATCCAGGGCCTCGAGGTCTCGCTCGATTGGTTGCCGACCGCCGCCTTGTCCATCAGCGCCGGCATCAGCCTGCTCGACTCGGAGATCGTGAAAACCGACGTGGTCCTGCCGCCGCTCGATGGCGGTCCGGAGGCCACCATCAAGGGCAACGAGATCCCGAACGCGCCGCAGTTCACCTTCAACGGCCGCGCCCGCTACACGGTGCCGGTGGGTGAGACCCTCGAGACCAGCCTGCAGCTCGATTGCAACTATGTTGACTCGCACTACCTCGAGCCGAATAATCGCGAGTACCTCGCTGAAGATGGTTATTTCATCGCCAATGCGCGTGTCAGCCTGCGATCGCAGGACAGCCCGTGGCAGGTGGCGGCCTGGGTGCGTAACCTGACCGACGAGGAATACCGCTCTTCGGCACAGGACCTCGCACTGGCGTTGGGCTTCTCTGAAATCGTCATGGGAATGCCGCGCACGTGGGGAGTCGAGTTCGAGTACCGGTTCGGCAGCAAGTGACGAACGAGCGGACGCTCGTGTCGGCCACCGAGCGCCGACCGAGCGTCCAATCCCCTGTCTCGTTGAGCGCGCGCGGTCGGATCAGCCGCGCGAAGCTCAAGTCCGCCGCCCGCGAACTGCTCAACGAGCGCGGGTTTCGCAGCCTGCGCGTGCAGGACATCGCCGAGCGCGCCAACGTCGCGAACGGGCTGTTCTATCACTACTTTCACGACCTGCGCGAGATCGTCGCCGAGATCGCGCGGGATTTCTTCGCCGAGGTGCTGGAGGACGAGCAACCCGAACTCGAGGGCCAGCACCATTACGACTGGATCTTCGGCAAGCTGCGCAGCGCCGTCGAGCGCTTCGCGCGCAATCCCGGCATTCTGGCCTGCCTGTTCGGATTGGCCGGAGACTACGAAGAGTTCGACCAGATCTGGAAAGAGAACGCCCACGCCTGGAACCTCGCGCTCGCCAACTACCTCAAGACGCGCGCTGGCATGGATGAGGTCAACACCGAGCGCATGGCCTTCATGCTCGGCGCCATGACCGAGGGTGTGATCTATCAGGCCCTCATTCGCCGGACGGAAGATCTGCTCGAGTTCGGCGGCAAACCCGAGGACATCGCCGACGTGCTCGCCGTGATGTGCTACCGGGCAGTGTTTCTCGAAAATCCGCCGCTCGATCATCTGCGTCCGGCCGGCCGGCAATTGATCACCAGGCAGGGGCGGGCCAGGAAGGGCGGTCGACTCCTCGCCACCCTCAAGGCAAGAGCCAAAACTCGCGTAAAGGCCAAGAAATGACGCTTGATATTCGGGTCAATCAGGATCGCTTGTGGTCCACCATGATGGAGATGGGTGCGATCGGCGCGCTGCCGCAGGGCGGTTGTTGTCGCGCTGCGTTGAGCCCCGACGACAAGGCGGGACGCGATCTGTTCGTGCGCTGGAGTCGCGAGGCGGGCTGCGAAGTCAGCTTTGATCAGGTGGGCAATGTCTACGCGCGTCGACCGGGCCGCAATCCCGCGCGCAACGCCGTCGCCACTGGGAGTCATCTCGATACCCAGCCGCATGGCGGCAAGTTCGATGGCATCTATGGCGTGCTCGCCGGCCTCGAGGTCGTGCGCTCGCTGAACGATGCCGGCGTGCAGACCGAGGCACCGATCGATGTCATCGTCTGGACCAACGAAGAGGGTGTGCGGTTCAGTCCACCGCTCGGCGGCTCATCGGCGTTTGCGCAGACCGTCGATGTGGCGACCGTCCAGTCGGCTGTCACGCTCGAGGGCACCACCGTGCTGCAGGATCTGCAGAGCATCGGCTACCTCGGTAGCGAAGTGCCCGGGTCGCGCAGGCTCGATTGTTTCGTCGAAGCGCACATCGAGCAGGGGCCGATACTCGAGGCCGAGGGACTGACCATCGGCATCGTCACGCAGATTCAGGGCATCCGCTGGTCCAAGGTCTTACTCACCGGTATGGATTCCCACGCCGGTACCACGCCCATGAACCGCCGCCGCGATGCGTTGCTCGGTGCCGCCGAGATGATCACGACGCTCAACCGCATCGCCGTGGCCGAGGACGGCTTCGCGCGACTCACGGTCGGTCGCATCGAGGTGGAGCCGAATTCCGGCGCAACGATTCCAGGCAAGGTCGCGTTCATCTGCGATTTGCGCCACCCTAGCGCCGCAACGCTCGACAGTCTCGAGACCCGCATGCAGGCCGCGATCCGGGAAATCGCCGCACGCGGCGGTCTCGAAGTGGAGATTCAGCGCCTGATCGACAAGCCACCGGTACATTTCTCCGGTGCGCTGCTCGACACCGTGCGCGCCGCCACTGCGCAGTGCGGCTATTCCAACATGGACATGCTGAGTGGCGCCGGCCACGATGCGATGAATGTCGCCAAGGTGGCACCGACCGCCATGATCTTCGTGCCATGTCGCAATGGGCTCAGTCACAACGAAGCCGAATTCGCGACCCCCGAGCATCTGGCCTCCGGCGCGCACGTGCTGCTGCACACCCTGCTCGCCCGAGCCGGGCGCGCGTAGGACGGGGTTTGCTTGGTTCGCGAGGCCCTTGCTGCTGCGATCCTGCTCGCCTTGGTGATCCATGGGGCGGTCGCTCTGGCCGAGCCGCCCAGCGGCGATGAACTCGCTGCGCGTGAAGCCGTCCGCGCCGTGCTCAACGATCCCGACAGCGCCATCTTCGGCGAGTTCGTGCTGGCCGCGCCCACTGCCGGCTGTCTCGCGGTCAAGGCGAAGAACGCGTCCGGTGAATACATCGGCCCGAAGCAGGTCGCGCTCTATCGCAATCAGGAACGCTGGATGGTGCTGAAGATCTTTCCGCACAATACGCAGGCCAAGCCCGGTGCGGAGCAGGCGTTCTGTCTCGACGTCATGCGCAGTACTGCCGAGAAGATGCAGAGCAAGACATCGACGCCAACGGCGCCTGCATCGGCATCGGCAGGGTGAGAGACCGCTTCCGGGCAATGCCGAGTAACAGGGCGAGGCCCGCGAAGGCGAGCGATGCTGAATCTGCTTCGGGTACGGGCGACGGTTGAGGAGCAGGCGTAAAAGATATTGGCGCGCTAACCGAAACCACATCGATGTCCCAGCGATAGTTCACATATGCTCCGAAGGGAGCGCCTCTGTCTCCCGCGGCGCCGGTGCGTGAGGGCGCAAATAAGCGGTAGATGTCATTCCCGGCGGTGGCGGCCAACAACCATTCGAATGAATTGATTACCCCCGTGCCTTGTAGTTGGTACACCTGATTGTATTGTCCCCATGGTTCCTCTGGGTCTTCAGGAATCCAAGCGTAATCAAGGCCTGCATCGAAATAAGTCGTTCCCGGTAGCCATTCCGCGGAATAAGTGAATGTCAAATGCTGCATGACAGTGTTGGCAGGTAGCGTGAAATAGAAATCGTCGGTGTCGATGATCCAATCGAAGACCGAGCCTGTGACTATGAACGGGAACTGTCCGGCGATCGTATTTTTTCCCAATCCCAATGCCAGCATCTCCCCTGAGAGGTCGCCGTCTTCTGATTCATCGTAGACTAATGCGGCGTAGGACGCGCTGGGTGCAAACGACAAGCACAGAGCGAGGAACGTGAAGATCTTGCGATGCATTACGATTCTCCCTGAGAAATTTACCAAGGGAGTCTGCCAATCGGCAGGCTCATGAGGTGAGCCTGTGATTTGGCGGTGTAATAAAGTTGGCCGTTGTCGTGGCGCGGGATTAGTCTCTAAGCGCCTATCTCGCCGGCAGCAAACCGTCCCCGAAATAAGCGCGGCCTCGGCCAACCGTCGCGGTTAGCCCTCGGAGGCCACGAAGCGGCTCTCGTCGAGTTCCTGCTCGCCATCCCAGCGGTACGCAACCAGCGGACCATGCCACGCCGCCGAGTAATCGACGCAGGCTACTTTGCGAGTGAGCGGGCGGGGCGAACCGGTCATCCAGTAGTGGCCGACGAAGACCGGTGTGCCGTCGACGGGTGCGCCGAGATAATCCGCAGGCAGCGGATGGTCGGGCATGCGCTCGACCTGCTCCTCACTGACGATCACCACATCGCGAAAGCTGCGCGCATCGTCATGCCACCAGCGCGTGCGTGCCTCGCTGCGTTCGATACCGCTGTGATCGACGAAGGTGTGCGGTGGCGGCAGGTTGACCTCGAGGCCCTTGGTCAGTCCTTCGAGCGCACGCCACTCGGGGGACTCCTCGCGTGCGGCGGCATGCATGAGGTCGTCATCGAGCACACCGTCATCGGCAAGGCGCGTGGCGAGAAAATCCACGTACGGTTGATGCCACCAGGCGTGCACCACCCGGATGTGACCCAGATCGAGCGTGGTGGGCAGCGTGCGGAACCAATCGATCAGCTCGCGGTGGAGCGACGAACCCTCGCCAACCTGCGCGAGAAATTCGCGATGCTGGTGCACGTTCTTCATGGAGTGACGGCGCAGAAACTCGCCCGGCCGCTCCCGATCAGGCGTGGCATAGGCGATGGCGTTGTATTCGTGGTTGCCCATCACCGTGCGAGCGTGACCGCGGTCGATCATCGAGCGGACGATCTCTATCACCTCGACCTGTTCCGGACCGCGGTCGATGAAGTCACCGAGGAACACGGCCTGGCGACCCGACGGCGGGGTCCAGCCGGCGGCGCTGCGGCTGTAGCCCAGCCGATCGAGCAGGGCACGCAGTTTGCTCGCGTACCCGTGGATGTCGCCGATGATGTCGTAGGCCATGCGCTGCGGTCGTTACGTCCTGTAACCGGCTTGCAGTATAGCCCGGGGCTGCCCCGACCCGACCTCGCCGGACCTAGGCTCGGTCTCAGTGGCAAGCCCCAAATCTGGCGAAAAACGGGCATTAATCGGCATTTTGCCCCGGGGATCGGTCCGGACTGGGTGTATCTGCCTGGCGCGGGTTGTTGCGGGGTGGGGGGCTTTGTTACATTCCTTGCCTGCGCGACCTCCCCAGAACGGGTCAGGCCGCGCCAACCCAAGGTAAACCGATGGCATCAGTCCTCAGCACAGGATGGCGGCAGCGCGTTTTTCGCGCCATGGCCTGCACCGCGATGGCAGCGACGCTGGTGTCGACGGCCGCCCGTGCCGACGAGATCGTGCAGATCGAAGAACTGCCCGTGACGGCTGCGGACCTAACCGCACTCGACAACATGCGCGGTCTCATCGACTCCGCCCTCGGTTACATCGGCGTGCCGTATCGCTTTGGCGGCAGCAGCCCCTCGGCCGGCTTCGACTGCAGCGGTCTCGTCAACTACGTGTATCGCAAGACGTTTGGCTTGGTGCTGCCGCGCACGGCACGCGACCTCGCCACCACCGGCTCGCCCGTAGCGGACGTGGCGCTCTTGTTGCCCGGCGATCTCGTGTTCTTCAACACGCGCGGGTTCCTCAACTCGCACGTCGGCATCTATCTCGGCGACTTCAAGTTCATCCACGCACCGCGTACCGGTTCGACGGTGCGCATCAGCGATCTGCGCAACGCCTACTTCAAGGCGCGATTCAACGGCGCGCGGCGGATCGATACCGAGCGCAGCAGCCGCTGACTTTTCTGGCGAGCCCCTTTCAGCCGTAGCTCGAAATGCGGCGATAATCTGACCGCCTCTTTCGTCTCGCCACTGGTCAGCAATCTTTCACCTGTTTGGGGGACGCGCCGGTTCGTCCCGATCTTTATCCTTCGCTAACCCGCCACGTGCCGTTTCCGCACTGGTTGATCGTTAGGGCGAGGATGGAAAATGCAAAGACGAAGCAATCGTGGTCTGGTGGGCGACATTCTAGCGATGACGCAGGCGGTTCCATGGTGGGTTAGCGCAGGACTCGCAGTAGTTAGTTTCGTGTTGTTTCACTCGATGGCCTCGATATCCCTTTCACAGGCAGCGACACCCGAGGATGTCGGCAGAAACGCTTCCCGCATCATGCTGCGCTACGCTGGGTTTTTCCTACAGTGGGTAGTCCCTTTGCTGTTCGTTATTGGTGCGATTAGCCGAGTCTACGGTGATCGCCGTCGCCGACAGCTTCTTCTCAACGTCGCCGATAACTCATCCTCTCACGCGATTAGCGGAATCTCATGGCACGAGTTTGAGCGGTTACTGCAGGAAGCCTTTCAACTGCAAGGCTATAAGGTCACACGGCATGGTGGGAATGGCCCGGATGGGGGTATCGATCTCTTGCTACAACGCGACTCAGAACGAATTTTCGTCCAATGTAAACACTGGCGCGCCATGAAGGTTGGCGTAACAGTGGTGAGGGAATTGTATGGTGTGATGGCGGCAGAGGGTGCGACCGGCGGCATCATTGCTACCTCAGGTACGTTCACGGTTGATGCAGAGAGGTTTGCCAATGGGCGAAACATTGATCTGTTGAACGGTTCGGAGCTGGCAATGATGATTAAGAGCGTTCGCGCGTCCGATTCCGAGATCCGAAACGCAGAACCCGCGCAGAAATCGATAGTACCGGAAAAGACTCTTTGCCCTTTGTGCGCTAGCCCCATGACGCGGCGCGTTGCTAGGCACGGCACCAACGCGGGAAGAGAGTTTTGGGGCTGCAGCCGTTTTCCGGCATGTCGCGGCACCAGAACATAGAATCTCAACAGCGAGTCATCTCTCGATGATGACGGCCGTGCAGAGGGACGGTTGTTCTCTAACTATAATTCATGAAATCACCTGAACTGGGGGCGCGGAGCCACACCGTTCTGTGGGAACCTGACCGACTTACCGAAAATTCCATTCAACTGGGATTGCATAGGCCGCGCCTTCGGCCAACAGGCGCTCTTG